>Ga0137429_1000847_pt1 | contig 10855 bp, 11 predicted proteins | sample EasRivERMZT736_2_FD_102304 | JGI IMG/M metagenome (GOLD analysis project Ga0137429, IMG submission 102304) | Soil microbial communities from meander-bound floodplain in the East River, Colorado, USA - East River MetaG ERMZT736_2 | ecosystem: Environmental > Terrestrial > Soil > Floodplain ...
ATCTCTGTTACGTGCTCGGCCTGAGCCGGATGAGACTCAGCACATTCTTATTGGTCTCGATCATCGGCCGGCTGCCGGGCACTTACCTGCTGACGATGCAGGGCGCGACTATCCGCAATGAAGAATACAGCATGTTCGTAATCATTCTGGTCCTATCGCTCGGCATCTTGGCCGTCGCCTACTATTACCGAAACCAGCTCTTCGACTGGATTAAGCACCGCCACCACCGAGACTGACCGGCCATTTGCCACCCACCGCTCGCTAGGGCGCTACAAACTGCTGCCCCGCGTGAGGAAATAAAAAACCGGGGCAACGACGATACGATACCAGGCGAAGGGTGCTAACTTGCCGTGGCCCAGATAGCTGACGAATCCTTTGACCGCGATCAATGCCACGACGAACGAAACCACGAAGCCGATGGCCAGTGCCAGTGAATCTTCCATTGCCAATTGATCGCGCATTTTGACCAGCTCGTAACCGGTCGCGGCAAAGAGCACCGGCACGGCGATCAGGAAGGAAAACTCCGCGGCGGCTTTCCGATCCAGGCCCAGGAGCATGCCGCCGACGATGGTTGCCGCGGCGCGCGAGGTTCCCGGCCACAGCGCCAGAATTTGAAACAAGCCGATGCCGAAAGCCTGCGTCAACGTCAGCGTATCCAGCGAGCTCGAGCGCCGCGGCGCCACCAGCCGCTCGACAAGGAGAATCGCCACGCCGCCGACCGCCAGCGCTAGGGTCACCGCTTCGGGATTGAAAAGTCTTTCTTTGATCGCATGCCGCGCGAGATAGCCAACCAACAAAGCTGGAAAACTGGCGGCGGCGATGCGCCAAAGTCCCGACCAACCTTCCAAGGTCGAGTGCGAGCGCACCGCCGAACTTGAGTTTGTCGGGATCAGTCCAATGAAACGGCTCCAGTAGAGAAATACCACGGAAAGAATCGCGCCGAGTTGTATCGCCACTTCGAAGCTCGAAGCTTTATCACCGACAAAACCCAGCATATGGCCGGCGATGATCAGATGACCGGTGGACGAAACCGGCAAAAACTCCGTCAACCCTTCGACGATCCCTAACACCACCGCGATGCTCCAGAAATTCATCGTTGTCCTTTCTGTAAACCTGATCCGACGCCGACAGAATAGTTTTATTGCTTCGTGAGTAAGATGTAATCACCGATGCTGGCGAGCTTTTTTGTCGCCGCGCCGACCCGTTCTTCAAGTTCCGTCCGGTTTCGTTCCTTAACCAAGATTAATAACGGCTGTTTGGTCGAGCGCCACTGATTGGCGAACTCGTCAAAATTGAAGAGCGCCTTGCCCCAGCGGGTGTCCGGCTCCGCACGCTTGCCGAGGGCATAATAGTTGCCCAAAAAAGTCCGTTTCTTTTTGTTAGAAGTAATCACCCAGATCGGCTTTTCGCTGCGCAGGTAAAATCCCGTGCCGGCATGGTAAGTATCGTAAAACACCACTTGCGTCTCTGGCGTAATCAATAATTGGGCTTTGTCGCTTAGCGCTTTTGCCGAGCGTGCCGACGAGGCGGCGATCATCGCTTGCGTGGTAAAGACAAGAAACAAGATCATGGTGAGCGCTTGGGCCAGGTAACGCCGCGGTTGGCTTTGCAGATGCCGCGAGATTATCCGAAAAGATGCCATTAACGGCAATACCAGAATCAGCACGCCATAGATCCACAGGTACTGGGACATGCCCGTGACGCCAGTGACGGTCGCCTTAGGCAAGATCGCCGGTTGCCAATAGCCGATGAGGAAAAAAAGCACCACCGCGCCGTAGGCTATCCAGGTGAGCGACAACCCTGCCCGGGCTCGTTGGGGCGATTGATGGAACAAACTAATCAGCCGCGATGCGGTGAGAATCGCCAAGGCGGGAAAAATCGGCAAGATGTAGTGCGGCAACTTGGATTTCGAGGCGGAAAAAAATATCAACGGCACCGCAGCCCAAAGGAGTAGAAATAAAGTTTTGTCGTCGCAAGCTCGACGGCGAAAACCGGAAATCACCAAAGGCCAAAGCAAAGTCCAAGGGAAAAAACCGACCAGCCCGACTAAAATAAAAAAATACCAAGGCTCGGTGCGATCGAATTCGTCGCTGGCGAATCGGCCGAAATGTTCATCCCAAAAATAGTAGCGTAAGTAGCCTTCATGACGCGCGCCCACCTCAAGATACCAAGGTAGGACGATGGCGAGAAATATAAAGGCACCGGGGACGAGATAGAGTCGCCGCAGCACCGACCACCGCTTGGTCAGCAACAAATAACAGAAGATCACCATACCGGGAATCACGACGCCGATCAGTCCTTTGATCAATGTCGCGGCGCCGAGGGCGCCGTACATGAGCAAACACAGCATTCTTCTCCGATTAACGTCATCGCTGTGGCTCGCCTGGTAAAACGCGCATAGTGCCAGCGTCAAAAAAAAAGTCAGCGGCATGTCGAAAATCACGATTCGCGCGAGCAGGAAAAACTCCACAGAGGTGAGCAAGATCAAGCCGCTCCACAGAGCCTGCGCCTTACCCCAGTGGGCACGGGCGAAAATGTAGACCAGCGCGACGCTACCGAGCGCGGCCAATGCCGATGGCAAACGCGCGGCCCATTCGGAGATGCCAAAAAATTTGTAGGCAAGCGCGATCAACCAATAAAAAAAAATCGGTTTGTCGAGCACCGGATGAAAGTTCTCATGGGGCGTGACCCAATCATTGAACAGCAAAATTTCGCGTGCCTTCTCGGCATTGCGGCCCTCGTCCGGTTCAAACAAGGCCGCGCCGCCGAGCTGATAAAACAAAACGAAGATCGCACCGGCACCCAAGATCCATGGCAGCCAGCGCTCTAATCGTGCGGTTTTCGTCGCTGGACTCACTTGCAGGTCAAGACTCTGGGCAATTTTACTCACCGGCGGGCTCGGAATCGAAACTACGCGATCAGGTTTACCTGACATTCAACCATTTGCAAGCCATGCCAGTAGAATGAGCGTAGCAACACGGAGAATTTGCCTTTGGTCGCGACAATCATTCCGCCGCTTCGCGGCGGCTATTGAGTGCTGTAAAGAATCGCGAATGCTCGCCTCTTGTGGCAACTAAATTTAACGGTTTCACGACGCCAGCAACCTATTCAACGGCAAATTGACTTAGCCTAACTCGTGGCGTAGCGTGTACCTCTCATCGCTGGAGGTGTCCTATGTTTGGCAGTCTTGGCACACCCGAAATTCTAGTCATTTTTGTCATCGCACTGATCTTCTTCGGTCCAAGCAAACTTCCTGAGTTTGGCAAGTCTCTCGGCGAAGCAATTCGCGGATTTAAGAAAGCCGTCAGCGACGCAGAAAAGACACCGATTGAGAACGCCCAATCGGCGGTCATAACCGAACCGGGCAACAAACCCCAAGATGAGTTGGCTGGCAATACCTGACCGGATTGATATGCAGCGCTTAACGCATACAACCCCCGGATTGATTGTAGTCGGCATTTTCTTGCTGCACTTGCCAGCAACGGCCAACTGCCAACAACCGGTCGCAAGCTTTTTTTACGATGAGCGCGGCAATGTCGTACGGCAGGAGCAAGATACCAATGGCGACGGCAAAATGGATCGTTGGACTTATTACAGTCCGCAAGGCCAAACCATACGTGTAGAACAGGACATTAACTTCGACGGCAAGGCGGATGTAATTATCTACTACGAAGCGGCAAAGCCGATTCGCCAAGAGATCGCCAGCAAAAACGACGGCCAGATCGATACCTGGTTGTATTTCGACGCGCGCGGTGAGCTTGAACGCAAAGGCCAAGACACCAACCGCTCCGGGCAACCGACTTCATGGGTTTATTATCAAAACAGCCAACCGCTGCGCAGTGAAGAGGTTGGCCCATTGGCTGGTAAATCGCGTCGCACGGTACACTTCAAAGACGGCAAGATCAGCCGAGTCGAAGAAGATACTAATAACGACGGCAGACCCGATAGCTTCTCGTACTTCGACAACGGTCAACTGGTGCGCGTGGAGCTCGATCGCAAAAATACCGGCAAAATAGATCTTTGGGGCTACTATCAGTCCGGCCGGCTCGTCAAACAAGAAGAAGACTTGCGTGGCGATGGCAAGATCAGCCGGATCGTCCATTTTCGCGGCGAAGAAGTGATCCGCCGCGAAGAAGACAGCGCCGGACGCGGGAGCATCGATATGATCGAGACATTTTCTCAAGGCCGGGTGGTCAAGCGTCTGCGTGACAGCAAGGGCGGCGGCAAGTGGGATACGGTATACTATTTTCAAGACAATCAGGTAATCCGCGAGGAACGCGACACCGACGGCGACGGATTTTTCGATCTGCGAATCCTTTACGACAAGGGCCAAATCGCTGCCCAAGAGGCTGACACCAATGGCGATCACCTGGTTGACGTTTGGGTGCGCTTTCAGAATGGCGTGCAAGTTGAACAGTTCGAGGATCAAAAATTCCAGGGCAAAGTTACCGCTCGATATAGCTTCAAAGACGGCCAAGTCGTTGACCAGGAGCAGGTCACCGACGGTGAGCCGCCGCGTTCGTCGGCCCCTTTTGGCAGGGTTGAAGAAGAGCTTCGAAATATGGCAGGGTAAGCCCGCGGTGACCACGCACGACAGACAAGCGGGAAGCGTGAATTCAGGGATGGAGTTGGCTGGGAAAGTGAAGTAAAATTTCCCCTCTATTCGTAGAAGCCATGAACAGGCGATTTGGTCTATACTTAGTGATAACGCTGGTTGTCCTCTCAGCTTGCGAACCGGTGCCGGTGCAATATCCGCCCGGCTCGGCGCAGTACCCCAATTCGACCACCGGCGCGCCAAACCCACCTCAGCCTGCAGCGGTCACGGGCTCGCAACGAATGCAACATGTTTGGAATAAAGCGATGGAAGGCGTCGCCATGGGCGGTTCAATCGCTGGGCCTTACGGCGCCGGCGGCGGTTTGATTATCGGCTTACTCGCCGGCTTGTTCACCGCCGACGCCCACTATAACCAATTGAACCAGCAGATTCACACCGAACAACAGAAAGATCAGCAACTCGAAGCCGCCATCGAGCAAGAGCTGGCACGCCAGCGGGAGTTGGAAAATCAAATCGCTAATCCGGGCACCCGTGCATCACCGGCGGCGCAACCCCAGTCCAGCGGCGCGTCGGCACCGGTCCAGCAAAACTTGCCGCGGCAAACCCAGCCGGCCAATCGCGCGCCAGAAAATAGCCAGTTGGCCGGCATCAACAAACCTGTGGCGTCGCCAACCGTGGCGCCGCCGTTTAAAAATGTTGAAGTCAGAGATGTAAACGGCGACGGCATCCCGGATCTGTGGATTTATTACAATCCGCAAAAGCCCGGTGAAATCATGCGCCAAGAAGAAGCCAGCAAAGGCGATGGCCGAGTCGACACTTGGAGCTATTTCAACCAGGGCCAATTGATCCGCCGCGATGTTGATTCAAAAGGACAAGGCCGGCCCGACCTGGTTTTCTATTACGACAAAGAACAGATCGTGCGCGAAGAGCGCGACGAAAACGGCCAAGGTAGAGTGACCTATCGCGCCAGCTACGAGAACGGCCGCATCGCTAAAGTGGAGAAAGATAGCGCCGGCTCCGGCAGAACTGACCTGTGGATCTTTTACGACAGCAGCCGCGATGGCGAAATTGTTATTAAAGAAGAACGCGATCTCAACGGCGACGGCGTTGCCGATCTGTGGAGCCATTACGAGAACGGCCGCCTGGTGCGCCGCGATGTCAGCGCCATCGGCCTGGAAATTCTCGCTAAGCAGGAACAGCTCCCCGCTCCCGCCGCGGCACTGAAAACGGTCGCGACTCCGGGCAGCTGACTATGCTCGACCAGCGATCCATCGACTGGAGCGAATCAGATTTCGCTTCGCTCTTCCGCAGTCCGTTTCTCGTTTCATCGTTGCTGTTTCATGGATTATTATTCTTTGCCGCGTTACGCGTCTCCACGCTGGCCATTCCCAAGCCTGAAAACATACCGATATCCGTCCAATTGATGGAAGTGAGCAGCGGCGCCGATAGCAAAAGCATCGGCCCCGGCCAAGGCGTTGGCGGCCCGCGCGTACTGCCTAAGCTTGGGTTGCCCATTCCACCCGCGCAGCGAACTGGAAAATTAGATAGCGGCTCGGCGGAAACCTCAGTGCCCGCGCCACCGGCGAATGTAGAACCCGAACCGCCGCCGAAACCAATCGCCTTGCCCGGACCGAAGGTACTGGCGATGAACAGCCGCCAGGAAGCGGTCAACGCGAAAGAGACTTCAGCGGACTCATTGGTCAGACTGCCGACCAAAGAAAGCGCCACCAACCTGCCGTCGAACGCCGCCGCCGATCTCGACGCGCAGCAAAAAAGTTTAGCGGCTATCAAAGGCGGAAGTGAAAGCGCGGGAATCAAAGCGCTGAAGGAAGGTCCACAAGTGCCGGGCGCGCTCAAAGGAAGCGGAAGCGGCGCTGGTCCCTACGGTGTGCCCGGCGGCAGCAGAACTGGCACGGGGATCGCCGGCGGCGGCACGGGAGTGGGTACTGGCGGCGGTGGTGTTACTGGACTCAAAGGAATTCCCAACGCCGACTACGGCAATTATCTCAATCAACTTAAGAAGCGCGTCGAGTCGGTGTGGAGGTATCCCGATAACGTGACCGGCGTGCAAAGGGTGGCGATCCGCTTCGCTCTCGATCGTGCCGGTAAACTTACCCTCTCCGAGGTGTTGGAATCGTCCGACGCGCGACTGAACGCCAGCGCCCTCGACGCGATCAAGCGCGCCTCGCCGTTCCCAGCGATCCCAGAAAGTCTCAAAGATCTCGCCAACGAGCCCATGATCATTCGCTTCGAAGTCGCGATTCGCGTGCGCGGCTAGCGATTTCCACTTCATTGAATTAATTTTCAATTAGGGTAATCATTTTCGGAATATCCGGAAGGAAAAGTCATGCAACAGCAGGGTCTCGATCTCATCGACATCATTCAAAAGGGCGCTATCGCCACCTATCCGCTGATTTTGATGTCGGTCATCAGCGTGACGGTCGTGCTGGAGCGACTGTGGTCGCTAAAAAATATCAGCTCGTTGACTTTGCGGATCAGCGAATCGCTGGTTGAACCTTTGAAAAAAGGCCAGCGCGATCTCGCCGTCGTCATTTGCAAACAGAACAGCGATAGTCCAGTGGGAAGAATTATGCTCAACATTCTTAACCACGACACCAGCGCTCGGCCCGAATTGACGAACAGCATCGCCACTGAAGCGATGTTCGAAGAAGCTCAGCGGCTCAAGAAAAACCTCTGGATCCTCGGCACGGTGGCCAGCAGCGCTCCGTTTATCGGCCTGCTCGGCACCGTGGTCGGCATCATCAAATCGTTTGAGAGCATGGCGGTGGCCGGCACCGGTGGCTTTGCCGTCGTCGCGGCGGGCATCTCGGAAGCCTTGGTGGCTACTGCATTGGGCCTGGGGGTGGCGATCATTGCGGTTATTTTTTACAACTATTTTCAGACTCGCATCGCTGGCTTGAACGGACTCTTCCGAATCCAGGTGGCGAAAATTATTCAGAGCCTCAACCTATAAGTGATTTAACATGGCCATGACTCCACTGGGCGGCGGCGATGACAACAACGAGGGAATCGTCGCCGAAATTAACATCACGCCCTTGACCGATATCTTTCTGGTTTTGCTGATCATCTTCATGATCACCAGCTCGGCGATGATCGAGTCAGGCGGCAAAGTCAACCTGCCGAAGGCGGTGGCGACGCGCTCCGAATCGCGCGGCACTACCGTGACCTTAACTCCGAAACATGAAATTTTCGTCAATCAGAAAAAAGTCAGCGAAGAGAGTTTGGAAAAAACTCTCCAAGAAGCGCTCAGCGCGAGTCCGGATAAGACGGTCATCCTACGCGGCGATAAGGATGTGCTGCTGGGAGATACCGTCAAGGTGATGTCGATCATTAAACGCGCCGGCGCCTCAGAGATCGCCATCGCCGCCGAGGCCGAACGAAAAGCTCGCTAATAACTGTGTGGCAATACTGTTCATGGTTCGAGAGCCTCACCACCAACGGTATTGCTCGATTGCGAATTCAATGATTTATCCGCTCGCTCCTTCGTCAGGCTCAGGATAGGCTCTGAGCGTGTCGAAGGGCTGCGAATGAATTACGACACAGTCCGGTGGCGGCACGGGCGCTTTATCAAAGGGAGTGCTAGCGCGGCGGCCCTTCGGTTGGCGGCGGCAATTGCTGCGGCCGTTTGAGGCTATCTTCACGATTGCGTTCGACTTCCCGTTGGATTTCTGCCGGGCTTCGCCCCAAGCGCTCGACCTCAAGCTTGAGCTTTCTTTCCCGCTCGAGAAAAACTTCCAGCTCCAAGGATTTCTGGTTTCCCGACTGGTAAAAAATCGTGATTGCGTCGCGGCCGTTGGAGCCGTCGCTGGCGCGGGCCAAGACCTCGATCTGATTGCGCCCTTCGGCAACCGGCACAGCGGAGGAAAAAAATCCGTCGGCGCCCAAACGAATCTGCGTGGCGCGCTGGCCGAGAGTCTGGTTGACCACCTGGACGTAATCCACGCCCACAGCGGAAATATTCTCAACCGCCGCCAGCACGTCGGCTGGCCGAAGCACCGGCGTATAGGTACCACCGCTTTCTTTAGCGATTCCGACCGCGGCGCGCGGATAGGAAAGCGCCTCTTCGCCTAGAGCAAAAACATGAACCTTTATTCCTGCCTTGCCGGAGAGCCGCGCCGCGTTGATGGCGAGATTGGTATCTTCCGGAGTCGCGAGCTTGCCGCCGCCGATGGGTAAAGAAGGAAAACCGTCGGTCAGCATAAACTGCACTTTAATCGCGTCGGTTCGTCTTTCACTCTTGCCTAAACCCATCAGCTCGGTGATCGCCATGCGGATGCCCTCGACCATGTTGGTGCCGCCGTCGGGACCGGCGCGTAGAATATCGTCAAGGGCACGGCGCACCTGATCGAAATCATGGGTCAGTGGTTGCGTCAGTCGGGCGCCCTCGCTGAACGTCAGAACGCCGACACGGGTCGATTGGGAATTTAATTGCAGCAGGAGCCGGCGCGCAGCGGCGACTTCAGCGGCGAGGACGGAGTTACGTAGATTGCGAACCGCCGGCCGGCCGACGCTCATGCCACCGATCGTGATCTGCGGCAGGCCGAATCCGGAACTGTCCGGCGGCTGGTCGGCATCACCGAGGTTCACCCCGGCATACATCGCCGTGCTGCCGGAAATATCGATGACAAGAAAAATATCGACATTGGCGGATCTGCCGGCATCCCGCGCCACTTTGCCACTGACAAAGATCGTGTTTTGCTCTTGAGCGATGCGGCTGCCGTCTTTAGGCGAGAGGATTTGCACCCGCGGCTCAGCCGCCCAGATAAATTTGCCTGTGCCGCAGAACAGAAAAAAGACTCCAAGCGTGACGCAGCGTAGAGCAGAACTGTTCATGATGATCATCCCTTAGACGCTTGAACGCTAACATTTTTACAGCGAGGGCAAAAGGGCTAACGAACCAAGCGAAGAAACCTTGTACCACCTAATATTTTCTCATGGTATACTTCGAATCATGACAAGGATGAAACTTGCGGCCGCGGTTCTGAGCATCGCCGGCTGGTTGGGTCTAGCTCAAGCGCAACATATCATCGTCTTAAAGAATGGTCGGCAGATTACTGTACAGAGCTACCGCAGCGAAGGGACGATGATTAAATTCACCGGCCTGGGCGGCGAGATCGCCATCAGCAAGGATCAAGTTGAATCGATTCGCCCGGCCGGCGAAGCCGACCGCTCCGCGCCGCCAAGTTTAGTACTTGATCGGCTTACCACGCCGCCGGTAAAAGAACCGGCTGGCGCGGAAACCAAACCGAGCCCGGTAAAGCCGGCGCCGGCGAAAGCCGAGGGACAAATCGCCAAACAAAGGGCCGAGGAAGAAAAAGCCTACATTCAAAAAGTAAAAGAATTGACCGAACAACTGCGGCAAGCACGCGATCAGTACTCGTTAAGCACCAGAGGAAACAAAGGGACGGAGGGGTTCTATATGAATACCGAGGAATCCGTTAAAGGCCACCAAGAGGATATGCTTTCTCGCCTGCGCGATGCTCAAAACCGAGCCCAGGGACTCGAGACCGGCAGCGCCGCCAAAGCGCCGCCGTTGGCGCTTGACCCACCGCCAGCCTACACGGAAAAGCAAAGGGAATTGAGCGATTTGCGCAGCCGTATGAACCAACTCGAAAACGACCGGCAGATGCTGATCGATGAGATGAAGGCGAAAAACTTCGACTCCGTTTCATTAATTCCGGAATAAAATCAGAGCCTAATCACAGTAAAGTCGCGGCCGCGCGCAATCCTAATAAATAGCTATCGGCACCGAATCCGGCGATTTGCCCCACCGCCACCTCGGCGATAAACGAGTGGTGGCGAAACGGCTCGCGCTTGTGAATGTTGGACAGATGAATCTCGATAGTTGGAATGCCGACCGCGGACACCGCATCGCGCAGCGCCAAGCTGGTATGCGTATACGCCGCCGGATTGATCACGATCGCTCCGAATTTTCCCGCCGCTTGCTGAACCCAAGTCACCAACTCGCCCTCGCTGTTTGACTGGCGGAAATCGATTTCTACACCAAGCTCTTGGGCCAGCGCGCGGACTCGTTTTTCAATTTGCGCTAGGGTCATTTTGCCGTAGATTTCCGGCTGCCGAGTGCCCAAGAGATTCAGATTCGGTCCGTTGAGCACTAGAATATTTTTTTTCCGCGCCACCCTAACTCCTCTGCCGGCACAATTCCCTCACGCGCTCAAAGCGGTCAAGATCTCGCTCGGCGATAGCCAGTGGAACCGAGTCTTGCCCAAGCCCGCGCACATGACGAATTTTATCTTGCCCCCGGCGGCTTTCTTGTCG
>Ga0137429_1000848_pt1 | contig 10852 bp, 8 predicted proteins | sample EasRivERMZT736_2_FD_102304 | JGI IMG/M metagenome (GOLD analysis project Ga0137429, IMG submission 102304) | Soil microbial communities from meander-bound floodplain in the East River, Colorado, USA - East River MetaG ERMZT736_2 | ecosystem: Environmental > Terrestrial > Soil > Floodplain ...
ACCGTCCAGGTGGTCGCGCTGCTGCTGCTTTGGTGGCTGCAGGTGAGATTCACCCCCTAACACCTACCACCCACCACCAGTCAATGCATCCTCTGAACTGGGCTATCGTCCTCGGGTGGATCGGATTCGTCGTCTTCATCGGCCTGCGACGGTCGCGAGGGACGCGCGAGATCGAATCCTATTTCCTCGCGAACCGATCCTTACCCTGGTGGGTCGTCGGTCTTTCGGTGATGGCCACGCAACTCTCCGCCATCACCATGATCGGCACGACGGGCCAGGGCGCGACGGACGGGCTGCGCTTCATCCAGTTCTACTTCGGGCTGCCGCTGGCGATGGTGATCCTCGGCGTCACGCTCGTGCCGTTTCTGCACGGCGCCAAAGTCTACACGGCGTACGAGTTCCTCGAGCGACGCTTCAACGCGCCGACGCGCTCGCTGACGGCGTTCCTGTTCCTGTTGTCGCGCGGGATGTCGTGCGGAACGATCATCGCTGCTCCCGCTGTTGTGTTTTCCGCGATCTTCGGTTGGAACATACTCTGGTCCGTCGCGCTGATCGGCGTTCCCACGGTGCTGTACACCATGATCGGCGGCGTTCGGGCGGTCGCTTGGGTTGACGTCAAGCAGATGATCCTGATCGTGGCGGCGCTCCTCGCCGTGGTCGTCACGCTGCTCATCAAGATCCCGGTGTCGCCCGTGGATGCGCTCGAGATCGCCGGTGCGGCCAATCGTCTCCGCACATTCGATTTCTCGTTCAATCTCAACAACACGTACACATTTTGGTCCGGCGTCATCGGCGGGACGTTCCTGATGCTCTCGTACTTCGGTACGGATCAAAGTCAGGTGCAACGGTACCTCTCCGCGCGTTCGGTGGACGAGGCCCGGAGCTCGTTGCTCATGAGCGCGTACTGGAAGATCCCGCTGCAGGCGCTCGTGCTCCTGATCGGCGTACTGGTTTTCGTTTTTTACGTCTTCACGCGCCCGCCACTGCTGTTCAACCCCGCTCACGAGCGAGCAGTCCGGGAAGGGAATCCGGGCTACTACGAGGTCATGCGCCGCGAGTATCACAACGTGCTCGCGGTCCGCGATACGGTGGCGCGGAATCTCGCGTCTGCAGTCACCGAATCGGACCGCCGCGAGGCGGCACAACAGTTCAGGATTCTCGGAATCAGTGCTGCGGCGATGCGGGACGAGGCGCTCGCCACCGCACAAAGGGCAACCGGGCAACCGTCGCGAGACGTGAACTACATCATGCCGCGGTTCGTGCTCGAGCATCTGCCACTCGGATTGGCGGGCATATTCATCGCTGCCATCTTCGCCGCGGCCATGAATGCCATAGCCGCCGAGCTGAATTCGCTGGCCACCACCAGCGTGATCGACTTCTACAAACGCTGGGTGCGCTCCGAGGGTTCAGATGCGCACTTCCTCATGGTGTCGCGGGCCGCAACGGGGCTCTGGGGCATATTCGCCTGCATCGTCGCGACGTTCGCCGTCAACCTCGGGTCGCTGATCGAGGTGGTGAACCGGTTCGGTTCCTTCTTCTATGGCTCCATACTCGGCGTCTTTCTCCTCGCCATGATTCCCCGAGCGAAGGGACTCGGCGCGTTCATCGGACTGATCGCCGGCATGGCCGCGGTCGCGGCGGTCAACTTCGGCGCGCCATCGGTGTCGTTCCTGTGGCACAACGTGGTGGGCGCGGTGACTGTGGTCGTCGTCGGAAGCGTATTGAGCCTCGGAGCATCGCCCACGCCGCGCTCCGCGCCGAGCGGCTGATGCCGACGGCGCGGCCCAGAGTCGTCATTGTCGGCGGCGGGTTCGGGGGGCTGTACGCAGCGCGCGCTCTGCGAAACGCGTCCGTGGACGTCACGGTCATCGACCGCACGAACCACCACTTGTTCCAGCCGCTGCTGTATCAGGTCGCGACGGCGACGCTCGCACCCACCGACATCACCGCGCCCATTCGGTGGTTGCTGCGAAAGCAAACCAATACTCGCGTGCTCATGGCGGAGGTCACCAGCATCGATGTCGCCACGCGAACAATCACGTGTGCCGGCGCCGGCCCGTTCTCCTACGACTACCTCATCGTAGCGTCCGGATCGAGGCACTCGTACTTCGGACACGCCGAGTGGGAGAAGGTGGCGCCCGGACTCAAGAGCATCGATGACGCCATCGTCATACGCCAACGCTTTCTCCTGGCGTTCGAACGGGCTGAAATCGCGACCAGGGCGGAAGACCGCCAGCGGCTCCTGACGTTCGTCATTGTCGGCGGTGGTCCTACGGGGGCCGAACTGGCGGGCATGCTGCCGTTGATAGCGCGACGCGCCCTTCCGCCGGAATTCCGCGCTGCGGACCCGGCACGCGCTCGGGTGATCCTTCTGGAGGGCGGACCACGCGTCCTGCCCAGTTTCTCCGAGAATCTCTCGGCACATGCTCATCACGAGCTCGAAGAGCTCGGCGTCGAAGTGCGGACGAGCTCCGTCGTCACGCGCCTCGAGCGAGGCGCTGTTTGGGTGGGCGACGAACGGATCGAGAGCGAGAACATCTTCTGGGCTGCGGGCAACGAGTCGTCGCCGTTGGGCCGCTCACTTGGAGCGCCCCTCGATCGCGCGGGCCGCGTGCGCGTCGCGCCGGATCTGTCGGTGCCGGGGCACTCCGAGGTTTTCGTGGTTGGTGACCTGGCCGATATGTCCACGGACGGGAAGCGGGTACCCGGCGTCGCGCCCGCGGCCATGCAGAGCGGCCCCCATGCGGCTCGCAACATCCTGCGGATGATCGAAGGTCGAGTCACCAAGCCATTCCGTTACCGGAACAAAGGTGACCTCGCGACCATCGGGCGGCATCGCGCCATCGCGCAGCTACCCGCGCTCGAGATGTGGGGAAAGGCCGCGTGGTGGTTCTGGCTGTTCCTGCACATCATGTATCTGGCGGGGTTCCGGAACCGACTCAGCGTCCTGATCGAATGGGCTTACTCGTATTTCACTTACCAACGGGGCGCGCGACTGATTACGGGGAGGCGGGGCTTATGAACTGCGGAAATGGGAAATAGGAAATCGGAAATGGGCCCAACGAGGACTCACCGCTTCAGCTTGCGCCGCAACCCGGTCAACAGCTTGTTGATTTGAACAGTGAGGGCAAGCAGCTCCGCCGTCTTGGCTGTGTCGAGATAGCCCAGACGTTGGCAGAGCAACAGTTGTGTTTCGGCCTCTTTTAGCGACCCCCGAGCGATCAGGACGAATCGCGCGTATTCGGCACGACTCGAGCGTCCGTGACCTTCCGCAATGTTGGACGCCACCGAGACGGCAGCGCGTCTGACCTGCATCCGCAAACCAAATCGTTCGTCGATAGGAAAGCGTTGTGTGGCCCGGTAGACAGCGGTGGCGAAATCCATCGCTACCTGCCAGGCAACCAAATCCTTGAGGTCCCAGCCAGCGGACGCAGTTTGAGGTGTTGTCATGAACCACAGATTTGGTGTCGAACGTCACCGAGCCGTCACCAAGCCGAGCCTCAAGCATCATTCTTAGGCCGATTTCCTATTTCCCATTTCCTATTTCCGCACCTGTAACGCGACCTAAGTCATTGACAGGCAACCAACAAGCGCCCATCCTGCGATCGTGACAAATCCGGGCCTGACCGACCACTACAGTGAAGTCACCAGGGGCGAGGGCGCGCAAATCGCGCGTCTGCACGCCCTTTTTGAGGCGATTTCTCTCGCGATCGCGATTTTCGATCATGAGCAACGGCTGGTCAGCGCGAACGCAAAGTTCCGTGAACTCACCGGCATGGACGACCGGCAGGCCATGGGTCGCTCCATCTACGATGCCTTTCCGAACGCTCTGGCCGATCTCACCGAGCAGATCGACGCGGCGCTCGAGGGACGGCCCGTCGTCGCGTATTCGGTGGCCTTCCAGCACCGCAGCGGCACGCGAGTCGTCGAAGCCACCTTCGCGCCCCTTTCCGAACCGGGAAGCAGCGGCTCGCGCGGGGTCGTGTTCGCGGGGAATGACATCACCGAGCGGGAGGAGCTGCGCGAACGGCTCGCGCGCAGCGTGTCGCAGCTCGAGACGATCTTCGACGTCATCCCGGACTCTGTGCGTGTCGTGGACATGGACGGTCGCACGCTCCGGTCGAACACGCAGGCTCAGCAGGACCACGCCCCGCACACACCGGCGACGCTGCGCGAGCTCTGGCAACAGGACCGCCCCAAGACACTCGACGGAACGAGCCTCTTCATGCACGAGCACCCGACCGCGCGGGCCCTGCGCGGCGAGCGCGTGCGCGGCGAGACGCTCGCGGTGCGGCGGGGTCCCGAGAACCAGGTGATCATCGAAGTCAACGCAAACCCGCTATACGATGAGCGCGGTCGCATCCGGGGCGCGGTCACCGTGGAGCGCGACGTCACGTTCCGGGTGCAATTGACCAAGAAGCTCGAGGAAGAAGCCCGGCGCACGGCGGAGCTGTATGAGCGCGTGTCCACGGAGGCTGAGCGTCTCGAACGAATGGTGCAGGAGCGCACGGAGGAAGTGCTGTCACTGCAGGACGCGCGGTCGCGCGAGCGCCGGCTGGCCGCGGTTGGGCAGCTTGCCGCTGGCGTGATGCACGACGTGAACAACGCGCTGAACCCGATCATGGCAGCGGCGTATCTCCTCGAGGCAAACGCCGAGAAGCCCGATTCGGTGCGTGACTATGCAGTCCGCATCGCGAAAGCCGCCGAGACAGGTGCCGCCACCGCCGCGCGCGTGGGTCGTTTCATTCGACAGGAGCCGTTGCAGGGAGTGCGCGACGAGCTGGTGGACCTCTCCACGGTGTGCGACGAAGTGGTGGCGATGACGCGTCCGCTGTGGGCCGAGCGCGCGCGCGGCGGTCAGATTCAGCTCAAGCGCGATCTGACGCCCGGCGCGTACGTACGGGGCATCGCGGGCGAGCTCCGCGAGGCCCTGCTGAACGTCGTGCAGAACGCCCTCGATGCCATGCAGTCGGGCGGAACGCTCGGCATCCGGACCGTGATCGTCGAGAACCACGTTGATCTCGAGGTCGGCGACTCGGGCGTCGGAATGACGGCCGAGGTGCGCGAGCGAGCATTTGAGCCGTTTTTCACGACGAAGGGCCAGATGGGGACGGGACTGGGCCTCTCGGAAGTGTACGGTATCGCGAAACGCCACCGTGGCCAGGTCGAGATCGAGTCGGAGCCTGGAACCGGTACCGTCGTCCGGATCAGCCTGCCACGCGCATCCAAACCGATGGCAATTCCGGTAAAAGAGCGCACGCACCCAAAGGTCTCCCGCCGGGTACTGCTGGTGGAGGATCATACGGACAGCCGCGAGTTCATGACGGCGCTCCTGGAGCTCGAGGGCCACGTCGTAACATCTGTTCCCAACGTCAAAGAGGCCCTGGAGAAGCTCGAGTCCGCCGAGGGTGCCGATTTCGAGGTACTCGTGACGGATATTGGACTCCCGGATGCGAGCGGATGGGATTTGATTCCAAGGGCGCGCGCGCTGCGCCCGGGTCTCCGCATCGGTGTCGTGACCGGGTGGGAAGGACACAACGCTCCCTCGGAGGGAGCGGACTTCCTGCTTCGCAAGCCGATTCGCACTTCTGATTTTTTGACACAGGTGGCGGACGATGCGTGATGTCGTGTATCGTCCGGAACCCCTGGGTATGATGTATCAATCGCAGGAACGCTCAACGTGCCAACGATGACAGAGCAGGCGACGCAGACCATCCGCGTCCTTCTCGCGGAAGACGACGACAACGCGCGCACTTTGCTTGTCGACTTGTTGAATACTCTCGGACACGTGGTCGTGGCCGAAGTGGCGACGGGACGAGAGGCGTACGAAAAAGCGCACGAGCTCGTGCCCGATGTCGTGCTCCTCGACGTACACATGCCGGACGGGTCCGGCATCGAAGCCGCTGAGAAGATCACGCGTGACACGCCCGGTGTCGCCGTCGTGCTGTTCAGTGGCGATCAGTCGCTCGTGCTCTCCGACAAGGAGGTCGAGTCGACGTCCGCAATCGCGTTCCTGCCCAAGCCCGCGCCCCCGCGGGTCCTGGACTCGACGATTCGGCTGGCCGCCCGCCGCGCCAAGGAATTGTCCTCGGCGCGCAAGGACGCGGAGAGCTCCAAGCAGCAGCTCGAGAACCGCAAGGTCATCGAGCGCGCCAAGGGCATCCTGATGCGCCGCACCGGCTCATCGGAGCAGGAGGCGTATCGCATTCTCCAGCGCACCAGCCAGGACAGATCAGTGCCGATGGTGGAGATCGCGAAGGCCGTTTTGGCGAGCGAGCCCGGGATGACGGAAGAGAAATAGAGTTCGTTGCGCCCGACAACTACGAATCGCAGACTAACGCAGGCAGAGCGCAGGCACACGCAGATAAAAACAACAACAAGTATTTGCCTGTGTTAGTCCGCGCAGTGTCCGCGTTAGTCGCGCTGCGTAGTTGAACTAGACCGTCTTGGCCTCGTAGCTCTCCATCCCCATACCGAGCAGGAGGGTCCCGGCCACGAGGACTGCTGCCAGGAAAAACGGCAGCTCGATCACGCGGTCATACAGGAATCCGTAAATGATCGGGAAGATGACGCGTGCCGCGCCCCCGAAAGTTTGCTGCACTCCCATGTAGAGTCCGCGCTCGCTGCCGGCGACGACGCGTGACAACAGCGACGTCACGCACGGGAAGGTGAACGCGGTCCCCAGAGGAATGAGCGCGACCGCCAGCGCCAGCGGCAGGTACGTGAGCACCGGGTTGTCGGCCGGCTGCATGAGCGGCAGGAGAGCGAGTCCGAGCGACAGCAGCACCAAACCGACGCGCGAAAGCTTCGCCTCCCCGAATCGATCCACGGCAGGACCCAGAATCAGCGCGCGCGCGACCACCGAGAGGACGCCGATATAGGCGAAGAAGTAGCCGATCGTGTCCTTCGTCACGCAGAAGCGATCTGCGAGAAACAGCGCGAGAATCGCGGTGCTTCCCTGAAACGCTCCGATGGCAATCGCATAGATCCAGATGAGACGGGAAGCGGGCTCGCTGGAATGCGTGACGACCTGAAAAACCGCCTGTCGCGTGCGACCGGGACCGCCCGGCTTGCTGCGCGCAGCTGCGGCTTCCACCATGTCGCGCGACTCGACCAGATACTTCCACGCGAATCCGATGTTCACGATGGAGAGGGCGGCCGCCAGCAGCCCTGGTCCCGGCGTGCCCCACCATTTCAGCGCGACGATTCCGAGCAGCGGGCCGAGTGCAACGCCGGCGTTTGTCGCCGCCGAGAGCCAGCCAAGTCCCTTCGCTCGCTCCTTCGGCTGGAGTGCGTCGGCCACGTAGGCCTGAATGACGCTGACCGTCCCGCCGCCGGCTCCCTGGACGAGCCGGGACAAGAACAGCAGCCAGAGCGAGTCGGCGTATGCAAACACCACATAGGCGATGGCGGACGCCGTCATCCCGACGATGAGTGCGGGCCGGCGCCCGTAATGATCCGACAGCCGGCCCCACACGGGCGCCATCAGCAGCTGCGCGATCGAGAACGACGACACGAGAAGCCCCACGACGAATCCGCCCGCGCCCATCGTCTTCGCGTAGAAGGGCAGCAGCGGGATGATCATCAGGACGCCGACCATGTCCATGAACGCCGTCACCATCAGGACGGCGAGCTTCCCAACGGACGTCGACTTCCGAACGGCGGACGCTTCGGGCGGAGGCGACTCGGTCATTCCCTACTCGTAGACCTTGCCGAGAGCCGCCGGAGGAACGGCGCGCGCCACGACGCCGGCCAGTGCAACGATCGTCAGCAAGTACGGGATCATCTCGACGAACTGCGCCGGCACGAGCTGCGCACTCTGGAGCTGGATCTGGAGCGTCTCGGCGGCCGCGAACAGCAGGCACGCGATCGCGACGAGCTTCGGTTCCCAGCGACCGAAAATCGTGGCCGCGAGCGCGATGAATCCGCGACCCGCCGTCATGCTGTCAGTAAACTGATGCTGATCGAACGCGAGGTACGCGCCCCCGAGACCGGCCAGCCCACCGGAAAGGGCGACCGCGATCCAGCGTACGCGCTGCACCGGAACGCCAACCGAGAGCGCGGCCTCGGGGTGCTCGCCAACCGCGCGCAATCGCAGACCGAGCGGTGTGCGGTACAGGAACCATCCGACTGCGGCGAGCGCGAGCAGGCCGAGCCATACGAGCGGGTTCTGCACGAGGGCTGCGAATCCCGTGCCCGTCTCAGTGAAGCCCTCGATGCGCGGCGAGTTCGACGAGCTGTCGAAAGTGAGTCGCAGGAAGAACCGCGTCAGCCCGATGGCGAGCAGGTTGATGGCGATTCCGACGACGACCTGGTTCGCGCGATAGCGAATGACGCACACTCCATAGAGGAGCGCGGTCAGCACCCCGCCGCCGATGCCGGCGAAGATCCCGACGAGGGCGCTGTCGCCGAAGTAGCTGCCCAGCGCGGCGCAGAACGCGGCGTTGAGCATGTAGCCCTCGAGTGTGAGCGCGATGAGGCCCGCGCGCTCCGAGACGACGCCGCCCGCGGACGCGAACAGGTACGGGATAGCGATGCGGATCGTCTGCGCGAGGAAGGCGAAGAAGATCATGCGCGCTTCCCGGCGAGCAATGCCCGGTGCACCGCCGGCACCGCGGTCGCCATCGAGATGATGACCACGGCCTGCAGCACGTCGACCATCTGCTTGGGGACGAGCGCGTTCACCGCGAGCCCGCCCTGCGAGAGCGTGGCGAAGAGCACGGCTGCCATCACGACGCCGACGGGATGGCTCCTCCCGACCAGCGCGACGGCGATGCCGAGAAACCCGGCTCCCGCGCCGAACCCTTCCTCATAGTAGTGCTTGTACCCCAGGACATAGTTCAACCCGCCAATGCCGGCGATCCCTCCCGAGATCGCCATCGCGCGCCACCACATGCCACCCACGTCGATGCCGCCGTACTCCGCCGCGTGCGGCTGGAGGCCAACCGCGCGAAGCTCGAATCCGCATCGCGTGCGGAACAGGAACAGCCAGGCCAGCGCGACAATGACGAGCGCGAGCAGCAGCACGGTGTTCGCGGCCGAGCCGTGAAACGACGGGATGTAGTCGGACAACCGCGAGAGCGCCCCGCTCCGGATCTCAGCCGTATGCAGCGTGTCCTCGACGTTGAAGCGCGTCGAGATGAGGTAGTTGAGCAGCGCGAGCACGATGAAGTTGAGCATGATCGTCGTGATCACTTCGTGCGCGCCGAATTTCGCCTTGAGGGCGCCGGGGATTCCGCCGACCACCGCTCCAGCCATCCCGGCCACCACGATGTACAACGGCAGCACGAGGAGCGCGGGCAGTCCGGCGGGCAGAATCAGGCCGAGCAGCGCGGCCGCGAATCCACCAGCGGCGAGCTGTGATTCCGCGCCGATGTTGAAGAGTCCGGCGCGCAGAGCCATCGCGACCGACAACCCCGTGAACGTCAGGACCGTCGTCTTGTAGAGGACCTGGCCGTAGCCGTAGGCATTGCCCCACGTGCCGCTGATCAGCAGCTCGTAGACGGCGGCGGGTGACTGGCCAAAGCTGAGGATGAGAATGTCGCCGACGAGGATCGCGATCAGCAGCGCGACGATCGGCGGAAGCAGCGCCTCCTCGAGCTTCGCGCGCGTCACGCCGCGGCCCCCGTCATGTGAAGACCGAGCTGCTCAGTCGTGGCCGTCGCGCCGGGCACGACGGTCACGATGCGCCCTTCGTACATCACGCCGATGCGGTCGGAAAGGGCCAGGACCTCCGTGAGGTCTGCCGACACGAGCAGGATTGCCTTGCCCGCGTCACGCGCCGCACGCAATCGCGTGTGAATGAACTCGATTGCGCCGACGTCCACGCCGCGCGTTGGCTGCACGGCGAGCAGCACCTTGAAATCGCGCGCCCCACCCATCTCGCGCGCGATGACGATCTTCTGCTGGTTGCCGCCCGAGAGGGCGCGCGCGGGTAGCAGCGGATCCGACGGCCTGATGTCGTACGTCTTGATCAGCTGCTCCGCGTGCGCCGCAATGCGCTCGCGATCCAGCAGCCCGAATCGCTTCGTGAAGAAATGCTGTTGTCCCAGAATCAGGTTCGTCGCGATGCTGTACTCGAGCACCAGCCCGCGATCGTGGCGGTCCTCGGGGATGTGCGAGAGACCGAGATCGCCGCGCTCGCGCACGGGCAGCCGTGTCAGATCAGTGTCGCCCATCCGGATGGATCCCGACGACACCTTCCGCAGCCCGGCGATGGCCTCGAGGAGCTCCGTCTGTCCGTTCCCTTCGACGCCGGCAATGCCGAAGATCTCGCCGGGGGCGATGGAGAATGAGACGCGGTCCACTGCGTTCTGCTTCCGCGCGCTTGCGACCGTCAATTCTTTCACCTCAAGAGCGGAAATAGGAAATGGAGAATGGGAAATGGGCCCATTTCCCATTTCCGATTTCCCATTTCCGCCTTTACGGGACGCCAACTCCACATCCCGCCCGACCATCATCCTCGCAATTTCCTGCGGCGACGTGGCAGCAGTCTTCAGTTGCCCGACCGTCTCGCCCTGCCGCATCACGGTGATCGTCTCGCTGATCGCCATGACCTCGTCGAGCTTGTGCGTGATCACAACGATCGTGCCGCCCTCGTCGCGCAGCTTGCGCAACACCCGCCACAGCTCGTGCACTTCCTGCGGCGACAACACGGCCGTCGGCTCATCGAGGATCAGCACCTTCGCGCCGCGATACAGCGTCTTGAGGATCTCGACGCGTTGCGCTTCACCGACCGTCAGGTCCGCGATGCGCTGATCGGGGGGAACCACGAGCCCCGTGCGGTCCACGAGTGCCTGCACGTCCTGCCGCGCTTTCGCGCGATCGAGTTGCGCGCCCTTCGTGACCTCCG
>Ga0137429_1000849_pt1 | contig 10847 bp, 7 predicted proteins | sample EasRivERMZT736_2_FD_102304 | JGI IMG/M metagenome (GOLD analysis project Ga0137429, IMG submission 102304) | Soil microbial communities from meander-bound floodplain in the East River, Colorado, USA - East River MetaG ERMZT736_2 | ecosystem: Environmental > Terrestrial > Soil > Floodplain ...
CCGCCAGACCTTCCGGCATGTGATCACGAGGCATCGCATGATGGACGTCAAAGGACTGGACGACATTGAACCGGGCCTCGGCGACATCTTCGAATCGGAAGCGCGGCCGTTCCGCGTCTTCGCCGATAGCCAGGTGGACCAGCGCGCGTCGTGGCGCGCCGGCCCCAAGTTCGTCTATCCGCCGGAGCTGCGGCGGCGCCACGTGGCCGGCCATGCCCTCGTGCGGGTGACTATCGACACGCTGGGCCGCGCCGAAGAGCGCGGGTTACTCGTCCTAGAGTCGCCCGATCCCGCGTTCGAAGCCCCCTTGATGCAGATGCTGCTCGCCGCGCAGTTCACCCCGGCGCGTCGTAAGGGGCACGCGGTGCGCAGCGCGATCACGCTCGGGTTCGATCTCAGCCCTCCGCCTCCCGAAAACCCCACTCGATTGATCACCGCCGCGCGGGAGCAGCTGCGCGTCCGCCGCGCCGATAGTGCCCTGGCGCTGATCGACATGGCACTGGACAGCGTGAATCAACCGTCGGAGGGTGAGCGCGTGTATGCATTGCTCGTCCAGGGAATCGCCTTGCAGAAACGGGGACGAGATAGCCTCGCCGCGCGCTCGATCAACGAAGGACTTGAAGGCTACCGCGACCTGACCGCGCACGGCGTCGATCTCGCGCCATTCCTCAAACGCCTGGCTGACTCGATCAGGATCAGCCGCCGGGCCACCCGGCCGGCTGCCGCAAGACCGCTCGGCGCGCCGACCGCCGTGGGCGCCGTCGACCAGCAGCCCACCCTGATCTCCCATCCGCCGATTCGCTACGCCCTGGAGATGCAGGCGCTGCGCATCGGCGGCACCGTGATCGTCGAAGCGACGCTGGACACGACGGGGCGCGTCCTGCCGGCGAGCGTCAAAGTCGTCCAGAGTCCGAATCCCGTGTTCGACGCGGAAGCGAAACGGGTCACGGTCGCCGCGGTGTACCGGCCCGCCCGGGTTGGCGGCCGGACGGCGCGAGTGACGATCCGTCAGCCCATCACGTTCGCCGCCTATTAGCGCACTTGACGTCTTAGCGAGAATTCAGACATGGCAACCGAACTAGCGACACTCGCCGGCGGCTGCTTCTGGTGCCTCGAAGCGGTCTTCGAGCAGCTCAAGGGTGTGAAGAAGGTCGATTCCGGCTACTCGGGTGGACACGTCCCCAATCCCAGTTATGAAGCGGTGTGCACGGGTACCACAGGGCACGCCGAGGTCACGCAGGTCACATTTGATCCCGACGTGATCTCGTTCCGCGACTTGCTCGGTGTGTTCTTCTCGATTCACGATCCTACGACGCCCGACCGGCAGGGCGGCGACGTGGGTACGCAGTACCGCTCGGCAATCTTCCATCATGACGATGAACAGCGGCGCGTTGCGGAGGACCTCGTCCGCGAGCTCGAAGCCGAGCACGTCTTCGACGATCCGATCGTGACGAAGATCGAGCCGCTCGAGGCGTTCTATCCCGCCGAGGAGTATCACCGCGAGTATTACAGAAGGAATCCGACCCAAGCCTATTGCCGCGCGGTGATTGCGCCAAAGGTGGCGAAGCTGCGCAGCAAGTATCTTGCAAAGCTGAAGCAGCCGACCTCTTCGTGAGCTTCTTTCGCAGCCGGCGGCGCGCAAAGCTTCGAGCGGCGCCGTTCCCCAGCGTCTGGCGCGACATCATCCATCGCAACGTCCCGTTGTTCGAGCGCTTGCCTCCGGAAGATCAAACGGAGCTGCTGGGGCACGTGCAAGTGTTCCTGGCCGAGAAGCACTTCGAAGGCTGCGGCGGCCAGGAGATCACCGATGAAGTACGCGTCACAATCGCCGCCCAGGCCTGTGTGTTGCTGCTGCATCGTGACGGCGACTACTATCCACGTCTGACATCCATCCTCGTGTATCCGGCCACCTATGTCCTGTCCGATGAGAGTGCCGTTGGGGGCGGCCTGTGGGAAGAAGTCGAGGACGCGGTGGACGGCCATACGCAGCAAGGACTCGGCGCGGTGGTGCTGACATGGGACGCAGTGGCGCGCGGTGCGAGCGACCTGCGTGACGGCCATAACCTCGTCCTTCACGAGTTCGCGCATCAGCTCGACTTCGAGGATGGCTCGACCGACGGTGCGCCCTGGCTGGATACCCGCCAGCAGTACCGCAGCTGGGCGCGCGTGCTGAGCAGCGAGTTCGACGCGTTCCGAGCGGCGACGGACGCCGGCGAATCGACGCTGCTCGATGCGTATGGCGCGACGAATCCCGTCGAGTTCTTCGCCGTGGCGACCGAGTTCTTCTTCGAACGGGCGCACGAGATGCGCGCGAAGCACCCGGTACTGTACGAGCAGCTGCAGCAGTTCTATCGCCAGGATCCCGCCAGCTTCCTCCCGCGGCCGAAGCGCCCCCAGCACTAGCGCGACCGCCGCCGAGCCGGTATAACAACTTCCCTGCCCTAGCAAGGAGCCTTCATGGCCGTCATGTCATCCGGCGCGCTGCTCCTGGCGCTTCTGCCGGCGACCGCGCCTCTCAGCCGCGACACCGTTCCGCTCTACACGAACCTCGGCAACCATCACCGCGCCATCACAGCGGCGAACCCCACCGCACAGCGCTATTTCGATCAGGGGCTGCGGCTCGTCTACGGCTTCAACCACGGCGAGGCGATTCGCGCATTCACCGAAGCGGCGCGCCTCGATCCCAACTGCGCCATGTGCTACTGGGGAATCGCGTACGCGTTCGGACCGCACGTAAATGCCGGGATGGATTCGGCGAGCGGCGTGGCGGCCTACGCGGCCGCGCAAAAGGCGCAATCGCTGTCGCGGCGCGCCAATCCGCCCGAACGTGCCTTCATCGCAGCCATCGCGAAGCGCTACGCGCGCGTGCCGCCCGCCAACCGCGCGGCGCTCGATTCGGCGTACGCCACCGCTATGTGCGACGTCAGCGCGCGCTACGCGGAGGACCTCGACGCGGCGACGCTGTGCGCGGAAGCCAGAATGGATTTACGGCCGTGGAACTACTGGAAGCAGCCCTCCGGCGAGCCGTACCCGGGAACGGCGGACATCGTGGCGCAGCTGGAGCGCGTGATCGCGCGGGATCCCAACCACCCCGGCGCGTGCCACTACTACATCCACGCCGTCGAAGCGGTACGGCCTGACCAGGCCGTCCCGTGCGCGGAGCGGCTCGCGGCGCTGATGCCCGGCGTGGGACACATGGTGCACATGCCGGCGCACATCTACATCCGCGTCGGCCGCTACAACGAAGCCGTCGAGAGCAACATCCACGCGGTGCACAACGACGAGGTGTACATCGAGGGCCAGAAGCCCCAGGGCGTGTACCCGATCGCCTACTACCCGCACAACGTGCACTTCCTGTCGTTTGCCGCGACGATGGCGGGCCGGAGCGCGCAGGCGCTCGAGGCGGCCAACACGCTGCGGAGCAAGACCAACATGGACGTGGCACGCGTCGTCCCGATGGTGCAGGCGTTCGTCCCGTTCGTCCATCTGACGCTCGTGAATTTCGGCCGCTGGGAGGACGTGCTCGCCCAGCCCGTGCCCCCTGCCGAGATGAAGTACGCCAGTACGATGGCGCACTACGCGCGCGGGGTAGCGTTCGCCGCGACTGGAAAGCCCGCCGACGCGGCCGCAGAGCTGGAAGCGGTGAAGCAGGCTGGCCCCGGGGCCAGTGCCGACGACAAACCCGTTATCGACATCGCGACACACGCGTTGATGGGAGAAATCGCCCAGCGCGCGGGGCGCCTCGACGAGGCGGCGGCACATTACCGCGCCGCGCAAGCCGTCGAAGACGGCATTCTGTACTTCGAGCCGCCGACGTGGTACTACCCGATTCGCCACTCGCTCGGAGCTGTGCTACTCGGTGCAGGCAAAGCCGCCGAAGCGGAGACGGTGTACCGCGAAGACCTGAAGCGCTTTCCTGAAAACGGCTGGGCGTTGTTCGGTTTGATGCAGGCGCTGCGCGCGCAGGGCAAGAACGCGGAAGCGACGATGGTGGACGCGCGTTTCCGCGCTGCCTGGAAGAACGCCGACGTGACGCTGACGGCGTCGCGCTTCTAGCCGGCTCGGCTTTTCCCCAGGTAGGTACGAACCAGCGGGGCCGGCCGGCGCCGCAGCAGCGCGCCGCGCAGCAGATCGCGGTCGTCGGCCGGCACATCGACCAAGAACCGCTCCTTGCCTTCGCCCTCTTTCACTACGATGGGCACACCGTCGCGGTAGAGGACTCTGTTAGTCGTAATCGCCGGGACGGCCTCATCAGGCGTCAGTATTCCGACGAGGTTGAGCGGATCAGCTCCACTCACGGCGATCAACTCGTCTGCTCGCTGCTCCCTGCGCGTGCTCCGCAGCAGCCCGATCGCTTCAGGCAGCGCGTACTGCTCCCCGGAGAATCCGCCCACAAACCGCCCGCCCCGAATCTCGCCGCGCGCCTCGAGACGCCGGTACACTCGCAGGATGTCGCGCCACGGCACGAGCAACGTCTCGCGCTGCACGAGGCGGCGGAACACGACGCCGTAGCGGCGCAGCAGCTGCCACGCGCTGGCCTCGGCGACTTGCTCTTCGGGAATCGGGGCGCTCGCGTGCGTGCGCGCCCACCGCCCCGCGTTCTCGACACCAAAAGGCGCGATCCGGCCGCGCCGGCGATAGCCACCACCCAGCGGGCGCCGTCGATCGGACGGCACGAGCAAGGCACGCAGTCCCGCAAAGCTGTCGGACGACACGAGCCCCCACGCCACGAGCTCCGCCAATCCCTTCTCTACTTCGGTCCGCAGCAAGCCCGTCGCGTTGACGAGATCACCGAAGAACAGCGCCCCGCGTGTGTCGAACGCGGCAAGCATCGCCTTGGCCGTGGACGAGAGCGGCAGCGTCGCAGAATCGACTTCGGGGTTGCCGGCTCTCCAGATCGCACCCCGATCCCGCCGGAACAGCGCGATCGGTGTCGAGCGCACCGGCCCGATCTTGCGATGTCGCGTTCCGACTTCCGCATTCCGAATTGCGGTCAGTCTGCCCCACGCGATCTCGCCCGAGAGGCACAGGCCATCGAGCCAGAGCGGATCGTAGTCCGTCAGCCGAGCCGGCAGAACCTCGGACTCCCACGCACCGGCGGCCAGCTCGTAGCCGTCCAACAGATCGAGAACCGCGGCCAGCCCTTCGGGCCCTTCGCCGCGCGAGCCCGTGGCCACGCGCTGCCACTTGAACAGGAAGCGGAGGAAATTGGCAGCGGTGACGGGCTCGATCTCCTTTCGGAGCCGGTCGAGTGTGTAGCGGTGAATGCGCGCCAGCAGCCGGCGCTCACACCACTCGATCCCCTCGACACCCGACGAGAACCGGCCGCGCAGCGCAAAGCCCTCGTGCTCCAGTGCAGCGAGGGCGAAGTCGATGTCGATCTGCGGCAATCCAAGAGCATCGGCGAGGTCTGCGGCCGTGGTGGGACCAATGACTTCGAGTCGCCCCCGCACCAGCTCGCGGATCGCATCTTCCCTGGTCCATGTCTTGGCCCGTTCGCGCTCGGGAGGAGTGACAGCCGGCTCGAACGCGGCGCCCGGGAACGAGGCATGGAGCATCGGCACCCGCTCCGCCGCCACCCAGAGACGGCCATCCATCACTGTCGCCCGACCAGAGCCGACCAGCTTCTCGAACTCGCCCTTCCACGCCGCACGCCGCACGTCGCACGCCGCTCCCATGACCAGCAACGCATCATGCAGCTCATCCGCATTCTCGGGATCGGGCCACGCCTGCTCCCGAACCAGGTCGATGGCCGCCTGATCGAGCTTCCCGAACTCCTCGGCGCTCTTCACATCCAAACCGCGGCGCGTGATGACCGCCTGCGTGCGGCGCTCTTCGAGCGGCGCGTCGTCGAGGAAGGCGTAGGGACGCGCGTTGATCACCTCGTGGCACAGCGGCGACGGTTCGCTCGTGTCGCGCGCGACCATCGTGAACTGCCCCGCTTCCATTCCCTCGAGCACCCTCTTCAGGCCCGGGAAGTCCATCGCCTCCAGCAGGCAGTCGGCAATCGTCTGATTGACGAGCGGATGGTCGGGGATCTCGCGGTCGCCGACGAGGTTCTCGGGGCACGCGAGCTGGTCTGGAAAGACGGCCGCGACCAGATCCTCGGCTTCCATCCGCTGCAGCGGAGTCGGAACCTTGCGGCCGCCGCGGAACCGCAGCACCGCGAGCGCGCGGGTCGCATTCCAGCGCCAACGCGTGCCGAATACCGGCGCGTCGAGCATCGCCTGCACGAGCAGGTGCTCGGCTGTCGCCGGCTTGAGGTACTGGAAGACATCCTCGAGCGGAAAGCTGTGCTGTGGACCCAGCGACAGCACGATCGCGTCTTCGGTCGCGGCGGCTTGCAGCTCGAAGTTGAAGCTGCGACAGAAGCGCTTGCGCAGCGCCAGCCCCCAGGCGCGATTGATCCGGCTGCCGAACGGCGCGTGGAGAACCAGCTGCATGCCGCCGGCCTCGTCGAAAAAGCGCTCCAACACCAGGCATTTCTGCGTGGGGATCGTCCCCAGGATCTGCCGGGTCGCCGCGAGGTACTCGACGATGATCCGCGCGCCCGCCTCGCTGAGCCCGCCCCCGAGCGTTTCGACGAGCCAGCGAATCGCTGCTGGCGGATCATCCAGCCGGTCAGCCACGTCCTGGCGGAGCCGTGAGACTTCCTCAGACAGCTCGTTGGTGCGGCCCGGTGCTTCGCCGAGCCAGAACGGCAGCGTCGGCGGCTGCCCTTTGGCGTCGGCGACGCGCACCTGCCCTGATTCAACCTTGACGACCTGGTACGACATGTTGCCCAGCTGGAAGATGTCGCCGGGCGTGCTCTCGATCGCGAAGTCTTCGTTCAGCGTGCCGACGAACGTTTCCGTCGGCTCGAGGATCACGCGATAGTCGCCCAAATCGGGGATAGCCCCGCCCGACGTGATGGCCGCGATCCGTGCGCCACGGCGTCCCGTCAGCTTCTTGTTGATGCCGTCGTAGTGGATGTGCGCGCTGCGGCGGCCGCGCCGGGTCGTGAAGCCCTCGGCCAGCATCTGGACGACGTCGTCGAATTCCTTGCGCGACAGATCCCGATAGGGATACGCGGAGCGCACGTGCTCGTAGAGCCGGTCTTCCTCCCACTCCTCACCGGCAGCCGCCGCAACGATCTGCTGCGCCAGGATGTCGAGCGGCTTGTCGGGAATGATCAGCTTGTCGAGCCTGCCGTCGCGCGTGGCGCGCAGCATCGCGGCGCATTCGATCAGCTCGTCGCGCGAAAGCGGAAACACTCGACCTTTCGGGATCGCGCCGAGCCGGTGCCCTGCCCGTCCCACACGCTGCAGGAGCGTGGCGATCGAGCGAGTGGAGCCGACTTGAATCACGAGATCCACGCTGCCGATGTCGATCCCCAGCTCGAGCGACGCGGTCGCGACGAGCGCCTGCAGCTCGCCCTTCTTCAGTCGCTCTTCGGCCTCGAACCGCTTTTCACGCGAGAGGCTGCCGTGATGACTCGTGACCTTCTCGGCGCCGAGGCGCTCCGAGAGGTGCATCGTCAGCCGCTCGCACAGCCGCCGCGTATTCACGAACACGAGCGTGGTACGGTGCTGCGTGATCAGCTCGGCGATCCTGGCATTGACCTCTTCCCATACCTCGGCCGCCATCACCGCTTCGAGCCCCGACGGGGGAATCTCGAGCGCGACATCGAGCGTGCGGATGTGCCCGGCGTCCACAATCGTCGGCGGTGTTTGGCCCGTGCCCACCAGGAACTGCGCGATCTCTTCGATTGGGCGCTGCGTCGCCGAGAGACCGATGCGCTGCGGCCGCTTGCCGATCAGGGCGTCGAGCCGCGCGACGGTCAGTGAGAGATGGCTGCCGCGCTTGTCGCGCGCGACCGCGTGGATCTCATCCACGATCACCGTACGCACCGAGCGCAGCATCTCGCGCGCGCGCGCGGACGTCAGGATCAGGTAGAGCGATTCCGGCGTGGTGACGAGGATGTGCGGCGGCTGCTTGAGCATCGCCTGCCGCTCAGACTGCGGCGTGTCGCCCGTGCGGACCAGGGTCCGAACCTCGACGTCCGGCAGCCCCTGCTCCGCCATCTGCGCGCGAATCTCGGCGAGCGGCTCCGAGAGGTTCTTCTGAACGTCGTTCGAGAGCGCCTTGAGCGGCGAGACGTAGACGACCTGCGTCTCGTCGCGTAACTCGCCGTTCAGACCCTGGCGCACCAACCCGTCGATGGCCGACAGGAAAGCGGCAAACGTCTTCCCGGATCCCGTCGGCGCGGCAATGAGCACGTCGCCGCCTTGCTGGATTACCGGCCAGGCGCGCCGCTGAGGCTCAGTGGGCTCCGCGAATCGGTTGGCGAACCAGCGGTCGATGGCAGGATGAAAGCGCGACAGCGACATAAGACCCGAAATATACCCGAAGGTCAGCTCGTGACCAGGGTCAAACCGCGCAGCGTCATGATGCGTTCGATGGTCTCGCCGATCTTGTTGTTCGGGGTCGAGGCCCCAGCGGTAATGCCGATCGTGAGCCGTCCCTCGGGCAACCAGCCGTCCCGACGCTCCTCGGTCGAATGCAGTCCGACCGGCCGGAACCGAATGCTCCCGTCGTTCACGTCGATGCAGGCTGCGTCCTCGATGTGGTAGGTCGGCACTTTCTCGTTGCAGATCGCGGCCAGATGCGTCGTGTTGCTCGAATTGTAGCCGCCGATCACGACCATCAGATCCAGCGGGTCCGCGATCAGCTTGAGAACGGCATCCTGCCGCTCCTGAGTCGCTGAGCAGATCGTGTCGAAGGTGCGGAAGTGCTCGTTGGCGGCGGCTTCACCCCAGCGGCGCGCCATGCTCTTACGCACCTCCGCGGCGATCGCCAGAGACTCGCCCGATAGCATCGTCGTCTGATTCGCGACTCCCACGCGTTGGAGATCCCGGTCGGGGTCGAACGCCGGTGACACCTTGCCCTTGAATTGCTGCAGAAACCGCTCCCTACTCCCTGCTCTCTGCTCCTTCCCTTCGATGTAGTCGCAAACAATCCGCGCGTCGTTCATGTCCCGCACCACGAGGTATTGGCCGCCGGGGTATTTGTTCACCTGGCTCGAGGTGGCCTTCGTCTCCTCGTGGTAGTTCTTGCCGTGGATCAGCGCTGTGAAGCCGTCTCGCGCGTACGATTCCACCCGCTTCCAGACGTTCAACACCGACCCGCACGTTGTATCGACCAGTACGCAGCCGGTTTGCCGCAACCGCTCGAAGTCACGGACCGTCACGCCGAACGCCGGTAGAATCACCACGTCATCCGCGGTCACCGAGCTGAAATCGAACCCCTCATCCCGGCCTTCGGGCCGGTGCAGGAACTCCACTCCCATCGCCGCGAGCTTCTGGTTGACGTGAGGGTTGTGAATGATTTCGCCGACAAGAAAGGTGCGCTTCGCGGGAAACTTCGTCCGTGTCTCATAGGCGTACTCGACCGCTCGATCCACGCCGTAACAGAACCCGAACTCGCCCGCCAGGCGGAACGTGAGATCGCCGACTTCCAGCGTGTAGCCGGACGCGCGGATCGCGTCCACCACGCGGCTGTGGTAGTCGGCGGTCAGGGCGCCTTCGATGGCGCCTTTGAGACCAAAGCCTTTGCGGAAATAGGTCTGTTCCACGAGCCTCAATCTAACCGCACGCCTCGAGCGCTGCGGACGGCATCGAGGACGCGCTGCACTTGCCAGCCGTCGCGGAACGTCGCCGGCTCACCGTGCGGAGTTCCGCCGCGAATCACGTGAATCATCTCCCGCATCAGCCGCACGAACGAGCGTGCCCACATGTTGTTCGGCTTGGTCTGCTCCCAGAGGTCGTCGGGCGCCGAGATGTCTTCGAGCGGGCCCCCGCCGCCCTTTCCGAACTCGAGCTTGGTCTCGCCGCTCAGGAGCAGCGTGCCTTCGCTCCCCGTCACCTGTCCCAGGTGACCCGGTCCATGCTGCGCCACGGTGCTGAGCGTGATCGTCGCGATGACTCCGCTCGCCGTCTGCAGCACACAGCTCGAGAAATCATCCGCGGTCACCGGTTGCGCCTGGCCCGCTTCATCCTTGCGTTGCTTGACGAACGTCTCGGCGAGACCAGCCACATAACGGATTTCGCTGCCGCACCAGAACCGGCACAGATCGATGAGATGCGACCCGACCGCGCCGAGAATCCCGCCGCCTCGTGCCGCGTCGAACCACCAGGTCCAAGGCGCGTCGGCTGCTTGCGGTCGGCCGTCCCCTCGCAAATAGGGCTTGAGGGAGAGCTCGATGTGGCGCAGCTCGCCGAGCGCATTCGAGCGGATCAGCTCCCGGGCCCGCCGGCGGTTCGGTTCATAGCGGAGTTCGTGGTCAATCCACGCGATGCTGTCGGGATGCTGTTCAGATGCTGCCACCATCTGAGCGGCCTCGAAAGCATCGATCGCCATCGGCTTTTCGCACAGAACGTGCTTGCCTGCTTCCAGCGCGGCGATGGCGTACCGGGCGTGTGCATCCGGAGTCGACGAGACGATGACGAGATCGACGTCCGGCGAGCGCGCGAGCTCGATCCCGTCGTCGAACACGAGCGGCCATTGGAAGTCTCGCGCGACCGCTTCGGCGTTGGCACGATGGCCGCTCGAAATGGCGACCGGTGTTGTCCCCGGTACGAGCGCGAGTCCGGGCAGCTGCACGCGGCGCGCAAATCCTGATCCGATGAACCCAACCCGAACGTCGCCGCTCATCGCGCGTAGGTGCACGGGACGGTATCGGTCCCGAGCGGCACGTCGCGCGACTCGAGCTGCGCGCGAATCCGAATCGCGCTCTCGACGCCGATGCCGCTGGCGCGTACCCGAATGTTCGTGCCCTGCCGCTCCAGGTGAACGCGCCCGCTGTCGAG
>Ga0137429_1000851_pt1 | contig 10831 bp, 4 predicted proteins | sample EasRivERMZT736_2_FD_102304 | JGI IMG/M metagenome (GOLD analysis project Ga0137429, IMG submission 102304) | Soil microbial communities from meander-bound floodplain in the East River, Colorado, USA - East River MetaG ERMZT736_2 | ecosystem: Environmental > Terrestrial > Soil > Floodplain ...
AAGTGAGCATATCACCGGGATCGGGATCGGATGCTACGGGTTGATAGACGTAGCCTTGGCCGATAACGGCGAGCGTGTCGGGGATTCCCAATAGCGACGGCGCTGAAGCGTTCGCCGGTTGATCGCCCACCGTCAATGTGAAGTATTGTTCGGCGTTACCGCCGTTGCCGTCCTCGGCTCGGATGCCAACGCGCTGGGTTGGTGGAAGCGCGAAATCCCATGCTGTCGTACCGTCGGGGGCCACGGAAAGACTGTCGGGCCCCTCGACTTTCGCAAACGCCACCGTATCACCGTCGGCGTCAGTTGCACTGGCTTGATACGAATAGGCGGCGCCGACGGATACGCGTGTTGATGCCTGGGAAGTGATCACAGGCGGGCGGTTCGGAAGGCGCGACAGAACTTCAACCGAGAATCGCTGCGTTGTTGCGGCGCCACGCGAATCGACAGCGGTAATGGCAATCGCGTGGACGCCGATGTCATCGTCCTGCGGCGTCCATAGAACCCGACCGCTTAGGTCATTCACCATGAGGGCTGAGGGGCCGGCGAATTTACGGAAGGAAACGGCATGACCGTCAGGATCCGAGACACTCGGAGCGTATTCATACGACCGGCCGACTACGACTTGAGCTGCCGGAACACTGGAAAAATCGGGTGGACCGTTCGCCGACGCAAGCCATGAGCGCGTAAAGTTTATTAGTCCACCCGTGTTGCTGAAGATGACCGGCCTTGGCGGAGTAGATTGTCCGGGTTCGAGAATGGGTGCTCCAAATTCAGGTGCGGCAAAAACCACGAACGGCTTCCCATCCGGGGTGTACCCGTCAGGGTTCGCCAGTCGTACGGCCGGATCAGTGACATTATCAACGACCATGACGACGGGTGCGTCCATGATGAATTGGCTGCTGTTGCGTGCTGTCGCGCGTGTGACGAGTAGGTTGGAATCTCGGTTGAACGTAGTGTCGAAAAAATCGAGTTCCGTCGCTGACGTAACGTCGGAGAATGCTCCAGCGGATGAAATGGTCAGGTCATAAAGAACCGGAGAAATATCCGAACCGCCAGTACGCGAAAAAGTCACTTGGCTTTGGATGTACCGACCGGCGATTCGACTTTGAGCAAAACTTTCGGCGTTCTCTATTCGGGTCAAGGGCTTCGACGCCAGGTCCGCTCGGTCGTTAGCCGCACGAACATCAACGACGATGGCGGTGCCTTCCGGCTCAGCGGATGTCCACGATGCCCGGCCCCAGAGAATGTCGTTTGCGCCACCATCATGGATCACCGTCCATGTGCCGCGTGGTGCCGTCGAACTGACGACCACCGTGCCGGTCATATCGCTGTAGTTGTACACGGACCCGCCGATGTTCACTGTGAGGTCAACCGCCCCCAAACCATCGGCTCCTCCGTTGGGGTCTATTCGCTTTACCGTGCCGGAACCGTTGTTTGTAACCCAGACTTTGCCGTTCGAATCGATGGCAACTCCCGTCGGATCGCTCCCTCCAGTTGAAAGGGTTTTGAGGACAACGCCTTCGGGACTGAGACGACAGATTTGCTGTGAAATGCTGGCGGCTATCCAAACATGGCCGTCGACTGGCGAAGCAGCCAGCCCCCGAGCCCCTTGCTGCCCAATGCCAAAGGTACCGAGGATGGTGCCATCAGGGGCGAATTTCCTCACTTGATGCAGTTGGTACAGGCAATTCCAAATGTTTCCATCGCGGTCAACAGTGAGGCCGTACGAATTCGGAGCGTTTAAGCATGTTCCGACCTGACTTGTTAGGTCATATCGAAAGAGTTTTGAACTGGTGCTATTGGAGGATGCAGACCAAAGGACGTTGTTTCCGTCGACGAGACCACCATAACCGCCAACGTTCAGATTAGGTGAACAAAACAGATTGTTCTTGAACCCGGTGAGACGAGCGCCTGTTCTTCCATCAAGCTTCCAGAACTTGTTGACGGCGAAGTCATCCCACCCACCAACCCAAACATTGTTCTCGGAGTCGACCGATACATGGCGAACACGCCTTGTCTCTGGGAGCCGCTGAAAGATAAGTATGCACTCGTCATCTGCGTCGTTGACCAATACGGGGGTTCCGTCGGGGCGAACTTGGCCGTCGCCGTTGTCTGGCCACGCCAGAGCGTCGTTATATCCTTTGGATGTCTTTATCAGGCCGTCATTGTCTCTGTCGGTGCATGAATTGTAAGTAAACGGGGGTGCAAGGTATTGTCCAGTCGGATCGGGTGAGAAGTTGCCGTCGGGCATCTTTGTACCGCGCGTTCCGCCGATCACAAGACCGACCTTGACAACAGATCCAGGGGCGGTTTGGGCTCGGTTTCCACACCAGACGTTGCCTTCCAGATCGACGGTGGTACGCGACGGATCCCGAGCCAGGTTCCCTGGTGCGGTTCGGTACTCGCCCACGATTGCACCCGAATTGACATCGATCCGAACGATCGTGCCGCGTCCTGACGCCGCGATGTTGATGTAAGGATAAGGCGCGAAAATCGTCGGGTTCATTTCTACTTGATTAGGCGTACGGTCGAATGCAACGTTGACGACCGTACCTTCGGCGAAATCGTCCGTGGTTCGGTATGTGCGGGATTGGGCGAAGGGCGAGGCCGGTTCGATTACTGTACCGATTCCTCGGAGGGATTGTGCCTGCTTCGCATGCGGTTCCGTTTCTTGTTCCGCCGAGGAACTGTCGTCCACTGAGTGCGTTCCGCAGGATGCGAAGATGATGAGTACGGTCGGGAGCGCGAAACGCATCGCTCGCTCGAACAGCGTGGGTAAAGTATGCCTCAACGTCTTCATTCGATGCACCCTCCGCCGTGTGTCGTCAGGGCCGCGGCGCACAAGCACCCATAGGACGCGCGTGACAGCAGCGTCCCTCGCTACTCGTCCGCTTGACTCGGGGCACGTAGCCTCGTGCAACAAGTTCGGACGGGGCGATTCTCGCTTCCGAGAACGCCGCAAGGCTTCAGTCATCCCTGACGTTGCGGTATTGTAACGACGTAGGCGTTGGCGATGCAATGAGCCTTCGCTCGGCGTAAAGTTTGGCTTCACTCGGTTCGGGGCAGCGGACTCGGAAGAGAGGGGGGAGTTGCAGCATGAACACTTTGATCCGGTGGTTGCTTCATAGCCCATGGAAGAAGTTCAGTCAAAGCAACGGAACACTCGTTACGCTGCCCGAGGTCACAATGATGCATGGCTGCATCGGTGTGGCCGGAAGTTGACCGAAATCGGCATTGAAGGGTCATGCGATAGGAATCGGAGGTCGGACGTTCATGAACAAATGGAAACACGTGGTCGGCTGGTCGGTGGTGCGGCAGCGTGCGGTTCTTGCGAGTTTGATAGTTTTCGTCGCTCTCGATTCTGGGTGTCACCATGCTGATTGCCGACAACACGCGAATAGCGCGGGTGCGCCTTCGGTTCAGCTTGGGCGGCCTTCCGAAGCGGCAGTAGAGAGCGCCCAAGGGAGTGACGAGGTTAAGGCCAGGCGCATCGTGCTTCGAGATTCGAAGGGGAAGGATCGTGCAGTGCTTGAGCTTGTGGGTGCAGACGAGGTGCCAACATTGAGTTTTTTTTCGTCGGACGGCTTGGAAACGGCGAGTATTTGGGCTGACGATCGGGGAGGGAGGCTTCAGCTGGTAGATCGCAAGAACAAAGTGAGAACTATCGTCGATGGGGCTACTATCCGGATCGTTGACGAAAAAGACCTCGCGCTGGTTAGGTTGGCGTTCGAGCGATCAGGTGGTGCCGAGTCATCGTCCATGTCGGTTCAAACGTCTGATGGGGCTCCTTTCGTGAGCATTGGTGCACTTCGCCAGGGACCTTCGTCAGTGATCATGTCAGGAGAGGGCGGAAAAGGAAATGTAATCATCACGATTGAGAATGGCGCTCCGCTGATTCACCTGCGGGATAACGCGGGCAATACGGTCCTAAAGCGACCAGAATGATTGCCCATCCCGCCAGCGACGCTGGGGGGTGCGTATGTGGTCCAAAAGTACAAAAGAACTACAAAATAGAACCGGTTTTTGACGGTCCTCAGCGGGCTTGAGTGGTCAGATTGAGTTCGGCGTAATTCCCGCAAAAACCGCTGTTTTTCTCGTAGGAACGCCACTTTTTCGATATTGGAGGCGGGGGGAATCGAAAATCTTCAACGCCTTTCTCGTAAGTCGTTAAATGACAACAGTTTAACTCTTAACATTCGGTGGATGCAGTGGTTAGGCACATGACTCAAGATGACCACTCTTGACCCGTGGAGCCGCTCTGAAACCGAGTTTACTGCAGACTCATTGCGCGCGCTCTATTGGGTTGAACGACTCACGGCCTGGGCGGGCGACGGAGACACTCGGACCAGTCCTATTCAATGCGCAGCCCGGCGTCGGACCATCCCGCTGATCCATACCAGACGGCTCAGCTACTGCCCGAGGGCCCACCCAGCTGCCCCAAAGGCAGCGAAGGGAGCCCAATGAACGGGAGAGGCGAAGGGGCGTTCCTGATCATCTGAAAACCGTCCCACCCAAGACAGCAGCCGCTCGTTCCCACTCAGGACACGGTCTCTGCTGGCCAAGACACGATCCCTTAGCTCACCAATAGTCAGGTCACGCAGCCATTTGCAGGCGCCATTGATCGCAGCACCGACCGAGCATCTCCTCTTGTCGTACGCAATCTCGTAAAACCGGTCCATAAGGAGCGCGGTGCTCTTATCCAGCACTGGCCAAAAAGAGCCTATTACTGTTGAGATTCCGGCTTCGATTAAAGCCCCCGGAAGCCCAACAAATTCCTCTCCGGACCTTAACACGTCAGTCATGCCAGTTGAACACGCGCTTAACACCACGAGAGAAGCCTTGGCCGCTTCACTGGCAGACCGAATCTCTTCCAAGGTCAGCTCACCATCGTAGCTCACCAATGCGGCCTCAGCAGGATCTTTCCAACTGTACTGCCCGTGGCCAGCGAAATGCACAACTCCGCACGCTGTAACTGCATCAAGTGTTGCACGCCGGTCGGCTGCAGCATTTGTAAACAGTCTGCCTGCGCACCCGGCCATCTCAAGGCGCGACTGCACTATTCGCGCCTCCATATTGCTGTAGGCCAGAAATCCAGGCCGATTTGGGTCGCTGTGGGGATCCAGTACAGCGTATGTCCTTGCGGGCAGAGCTTGTGCTACCCCTGCTTGACACTTTCCCAAGACATACGTTGATGGCGCGTAGCTAACATTAATCCGCTCCGGCGCAGCCGCATGCACGGGAAGTAAACTCAGCTGCTTTGAAGCAGAAAACGTAACATCCGTAACATCCTGCGGCAATGCTGCCATGAGTGGCAGCCACAGCGCCTCTTCAAGCTCGCCAAGTACTCGCGTGACTGTTTTTTCCCAAACAGCGGCAAGAACCTGCCGAACGCGGTTAACTATGGACGGCTCCAAGCCCAAGAAAGTTCCCGCTCCCCTGAGCGACTCAAAGGCTAGTTGATACGCGAAGAACCAACCACATTCAAAGTCGCCGCCGCTCGCAAGAATCTCCTGCAGTGCTTTCTTCCACGCCAACTGCGCAGCTGCAATGCGGGCCACTATCGCTGGACTCGGATCACCTTTCATACGTGCCACCACTGCCGCGTGCGCTGCACGGCTCCAATCGTTACGCCTCTCCATCCAGCGCGCCACGGTGGGTGGCAAATCCTCAACCCAGTTAAGCAATTTCTCTGTAGTTACCTTCGGCAGCCGCACAAGACGTACGGACCCATTGTGAACGATAATCGCTAAAGCCTCGTGATAAGCGTATGCGAAGTATACGAATGCATGTGACGGACAAACCAACGCGCCCTTCAACTCCTCAACATTTACCGAAGGGATGGCAATCCCCATGCGTGAAACACACTCGCGCAAATCTCGCATGGCGGTGTCCATTGCTCGCTGAGCCACATCGATCGATTTTCCAAGCAAATCCGCTTGGCGCAAGGAGACTTCTGCGATACGGACGGCGTCTTGCGCCTTTTTTAGCAAAGCTAGGCCATTCCCCCCATCAATTGATCGAGCAGCAGACTCGAGTCCTCCACGCTCACGAAGCAGTTGCGCTCGCCCTTCCTCAAGACAGCCCAAAGCCGTGTCCTCTTTTCCGGCATTTGCCAGGGCTATCGATTCCTCCATGAAAAGCGCACCCTCACGTCGCAAGATGTTCCAACGTTCCCGGTCGCCACGGGCCAAAAGGCCTTGATTTTGCAATGCCTCCTGCCCTTGCGCAAGCACAACGCAAGCCTCCGGCCATCGTCGTTGCATTGCTAGCAAGCGGCCGAGCGACCGTGTCACTTTCACAGCCAAGTGAGGTGTAGCAACCGGCCTCAACTCGCCCAACAGTCTGCGGTATTCCCCTTCGGCACCGGTGGCGTACCCGCTGTCGCTGGTTTGCTCAAATAGATTCAATTGACAGTACGCGAGATTGACCCGCGTCATGAAAGCCCTCATTGTCGCGCCATTTGCTCTCCAAAGGCGCAACGCCTCTTCAAGCGCGAGTTTCGCCTCAAGGTGTCGACCGCTTGCACTCTCTATGGTGGCCAGGACATCGTGAGCGCGTGCCCAGGCCTCCCCAGCGCTGGAGCGTAATGGCAAAAGAGTGTCGAACGCTGCCGTACAGGCGTCGCGCGCCTCATCAAGCAATCCGCGGCCCTCTAACCATTTGTGCGAGGTGTTTGAATAATGTTGCGCCAGGTTCAGTTGCATAGTGGACCAAAGCAGTGGATCGCCCACCCGATCGGTTAGCGCAAGTGCGCATACCGTATGCTCGCGTCCCTCCTCCGCGTAGCCTTCCTCATTTGACAAGTCAAACAGGCTCGCGAATAGCGCACCGAGATTGGTGTGACACCGTCTCCGCCCTTCGACGTCGTTAACTGTTTCGAATTCCTGCAGCGCGCCCCGCAACGCAATACTGGCATCCAAAGCAACGCGAAGTGCCCCGTGCCGTCGAAATGCGTCCATTAGCACAGCGCTCGTGCCCACCAGCAGCCCTCCTTTGAGGGCGGGACATGCTCCACTTTGCAGATTTGTAACGCCTCCCTCAAAGGCTACGAGGGCATTACTGCTGTCCACGTCGTTACCGAGAAGATGAAACAGTTCGCCGTGCGCGTTACCGAGCGACAACTGTAGCGCCGCTTGGAGTATTACCAATTCGACCGGACACTCCACGAGAAGTTGCATCGCCAGCTGATGCCTTTGCGTGGCGCTCTCTACGCCAGAGACACGTTCTAGCTGCGACAACAACAAGAAAGCCTGCTGCAATTGCTCAGGCGCCTTGGCCAGTTCGGCCAACACCGTCACGTGCCATTCGGGTAAATCAGCAGTGGCGTCTGGCTGGGATGCTCCACAGAGCTCGGCAATAAGTGTTTGGTGCTCAACATCATGCGTGAGCTGGAATAGCAACGTATGTATAGCAATGAGCGTCTGAAAGGATGTCTGTCGTAGGCCGACGAACTCTTCACTGGACAAAGATTCAGCAGTGACCGCCCGGCGCAACCTCCGAGCTGCCAACACTGTCCCGCGTACGACGCTCTTGCGTCTTAGCTGATGGTAGTAGAGGGAACACAGGTTGACCCCGCCCACAAGGTAAGAAACACGATCCTGCTTACGCAACACCCAGAGGGCATGCAAATATGCCCTTCGTGCCTCGGCAAAGTGGTCGTTGTGTCCAGTCCGGCGGAAAGCGGCGGAATAGAGATTGCCTACGTTAATGCCGACACGTTGGAGTGCAGTGCCCGATGATATCGATCGCACTATTGCGTAGGTTCTCAACGAATCGTCAAAATACTCGGTATTCCCCGTGTCATCATATAAGTCCTGCAATATAGAGCCCAGAGCGTCGCCAACGAAAGCGCGATCAAGTCGACTATTCTCCGAGTCGTCGAGATTCGTTAGGGCTCTCCTGTAAGCTGAACACGCATCCGCTCCATGTCGCTCGTAACCCGTGAGCTTGTACAATTGTGCGCATGTTTGCCCCATGATGCGTTCGAAATCTGTTTGCACATGTGTTGGCATCAGATGCATATACGTGCGCAGTTGGGCACACAGCTCACGCTTGCGTTCGACGCTTCCACGGTCGCTTTTTTCGCCGATGAGGCCAAGCTCAAATAGGATTTCTCCTGGGTCAAGCGATCGCTGGTCTGCTTCCATTAGTTAACGCGTTGCCTCTTCTTCAAGTCCAAGTCGGCTTCCAAAGCAACCACTCTGGCTTCGCCCGGCTGTAGTTTCTTTTGCCCATCAATTCCTCTTGTTCAATTGAGCTCAGGAATCGGGAGCGCATGGCGCGGCGGAAATTCGTGAAAGACCGCCGACGGAATCTCACCGTGGCTCGCAACAGCCGCACCTCGAAACGGATGTGATTCCGACGACCAATCCGACCGCCCAATCAAGTCCAAGATACACCTTGCAAGTACTTGGCACCCGCGCGATTCAAAGCGCTTGGGCGCCTGTTCCACGGTAGGCAGCCAGTCAAAGTAGTAACGACACTGATCGAGAAGAAGAACATCCGTGAACATCTGCGTTTGTTTTGCCCTGTAGGTTAACCGGCACGATCGGCGCACGTTTGGAAATGCCGGCCGACCGTAAATCCCCAGCAAGGAGTTCACCAAAAGGTTAGGCAGCGGAGCATCACAGGAGAACGGATGCTGCCGATCAAACCAAGACCAGGCGATTGCCCGAAGCATCGGTTGGCTCAAGCAATTCCAGTGGCCCTCAAGAACTTTGTCCATGATCGAGGCATATCCGATGAGCCGACCAGCCTCCTGGCCACAAATCTTCAGGTTGCCCAGTTGGCTAATCAGCGGATCGGAAGGGTTCGCAGCCTTCAGGGAGCGCAAAAAAGAATCCAACGGGTAACTTCCCGGCGACAGGACGATGTCGCCCGTTTCGCGAATCCATTCGTTCAGCTCCTCCAACGTATTTGGCTTCCCTGGTGGGATGAATTGAGCGGCATCAAGTGAGTCGTCCCGCGTTCGCTTGTCGGCCAAATAGAGATCTGCTACCGCTCGGTGGGCAAGCGCCCGGCAATTTGGAATCCAGTACCGGGCAAGGTCCACTAGAAACCGCGTAATGAAATCTGAATAAAATGGTTCGGGGGCTTGCGCAATGACAACTCGCAACTCCTCATCTGCAACTTCACATTCTGCTGGATCAAGGCCCGATGCCCAAAGCGCCTGGGGAACATCGCGGTACCGAAAACGGAAGTACGACGACAAGACACCGCAATACGCATCATGGTGCTCCGAAGGAATCTCGGCGAAATTTGTGACCAAGACGGCAAGGGGCGACAGCCGCCCGTTCGCCAGAAGCTTAAGAATCGGATCAAGCGCGTTGGGTTTCCGGCTCAGCAACGGACTACATGAATCATAGTAGACAATATCGAAACGCTCATCATACGAATCGAAAAACTGCGCGAGATCACCACGGTGAATCTTGACTGAAAACGGCGGCGAACCCAGCTGAGCAGCCGCCTTTGCAAATTCCGCTCCTTGCGATTCTACCGCCCACACGTTGTCCGGATTCACGCCGTACTCGACAAGCACCTTTAGGTCATTGAGCGGCTCTGGGCCACACAAGTATAGTACGCTTAGCTCGGAGGGTTCTCGTTTCCCGATCTTCGTCGTGTACGTCTGTGACCAACTTTCTATCTCTTCAACTGTTTGACGAGCAACATCCTTGTCTCCGAGAGTTTTCAACGCGACTTCAATCGTGGCAAATAATTCCGGAAGCAATACGATCGGTGCCGAATCGCGCTCCGAGCTCAGTGCCCGGACGGCGTGGCCAAGCGCTCGCTCACGAACAATTTGCTTTGATGTTTGCTGGTACGACGGATGGGTCACGATTGGTTCTCGCAAATCACATTCAGGACGATTGACCATCGTAGCGTAGCTCCTGGCGATTGCGATGTCCCCGCTTCTCCGCCAAAAGCCTGGCCAACGAGGAGCCACCCCTTAGCCCGCGATGCCCGCGCTCCAACGATTGCGAAATCCGTCGCCATGTTTCATCCGGCGCGTCCATGACCGCACCCGATCACCGACTTGGCCACGTGCCGGTGCGATCATGATGAGACTCAGCCCAAGAAAGTATCAGTCTGAGGGAAAGGCGCGGCCGGTTTCCACTGTGTTTGTAACCGCGTCGGTCCCCAAGAAGCCTGGCTAGTGAGGTTCGACGGCGAATTCCCCGTAGCCTGTTGACCAATGCCGCGTGGATCCCACCCCAGGTTTCCGACGGATCGGCTAGGACCGTTCCGGACGTGTGCGTTGGCCATTTACCCGTGCGGGCATGATGATCGTCCGCCCAGCTAAGGATCTGTTTGATCGTCAAAGCCGGGCGGTTGCTTTGATTCGGACGACCACGACGTTCTTCAAGCAACCTTGCCAGCGATGAACTGCCAGGCAGGCCCCGGAATCCGTGGCGAAGAGCTTGGGAAACATTTTTCCACGATTCGTCCGGATCATTTGTCACCTGGCCTGATGCCTCCGTCGGCCAACTTCCTGTTCGCGCAAAATGGGCGTCGGCCCAAAAGAGAATCGTCTTGATCGTGAGACGAGGAAGATTCGCGGTTGTGCGGACTCCATAATAGGCAGACAACAATTGCGGTAACGAACTCCCGCCTGGCAAATCGCGCATGCCTTGCTTCAACGCAGTGTTGATCTTGCCCCAGTCTTCAGTGATGGCACCCACCACTCTGCCGCTTCGAGGGGTTGGCCATTCGCGATACCGCTTGAAATGACGGTCGGCCCACAACAGGATCTGAGGGATTCGGAGCGGCGGCAATTTGCGTGGGTTTCGAACTCCGCGGGCCTTTGCGAGAAGCTCAGCCAGGGAGCCGCCCC
>Ga0137429_1000852_pt1 | contig 10830 bp, 13 predicted proteins | sample EasRivERMZT736_2_FD_102304 | JGI IMG/M metagenome (GOLD analysis project Ga0137429, IMG submission 102304) | Soil microbial communities from meander-bound floodplain in the East River, Colorado, USA - East River MetaG ERMZT736_2 | ecosystem: Environmental > Terrestrial > Soil > Floodplain ...
ATTGAATCGAAGGACAACCGGAAAGGATTGCGGAAGCCGTAGGCGTAAATCTCGTCCAGTCCGGGCTGACCGACAAACGGATTGCCGGCGGGAATGCCGTACTCGCCGTTCGCGGAGTCCGCGCCGTCGGGGTCGATTCGGATGATCGAGCCCAGAATCGTTGCGTTGTTCTGGCCGTTGCCGCCGCAGCCATGTCCGACGATCGGCACGCCGAGGGACATCCCGTCGTCGCGATCATCGCGTGCGCCGCCGTCGCCGAGCGAAATGTAAAGCATTTCGTCGGGCCCGAAGACCATGCCCCCCGCGTTGTGGTTGAATTGCGGCTTATCGATGCGCAGCAGTTCCCGCGCGCTGCCCGGATCGACCACCGACTTCGGATTGCCCGGATCCGGTACGACCCATTCCAAGATAACGGACTGATGATTGGGTGAGACACCCATGGGCATGGTCGTGAAGTCGGGAGCGGCGGTTGCCGGCTCGGAGGCATAGGTGTAGAGCTTGCCGTTCTCCATGTAGTCGGGGTGGAAGGCGAAGCCCAGGAAACCTCGTTCGTCGAACGAGTTGGGGCCGCCAATGCCCAGCGATACGAGACGACTGCTCACGTCGAGAAAGACGGTGCCGGGCTGGCCGGCGGAGTATGGGCCGCCGGCAATTGGGAAGACCCAAAGCGTTCCGTTTTGGTCGTTGACGAAGAGCCGACTTTCGTCCTCGCTGGGGGATGCGCCCCAATTGGGCGCGGTGAGGTCCGTGGCCAGCGCTTCGAGCCGGATGTGGATGTCTCCCGTCGCGAGCGGGGCGGGGAAGGGATCATCCAGCGGCAGAGGCGCCACCCGGCCGCGGATTTCCCCACCGGAGTGCATGGTACTGTGAACATTGACGTACCACAGGCCGGCCATCAAGTCGGCCGCTTGCTGCTCGGTGAGAATCTGTGAGCCCACCTTCGGGCTTCCGAGCGGCAGATGAATGATCGGCGACGCGTTCGCGCATGGCCCCGCCGGACCATGGAAGTGAGCGGCGTTTTCAGGCGCCAACAGGCCCTGAAACTCGATGTGCCAACTCAACTCGCGTGTCGCGGCATCGAAGGTGGCTGTGCCAGTCCCCGTGGCGGGCGTACTGACGGGCGAATTCTCCTGAAAACCGTCGAGATTAATGATGAAATCAACCGGCCCGGCCTGAACGTTGATTATGCCGATCATTCCCTCGCCGCAGTGCGGTTCGCAAAAATACGGAATCTGCGAGACGTCCGCGGGTACCGGGAATTCGTGCATGGGATCGTGTTCCGAGATCGGCTCGTCGAAGTGTTTGCCGTCATGAGCGCAATTCGTGCCACTGGTCACCGTGTGGTGTCCGCCCTCCCACACCCAGCGAATCGTGTCACCGGGCGCCGCGTTCACGACGGGCGGGTCGAAGGAGAAATCGCGGACGCCGATCTCGTGGATCTCAGAACGAGCCGGCACAACGATCAACGCGGTTAAGACCAATTCAAGTGCCCACGTTCGCATGTTCATATGTCAACCCTCCCCTGTTATTGAGCCCCCGATAGGAAGCGCTCCGCGCAGACCGTCAGCGCGGGAGGCCTTGAGACCGCTCAATGTCCCCACATACTCAATGTTTACGCGACAGCAGGCGATTGCGATGAATTTTTGTTTAGGTGAGTTTGATTACGGGTGGGTTGCTCGTCCGGTACAGGCGGCGATGCCGGATTTTCCAGCACCTTCAACTCCGGGGACGCGCTCGCCGTCGACGAAGCCCCAGACGCAATGCCCGTCTAGCGGCGAGCGGCGCTACACCCCGTCACCCCTTCGGAGCGATGCACATAAGGCTATTGCTCGGTCTGGGCTTCGGGTTCCATCGCGGCGAAGAGGCCGTCGAGCAGGCCGGTGAGGACGAGATCGGCGCCTTGATGAACGGCGGGGAGTGCAGCGGCGCGGAAATCGCGACCGAACTCGCACCCGCCGGTCAGGCCGGTCATCAGGATCAAGCCGATGCCGGCGACCCGGCGGATGGGGTAATGATTACCTTGGCTCATGGGAACTCCTCCTGGTTCGGGCGCCGCGGAATGAACACTCCATTCAGTGCCATCAATTGGCACCGTTGTTCACTCGCCGAACGGATGGCGGTCGGCGCCGCCTGTTTGGCTATCGGTGAAGCCCCGAGGAAAAAATGAGCGTTTGAGCGCTCGCGCACTGAATGCGCGTAGCGGGCCGAAATGGCGCTCAAAGAATCGCATGGCCACGCAACCGTGGGACATGCCACGCAGCCTCCGTGCCGTCCTATTTCTTCGCCTTTTTCGCGGCGCGTTTTTTAGACTTCGCCTTCATGCTGTTCTTGGTACCACGTTTCCCGCCCATGGCCTGTCCGCGCTTGCCGCCCTTGTGGCCACGGACTTCGCCCGGCGTGGATCCCCATTCTTCGCCCTTACGCGGGTGCTGGCCCTCTTGACCCGGGCCGGGCTGAGTATCGAAGTATTCCAAGTTGCTCTTCCAGGCTTCCTTGCCGGTGTTGTGGCCCTGTTGCGTGCCTTTTTGTTGATGGCTCTGCTTAGCTGCCTCGCCCTTCACAACTTTAACGGTGGATCGTTTGGCCATGATTGCTGTCCCCATGATCTTGTGACGCGCGATCATGTACCGCGCGTCGCCGCTTTGAAAAACCAATCTGCTAAACGCTATCCCCTTGGGAGTCCGCAGGCAAGGTGAGGGTTGCGTGGGTGAGGGACAAAAAGAGATTCCATAGACATCGATGTCGGGGTGTACGATGCTTCGATCGTAAGCCCGCTGAAGCGCCGGAAAGAAACGGACTTTTTCCTTTGACCAACCACCGACCTTGGTGTAGATTTTGAGACGTGTTGTGGGTTCGTTAGCACGACTCATGGATGAAGTCGTGGGGTGGCGGGGCCTATCACGGCTGCGTTGCTCTTTTCAGACGTTCAACTTCCCCAAGGAAGGCTAGCACTTCCGTTTCTTAGTTTTCTTGCGCTTTGACCTCGCGCCTTTGATCGGCGTTTGAAGCGCGCCGCGCAGGGCACATTGAAAGGTAGCTATCGATTGAACGCGACTCCGCCGGACCCGGTTCGGGACCGGGCAGCGTCGCTGGGCGGTCCGACATAGCCCCTGTGGTGAATTGGCACATTTGGCTTGCAGCGGCGAGCGTGCCCGGTTCGACTCCGGGCATGGGCATCGTGCGCGCCCTGAATGCCTTCAAACTTAAAGGGTACAATGGGCAAAGTCAAAACGAGACCTAAAGGATTGGGCGTCCATCATGCTTGTTTATATCGATGAATCAGGTGATACGGGCTTCAAATTCGATCGGAATTCATCCAAGTACTTCACCGTTGCTGCCGTTGTCTTCCCAGATCCCGAATCGGCTGAGTTATGCTCCAAGGCGATTGATCGTCTAGCCGAACGAGTCGGGCGAAGCACAGAGTACAAGTTTTCAGGTACGACGGTGGAGGCGAAAAGCTGCTTTTTTGAGTGCATCCGCAACTTTGACTTTCACTACGCCGCGATGGTAATGAACAAGCCCGCAATGCGAAGCGATGGTTTTCGGCACAAGGACTCTCTGATCAAGTGCACGATTCGATACGTGTTCAGCCATCTGGAATTAGCGAACGCGACCGTGGTAGTAGACAGAAGCGGGAGCCGAGATTTTCGCAGGACGCTTCAGACGTATCTGCGTGGACGCATCCTATTGGCCGATGGATCACAGGTCATTAAGAAGGTTCGCTCCGAGCGGTCACACGCCGATCGACTCGTACAGCTCGCCGATATGGTGTGCGGCGCCGTAGCAAAGTCGTTTGACGACACGAAAGGCGACAAGATGGCGTGGCGGAGAATGATCAAGTCAAAGGAGCGAAAAGTTCAGAAATGGCCATGAAGAAACCCGCAGCCTATCCGTGCGTTCGCACGGCACGCGCACCCGGAGGGTGACAGTTCGGCTAGCGGGGTCTTCGCTACCAATGGTAGCATGTATTCTACTTCGGTCAAGTGCCGGTCTGGTGATAAGTAAGCCGCGTCCCTCGCGCCAACTTTAACGCTGTTTCGGTCCGAAAAGCGTCCGTTCGGTTTTTCTGATGATTCCAGCGAAACGCGAATTCGTCGCAGTAGTGCTGCAAATGCTGCTTTCCGACGTGGTATCCCTCAGAGTCTGTTTCAAAACTCGACATACCGTGCCAGCCTTCGTGACATGAGTTTAATCATGGCAGTGTAGATGAAGCAAAGGGCGTTTTCAGCGTATCGTTCAAAATCTTTTGAGAGCCTGCGGTTTATGCCGAGCCACGCGAAAGTCCGCTCTACAATCCATCGTTTTGGCAACACAACAAAGCCTTTGGCTTGATCGGAGCGTTTAACGATTTCAATGGGCCGTGGGCTGTTGCTTTGGGCTATCGGCCCGGCATAGGCGCCATCGGCGACAACTCTTTCGAGGAACGGGAACCGCGCCGTGATTTTATCCAGAGCCAAAGCTGCGCCGTCACGATCCTGAATACCTGCGGAATGGACGTCAGCTTTACGGATCATGCCGAGAATATCAACAACAATGTGGCGCTTGCGACCTTTGACATTCTTGCCCGCATCAAAGCCGACATCGCCCCGCGCATCAGGGCCGGTCTTTGTGGATTGCGCGTCAATGATTGCCAGTGTCGGACTTTCCTCCCGCCCTTCGAGATCACGGACGGCCCGGTATAATGCGTCATGGATGCGCTCCCAGGTTCCATCTTTTCGCCAGTCCCTAAAATAGCGGTAAACTGTTTGCCACGGCGGAAAATCCTTGGGCAGCATATCCCACTGGCAACCTGATTGCAGCAAGTAGAAAAGGGCATTGATCGCAGACTTCAAACATGTTGTGCGCGGACGGCCTGTTTCAGCAGGCGGCGGCAGGAGCGGCTTGATTTTCTTCCATTCCGCATCTGTCATATCGCTTGTGTAGCCTTGGCGGTCACGGGCATACTGTTTGCGAGTGTCGGGTGTCCATACCATATGACCCTCCTTGTTAAGCTTCGAACACTTACAAGTGAATCAAAAGGATAGCCCGCACTCAACCTTTAAAAAGTTTGAGTAAGCAGGTAGAGAAAAATGGACATTCGATACGGACAGGCAAGCGATTTTGAGTGGCTTCAAGAGCATGATAAGCATGTCAATGCTGAATGGATCAGCAGGTGCCTGCATCATGGTGAATATATCCTTGCGGCAGACGAGCAGAACAGAAAAGGGTTTCTGCGTTTCAGCATGTTTTGGGGCAATATCCCCTACATGGATTTAATCTGGGTATTGAAAAATTATAGGCAGCATGGCGTTGGCAGCGGCTTGTTTTCATTTTGGGAGAAAGAAATGAAAAAGCGCGGAACAAAGACGTTGATGACCTCTTCTATGATGGATGAACCAGAGCCGCAGGTATGGCACAAACGAAATGGTTTCAAAGAGTGCGGTCAACTAACCTTTGGTCAAGAACAACCAACGCCGGAAGTGTTTTTTGTAAAAGATTTAAAATGAGTTTTGAAAAAGACACTCAGGCAAGGATGTCGCGGGCGGCGCCGACCGTCAGGCGGATGGCCACGAAGGAAAGCAGGATGAAAAATGCGACTTTGATCGCACGGAGCGGAAGTCGATGCGTCCCGCGGCTGCCGAAGAAGCTGCCGATCATGGCCGTCGGGATGAGGACGAGGGCGAGGCCGAACGATTCGAGCGTACCGCGGTGGTCGACGTAGTACGCGTAGTTTTTGATCGACGCCCCGAGCAGGCTGGTGGGAATGATGAGGGCGGCGGAGTTGGCGATGGCGTTGCGGATCGGCAGGTGGAGGAAGCGTCGTTGGAGCGGGACGGCCAGGGCTCCGCCGCCGATGCCGAGCAGCCCGCCGACCAGCCCGGCGGGAATGGCCACGATGGCGGACAACGACCAGGTGAGCCGGGTGATCGATCGGGATTCAGGTTGCGGCCGGGCGGTCGAACCGTATGGATTCATGGTGTCGATCGGCGGGCGCCAGCGAAAAAGACGGTAGATGTCATAGGCGCACATGGCCAGCAGGAACAGGCCGAATATGCCCCGCAGATACGCCTCGCCCGAGCCGGCGAAGAACGGAAGTTCACTGAGGGCGACGCCGGCGATCATGCCCGCACTGGCCAGTGGGATCAGCCGAGCGACGGTGGCGCCGTCAACGGCCCCCGCGCGGCGATGCTGGAGGACGGCGGGCACGACGACAAAGAAGTTCACGATCATGGCCGCCGCTTGATAGAGGTGTTGGTTGGCGCCGAACATCTCGGTCATGGCCGGAATCATGATCACGCTGCCGCCGATGCCGAGCATTCCACCGACGATGCCGGCGGCAAGACCGATGAAGACGAGTTCGACGATTTGGAGTTCGGTCACGAACGAATAATAAGAGAAGAAAGGCACGAAGGCACGAAGCGAAGACATGAGGGCCGTGTGCCACTGCTCTTGAGCAGTGATCGATTTGATCGGGATGCCATGGGCAAGCTCTGCTTGCCCGTGCCCTCCGCGACTCCAATGGATAGGTCCTCTTCGCGGAGCTTTTTCCTCCCCTTCGTGCCTCCGTGCCTCCGTGCCGTCCTACACGATGAGCATCGCATCCCCATAGCTGTAGAACCGGTAACGGCGCTCGATGGCATGCGCATAGGCCTGCCGCGTCAGTTCAATCCCGGCGCAGGCCATGACCAGGGCGAGGAGGGTGCTGCGCGGAAGATGGAAATTGGTCATCAGGGCGTCGACGGCGCGGAACTGGTAGGGTGGATAGATGAAAATGTTGGTGGAGCCGTAGCCGGGGCGGAGGGTTATGTCACGACCCGTTGCGTCATTGGCACGGGCAAGCTGCGCTTGCCCATGGCACCCACCACTTGTGGACTCGAGAACACGAACAGTCGTGGTGCCGACGGCGACGATGCGGCCGCCGCGCTCGCGGCATGAGAGAACGGCTTCGGCGGTTTCATGTGACAGGTGGTAATGTTCCTCGTGCATGACGTGTTGTGACAGGTCGTTGGCACTGATCGGCTTGAACGTGCCGAGGCCGACGTGCAGCGTGAGGTAGGCGGTCTCGATGCCGGCGGCGCGGAGGCGGTCGAGCAGTTCGGGCGTGAAATGAAGCCCCGCCGTCGGCGCGGCCACCGCCCCGAGGACAGACGCGTAGACGGTCTGATACCGCTCGCGGTCGTGCGTTTCGATGTTCGATGGCTCGGTGTCGCGATGAATGTAGGGCGGCAACGGGGCGTGGCCAATGCGATCGAGCAACTCGGCGGCGGTGAGATCTGTGTCGACCGAGCCTCGCCAACGGCCTTCGCCGATAGATTCAGTCAGGCGCAGCGTCGCCGTGGTGAGTCCATGGGGATCGGTGAGTTGGAGCGATTCGCCGATGCGCAGTCGGCGGGACCGTTCGAGCATCACGAGCCACTGCCTGGGCGAACTTTCAGAAAGGAACAGGCCGGGAATGACGGCTCCCGTGGCGCGGCGGGCGGTGAACCTGGCGGGGATCACGCGGGTGTTGTTGAGGACGAGGAGGTCGTTGGGTTTGAGAAATCGCGGCAGGTCGGCAACGGTCGCATCGGCGAATGATTGCGTGGCGCGATCGACGACCAGAAGCCGCGCCCGATCGCGGCGTTCGATCGGCTGCTGGGCGATGAGTTCGGGCGGGAGATCGTAATCGAGGGCGGAGATGGGGAACGGTGGACGGGCGGTTGCATGAGAGGGCGTCATGGAAAAGTGATTGTCGATTGTCGATTGTCGATTGTCGATTGGTGCGCAGGACCATTGGCACGCCGAGGATGGGCGAAGTACAATTCGCGGGGTTGAGTGACCGAGGGCCGCATCACGACCCGCGACTGGCCACGAGGTGCCGATCCGATGCCGTTTCATCTCTACAAATCCTGGAACGAAGGTGAACCGCCGCGCTGGTTCGGCGTGCGGATCGAGTTTGAGGACGATCGCTGGGTGGCGACATGTCAGGAATCCAACGCGGCAGGCGAGGAACTGGGCGTGGCCACGGCGGTGGCTCCGAAGTTCTACGGGGTGACCGCGGAGCAGGCCCACCGCCGGATGGTGGAGGCGTTGGAGAACACCTACGACGAGGTCGCGCCGGCGAGCGCGGGGGTTTGAGCCGGATGCGAGCCCACATCACCCTTTTTCCCTGGGACGTGCTTGATGAGCGGGCGGACGCGGTCCTGGACCGGCTTCAGGGCGAAGTTGGTGCGACGGGGGTGACACTGTGGGCCGCGTGCCCGGAGGTCATGCTGTGGCGGGCGCGGGAGGTCGAGCCGCGCATGGTCCGGTTTGAAGGCGGCTTGTTGTTCGCCCCGAGCATGGAACGGTTTGACGCCACGCGGGTCAAGCCGGTAGTTTCGACCCGGTGGCGGAGTCACGACGCTCCGGCGGCGATGACCGAGCGCTGCGCGGCTCGCGGATTGACGTTGCGGCTGATGATCTCCGCGTCGCGGATCGGGCGACTCGCGGAAAAGTATCCGGAGACGGCCACCAAGAACGCACTGGACGACGCATCCCAGCGGAGCGTTTGCCTGAATCATCCCGACGTGCGGGAGTTCCTGCGCGGCTCGGTCTTGGACATTTCGAGGCGATACCCATCGGCCGGATTGGTGGTGACGGATTTCACGTCATCGTGGAGCGACGCGGTCGATGACCGTTGGCTCGCGTCCGTGCCACTCGATGACACGGACCGGTTCCTCTTGTCGATTTGTTTCTGCGAATCGTGCCGGCAGGGCGCGATGAAGGCGGAGTTGGACCCGGCCGGTGTACATCGCTGCGTGAACGTGCTGCTGTCACGCCGGTGCGCGGGAAAGAGCGGGCCGGCTTGGTCGATCCAGGGGTTGTTGGAGGAGCATGCGCCGCTGCGAGCGTACGTGGGGTGGCAATCGAACGAACTCGGTATCTTGTGGCGCGGCCTCGCCGAATCCCACGGAGGTGAATTCGTCCGTGATCGACCGCTTCGGCGGCCACTCGCGATGCAATCAGCAGCACCGTCAGGCACGGTCGTATCCACCATCGTCGAATCGCTCGAAGAGTTGCCAGAGGCCATTTCGGACACGGGATTAGGTGGCGAGTTGCGATTCGCATCGGAGCTGACCACGAGGGCGGACGCCGCGGACTTGGTCCGAGCGACTTCGATGGCCGTGGAACGGGGGGTCGTCGGCGTGACGTTCGATACATGGTCGTTGTGGTCGAACGAGGCGCTCGATTCGGTACGCCAGGCCATTCGCTATGCCCGCCGGGTAAGGGCGTGACCACGGCGGAGCACCCCGAGCCGCGCGGCTTCAGCCCGCGCGATACGACGCTCTTCGATCTTCCCACCTCGTTCCTCGATCAAAGCCGGACTTCTCTAAGCATCTCGAGCACGGTTTGATTCGACGGCAGCCCTGGCCGCATCAGGCCGATCTCCTCCACCGTCAGCCACCGGGCATCGGCGATTTCCGCGGCGTTGGGGCGCAGCGGCGCCGCCTCGCTCATCCGCGCCAGCCACACGGCCAGGATGTAATTAGAATCATGCACGCGAACCGCGCCGAGCCGGCGGAAGGGTTCGACGATGACGCCGAGTTCCTCGTGAATCTCGCGGATGACGGCCCGACGGGAATTTTCGCCGGGTTCGAGGTGCCCGCCGGGAAAACACCAGCACCCGCCGCGGCGAAGATGGGCGGCCCGCTGGATGAGCAGGAACGCCTGCTCGCGGGGGATGATGCCGATGACTCCGCGCCGGACGCTAATGTGACCCGATGTCGGCGAACGGTTGACCATGGAGTAGCGGTCCCGATCGATGATCGCGCGGCGATTATCAAACAGCGATTAGTGTCCGTTTGAGTAGGATCAGCACACTCTTAAGGCCGTTTCAACGGCCTTTCGCCGCCGAAGGCGGCATTCAGACCAGCCGTTTACAGCTGGTTAACGGCAACCCATGATCCCATTTCTGAGCCCCTTTTAACGGGCTTCCATCGATCCGCATGTAATGCAACGGGCGTAGTTGTATTATGCGCCACGAGGCTCAGACGTGAAAGAACAATTAGAGGGTTCGCGAGATCGAATCGGCGGGATCGTCCTCTGCGGCGGAATGAGCCGGCGAATGGGCACGTCGAAAGCGTCGCTCATGTTGGAAGGCGAGACCCTCCTCGCCCGAACCGTGCGCATCGTTGGCTCGGCCGTCTCCCGAGTCGTGGTGGCCAGTCGCGTTGGACGGTCCCTGCCGGAGCTGCCAGGAGATGTCGAAATCGTTCACGATCGCCGTGGCCACGAAGGCCCGCTGGCCGGGCTGGCGAGCGGACTCGGGGCATTGGCATTGGCCTGCGCGCCTGGTGCGTCGCCTGCTCCCGCGTCCCTCCTTACCAAAGGGGGACTACAGGGGGGTTCTTATCTGGCAGGCGGAGCCGAGAGTGGGTCTGGGGAGTTGTCGGCTCCATGCGACGCTGCCTTCGTCGTACCGTGCGACCATCCGCGACTGAAAGTCGAACTCGTGCGGCGGATGATTGAGTTGTTGAAAGACGAGCCGGGAGTCGTCATTGAACACGAAGGCATCGTGCAGCCCCTGGTCGGAGTATACCGCCTGACGACGAAGAAGTTGTTGGACGAATTGCTGACCAGCGGCGAGCGCCGGGCGCACGTGTTCGTCGAGCGTTGCGGTGCCCGGGTCATTTCTTCTGAACAACTCCGCAACGTCGATCCGCAATTGGAATCGCTCCGCAACGTGAACGATCCCGACGACCTTCGGCGACTGGGTGATTCCGCGTAGCCGTACGTATTGTAGCGTCGGGGTTTATCCCCGTCGCCGCGTGCCACTGGTGGCTTGCCCACTAGTGTCTTCTTAGTCCGATCACTGGTCGCTAGCGACCA
>Ga0137429_1000856_pt1 | contig 10722 bp, 7 predicted proteins | sample EasRivERMZT736_2_FD_102304 | JGI IMG/M metagenome (GOLD analysis project Ga0137429, IMG submission 102304) | Soil microbial communities from meander-bound floodplain in the East River, Colorado, USA - East River MetaG ERMZT736_2 | ecosystem: Environmental > Terrestrial > Soil > Floodplain ...
AATCCCGATCGCCACGCCGATCGCCGTCAGACGCATCCCGCGTCCGACGAACAGCGAGATCACGTCGCGGCCACGAGCGCCAAGCGCCACTCGAATGCCGATCTCCTTCGTGCGCTGGATGACCGAGAACGCCATCACGCCATACACACCGATGGACGCCAGCAGCAGCGCCAGTCCGCCGAAGCCGCCGAGAATCGTCGCGCCGTTCATGCGGTCGGAAAGCTTGATCTGCTTGTACTCCGCCAGCGTGTGCACGTCGTAGACAGGCAGATTGGGGTCCATCACCTTGAGCTCGCGCCGCAGGCCCTCGGCGAGCGGCCCCGGCTCGCCACTCGTTCGCACGAGCATGGTCAGCGCCTTGGTCTCCGGATACTGCAGTTGCGGCACGTACACGATCGGGCGCAGTGACTCGGTGGGCCCGCCGAGCATCACGTCCGACACGACGCCCACGACGGTGAGATACGGCCCGGTGTCGGCGCTCAGGCTCACGCGTTTGCCGAGCGCGTCCTGGTTCGGCCAAAAGTCTTTCGCGGCGCGCTCGCTGATGATGATCACCAGCGGCGCGGTCTTGTCGTCGCGCGTGGTGAAGTCACGCCCGCGCACCAGCTTCATGCCGAGCAACTGGAAGTAGTCCGGGCGAACGGTACTCTGGCCCACGTCCGATCCCCGCGCCTGACGCCCGCCCGCTGCCGTGGTGTCGCGTCCCTCCACTATGAGCTCCGTCGCGATATACCGGTTCCCGAATGGGGCGACGTCGGTGAATGAAACGCGCTCCACCTCGGGCATGCCGAGGGCGCGCTGAGAGAGATCGGCTATGAACGCGTTGGCGCGATCATCCGAATACCTCTGCAATCCCAGATCGAATGAGAGCGCAAGCGCTTGAGAACTGGTCTCGAATCCAACATCGACGGTCCGCGCCTTGTACATGCTGCGGAGAAAAAGACCGGAGGTCGTGAGGAGGGCGAGCGAGAGCGAGACCTGCGCTACGACGAAGGTGTTCTGAAGGCGGGCGCGTCGCGGATCACGACCCTGCGCCCCATCCTTCACCGTGCGCGCAAGGTCCACGCGGGTGGACTCCAGCGCGGGCACGAGGCCGAACAGGATGGCCGCGAGTGCGGCCGCAGACAACACAAACGCGATGATGGTTCCGTCCGGCTTTACGTCGATCATCAACGGGAAGACGCCCGACGAGATGAGCCAGTCGGTGGCCCAGTACGCGAGGAGCAAGCCCAAGACGCCGGCGGTGCCGGCGAGCAATGCGCTCTCCGTGAGAAGCTGCCGCATCAAACGCATCCGGCTCGCTCCGAGCGACAGCCGAACGGCGATCTCCCGCCGGCGTGAAACGGCGCGGGCCAGCAGCAAATTGCTTACGTTCGCGCACGCGATCAGAAGCACGAGTCCCGTGACGACGGCCGAAAAAACCGTCAGCGGATAGACCTCGCGCTCGCTACCCGGTGGGAGCCCGGAGCGCGCGGACCACACGCGAGCCGAGATGCCGTGATGTCCCGCGGAATCCGTCTGGGCAATCCGCGCTGCGATCGTCCGGGCGGCGGATTCGACCTGATCTCTGGTCACGCCAGGTTTCATCCGGGCGATCGACGTAATCCACCACGTGCCGCGGCGGTCCATCGTGCCCGCGAAATCCGGGCGCGCCACGTCGTGCAGCGCCATCGGCAACCACACATGGCGGGGCAGCTCGAGATCGCCGCCGTTGAAGCCGCGAGAGGTGACACCGATGACCGTGAGCGGCTGTCCGTTGACGACGACGGCCTTGCCCACGATGCCCGAATCTCCGTTGAAGCGTCGCTGCCAGATCGCGTAGCCCAATACCACGACGTTCCTCGGACTGCCGATGCTGTCTTCACCGGGGCTGAAACCGCGCCCGAGCGCGAACGGCGTGCCCAGGATGGAGAAGTAGTTGCCGGACACGATCTCGCCGCGGACCCGTTCTGGATCGGCGCCGCTCGACAATGCGAACTGGCCGCCGGCGGACAGCGCCGCCAGGTCCACGAGACCGCTCAATCCGTCGCGATAATCCTTGAAGTCCGGATAGGACATCGTCGCCGGCTGGCCCCAGGGGTGAGTCGCGGAAACCCAGACCAGACGGTCGGACTGCCGAACACCGCCGAGCGGCTTGACCAGGATGGCGTTTCCGAGCGTGAAAAGAGCGGTGTTCGCGCCGATGCCCAGGGCCAGCGTCGCCAGCGCGGCGACCGTGAACGCGGGGGAACGCCAGAGCTGACGCGCGCCGTACCGGATGTCCTGGAGCAACCGTTCCATCAGCGCTTCTCCTCACCCTCCAGCCAACCGTCCTTCAGGTTGATGATCCGCCGCCCGTACGTGGCGTTCTCGTGCGAGTGCGTCACCTGGATGATGGTCGTGCCTTGCTGATTCAGTTTCGTGAACAGCTCCATGATTTCACGCGCCTGCGACGAGTGCAGGTTGCCGGTGGGCTCGTCAGCGAGAATGAGCCGCGGCTTGGCGATCATCGCCCGCGCGACGGCGACGAGCTGCTGCTGCCCGCCGGAGAGCTGGCGGGGAAACAGGTCCTTCTTCGCGACCATGCCGAACCGGTCGAGTGCGTCGGCCACGATCGACTCGCGCTCGGACTTCTTCACGTTCCGGTACGACAACGGAATATCGAGGTTCTCGGCGACGGTGAGATCGTCGATCAAATGGTATTGCTGGAACACGAATCCGATATGCTGTTTGTTGAGCGCGACGCGCTGTTTCGCATTCATGCGATGCACCGGCTCTCCGAGGAACCAGTACTCGCCGTTCCAGTGGTGATCGAGCATGCCAAGAATCGCCAGCAACGTGGATTTCCCCGCGCCGGACGGCCCCATGATGGACACGAAGTCGCCGGACGCGATGTCGAAGCTGATCCGTCGCAAGACGTACATCTTGCCGGCGGGCGTCTCGAACACCTTTTCGAGGTCGCGAAGACTGACGAGGGCGAGGCCGGGCGGTGGTTCTACCGGTGCAGCCTTGACCGTTGGGCTCTTCGTTGAGAAAAAAGACATGCGCTGTCTCGATTGGGGTTCAGTATCACTCGCTGCGCAGCGCGGTGAGCGGGTCCACCCGCGTGGCGCGCCTAGCGGGAACGTAGCTCGCCAACAGTGCGACTGCCGCGAGGAAGAGCGTGACGCCGATGAAGCTCACCGCATCGGTCGAGCTCACGTCGATGAGCAGGCCCCGGATGACGCGCGTGATCCCCAGCGCGCCGACCAGTCCGATCGCGATGCCAGCGACCGCCAGGATGGCGCCGTTCCGGACCACCAGCCTGACGACGTCGCCGGGCTGCGCGCCCAGGGCTACGCGAACGCCGAACTCCTGTGTCCGCTGACTCACCCCGTACGCGATGACGCCGTAGACGCCGACGGACGCGAGGACGAGGGCCACGATGCCGAACAGCGCGAACAGCCAGCCAAACAATCGCTCGGCCCACATACCCATGCGACGCACCTCGTCCATCGACGCCACGTCGAATACGGGCATCGTCGGATCCGCTTCGCGAATCGCCCGGCGCGCCGCGCTTGTGAGCTGCGTCGGCTCCCGCTCGGCGCGAATGACAATCCCCGTATTGCGGGTGGCCAGATACCGCAGCGGGACGAAGAAGCTCGGGTCCATCGCCTCGTTGTCGTCGAGGTCGTCGTCCTTGAAGTCGCGGGTGACTCCGATGACGGTGAACCATCGCACGGAGTCGGTCATCCGCCGGAAGCGACGGCCGACCGCGTCGGCGTTCGGCCAAAAGCGCGCGGCCATCGTCTCGTTGATCACGGCGACGTCCGGTTGGGCACGCGCTTCCTGCTCCGTGAAGTTCCGGCCCGAGATGAACGGCACGCCAAGCGTCTTGAACCAGTTGTGCGTGACGCCGGCCCAGAAGATGTTCGGAGCGTCGGCGCGATTGGCGACCGGCTGGCCTTCGATCTCGATCTGGCCTCCGCCGCCACCGCCGCTCAACGGAATCAGATTCGACGCGGTGGCCGAAACGACTCCCGGCAGTGCCTCGATGCGCTGAACGACGTCCTCGACGCGCGCGGCGATCGCCGTTGAGGAGTCGTACCGGACGCCGGGCATGAAGAAGCGCATCGTCATCAGGTTGGCGCTGTCGATCCCGCCGGTCTTGGACTTGAGATTCACGAAGCTGCGCACGAAGAGCGCGGCGCCGACGAGCAGGACCATCGAAAGGGCGATCTCACCGATGGCGAGCGCCGTGCGCATGCGATTGCGACCGGAGCCACTATCGGAGCCGCGCCCGCCGGACTTGAGCGCCGTCTGAAGGTTGCCGCGTACCGCTTGCAGCGCCGGTGCGAGCCCGAACACCAATCCTGTTCCTATCGCGATGGCCACGGTGTAGGCCAGCACCGGTCCGTTGATCTTGAACACGTAGTAGTAGGGCAAATCGCCTTCGGGAATGCTCGCGATGATGATGTCGAGCAGCCAGTAAGCGATTCCGATTCCGATGGGAGCCGCGATCAATCCGAGCAGAACGCTCTCCGTGAGCAGCTGGCGCACGATGCGGCCGCGACCCGCGCCGATCGCGGCGCGGATCGCGATCTCCCGACTGCGCGTCGTGGCCCGCGCCAGCAACAGGTTCGCGACGTTCGCGCACGCGATCAACAGGACGAAGGTCACCGCGCCCATCATCGTCATGATCACGAGCTTGGTCTCGCCGTCGATGAACCTGTCCCGCAGCGGCGTGGCGTACGCGACCCAGTTCTCGTGCGCTTCCGGGAACTGCTCCGCGAGCCGCTTCGAGATGGCGGCGAGCTGCGTGGTGGCGGTGCCCACGTCCGCGCCAGGTTTCAGCCGGGCGTACGTGTTCACCTCGTGCCAGTCGCGCGGGTTGCCGTCGAGGAGCGGCGTGATCGGGACCCAGGCTTCCTGAAGCTCGGGGAACTTGAAACCCTTCGGCATCACACCTACGACCGTGTGCGGCGTGCCGTTGATCGAAACACTGCGTCCGAGAATGGCGCTGTCGGCCGCGTAGCGTCGCTCCCAGATCCCGTAGCCGAGGAGCACTGTGCCCGGAGCTCCCTTCTTGTCCTCGTCCGGCCGGAACACACGTCCGAGGTGCGGCTGCACGCCCAGCATGGGAAAGAGGTTCGCGGAAATCAGCGCTCCCTGAAGGCGAACGGGCTCTTCCCCGTCCGTGAGCGTCAGGCTGCGGAATCCGACGCCGGCCGTCTGTTCGAGGGCCGTTGCCTGTCTCTGCACTTCCTTGAAGGTCTCGAACCGGAGGCTTACCTCCGACCATCCCCGCTTGGTGTGCCGCTCGTCGATGGCGACGAGGCGGTCGGGGTCGGCGTACTCGAACGGTCGCTGGAATACCGCGTAGACCGCGCTGTAGATGTTCGCGTTCAGCCCGATGCCGATCGAGAGGCAGAGCACGCACAGCGTCGTGAACATCGGCGCCTTCACCAGTGTGCGGATCGCGAACCTGATGTCCTGCATCACGGTATCCATGCGGCCCTCGGACAAAGCAGTGGCTATGGGGGCCGGATTGGCCCCGTTTTCAACGGATCGAATGTCAGTTAGGTGCGGTCGTGCTAGCGCGCGGGTACGGCGGTCGTTGTCGCGCCCCGACGCTCTTCGACGACACGACCGTCGAAGAGGTGGATCTCACGATCGGCGTGCGCGGAGTACCGCGGATCGTGTGTGACCATGCAGATGGTGGCGCCGCCGCGATGCAACTCGCGGAGCAACTCCATCACCGCCTCGCCATTCACGGAGTCGAGGTTTCCGGTCGGCTCGTCCGCGAGCAGGATGAGTGGATCGCCCGCGACGGCGCGCGCGACCGCGACGCGCTGCTGCTGACCGCCCGAGAGCTGCGCCGGGTAATGCTTCATGCGATGCGTCATGCCGACTTTCTCGAGCGCTTCAGTCACGCGCCGTTTGCGCTCGGACGCGCTCAGGCCGCGGTAGGTGAGCGGCAGCTCGACGTTCTCGTACACTGTGAGATCGCCGATCAGGTTGAACGCCTGGAAGATGAACCCGATCTGACGGTTGCGGATGCGGGCGCGCTCGGCGGCCGAGAGCTTCGCGACCGGCTCGTTGGCGAGCGTGTATTCACCGTCCGATGGGGTGTCCAGTAAGCCGAGCAGGGAAAGGAGCGTCGTTTTCCCGCAGCCCGACGGACCTGAAATCGCGACGTATTCACCCGGCTGAATATCGAGATGCACGTCCTGCAGCGCGTGCGTCTCAACCTCGTCCGTGTAGAAGACTTTCTTGATGCCCTCGAGATGGATGAGTGGCTTTTCGCTGTCCGGTGTGAAGGACGAGCCGGCGGGAGTAGTCATGGGATGAGGCAGGGAAAGGGGAATCGGGATGGAACGGAGCTATCTCTTGAGGCGAACACGGGACACGTTGTCCCAGGTGGACATGTCGGAGATGATCACACTGTCTCCAACGGAGAGGCCTGTAATGACTTCGACGGTGTTCACCGACGTGCGTCCGAGTTTCACTGGGACGGACGTCGCTTCTTTGCCGTCGGCGCTGATCTTGAAAAGTCCCACGGTACTCTCGGCAGATCCGTATGCGGGGCGGCCGACGTACAGCACGTTGGGCAGCCGCTCGATCTCGATCGTGCCGTCGACGCTCATGTCGGCGCGAGCGCCACGCGGTAGCTCGCCCTCGATGGTCACTTCCACCGTCACAGTGCCTTGCTGCGCCGCTGGATCGATGCGCATCACGCGTCCGGCGACCACGCCTTGCCGCGTGTCGACGGTGGCCTTCTGACCGACGACGATGTCGCGTGCCTGTGATTCCGGAACGCGAATGACTGCTTTCAGGCGGCCCGGCTGCGCGACGCGCGCCAGCTCCATGCCCGGGTTGACCCACTGGCCAAGCTCCAGGCCAATGCCGCCCTGCGGGCCGAGATTCTGAAGCACGCCGTTCTCGCCGGCGACGACACGCATGGACTTCACGCGGTTCATCTGCTCCCTAACGATCGCAGACAGGCGCGTGACCTGCTCCTGATTGAGCACGAGCTGCTCTTTCGCCGACGAGTTCATTTCCTCGAGCCGGTCCCGCTCGATTTTCTCGCGCGTCTTGAGCTCCCGCACGAGGTCGCGCGCGGCGGCCAGCTCGCTTCCGGATGCCAGACTCTTCGTGTCGAGTGCTTCGACCAATTTCAGCTGGCGATCGGCCGTCTGAATCTGTGTCGTGAGCTGCGCGATGACGCCCTCCTGCCCGAGACGCTGCTGCAGCAGTTGGGTTCGGAGATTCGCCAGGCCGCTGCGGGCTTGCGTCAGCGACTGCTCGGCCTGTAGCGCCTGCAGTTGCACGTCAGTGTTGCTCATCTCGACCAGCAAGGTGGTCGGCGTGACTGTGACACCCGGGCGAACAGGAAGCTGCTCGATGCGGCCGGCCGTGACCGCGGCGATGATACGCATGTGCTCGGGCACCAGAGTCCCGGCGGCCCGCACCTCGCGGAGCAACTCGCCACGCCTCACTGAATCCACCCACAACGTGGCGCGCTCGACGCTGGGAGCCGCCGGCTTGAGCTTGCTGATGCCGAGGGAAACGAGCACGATGGCCACGATTCCGGAGCCCCATGCGATGTACTGCTTTCTCTTGGACGGCGGTGCGCGCTTGATATCCACGTAGTTTTCGTTGCGAGGTGCTTGAGAAGTGATCCTGGGTCACTGCTACCTAAGGAAGGTGCATGCCGTTCAAGCAACCTACATAAGATGTTGCATGACAAGGTGTTGCCGCACGATTCAGAACGTCTGAGATGCGTGGCGATGTTCGGCTTCGGGATTGAGCGTCCCAAAACCGAACAGTCTTTCATGACGGCCGGCAGTCGGGTATCCTGACACAGCATCATCGGAACCGAAGGCGCGGCCACAGGTATGTAGACGTGAGACACGTACATTGGAGTTTCATGACGGCCAGAAGGTTGGATGGATCCGCCGCAATTCTTGGAATCGCGCTGACCCTGACGCTCGGCGGCAGGGCTCATGCGCAGCTTTCCGGCGGCCAGTGGCGTCTGATTCCGCAGCCTAACACCGGACGCATAGCGGTCGAGGTGAGACAACAACCGACCGTGGTCTTCGTACAGCCGGGCATGAGCTCGACGGTGTTTTCGCGTCAGCCCATCGCGGTCTCTCGCGGGCCGGCGGTTCTGATGTCGGACGGAACCGTGTTCGCCAATTTCGGTGGTGGCTTCGAGCCGGTGGTAGGCTCGTGTGGTGGCGCCGTTGTGGTCGGTCAATCGCGTGTGGTCGGCTCGAATGGCGTGGTGCTACATCAACAACCGCCGCCGACCTATACCCAGCCGGTGCCCGCGCAGATGACGTCGTCACAGCAGATGCTGCCGTCGGCCCAACGTGGCTTTCTAGTGGCGACGGGCAATGCTCGATCGGACTGTTTCAGCAGGGGCGCGTCGAGACGCGCCGTCGGGAATCGCCATTAGAGGGAGGAGGGAGGAGGGAGGAGGGAGGAGATTGTTGTTTCTCCTGTTCCTGGCAATCGCTCCTCCCTCCTCCCTCCTCCCTCCTCCCTCACTAGGTGCTCAGGAGCCAGAACCGCCAGCACAGGCGGTAGCTCCCCGAACCGTCCGCGTCTGTGCCGGCGGCGATATCACGCTCGGGACGAACCTCGACAGCACCTGGGCCAGCATGGCCGAGCGGAGACTACGCGCCTCCCACGGATTGTCAGCGGACCCCGCGACACTGATCGCGCCGTTGCGCGAGCTGTTCGCGGATGCCGACGTGGTGCTGCTCAATGTCGAAACCGCCATCGGCATTGGACCCACAAGTACCAAGTGCGGTCCACGTTCGCGCAACTGCTACGCCTTTCGTGGCCCACCCAGCGCGGCGCCGGCGCTGCGGTCGCTGGGCGATGCGAACGCCGTCGTCGTCGGCAACGTCGCGAACAACCACGCGCGCGATGCCGGCGACGAAGGAGTGGATTCGACGATCGCGCATCTCGCGCGCGCTGGCGTGCTGGCCACGGGCGCCGATACGCTCGCAACCCCCGTTGTTCTTCCGGACGGCACGAAGCTGAGCGTGCTCGGCTTCTACACCGGAGAGATTCTCACCGATGCGCGCAACCTCGCGGCGGTGCGCCGCCATGTCGCGCGGGCCGTCGAGATGCACGGAACGGTCATCGTCACGGCGCACATCGGGGCGGAAGGCGTCGACGCGCAGCGCACGCGCGACAGCACGGAGCTTTTTCTGGCATCGCGCATCGATCGCGGGAACCCTGTCGCCTTCGCACAGGCGGCTTTCGAGGGCGGCGCGTCCCTCGTCGTAGGCCACGGACCGCACGTGCTCCGCGCGGCCGAGTGGCGCGGCGGCGGATTGGTGTTTTACTCGCTGGGCAACCTCGTCACCTATGGTCCGTTCAACAACGTGGAGCCGCTGAACCGCGGCACGGTCGCGTGCGCCGACCTGGTCGGCCGCGCGGTGGTCGGCGCCGAGTTGCGGGCCACGATCCAGCGAGCTCCCGGCGTGGTCATGAGCGACCCGAGCGGACGTGCGCTCACACTGATCGATTCCCTCAGTGTGCTCGACTTCCCTACGAGCGGCGCGCGCGTGAGCATCTGGGGCGAGCTGCGTCGGCCGAACTAGCTACCGCCCGGGCGCTGAAAGGTTGGTTCAGCGATGGCTAACAGCCGTCGGGCGCCCTTGAGCGGCTTAATGAGCTCGTGGGGCGGACGGTCCATCGGACTCACGATGACCTGACCGGCGACGCTGCTCGCGTGGACGAACTTGCGATCGCCGACGTAGATGCCGATGTGGGTGACAGTGTCTCCCACACCGAAGGCGACCAGGTCGCCGGGCAGCAGACGATCGCGCCGAATCGCGGCGCCGGCACGAGCCTGCTTTGCCGCCAAACGCGGCGGTGTCAGATAGAGCTGCGAGTAGACATAGCGCACCAGCCCGCTGCAATCGAATCCTTCGACCGGAGTGGTGCCGCCGAACTCGTACCGGGTTCCAACCTGAGCAAGCGTCAGCCGGACGATAGAGTCTCGCATCGCGAGTTGGTATTTCTCGAAGATGCGGACCGTTCCCGACATCGTGCGCGGCTGCACCGGCGTTACCCGCTTCGGCGTCGCGGAAACGGGAGCTTTGGCCGCTCGAGAAACGGTCAAGCGCGAAAAGCGCGGTCGTGTGCTGCACGCCACGAGCAGACCGCTCGCGAGCAGCATCGCCATCCGGAAGTGTCGTGTTGCGCTTGAACTGACCATTCATGAGCCCTTGTTGCTCACCTCTAGCGAGGTGATCCGCGGTCATCGCGGAGTCCGGCTCATGACATAAAGCAAAGGGGTTGCCGAGTCCCGCCACTCCGCGTGATTTCCATCACCAAAGTGGCGGGCTCGAGAGTTGTCATTTTTGAGGGTCGAGCGCTCGTTCGATGCGCACCACGGCGGCCTGAAGGTGCAGCTCCGTCGCGCGGTCGCCCGCTTTCGGGAGTGCGCGTTGAACTTCGCCCTTCAGCGCGATGAGCTGGCCACGGAGATGCGACTTCGCGTCCTCCATGAGCGGCGCGGGCGGTGTTCCGCCAAAGCCACCTCCACCGCCGCCCTGCCCACCGGCCGCGGGAGCGGGCGGCGGGTTGAGCTTGGTGTTGATCAGCGCGATGTGGTCGTTCTGCAGCTCGCGACGGAACACGTCGATCGTACAGCTGGCGGACTCCAGCTCGGTCCAGATCCCCTTGCGGACGTCATCCAGCATCGTGACGAGGGTGTACACCGAGCCGCGATCGCTGGTC
>Ga0137429_1000859_pt1 | contig 10714 bp, 8 predicted proteins | sample EasRivERMZT736_2_FD_102304 | JGI IMG/M metagenome (GOLD analysis project Ga0137429, IMG submission 102304) | Soil microbial communities from meander-bound floodplain in the East River, Colorado, USA - East River MetaG ERMZT736_2 | ecosystem: Environmental > Terrestrial > Soil > Floodplain ...
CAAGTCTCTGGAAAGGATACAGATAACTGCGGACATGAAGACGGACATAACCGCGGACTTAACGGCGGACATGACTTCGGACATGACGGCGAACGGCGATCCCGCCTTAATGTCCGTCCTTATGTCCGTCCTCATGTCCGCCGCCATGTCCGCCGGTCTGCTGTATGGGCATGCTCCCTACGTCAGAAGAGCGGTCCCAGGTTGCATTTCCTGCCAGCGTGTCGTAAGACCAAGACGCGAAAGAGACGTGGAACGCTCGGCAGCGCCGATGCAACAACGGGCTAAGCTGTGGTGTCCCATCAGTTAGCCGACGAGCACGTGATTGGAATGGAGTGTGCGATTCCGCGACCGAAGCATCGCGCGCATTCCGTGGCGCTTGTGAGAATCGGTTTCACCACTACGAAAGGATCCAATGGCTCAGCGCCAGACCCTGCCCGTCCTGCCGTTGCGGGGCACGGTGATCTTCCCTGGACTGACAGCGCCGATCGCGGCCGGTCGACCGGGAACGTTGAGAGCAATCGAAGCGGCGCTGCGCGGCGAGCGACTCGTGTTTGCGGTGGCGCAGCGCGACAACACTGACGAACCCACACCAGACATCCTGTATCAGATGGGCGTCATCGCGCGGATCGGTCAGATCCAGCGCGGACTTGGTGGCGTGCAACTGCTGCTGCAGGGCGAGATGCGGGCGACGGCACTGCAATACACGTCGTCGGAAGGCTATCTGAGCGCGGTGGTCATGCCCGTTGACGAGATGAAACCCATCAACGAGGCGGATCCGGCATTCATCGCGTTGCACAAGGAGATCCGCGAGCGGGCCGCCGAACTCGGTGAGCGCCGGGGACTCCCCGAGGAAGTCGTCCATCAGGTGCTCGACGCCGTGACGGATCCCGGGCGTTTCGCCGATCTGGTGGCGGGCTATATCGAGTTGCCCGTCGCGGAGAAACAGGGCCTGCTCGAGACGCTTTCGGTCGAGGAGCGCCTGCGCCGAGTGCTGGTGCACGTACAGCGTCAGATCACGATGATCGAGACGCAGGAAGAGATCAAATCGCAGGTCCAGGAAGAGCTCGGAGAGCGGCAGCGCGAGATGTATTTGCGCGAGCAGATGAAGGCCATCCAGAAGGAGCTGGGGGAGGATGACCAATCGAAGGAAATCACCGAGCTGCGCGACAAGCTCTCCAAGCTGGAGTTGCCCGATGAGGCGCGGCGGGAAGTAGATCGCGAGCTGGGACGGCTGGAGCGCTCGGGTCGAGAATCCATGGAAGCGCAGGTCATCCGAACCTACCTGGAGTGGGTGAGCGAGCTGCCGTGGAATACCCGGACCGACGACAGCCTCGACCTCACCAACGCGGAAAAAGTGCTGGATGAGGACCACTACGGGTTGCCTGACGTAAAGGACCGTGTCCTCGAGTTCCTCGCCGTGCGTCAATTGCGGGCGCAGGAGATGGAAGAGGAGCTCAAGAAGACTGGCGAGCTGTCCATCGAGAAGCTCAAAGCGTCGCGAGATGACGCGACGCCAACGCTCCACCTCGCGCGTGACGAAAAGAAGAACATCAAGGACAGCAGGGAAGCAAAATCGCGCGCGATGGCGAAGGGTCCGATCCTGCTGTTCATCGGGCCCCCGGGTGTCGGCAAGACGTCCATCGCGAAGTCCATTGCTCGCGCGCTCGGACGCAAGTACGTCCGCGCGGCGCTCGGCGGCGTGCGCGACGAGGCGGATATCCGCGGGCATCGCCGGACGTACGTCGGCGCCATGCCCGGCCGCGTCATTCAGGGCATGAAGCAGGCGGGGTCAAAGAATCCCGTGTTTCTGCTCGACGAGGTGGACAAGCTCGGCGTCTCATTCCAGGGTGACCCAGCGAGCGCCCTGCTCGAGGTGCTCGATCCCGCGCAGAACGACACGTTCACGGACCACTACCTGGGTGTGCCTTTCGATTTGAGCGAAGTGCTCTTCATCTGCACCGGAAACTTCGTGCAGAACATCCCTGGGCCGCTGCTGGACCGCATGGAGGTCGTCGATTTCGCCGGCTATACCGAGCGGGAGAAGGCGGAGATCGCGAAGCGGTATCTCATTCCGCGCCAGCTCGAGGAAGCCGGGCTCAAGGGAAAAGACGTCGCGTTCACCGATGGCGCCGTCGAACGCATCGTCTCGGAGTACACGCGTGAGAGTGGCGTGCGCCAGCTCGAGCGGCAAATCGGCGCCGTCGCCCGCAAGGTGGCCCGGAGGATCGCGGCCGGCGACACGAAAGTTCTCGCGGATGGCAAGGTCGACGAGAACGAGGTGCGCGAGCTCCTCGGCCGGCCGAAGGTGCATCCCGAGCGCGCGGCTGAGGAACACGAGGTCGGCGTCGCGACCGGCATGTATTACACGCCGGCCGGCGGCGACATCATGTTCGTCGAGGCGGCCATCCGACGCCTGTACGGCTACGGGCAGCGCCTCGCCGACAACGAGACCAAGACACAGGTCAGCGGCTGGGGAAACGTCTCGCTGATTCTCACGGGGCAGCTCGGCGACGTGATGAAGGAGTCCGCCCGCGCGGCGCTCACGTACGCGGCGACACACGCCTCGACGCTGAACATTCCCGAGGACCGCTTCGGGTCGATCGAAGTGCACGTGCACGTGCCCGCCGGCGCGATACCGAAAGACGGGCCCTCGGCCGGCGTCACCATGGCGACGGCGCTGGTGAGCGCGATGTCGGGACGCCCCGTCAAGAAAGACGTCGCGATGACCGGCGAGATAACGCTCCGCGGCCGCGTCATGCCGATCGGCGGTCTCAAGGAAAAGGTACTCGGCGCCCACCGGGCCGGCATCAAGCACATCGTCCTGCCGAAGGACAATGAAGGCGACCTCGAGGACATCCCCGCCGACGTTCGCGAAACGCTGACCTTCCATCCCCTGGCGACGCTCGATGAAGTATTCGAGATCGCGCTGCTGCCGGCTCCGGAGCGGACCGACGAGCCGTCGGGTCAGACGATGATGGAAGTCGCCGAGCGGAAAATCGCCGCGGCCGGCGCATAGCGGGAGATTGGCGGCCTCAATCCTCCGCTAGTCGTCGTCGCCCGGGCGCTGCGCGGTAGGCGAGTACTCGGTCGTGGGGATGCGAAACGCCTTCGCGATCTCGGGATCGCCTTCGTCGCCGAGAACCCGCTTCGCGATGTACTCGCCGATCACCGGACCCTGCTTGAAGCCCTCCGAGTTTCCGCCGCCGGCGAGCCACACGTTCTTCAGCGTCGGATGCCGGTCCACGATGAAGTTGCGGCTCGACGTCTGCTCGTAATGACACGACCACGCGTGTAGCACGGGCGCGTCTTTGAGCGAAGGAAAGCGATCCGCCACGAACTGCTTCGAGCGCGCCATGCGCGGTTCGTCCACCCAGCGCACGCTGAGATCGGGATCGTCCACGCGTTGTGGAGCGGGTTGGCCGCCCTGCCCTCCCGCGCCGGTCGCTGGAGCACCACCTTCACCTCCACCGCCAGCGCCTCCTCCCCCTCCCCCTCCCCCGCCTCCGCAACCGCCTCCGCCACGCACGCGGAATCCGCGATTGTCCACGGGCAAGCCGGGCCAGCCGGTCGTGCCGGGAAAGTTCCAGCTCGGCATGTTCGGATACGTGAACCGCTCGTCACCCTGTGGCGTTCCGAAATACACCACGGTGCCGAGTGGCGTGCGCATGCGATTCTTCATGATCCCGAACGTCTTGCCAAGCCATGGCCCCACGGCGAAGACGAATGCGTCGGCGCCAATGCTCGTGCCGTCAGTCAGCTTGATCGTGCTGCCGTCAAATTGCGTTTCTTCCGGCGGAACGACGCGACCGATCACCATACGCCCCCCCTCGTACCGGAACACCTCGGCCACCGCTTCCGTGGCACGACGCGCGCGCACGACGCCGGCGTTCGGCTCATACAGCACGGCATTGATGTCGTTCACCTGAATGGCGGGCCAACGCTTCCTTACCTCGTCCACGGGCAGCGTTTCGTGCGGGATGCCGTTCTTGGCCCACCATGTCCTGGTCTGGAGCATGGGGGGCTCCCAGCCCGACCGCATGTACAGATCGCCAGTCGTGAAGAACACCTGCATTTTGAGCGGCTTCGCATACTCGGCGTCCCACTGCTTCCAGCGCTGGATGGCGAGATTCGCCCACTGCATCCAGAGCTCGCCGTGCGTGCGGTCGCCATACGACGATCGGACACCGCGCTGCTCGTCGCCCGACGTCGAGCGAGAGTTGCCGGGGCCAAGCATGTCCACAAGCGTGACGCGCGCGCCCATGCGCTGGAGATTGAGGGCGGTCCATCCACCGAAGGCGCCGGCGCCGATCACAACGATGTTTGCGCTCGACCGGCCGAAGCGCAGGAATCCCGGCCCCGAGGCGCAGCCCGTGAGCACGGCACCGGCGCCTGCGCCGGCGACTTTCAAGAAAGTGCGGCGGTCGAGCGCGCTCACCGGCGGGGTGGCTTTACGCTATCCGGCGCTGCTGTACCGATGCGAATCCGCTGCATGTCGAGGGAATCGGCCCGAAGCGAATCCGCCCCCGCTGGAAAACCGTTGAGCTTGAAGATGTACGCCATGACGCGCGCATACTCGTCGTTGGACAGCCCGCCGATGTTGTCTTCAGGCATCGTCGTCTTGAGAATCTTGAAAAGGTCCCAGACGTTGCGTCCGAACCAGTTCATGCGGAACTGCTCACCGGTGTGGAAGCTCAGCTCGTGACACGACGCGCAGAACTTCTTGAACACCATTTCTCCTTCCGACGCCTGGCTCTCCGTGAAGACGCTGTGCGTAGCCGTCGAACGCTCGGGCGGTGGCGCTCCAATCGTCTGCGCAGCGAGCGGAGCGGACGCGAGAAGGATGAATGACGCGAGTCGGGTGATCACGCGCGCAAATTACGGGGTTGCGCAGGTGCTTGCTACGTCTGCAGCGATGCAGCGCCTCACCGCGTAATGAACGGACCCCATTGCGGAATTTTCCACGGGCTGATGCGCAGCAGCGGGGGTTCGGTGCCCGGCAGGAAGTACTCGAAATAGCGCCGCTCGGGCGGCGTGAGGCTGTCGGGAAGCTGCCCGGTGAGCCGATCGAGCTCGGCGTAGCTAAGGTCGGCCGGCGGGACCCACTCGCCCGCGTTGGCGCTTCCATAGTAGTTGGCGATCATGTTCGCCCAGATCGGCGCCGCCAGGCTGCCGCCGCCCGCGCCGGGCATGATGGTCTTGGGCCGGTCGAAGCCGAGCCAGACTCCGGCAACGAGTGACGGAGTCATTCCCATGAACCAGACATCGGCGTTGTCGTTGGTGGTGCCGGTCTTGCCCGCGACAGCGATCTGAGGAGGGACGATGCGTCGGGCGGCCGCGCCCGTGCCGCGCTCGGCGGCGTCTCGCAGGATGTCGCGGACGATGTACGCGACGCGCGGATCCATGACCTGACGCGGCTCGGGAAGCGGAGCCGTGTACACGGGCCGTCCCGCGCGATCCTCGATGCGCGTGACGTAGCGAGGTTCCACCGCCATGCCGTTTGTCGCGAATACGGAGTACGCGGCGACAAAGTCCACCGGCCGGACCTCCGAGGCCCCGATGGCGCTCGATGGGTACGGTTGCACCGGTGTATCCAGACCGACGCGCTGCGCGAGCGACGCAACGGAATCCATCGATACCAGGAGCCCGAGCTGCACGGCGATGGTGTTGCGCGAGAAGACCAGCGCGTCCCGGAGCGTGAGCGGCCCCATGAACTGATTGTCGGCGTTGTCCGGGCTGTAGACGTCGCCGTTGGGCATGACGATCGTGAGCGCACTGTCGGTCAACATCATGTTCGCCGGAATGCTGTCCTCGAGCGCGCGCGCGTAGACAAAGGGCTTGATGGACGATCCCGGCTGCCGCGTCGCGAGCGTGGCGCGGTTGAAGGGCGATCGGGCAAAGTCCCGGCCTCCCATCAGAGCACGGACGTCTCCGCTGAACGGATCGATCGCGACGACGAGACCCTGGAGATAGTCGCTGCTCGTTCGGGGGAGCGCCGCCATCTTCGGATGGCGATAATTCTCGCGCTGCTCCACATCCGCGATGCCTTGCACGAGCGCGTCGGCCGCTGCGCGCTGCAGCGCCGGGTCGACTGTCGTGAACACGCGATAGCCGCCCGCGGAGAGGTTGAATCCGGCGGCTTCACTGGCGTGACGGGCGGCATCCACGAAGTACGGAGCAGTGACCGACCGTCCGAGATTCGGCGCGGTGACCAGCGGCTCCTGCTGCGCAGCCGTGGCCTGTGCGCGCGAGATGTAGCCCTGTCCGGCCATGAGACCCAAAACGAGATTGCGGCGCGCGCGGACGCGATCCGGCGCCTTCAGGGGATCGTAGACCCCTGGCCCGTTGATGACGGCCGCGAGCGTCGCCGCCTCGGCGATCGAGAGCCGCGCGGCGCCTTTTCCGAAGTAGTGTCGCGCGGCCATCTCGATGCCGAACCAACCATGGCCATACTCGATCTGGTTGAGATACGCCTCGAGAATCTGTTCCTTGCTGTATCGCTTCTCCATCTCGCGGGCGGCGCGCTGCTCCTTCAACTTGCGCGAGAGGCTCGCATCGCTTCTGTCGATGAGCGTCGGGTGCATGTTGCCGACGAGCTGTTGCGTGATGGTGCTCGCACCGCGTCGATCGCCCATGAGGTTGTCTCTGATCGCGGCAGCAACTCCTTTGAGATCCACGCCGTCGTGCTCGTAGAAGCGTTGGTCTTCGACGGCCACGAATGCCTGGTAGACGTATTTCGGCAGCGTGCGAAGCGAGATGCTGAAGCGGATTTCCTTCCCGATCTCGCCGATCAAGGATCCATCCCGGGCGAAGATGATGGACGCCTGCGGCGGGAGGATGATTTGCCACGGCTCGACGCTCTGGGCGGCGAGCAGGGATGGGAGGGCAAGGATTAGGATGGGGCGCATTGCAGCCATCATACACCACTTGAGGGCGCATGGTGCACCCTGCACCCTATCTTTACGGTATGAGCATCCAGCTGGCGATCGCTCAATTCGGCCCCAAGAAGGGCGATTACAGATACAATCTGAATCGCCTCGGCGATTTGTTTGCCCAGATCGACGCGCTGGAGCCCCGGCCGCAACTGCTCTGCCTGCCAGAGTCGGCGCTCACCGGCTATTTCCTCGAAGGCGGCGTCCGCGAAGTGGCGGTCACCGCGGGCACGCTCGCCCGTGACCTCCACGAGTTGTATCGCGCCAGCGTGACCTCGCCGCGTACGCTCGACGTCGCGCTGGGTTTCTACGAGGAATGGCAGAACAAATTGTACAACAGCGCGATCTACGTGACGCTCGGCGGCGGCGAGCCGATCGTGCGGCACGTGCACCGCAAGATGTTTCTGCCGACGTACGGGATGTTCGATGAGGAGCGCTTTGTCGAGCGGGGACGCGAGGTGCGGGCGTTCGATACGTCCTGGGGCCGAGCGGCGCTGCTCGTGTGCGAGGACGCCTGGCACAGCATCACCGGCGCGATTGCGGCGCTCGACGGCGCCCAGCTGATTCTCCTCGTCGCCGCGCCGCCCGCCCGCGGACCCTGGCCGCAGGAGGGTGGGCCGCCAGGCCCCGCGAGCGTGAACCGGTGGGAGCGGCTGTCCCGCGACATCGCCGAGGAGCACGGCATCTACGTCGCGCTCGCGAGCCTCGTGGGCAGCGAGGGCGGCAAGATGTTCCCCGGCGCCTCGATGGTGATGGGGCCGAAGGGCGACCTGCGCGTGCGCGGGCCCCTGTGGGAGGAGGCGATCCTCACCTCGTCCCTGGACCTCGAAGACGTCACACGGGCGCGCGCGGACACGCCGCTCGTCGCGGACCTCGAGGTCATGATGCCGCACCTGGTGAACAACATCGAACGAATCGAGGCGCGGATATCGACGCCGGCGGAGTTTGATGGGGCGGATTGCCTGAAAGGCGGAAATGGGAAATGGGAAATAGGCAATGGGCGCATAAAGCCGAAGGAGCCCATTTCCCATTCTCCATTTCCCATTTCCGCACTTCGGGTAGTAAGCGCCGGCCCGTTCCTGCCTCCATTGCCGCTCGACATCGATCCCAAGCTGACCGAGGAATGGCTCGTCCATTTCATCAAGCACGAGATGTCGCAACGCGGATTCTCGCGCGCCCTCGTCGGCGTCTCGGGCGGTGTCGACTCGGCCGTCACGGCGTACCTCGCGGCGCGCGCGCTCGGTCCCAAGAACGTGATCGGCGTGCGCATGCCGTACAAGTCGTCGAGTAAGGAGAGCAACGAGCACGGCCAGCAGGTGATCGACGCGCTGGGCATCGAGTCCTGCACGGTGGACATCAGCGCGGCGGTGGATGGCTATCTCCACAACGATCCGAAGGCCGAGCCCGGGCGCCGCGGCAATGTGATGGCGCGCATGCGCATGATCGTCCTGTTCGACCTCTCGGCGAAGCACCAGGCGATTCCGCTCGGGACCGGGAACAAGACGGAGCGTCTCTTCGGTTACTTCACGTGGCACGCGGACGACGCGCCGCCGATCAACCCACTCGGTGACCTGTTCAAGACGCAGGTGTGGACGCTGGCGCGTCACCTTGGCGTGCCGCACGAGATCGTGGCCAAGCCGCCGACCGCCGATCTCGTCGTCGGCCAGACGGATGAGGGTGATTTCGGGATCTCGTATTTGAAGGCCGACGAGATCCTGAACTGGATGCTCGCGGGGTACAAGCCCGAGGAGCTGATCGAGCGCGGTTTCGACGAGGCCAACGTGCGGCTCGTTCGCAAGCGGCTCGAGAGCACGCACTGGAAGCGACGCTTGCCTACGGTTGCGATGCTCACTCCGACGGCGATCGGGGAGAGCTACCTGAGGCCGGTGGACTACTAGTGGGGAGTGGGGAGAGGGAAGTGAGCAGTTGCTCCCCACTTCTCACTCCCCACCTCCCACTATTTCTCTATCAACGCCTCGGCTTCGATCTCGACCAGCATCTCCGGATCGATGAGGGCGCGCACCTCGACCATGCTGGTCGCCGGCTGGATCCCCTTGAAGTACTCGCCGTGCACGCGGCCCACGGCTTCCCAATCGCGCGCGATGTTCACCACGTACATGCGCGTTCGCACGACATCGCTCAGTTTTGCGCCGGCACGTTGGAGCGCTGACTTGATGTTCTCGAGCGTCTGACGCGTCTGGGCGGCGGCATCGCCTTTGACGAGCTTGCCGTCGGCTCCGGTGGCCGTGGTTCCCGAGACATAGACATGCGATCCTATGCGGATCGCGCGCGAGTATCCGACGAGCGGCTCCCAGGGAGTGCCGGTCGAGACCAGTTGCCGCGTCAGCGGTGGCTTCACGCGCTCATTCTAACCCATCAGGCAGCTTCGGCGTAGGCGAGAGAGACTGCCCGCCGAGCCGCGCGCTTCAACGCGCGATGGACGGCGCGAGCGTACCGCATGAAGTTCGCGCCGGCCCAGGGGTAGGCGGAGAAGAACGTGTATGGGAGGAGATCGCTCTTCAGGCGGTTACAGCGTGTGCACGCGAGCACGACGTTGCCGGGGTGATGGACCCCACCGTGCGCCAACGGATACACGTGGTCGAGCGTCGCCGTTTCGAAATCGAGCTCGGTGGCGCAGTAGACGCAGCGCCGGCCGCAGTCGCGCATGGTGGCTCGTTTGATGGCGCGCTTGTGTTTGGCCCCGCGAAAGTGACTGACGCTCGCGTGACGCGCGCGGCGAGCAAGGCGGGGGAGGCGGGGGAGGCGGGGGAGCATGACGCGGTGATGCTGTCTGCGAACGGACATTGCACCTCGCGAGAAAAGTCGACGCCCCGCGACAGGAGGAATTCCCAGCGCGGGGCGTCTGACCACTTCGTGGCTTTCTTTTCGGCGACCAACGGGACGCGCCACTGTCGGGCGTGTCGGGGTCTGCTACTGCGGAGTCGTCGCTGTCGGACCAGCTTGCGTCTCTCCGGGAGGAGGGGTGGTGGTCGCCTTCGCGGTACTAATGTGATGCCGAGCGCGTCAGCGCAAGAGGAAATTGCAGAGGTGTTGGGTGTTAGGTGGTCGGTGATAGGGGTTCCGCTACCACCTACCCCCTACCACCACTTACTCACGCCACGGCGCGGCCGTCATCGCCAGCCCGCCGCTTTGGCGATTCGTCTCCGCCGCTGATGACGCCCATCGGATCCCGGAGCGCGCTCATGATCTGAACCGCGATGGCGTCCAGGCGCGTCCTGTCGGGCATCGCCGAGCCCTGGAACGGCAGCGGAATATCGAATCCGTCGCCTTCGCATCTCGGAATCAAGTGGACGTGATAGTGGGGCTCGTCCTGTCCGGCCGCGCTCCCGCTGTTGACGACGATGTTCATCCCTTCAGCGTTCGCGACCTTTGTGACAGCGGGCACGAGCTTCGTCGCCACGCGGAACAAGTGCATCGCGAGCTCGGCCGGAACGTCCTCGAGGCTCTCGTAGTGGCGGCGCGACACGACCAGCACGTGCCCCGCGTTCACGGGTTGAATGTCCATGAACGCGATGGCGTCGCGGTCCTCGTAGCAGATGGACACCTCGCCCGCCCCATGGATGAGGTCACAGAAGGTGCAGTGGCGGTCGGCGAGTCTCATGGGGAACTGGGAAATGGGAATGGGCTCTCTTGCACCTACCCCATTTCGCATAGGGAGTGCCAGCCGTCGATGGCTCCAGAGGCGCCGAACGTGCCTCCGGCGATATCTTTGTTGCATGGCCACCACAGCCAAGACCGAGCGGCGCAACGCGGCCCCCTCCGGG
>Ga0137429_1000861_pt1 | contig 10706 bp, 9 predicted proteins | sample EasRivERMZT736_2_FD_102304 | JGI IMG/M metagenome (GOLD analysis project Ga0137429, IMG submission 102304) | Soil microbial communities from meander-bound floodplain in the East River, Colorado, USA - East River MetaG ERMZT736_2 | ecosystem: Environmental > Terrestrial > Soil > Floodplain ...
AACCGCCCAACTGCAATATGATGCGATGGGAAGAAGAGTGGGCGTTGTTTCCGGCGCGACTGCCCTTCACACCGTTTATGATGGTTACAATGCATTTTTAGTTGTCGACAGTACTACTGAACACGTACGCAGGCATTTCTATGGCAGAGCACTGGATTCATTATTCGCCACAGAGGTGAACAATGAGCTAACTTGGTATTTTACCGACCAACTCGGCACTGCACGCGTCCAGATTGATGGTAATGGAGAGGTCCGGTCACGCACGTCGCTTGACTCTTTCGGCAATCTACATGATCCAGCGCCAGTTGAATCAAATGAGTCTGCACTATTTCAGGGGCGCACGTTCGACGGCTTTTCCAAACTATGGTTCTTTCGTGCTCGTTTCTATAACCCGGAAACTGCAAGGTACACGCAAGAAGATCCGTTGTGGCCAAGAGGGTATGGTTTCGTTCACAATAATCCGCTTTCCTTTGTTGATCCGCTTGGCGAGCAGCCTATTCTTGAATACATAGTAAAGTTCGCCAACTTGGCTATTACACTTCATGGGCTATACGAACTTTATGTCCTTGCGGGAGACTGCATTAATGGACGACCTGTTACTCCGACGTTTTTTGGGATCGAGGGACCGACTGTCCCAGGAAAACTTGGGTGCGCCGTGGGTGTAACCACTAGGTTCAGTGAGTGGTTGGCTACGAGAGGGATTCAGCGGATGGTCCCACCTCCGATTGATTACAGCGAACAGGCGCGAAGAGGACTTCCTCCGGAACTGAGGCCTCCGCCGCCTCTCTTCAAGTAATCGAGGGACCTATGAAGATGGCAGCAAGCTCGCTACTAGCCCAAGGCGTGAGTGCGCGTCATGGCACCAGCTGTAATCGAATCGCCTGCAAAGCTCCGTTTAAGGGCATCGCTTTTGAGGTTGTTCGACGTGGAGCCGTCTTGGCAATTAGAGTTGCAGTCCTTGTCCTTACTTCGTTAATGTGCACTGGAATCTCGGGTGCCAGCGAAACTAGGTCAATTCGCACACACGATGCCGTAGGCCGAGGCATCTTCACAACCGTCAAGCACACTTCGCAGATTTCCAAGATGCAACTGGCTATGCAATCAAGTCCTCCGCATCTGCTATTGTCCAATGGAAGTTTTGGTAACGGGCTCGTGGGTTGGACGGCTGAGATACTCGGTGGCATGGAGGAGCGAGGCACGATAAGCTCGGTGAGCGGTCAAGCACAATTACGGGAGCACCAGTCATTTCTGATCTCGCTACAACAACGGTTCACGCTCCAGGGTGGCGCCGAGCGGCTTTCTTTCGACGTTTTCTTCGGTCCAGGTTTTGACCTCACCGAGGATTTCATCCCCGACGCGTTTGAGGTACAGCTTCTGGGCGACGACGGCGAATCTGTCGTCCCTACATGGGACGACCTTGCCACGTCGTTTTTCAACGTGCAAGAAGACCTGACGCAAAACCTTGCCGATGGAGTGACGGTTCAGCCAATCGAAGGGACGGGTGTCCCGGCCTCTCATGTTGTCCTCGATCTGACCGGCGTCCCCACAGGGACTATCGTCACCCTCTATGTTGACTTGATCGGCGCGGACGCCGACACCGAATCCGGCGTCCGCGTCGATAACTTTGCGATCAACGATCAGATCGACCCCGGCCCAGGCGGGGGTTCTGACGACGGAGACGGCGATGACGACGACGCAGATGAAGGAACACTGACGATCGCGTGTCCACCAAACGTCGCGCTGTTGCTTTGCCCCAGCGACCTTGTAACACCAGATGAGGTTCCCCTTGATGCTCCCGTTGTAGTGACAGATGAGTCGGTCACTTTCAGGGTGTCGGACGATCGACCTTTGTTGCTCTTTGAGGAGGGGCTCACTGAGATAACTTTTACGGTCACCGATGACTCCAGTCGCGTGGCCACGTGCGTCACGACCGTGGAAGTTTCCTACCGTGACGCAGCGGATCCTGAGTGCCGATTTGACACCAACGAGGTCAGCATTGTCTGCCCGCCCGCGGTCGTGGTCGACGTCCCCAGCGACAGAATCGCTACTCCCGAATTCGTCGGCCTCGGCGAGCCTGATGTCTCAGGTCCCGCGGGAGTGGCTGTCACCGATGATGCCCCCGATGAGTTTTCAAGCGGGGTTACCACGGTTACGTTCACGGCCACGTCGCCGAGCGGCGCGACTGTTTCCTGCGTCACGGACGTACTTGTGCGTCCTGTCGATCCGGAAGGGCCGCAGGAAGTCCCGCCTGATTTTCAGGAGATTATCACCACGACAACCAGGAATACCGGTGCGCTGTGCGGCTCCTGCGGTGCGATCGGCGTTGTTCCTTTCTTCATCATGGTTGCTACGCTAGTGACCGTGAAACATCGCGGGCGCGGACGGCGCGCCAGCCAACAAGGTTCGACTTTCAGAAAGACATAGGCGCGATCAAGCGGAGAATCTCATGCGGCGAAAAGCAAGGCGGGTGGTGGCGGCTGGCCTTATGGCTACTGCATTAACCAGTTCAACGGGGTGCGATGCGCTTGGGATGCAAGATTGGCAGCGCGACATCCTCAGCGCTCTGGTAGGCGGTATCGGCAGTTACTTGGCCGTCCAATCGACCCAGGTCACTGTCGAGCGAGAGTGCTTCGAGAACGGCGTTCAGGTCGATTGCGACACGCTGCCGCAGGCTCAACCGTAATCCTGACTTTCGATCAGCGACACCCAGCGCGGCGTAGGTTGCGAAAGGCACCGGTTCGCATTCCGACACGAAGGAATGGCATGGAGCGGACTGGAGACGTTCAATGGAACTGACCGCGAATCCAACGGAACTCCTCAATGCGTGTGCGGACGCTTGGAAGCTCGGAAACGAGGCTCAAGAGGAACTGATTCGCCGCACTTACGCCGCAATCGACCGATCCGGCTACAACGCAGGCATCGCATCGGCGGGCATCCTCGATCGCATCCGCAAGTTCTTCGCGGAGGAGCTTCTCCCCGCAATCGGCCGAACCGGCAAGCGATTCGAAGATCTATGCGCGGAGGTTGAACGGCTTGTGCGCGAACCCGCCGAGCAACTGCTGACCACACTTCGGTCAGAAGAGTTTTCCGGCCTGACGACTCAAACCCTCATTGTCACTGCCGGCACCGCGGATGCGCTCGGCGATCGCATCGAACGGATGTACGCCCCGAAACTGGTTAAGGCCGGAAAACCCAACGCCGTGCCGGTAATGCAGGTGGACGGCCCAAAGGCCGGCAAGCTCGTATTCATCGACATGGGCGAATCTGTCCGCGCCGATGGCAACGGCCGTTCACAACGACCGCGAGGCGCCGACGGCAAGGTCGTTCCGTTCACGTTGGCGGAGCGACGTGCTCGCCTTCAAAAGCGGCGTGATGCATTTGTGGTCAAGCACGTTCACGAGTACCTTCGCACTCTCACACCGGAGAAGGCGCTGGAGATCGTGTCGCCTTGGACTCAGCGGCGAATCAACCGTGAGGCCGGAGCAAACGTATTCGATCCCGTCGCGCTGCTCAAAGCGTTCGGTAGCACCAAGCGCGCCGACTACGTGGACGGTGGCGACGCGTGGAAGGAATACGATTCGCTTCGGGAATCCGAGCCGGACCACGAGGCCGCCGCCGCGTTTCTCGCCGTCGCTCAGGTCTGGATCAAGCGGCTGAACATCCAAGGCGGTCACACCGTTACCGCCCAAGCTGAAGATGCAAGAAGGATGTGTCAGATTCTCGGCGTTGATTTCCTGGCGCTCTTCACGGAGGCCAGAAGGGCCATCCCTCAACCGAAAAGTTGGGCAGAGCACGAGGAGCCTGATCCGCCGCCGGTCTCGACGGAGCCGATCGACGACGATGACGGGCAAGCCAACAAGGAGCCGATCAAGACGGAGATTGAGACCGAAGCGGTTGCGGTGGCTTGCTGACCAATCGACCGAACGAGGCCAGGGCTCCATAGCCTTTGATTTTGTTAACGTTTTCACGCGTACGACGGCTTCTCAATCACAATCGACGTCGTGGCTTTGGCACCCGCAATCGCAGCCATCTCCAGCCCCAAACCAAATAATCGGACAGTTGTTTTCAAACCGGGTTCCAAGCCAGCAATAATCGCATGAAGGATTAAGCTGAGAACATCTGCCATTGCATTGCGCCTGCGTACAATCTGTGCCAGCACCGACATGCGCACCGTTGCTGCTCAGGCAAACGCTTTTTCGGATAACGCCGACACATTGGTCTATGGCGACTTCGGGGTTACAACACGCACCAATCGGGTTTACCTGAGGGCATTGTGCTTGATCACACGAAGTACCGGATCCAAGCCACATGTCACCCTCATCAGCACACGCATCGCGCGTGCTAGGACTACATGGCAAACCGCGCCGACAACATGCACCTACCGCCGGCGCGGGGCAAACAAAACCCGCACAAAAAGTATCATCGCCGCCGTATTTGCCGTTTAGAATGTTGCACAACTGAATAGTTGACTCTCGGCAAGTGCCTTCGGGTAAACAACAGCGCCCACTCCCCAATGATCCGGTTTGCCAGTTCGCGGCGGAAGCGAAATCAAACATGTCGATATCGCCATCGCTGTCGGTATCGAACCAGTTACCTGCCAATACCTCACCGGTTACCTCTTGGTCGGGTCCCCCAAAAAAAGAAAGAAAGTCGGCATAATCGCTCAAGTCTACATCGCCGTCCGCGTTGCTATCGCCGGAGAGGACCGAGGCGATAGTTCCGGCCAACCGCTGCCCCTGAGTAACCGAGCCGCTCATAACAGAATCGCTTCGCAGCCTACTTACGCCCGTGACCAACCGCAGTTCGAAGCTCCCAGTGCCGACGGCAAGAATGTCGATACCCAGAGGTACTCCCAATACTGTATGTGGCAACTCCAACACGTAGGGCGGAAACTCCGGATCGTCCGCAATCGTGCTAAGATTTGGTTCCTCTTCTTCAGGGACGAAATAAGCGGCAGCTTCAGCGCTGTGCTTTTCCAGCATAATATCTCCGGCCTGAGCGACATCCGGCGACGAGGCATATGTTACCCCAGTTGACATATCCGTAAGCCTGACTTCGATCGGAGAGTGCACAACCACTGTCGGAGCCGCCTTGCATTCTTGATATCCAAAATGGAATCGGCTACCGCCGACGAACGATTCGACTAGATCGGTGCGTCCAACTGTAAACGGCGGCGAGTTGGGATCTTGTTGATTGGCCGCGGTCTTCTTGTAGAACACACCACCGTCGAACCATTGCAGAGGTTCAAAAAACAAACCGATTGTGTTGGGTGGAATTGGGTTGGTTTGCGTCGTGCGTCGAAAATAAGCCTCTAGCGTGAGATCATAGTTCGGCTCTACGACACCATTGCTTTCGGCGAGTGCATACAAACGCCCCTTCCAGTCGCGAAACTCCTCACCGGAATAATCCGACCAACCTGGATCCGAAATGAGAATGTGCTCCGGTTGCACCTCTTCGCCTCGTCGAACACGTGGATCGATCCCATAAGCGACCACACCATGCAGCTCCCGAGACGTCTGCGGGGTGGTCCGTCTACGCGATGGAACCCAAAGCAGAAGGCGCTCGTTATTCCTGAGAGCTTTCACGATTCGAGCGAAAGATCCCACACCAGCACCCCATTGCTCCTTGAACCGCACACAGACACCTGTTTGCGGGTCCGAATAGTGAAAGCTAGGAACATAAACGAGGTTCCCACTGATCAGTCGGTCAGTGATCAAGCTATTTCGCAACAGGTCGGGTCGTATCTCAGCTCCAAACAAGCCTACAATAGTTGCCAAAGCGGTTATTATACATCCATTGTGTTTGAATACGTCTGTACCGCTGCAATTTTGAGTTGACGTGACATGGGTGATAGGCAGACAACTCCAAGGGCCTTTCGCCTGCTTGTATTTATCGAATGGCTCAAGACGATAAGCACCGTTGCCCTCAGCGAACGCGCCGAAAAAAGCCAACTGACCCGCATCGTTGAGTGATTCATTGCCAATATATGCATGAAGAAGTGACATTCCGTCAATTAAACTCATCGGCGCAATGACAGTATCCGAATCCGGAGTCGGCCCATTGAATATCCCACCGGCAGGGGAGCTTGTCGGTATTGCCGAAAATGCTACGGTTTCTCGATTGTTGAGTGCCACGCCACCCTCCAACGATGCATAGAGTGCGTTTGGCTGGCCCGTGGACGCGAACGCAACGGGCGTCTGCAGACTTCTTACATGCATAACGTGGCGCGATATGCGTTGTCCGGTAACAAGGTTGTATACGTCCCCACCGAAGGCGACGGAGTCTTGGCCATTGAGGGAGGCGTAAACGGGAATGATGTCGGGTGAACCAGCAAGTCTAGTCAAAGCGCCATTCCGATGCACAAACAAGTGGTTGCCCTGGCTCAAGAACGGTCCCCGCGTGATGAACGCAATGGTGCCTTGATTATTAACCGAAACGTCCTCATAAAAGAATATTTCGTTAGGAAGATTAGGAGTCGGTAGAGCGACAGATGGGCCTCCTGAAAGACAGCAGTCTCGCGAGAATACTCCGCGCCCATATTGAGCATATGCAATTTGGCCGTACTTATTGATGGACGGAAACTGTAGTTCAGTGGTCGTAGAGTTATGAACTGAGACAGCTTGCGGCAGTTCGGCAAACAACGAGGTTTCGGTTGCCGTAAACACTTGCTCGCTTGTTGCGCTGGCCATTGCGGAGAATACCAGGGATTCATCATGGCTCTCGCTGATCGACGGCCCCAAAAACGTCGCAAAGTTCTCTGGGCGCGGATAAAACGAGACATTCGTTGAATCGACGACCTTGATGAGAGTCTCGCCATTGTGCTTGTAGAGTGCCTGTACACCCGTACGGATATCCTCTGCCAGAAAGGCAACTGTGCCGCGATCATTGACTGCAGGGACGAACGCCAGAGTAAGGCCGTCTTCTGGGCTTAGGATTGTCACAAATACGCGTGACTGTGCGAAAGTGCACGGAGAGCAGGAAACTATCAGGAGTAGGACATCTAGTCGCAAGTGCGAAGACTTCCAATTATTCAGTCGCATGCGATGTCGCCTTCAGCACGTCCAGCATGAAATACACGAGATCGCCCCGTCCGGCAGCCACTCCCGCAGCGATGGTGGCGAGTAGGCACAATTATGGACCCGGAGGCGGAATCGGACCGGTCAGCGCATCCCTCAACCCTGCGAAATCCGCGAGGTCCACGCCCTCGTCTCCCGATTCGTCGAAACGCGCGCACGTCGGCTCCACCGGAAAGCCCGACGAGTAACACATCTGGAAGGCTGCGATGTCCTGTAGGTCGCGATCGCCGTCACAGTCGCCGTCGAACAGCGCGCAAGGGTTCGCGCAATTCACCAATTCCCATGTGTCGCCCCTGTACCCGTCAGTATCATAGTCATCGAAACCGCCGAAAAGCAGGGTAACATCGCGAGCGCTGTCGTAGGCCATCGCGTGAAGGTATCGAGGCGAAGGTCCGGTCATACTCCGCAGCGTCCAGGTCGTTCCATCCCATTCCCAGGTGTCGCCATCAAAAAAATAAGAACCAGCCCAGCCGCCGAAAAGAACCGTAACGCCCCGAGCGCTGTCGAAGGCCATCGCGTGGGAGTTTCGAGGGGACGGTGCGGTCGCGATACGTGGCGTCCATGTCGTTCCATTCCACTCCCAGGTGTCGTCATAGAAGTAAGGAGGGTAGCGGCCGCCGAAAAGCACTGTGACGCGGCGGACGCTGTCGTAGGCCATGCGATGACCATGTCGCGCCGAAGGTCCGGTCGTGTTCCGTGGCGTCCACGTCGTTCCATTCCACTCCCAGGTGTCGTCGCTGCCGTCGATGATGGAAGAATCATCCAATCCGCCAAACAGCACCGTGACGTGGCGAGCGCTGTCGTAGGCCATGGCGTGAGCGTATCGAGGCGAAGGCCCGGTGGTGCTTCGCTGCGTCCACGTCGCTCCATCCCACTCCCAAGTGTCGCCTTTGAAAGAACCATCGTAGCCGCCGAACAGCACCGTGACGTGGCGAGCGCTGTCGTAGGCCATGGCGTGAGCGTATCGAGGCGAAGGCCCGGTCGTCGGCCGCTGTGTCCAAGTCGTCCCATTCCACTCCCACGTGTCGCCATTATTGTAATAACCATAGGGGCCGCCGAACAGCACCGTAACCTTGCGAAGGCTGTCATAGGCCATTGCGTGACTGGATCGCGGCGAAGGACTGGCCGTGTTCAACTTTGTCCGGTACTCCCATTGAAGGCAATTCTGCGCAAAGCCTACCGAAGGGATCGACGTCATCCACGCCGCCAACATAAGGCTGCTCCGGCCAAAGCGCCGTTGCACGACGGCGGCGGTGCGCTGCCACGCCGGCGATGAATCATGGGAATCAGTGCCGTCGCAGCCCGTCGGAATGCAGTCGTCGGGAACGGTACTGAATTCGCCGACACAGGAGCGATCTGGATTCGTGTACGACATCGGTACATCCATTGACGGGAAAGGCTGGAGCGGGTGAGGTCCCACCGGCCGCTGACCCAGCGACACCGCTGCCTTTACCCCCCCTCAGTCTACCACAACCGTCCCGCGCGAAAAAGCCTTCGCTCAGTCGCGTAATTCTATGAACCGGGATTTTTCCTCTAGCAGGGTGCTAAAGGACTATTCTCGACCATGAAAAGACATCACCAAACGCCTGGTTCGCTCGCCGGACCCCACCCCTGGCGCCGACGCCAGCCGTTTCGTGAGGAGTTTTTGCTTCGCCGGCGAGTTTATTAGCACCCTGCTAGTCCTTGCTTGCACGACGGGTGTCGAGCCGTTGCACGTCAGAATGCAAGCACCTCTCACAAAATCGTCTTAAGGAGTCACGGTGCCGCAAGCGTCAAATTGGCACGTCGTGGGAAGCGCTTTCCGAAAGGGCGATCCGCCGTTTGTCGTAGATTTGCGTCGTGGTCACGTGTCGATGACCGAGCAGGTCCTGCACCTTTCGAATATCGACCCCGGCCCCAAGCAGCAGCGTGGCCGTCGTCGCCCGAAGTGAGTGTGGTTTGTATACACATCGTGTAGCCACCAAGCCATCCAGCAAAGTTTCCCGCTTCACCGCTCCCGGCAGGCGGCGTAGGTAGCGCATTACGACGTGGTACATGCCCAACGGGTGGAAATGGCGATCCGCAAGCTTATCAGCGTTGGAACTCCGCTGAGGGCGAAAGAGAGGACCACTCGTCAGTTCCGCGCGGGCAATGTACTCGGCAACCGCTTCGGCAGCGGCGAAGTGCAGCCCGAAGGTCCGGTGCCGACCGCATTTTTCGCTCAGCCGGATGATTGCCATCCCCCGCCACGATTGTGTCGCTTGGTTGAACCAGAGCTTTCGGTCCCGGTGACAAGCTCCCACAACAAATGGGTGTCCAGCGTACCATTCACCCCAATATCTTGTCCGGTCCCCAAAAAGGCACCTGACGACACGTAACATCCAATGTCACCGAACGGGTACAACGATCGAGTTCACGCGTGGCCCTTCGGTGACTAGAGTCAACCGGTACCCCCGCGACTAACGTGCGTCGGCCACCTGTGTTTTGACGCGATAGAGCGTCCAGACTCGTCCGGGCGGCACTGGGCGTTGAAACGCGATCGGCGGAGTTCTAAGCTTAGGTAGGGACTGGCTTCGACGTTGATGCCTGTGCCAACCTTGCTCTTTGAAAAGTCGATTAGGCGCGTTTGCGTCCTTCAACGGAACTTCCGCCCTGTCGCGTGGCACCACCGCTCTGCGCGGACGAGGTGCATGCGACACGGATGGTCTCCTTGGGCCGGGACGATAAACTTGGCCCACGTCACTCGTCGCTCCGACGTTAACCCGAGCGACAAAGACCCTTCTCAACACCCCTCCTCACCCTCCTTCCTAAACATCCATCCTTTTCCCTTAAAAAACCCATATTTCCCTTTTTTCTCTCTCTGTTTCTCGTTGACGTTGGCACGCGGGGTCACCCGCACGAGACGTGACCGAGAGGCAATCGCGTGGTCGGGGGACCTCTCCTCCAAAGTTAGAAACGGCTACGCTTAACGTGAGGAAAGACGATGAAAATGTTGGAATGGGCAAGAGAATGGATTCGCTCCAAGCCGTCGGGCCCGACCTGTGTACCCGACGCTGAAGACGGCTCAGGACTCCGCCTCTTGATGATTGAAGATGTGGTGGAGTTCTGGCGTCGTTGTGACCAGCCGATTGGAGATCCAGTGATGGACTTGCTCTATTGGCAAGACCATCCGGACGAGGTCCCTCCGTGCAAGCACTGCGGAAGCGTGGTCTGTGCACCGGACCTTCAGCCGATCAAGGATGTCCGACCCGACTGGTACTTCTGCGACTATTGCGCGGCAGACAGGAACGCCTATTTCTTCTGGAGTCGAATCGAGAGGAAATTGAAGGAGCGAAGCTTGGCTGCAGATCGTTTAGGAAAGAAGAGGTTGGAGCGAGATACACGGACTCCTTGAACTGGCCTCCGTGGATCTTGCGTTCCTTCATGGTTCGTCGACTTGGAGTGGCTTCGCCACTCCCGTCGACACATGAGGAATCGGTTGAAAGGGTTACTTCGGACGTTCCCGGCGCCACGTGCGCCGGGGCGTCCGTTTTTTTTTGGGGCTCTAGCGATTCCTTTGACCTGGGCCGGCGGTTGCAAGAAAGCAAGCGAGCAGAACGTGACGACCTCCGGCGTTAAAGTTGGCGTTCTTCATTCGCTCACTGGAACGAT
>Ga0137429_1000866_pt1 | contig 10700 bp, 7 predicted proteins | sample EasRivERMZT736_2_FD_102304 | JGI IMG/M metagenome (GOLD analysis project Ga0137429, IMG submission 102304) | Soil microbial communities from meander-bound floodplain in the East River, Colorado, USA - East River MetaG ERMZT736_2 | ecosystem: Environmental > Terrestrial > Soil > Floodplain ...
GTGCGGGGTCAAGCTCGTTGGCCGCCGTGTTGACCGCGTGCCCCAGGTTCGTCGCCGTCTGGTGCCCGCCGCGCAGTCGGCGTGAACGTAAGAGATCGAACCCGCCCAGTCCGCCGGGTCGATCGGAGGCAAAATAGATAAAGTCGCCGACGGGACTGACCGCTGGGGCGCCTTCGTTGTAGGGAGTGTTCATTGACGTCAGTGCGACGGCCTCACCCACGCCGCGGTCGGTGATCGTGGCGGAGTAAAGATCGTACGTGCGATGATAGAAGTCCTCGCGCAACGTCGCGGGCCAAGCGTTGGGTTTTGGCCCCACCGCGTCCTGCGGCTGGGGGCGGTTGGACGAAAAGTACAGGAGGCCGCCGTCGGGCGTGAGCGCCGGGCCGTAGTCGTTGTACTCCGAATTGACCGAGGGGCCGAGGTTCGTCGGCTCCTGCCATCCATCCTTTCCCCAGCGCAAGACCCAAAGGTCGTAGCCGCCGCGTCCGCCCATGCGGTCGCTATAGAAATACAGCGAGTTGCCGTCCGCCGAAGGCTCCGGTCCGAGGTCGTCCGCATCGGAGTTGACTTCCTGGAGCAGCTCGGGCTTCGTCCAGCCTTCGTACATGCGTCGTGAACAGTAAATATCCGCGTTGTGCCCCGCCTTACCGCGGACGAAATAGAGCGTTAGACCGTCCGCGCTCATCCGTGGTTCGTAGTCGTCCCCACTGGTGTTGATGATGTCTGCAAGCGCCGACGGCGGCTGCCAGAGAACGTCGCGCGTCACCGCGGTAGTGACTGGCTCCTTGATCGAGTCGGCATCGGTATAGAAGGAGTGATTCTCTGGATAGACTTGCCAGACGATAGCCGCACCGACTGCGGTAAAGAGGATCACTGCACAGACGATGAGGAACCGTTTCATGGCACGCCCGCCCGGTGCACGAAGGGCTTAGTCGCCGAGGACCGTATCGAGGTAAGGTTCCTGAATGCCGCTGCCTTTGCAGATATCCAAAACGGCCACGATATTGGCATAGGCCGTCGTTCGGTCGCCGCGTACCGTCACTTTCTGTTCCGGATTCACTGCGACGGCCTCTTTGACCACCATGCGCAGGTCTTCCGCGGCGATCGTTCGACCACTGACGATCGTTCGACCTTCGGCATCTACGTTGACAATGATCTCCTTGAGCATAGCGCTGATCGGCCCGGCGGAGCTTGCCTGAGGCAGGGCGATTTTCATCTCCCGTTCCGTCTGATGGAAAGATGTGGCCACCAGAAAGAAAATCAACAGATTGAACACCATGTCAATCACCGGTGTCAGATCGATCGAGATGTCGCTACTTGTGGGTCGTGCGTCGAGTATCATGGCTACGCCTTTCAGAGGAGGGGCGTTATTCGCGCAGAACCGCAGTTACCCCGCTGCGAGGGTCACTGCCGCCAGGGATTCATTTCCATTGTCCGACGGTGTCGTTGTAGTTCTCGCCGCCTCACGCACAATGGAAACCAACGGCGGTTTCGGGCGGGCATAATCCTCGATGAACTCAACCACCATGGCGTCGATCTCAGCCACCAAGCGTTCCACTCGCGACGAGAACCAGTGGTAGGCAATAACCACCGGAATGGCCACAATCAAACCACCCGCCGTGGTGATCATGGCCTCGTAGATTCCCTTGGCGAGAAGTTCGGTACGCCCGAGCGCTTCCCCCGACGCGGCCACAGTCTCAAACGCCTTAATCATTCCCAGGATCGTTCCCAGTAGACCGAGGAGCGGCGCGATCGCGGCGATCACGGAAAGCGTACGCAGGTACTTGCGGAGCTTGAGAATCTCGCGCTGCCCGGTTTCTTGAATGTGCCGCTCGACCAGTTCCACCGGTTCGCCGAGCCTCTTGATCCCCGCGCCGAAGATCGCCGCGATCGGAGTTCCATGCTTCCGGCAGTATTCCATCGCCTTTCCCCGGCGGTCTGCGCCGCCGTCATCGAGCAGTCCGGTCAATGCGGGCTGGAAATCAGGTGGAATGATCCTGCCGCGGCGTAGGGACAAAAGCCGCTCAATGATGACGGTCAATGCGACCAAGGAGCAAATCCCGATGGGGATCATCACCGGACCGCCCTTGACTACAAAGTCCCAGATGGAGGTCACCTTTACGGCATCGCTGCCGACTGCCGTCGGCCCGACAGCGTACGGACTCCAGGCGGTAACCGCCTCAATGATATTCCAGTTTCCCATAGGTCACTCCGCCTATCGACCCGGAAGGGTCAAACTCGACGACAACTCCGTCAGTCGTTGTGTCGCCATTTTTGCCCACTGCGTTTGTTCGTACTTGTCCTCAACCTGCCGGAAGTGCTGCTTTGCTTCCGCCGTTTTGCCAAGTTTTTCAAAGCACCTCGCCGCCTCGTACAGTGCCGCCGCACTCCATTCGGGATAGGCGTACAGAATGTCCACCTTCAGCAGTTCACGCACCGCGTCCTCGTGTTTCCCCTGGGCGAAGAGACATTGCCCGATCTGAAACTGTGCCCTCGCGGCAGTCGGGCCCTGGTGCCGCTCGACCACCTTTTGATAGGCCGCCACCGCCTCGTCGTATCGCTGTTGATTCTCCCGCGCCCATCCCAGTCCGAACCGCGCCTGATACCACAGAACGCCCTCCGGAACGCGATCCAGATATCGGTTGAAGGCCTCTTCACTCAGTGCCCACCGTTGAAGGGTCGCTTGGCAATCGCCCAGTCGAAGCAGACTGGCCGGATAAGCCGGGTCGGCGTCGAACTCCCTGACCACGCGCGCCAAATAAGGAACGGCCCGTTCAAATCGACCGGTCTTGCACAGTGCCTCACCGCAGTAATAACTTGCCGATGCAAGTAATGAGGTTTTTGGAGACTGATTGATGAATTCTTCAAAGAGCCCCGCGCTTTCCTCGAACCGTCCTAGCTCGAATTCACACACTGCCAGACGATAGATACATTGCTCGACCACCTCAGCGGGCGCCTCGGCGGAGCGAGTGCTCAAGGCCTCACGTAGACGTCGCAAATCCTCAGCCGCCGTATCGAACTGATTTTGTCCGACTTCGATCTCGGCAATTTCAAGCATGGCGTGCAGGTCCAACGCCCCCGTCGGCTCGGCGATGACTTGCCGATAAGCCGTCGTCGCTTCGTCGAGCTTTCCCAGCCCCCTAAGGCACCACGCTTTTTCATAGTACAGACTGACGCGCAGAGCCGGTTCGAGTTTGATCGAACTGTCCTGTTCAACCTGTTCGATTGCCGCGACGGCCTCCGCGTGGCGATCCTGACGAGCGATGACAATCGCGGCCCGCGCCCGCGCCTCACCCGCGCGGGGGTGCGCTGGGAACCGCTCGACGAACCGGGCGTAGACCTTCTCGGTTTCTGCGTATTGTTGGGCGGCCATCAACGCCTGCCCTTCGTGCAGTATCGCCTCCGCTTCCGCGTCGCCACCCAGCGAAGTCCGGGACACGCGCGCGTACAACGAGGCCGCTTGTTGCAGGTCGTTCCGCTGCGCGGCGAGGGCGGCCAGGTGGTTCAACGCATGGGCGGCAAAGCGCGAATCTCCGCCTTCCGTCAGAACGCCTTCGAATGCCTTCACTGCTTCGTCCATGCGCTTCAGGGCAACCAACGCTTGACCGCGTTCAAACAACGCCTGTAGGCGATGCGGACTTTGGGGATAGCGGTCCATCAGCAGCTCGTACGCCTGAATCGCTTCGTCCATCCGTTCTTGACGCTGCCTTGACAGACCGAGCTTGAGTAATGCGCCGTCGGCTGAGGGTACGTCCTCCCCCGCCGACAAGTACTCGTTGAACCGTTGCTCTGCCGGTTTCCACTCCCCGCGCTCGAAATGGATGTCCCCCAACGCCAGAAATACCGAGTGATAGAGTTCATCGTGGATTGCCAATGAGGCAAGCTCTGTAAGCAGCGGCTCGGCCTCATCAAACTGTTGAAGTCGACACAGGGCCGTCGCCAGTCGCAACTTCGCCTTAGTCGTCTGTGGGTCGTTCGGTCGATCTTTCAGAAATCGCCGAAATCCCGTAGCCGCCTCGTCGTACTGTTCTGTGAGGAAATCATTTTCGCATGAAAGAAACGCGACTGTCGCTGCCTGCGAATGCGCCGCGTACTGAGTGAGAAATGTTCGACAGTGCGCCTGACTGCGATCGTATCTCCGCTGCTGATGTTCGGTGACTGCGAGCAGTTGTAGGGCATCCGGAGAAAGTTCATGGTCGCCAAATCGTGTTCGGAATTCCTCCAAATTCGCAATGGCCCGCTCCGTATCACCGGCTCGAAGCAAGGCCACTCCGCGGTCGTACATCATTTCTGGAAGAAGCGGACTGGCAGAGAACTTTTGGACGGCATTCTCAAGCCGAGCGGCCGCACCCGCCGCATCGCCCAGACGCAGTTGGCACTTCGCCGTCCAGTAGGCCGCCTCGTCCGCGACCCGGCTCTCCGCCCCGTCTAGCAGATTGAAAAGCTCCAGCGCCCGATCGTATTGTCCCTGCTCAAACCAGACGCGGCCGCGTTGCAGGCGTGCCTGGAAGAGCAGTGGACTCTGCGGGAAGTCGTTTATCAGTCGGTCGAGCGTCTCACCGGCTTCCGCATTGTTGCCTTTCTGGTACAGCAATGTCCCCAATGCTGCCAGAGCATCGGGGACGTACCGGCCGTTCTTCTGTTGGAGCACTTGCCGGTATTGCTCAATGGCTTTGTCAATGAAATTGTTTTGATGGTGGCACTGGGCCAGTAGAAAACAGGCCTGTTCGGCGAACGGACCCTGTGGGTGGAACTGAAGCAACTTCCCGAACAGCTCCGCGGCTTCGGTGTAGTCGCTCTTGCCCATTGCGGAGGCGGCGCCGAGGTACTCCACGCGTTCCCGTAGCGGACTGTCGGACCATTGCGTAACGAAAGTGCGGCACCGGTTGACGGCCTCTTCGTAGCGTTTGTCCGCATACAAGGCCTCAATCGCGCCCGCCGCCGCGTCGTCGGCCAGTTCGTGCTTTCCGAAGCGCTCGACGACGATGTTGAAGGCGTCGAATGCCGCCGCATTCCGTCCCCGCGCCAGAGCACACTGCCCCGCAATCGTCCAGGCTTCCGCCGCGTAGAGGAATTCCGGAAGTTTTTGGAGGGGCGCTAGTTCGGTGACGGCCTCATCGAACTGCCCGAGGCGGAACAGGCTCACCGCAAGACCGTAACGAGCAACCGCGGCTTTTTCGTGGTCGCTGTGCTCTGACAAGAACTTGCGGTACTCCGTCGCCGCCAGTTCATAAAGCCCGCGGTTCAGCAATCCGTTGCCGCTGAGGTAATCGCGGATGGTGATGTCAGTCTCATCGGCCCGTGCGTCGGATTGGGAGAATGAAAAAGATCCGGCACCAACGAGCGTTGAGAGAATCGCCGCGAGTATCCAGCCTGCGGTTATGGAGCGGGCAGGGATCAGGACGCTGGACCGCATGAATAGCCCTCCGAATTCGGGGACGGCGAGCGCCGGCCGCGCCCGTCGCCGTACCGCGTTGTTCAAACCGTCTATTGGACCAAGGGTAGGATTGACTACTTCCAAAGCCGACTTACGGATCGATCCACTCCGGAATCCGTAGAAATCTCGCCAAGCGGCGAAACATCATTCGTCATCGGATTCCGATTCATCGGGAGTCTCTGCGTCGTCGTCCGGTGTCTGACCGCTCAGCGAGTCCATTGCCGCCTCTAATGTCGGTTGCAGCGAGTTCCACCACTGGTTGCTGGGATCGTCGACGGAGGCGTGGCTGCCATCGTCGTCTTCCTCGTCGTCTTCCTCGCCGGCTTCCTGTTCGGCCTGACGGAGTTCTTCCTCGAGTTGCTCAAGACGATTCTCGGCCTCGCGAGCCTGATCCTCGGCTTCTCGCGCTCGATCCTCAACTGAGCGCGCCCGATCCTCGAGTTGGTTCTTATGAAGTTCCACAGCTTCCGCCTGATGGCGCAGCGTCAATACCTCGCGTTCCAGGTCCGCTCGCGTATCCGCTTCCGATTCACGTCCGGCCCGCTCCTCGATGCGCTGGGTCCGCTCGCGGATCTCCTCGGCCTGCTCGGCAAGCCCTTCGGCCTGTTCACTGAGGTTCTCGGCTTCCCGCTCCAAGGCTTCCTGTGTCTCGCTCTTGACCGTCGCCTCAATCTTGATCTGCTCCAAGCGTGCGCCGGTCTTGGCCCGACGTTTTTCCATTCTCTCGATCGCCTTGGCCCGTTGCTTGGCCGCCTTCTCCATCTGCTTTACAACTCGCCTACGATCGACAGCCATACGCCGATCACCATCGTCGCCCGGCGCGCCGGCCTCACCCCTTCGCTCCGCGGAGGGATCAATCATGCGAACGAACGCTGCGAAGACTCGGTGCTGTCGATCCGTGGCTTGGACCTCGAGGGCGTTCTCCTGTCGCCGGACAAGGATCGGCACGTCCGACCGGGACATCAACTGGGTCAGGGCCTCCAGCTTCCCCTGGGGCAGCGTATAGACACGGGGGATCACTTCGCCCCCTTCGTTGCTCTCACCGGGACCCGATCCGGAGCCGAATCCGGGGAGCATCGGCGGTTGCGGAGGCATGGGCGGCATCGGAGGCATCGGCGGCATGGCCGGCATTGGCGGTCGCGGGGTCCGCGCCGCGCGGGGGGCGCGAGGCGGACGTGGAGTATGCTCTCCCGAATCGTCGCCGTCGTGGCGTTGCTCCAGCGCGTCGCTCAGCCGTTCGAGCTGTGCCTCCAACCGTGCCAGTTCCTCCTCGAGCCGGTTCAACCGTTCCTCTTGTTCATCGCCGCCGCGCCCGGCCGCGAGCGCGAACGGCGCCGCACGCCCAATTGCGATTGTGGGAAGCGTGCGACCGGATGGCACGGCGAAGCCGCCATCCGACCCGTCACCTAGTCCGTCATGTCGCCGGTTGGCCAGGTGTTGTTCGTACGTGGTCGCTCCACCGGGTTGGGCCTCTGGTGCTGGCGTCCCCGCGACAGCCGCAGTCACCCCCGGAGTCGCAACGCCAGTCGCCGTTGCTTTTACGCACGGCGTCGCACACGGCTTGTCACACGGCTTCCCCGCCGCCTTCGCCGCTTTGTCCTCTTCCGGACAGGACTGTGCGGGCGAGACCAGCCATCCCGTCGTTGCCATCATCAGAACCAACACCAGTCCCGACGCCGATAGTCTTGGTTTCACGCTTTCCGTCATTACCATCTTCAGTCTCCTTGCAAACCGCCTGGCTCGCCCTGTCGTTACACCAATGCCCAACGCGGGCACGGGCTGGTTCTCTTCCGCTACATACATTCGAGTTACCAAGAGTGCTTCGGCGTAGGCCCGTCGAGTCTGAGGGAGCAGCGACGTGACCCATGCGTCGCAACACACCTCCGCCTCCGCGTGCAGCCGTCGTCGCGCCCACCACACCAACGGATGCCACCAATAGAGGCTCCCAATGATCGCGTCGGCCCACGACACCCAGTGATCGTAACGCCGCACGTGTGCTAACTCATGGAACACCACGGCCCGGCGTCCGGGATCGTCAAGCTGCGACCAGAGGGGAGCGGGTAGGATGAGTCGAGGCCGCGGACCGCACCAAATCATCGGGGAAAGTCGCCCGTCGATCATCAGCGTCTCCGGCACGCGGCGGAGTCCAATCTGTTGACAAGCCGTCTCCACAACGCGCATCACGGAATCCGGCGCGGGCAACGCCTGCGACAAGCGCCGACGGAACCGAAGGACCCTTAGCGCGGCAACGAGTACGATCAATGCCGTTCCCGCTACCCAAACAGCCGCCGGTAGCGGGGGAAGGGCCGTGACCGAGTCGCGAACCGCAAGCAACCCCGCCGCCCACACCCGCCAATCGGGACCGCCGGAAATCGGCGGGAGGCCCGGTGCATTTTGTTCTCTAATAGTCGCCGGCGAATTGTTCTTCAGATCGTCGAGCGTCCCGGCGACTGTGGAGACCCCGACGGAAGGCTTCCCAGGCAGCGGCTCCAAGCCCCCTCTCCCTTCTAGGAAGAGGGTCGGCGGCAGACCAACGACCCTAGAGTCGTTGGGCGACGCGTGCGTCAGAGTCGAGATTCGCAATTCACGCGGAACAGCAACATCCGTCTGCGTATGAATATCACTCCCCCCGCCGGATGTCTTCGTTTTCTCCCACGCCTTATTCGCGTCGGAAAGCGGCCCGACAGCGCTGTCAGCCAGACCTCCCGTGCCGGCAGCTCCATCGCCCTTGAGCGATGGAGCGATCTCATCTTCTGAGGCACGCTCGCTGTTGAGTGCAGACTGGGCGAGCACATCTGGCAATCGCGACGTTGTGCGGGCTGCCATCCTCGGTGAAGGAAGGGAGGAATAAATCGGAGCGACCGGTACAGATTTCCTCTCCCGGTCCGCCCATGATTCTGTTGGACGAGGACGCGCTGACGTTCGGCGCGCACCGGTTTTCGGCGTCGCCAAGGGCAGACGTGACTGGCTGATTGACCCGCTCGGAGGCGCGTATGTCGATGCTGGTGGAGGACCCGTTACCGCCGTCCCTGACTCTGCCGCCGGACTGCTGGGCGCACGGGTGTCAGGCGCAAGGAGCGGCGTTACCCATGCTGACACCAGTTGCGGAGTAGCAGGATTAGGAAGAAGCGGCGGCGTCACCAGCCAGGCGAGCACGACTAACCACATCGTATGCCGCGTTGCAGGGCGGCAGGGGATACACCGGCAAACGCCCGCGGTAAGCAGCACAAGCGGAATCGCGGTCAGTCCGTTCCGCCACAGTAGATCGGTTGTCAGGGAACCCCAGCCAACCATTCCGCGTCTCCCATCGGCATCCGCCGCCGTCAGCCGAACCGCCCTTGAGCGGTTCGGCGAGGAGTCAACCCGATACCGGACTATCCAGCCGCTCGATCAGCTTCTGGAGTTCGTCGATCTCTTCCGCTGTTAACCGCTCGGTGCGAAGAAGTTGCAGCACCAGCGGACCGGCCGCTCCGTCGTACAACTGAGTTAGCAACGTCCTGAGCCGTGATCGCGTCACTCGTTCTCGTGAGACCTTGGCCCTGAAAACGTGGGCGAGGTCCGATTTATTACTAGCCACAAATCGTTTTTGTTCTAGGCGAGTCAAGAGGGTTTGGACGGTCGTGTAGGCCAAGCGGCGACCATGCTCGTGCAGGTGGTTGAGAACATCGCGGACGGTCGCGGGTCCGACCTCCCACAAGGCCTTGAGCACCTCCAACTCGGCGCTCCCTAGATCGTGTTGTCGCTCAGCCATCCGTCGAACCCGGCCTGCGGCAGCACAAACACCCGTGAGTGTTTGTGCGCGGCACTCCTGTGATGGAGCGGGGTTAGCAGGCACGGTCCGCCGACCAAGCAGCCCCGCCAACCTCGATACTCCTACATCCGTCGGAGGAAGCCTACTACATTTGTCGGAGGAAGTCAACCCCCATCCGCACATTTTACAAAACCGTACAACTCCACCGCGTGCGACCGCGGCTTCCCGCAGCGAGAATCAAGCGACGCGTTATACTCTCCTCGATGGAACCCTTGGCCTCACGAATCAGACCGAGGAGATTGGAAGATTTCGTCGGCCAGACACATCTGGTTGGTCCTACCGGCCCCTTGTGGCAGGCGATCCGGGAAAAGCATCTTTTCTCCTTTGTTCTTTGGGGCCCGCCGGGCGTCGGCAAGACCACTCTGGCACGGATTTACGCGGAGTCGTTGGACGCGAGTTTTTTTGAGCTTTCGGCCGTCTCCGCCGGAAAGCCGGATGTGAAGCTGATCGTTGAAACCGAAACCGCTCAATCCAAAATCCTTTTTCTCGATGAGATCCACCGCTTTAACAAGGCTCAACAGGATTATCTCCTGCCCTACGTGGAGCGAGGGGAACTTACCCTCATCGGGGCCACCACCGAGAACCCGAGTTTTGAGGTGATTGCTCCGCTCCTCTCGCGTATGAAAGTCTTTGTGCTCAATTCCCTCAGCGGTGAAGAACTCGAAACCATCATCGACCGTGCCCTCAAGGCTCTTGACGGCCAAGGTCAATCGGGCGTCCCGCGCGAGGCCAAAGATTGGCTGGTGGGCTATGCCGATGGTGATGCTCGCCGGGCGCTCACCGTGCTGGAAAGCACGCAGAAGCTTTATGGGCGAATCTCGATTGAAAGTTTGCAGAAAACCGCCCAATCCAAGCAGTTGCGTTACGACAAGACGGGCGAGGAGCATTACAACCTCATCAGCGCGATGATCAAAAGTATGCGGGCGAGCCAACCCGACGCGGCGCTCTATTATCTCGCACGGATGATCGAGGCCGGGGAGGATCCGAAGTTTATTGCACGGCGGATGGTGATCTTCGCCTCCGAAGATATCGGCATGGCCCAGCCCACGGCGCTGGTGGTGGCCAACGAGGTCTTCCGGGCGGTGGAAACGATCGGCCTGCCCGAAGCGGGATTGAATCTCGCGCACGGCGCGATCTATCTAGCGAGTGCGCCGAAAGCAAGATCGGTCTACAACGCCCTCGGTGCGGCCATGGAGGATGTCAGACAATTCGGGGCCTTGCCTACGCCCCTCAGCATCCGCAACGCCCCTACGAAACTGATGAAAGACCTGGGCTACGCCGCCGGGTATGAAAAATACACCCAGGAAGACCTATTGCCCGAAAAGCTCAAGGGACGAAAGTATTATCATCCTAAGGGTAAACAGCCCGAATGACGGTTGAGGACGGGCGCATGACAATTTAGGCGGCATGTTTTTCGCCCTGAAGGGGCGCAAACATGACAGCCCAGGGCAA
>Ga0137429_1000868_pt1 | contig 10698 bp, 10 predicted proteins | sample EasRivERMZT736_2_FD_102304 | JGI IMG/M metagenome (GOLD analysis project Ga0137429, IMG submission 102304) | Soil microbial communities from meander-bound floodplain in the East River, Colorado, USA - East River MetaG ERMZT736_2 | ecosystem: Environmental > Terrestrial > Soil > Floodplain ...
GCATCAGGAGCAACTGCGCGACGCCAGCGAGACCCTGGCGACCCTGGGTGAGCGCGAGGACGCCAGCCGTCGCGGCGTGGCGGCCGCTCGGGCGTCGCTCGAGCAGGACGAGCGCACGCTTCGCGACATCCAGGACAGCGCGCATGAGGCCGATCTCGCGCGCGAACGCGCGCAGCGCGAACTGGACGAGAACGCGGAGCGAGCGTCGCTGCTGGAGCGCGAGTGGTTGGCGCTCCTGGATACCGCGGCTCTCGCGCGTCGCGAGCACGAGGAAGCGCAGGTCGCGCGCGAACAGGCGAATGTGCGCGGCACCGACGTGCTCGCCGTGGCCGGAAGCGCGCGCGCGGCGGAGCAGGCCGCCCGCGAGGCTGACGCCGCGGCCCGCGCCGCGTTGTTCGAGGCGGATGAAGCGCACGCCGCGCTCGAGGGCAAGGTGCGCGGCCTGGAATCGCTCGAGCGGGAACGCGTGGGAATGGCGCCGGCGGCTGCACGCCTCCTCCAGGACCGCGCGGCGTTCGGAGAGGGGGCCATCCTCGGCCCGCTCAGCGACTACCTCGCCACGGATCAGGAGTCCGCGCTGCACGTCGAGCGGTTTCTGGGCTCATCGCTGCATGCAGTGCTCGTGCGCGACCATACGGTGGCGGAAGCGGTGCGCGAATGGCACCGCCGCGCGAGCCCCGGTCCGCTGCTCCTGCTGCCGCTCGACGCGGTGAATCTCGATGGCCGCCTCGCAGCATTCCCGGACTCGCTCTCGGCAAAGCTGGATACCGCGCCGGCGGCGCGCGCCTGGGTTCTCGCTTTGCTCGGCCGCACGCGCGTGGTCGACGATGGCGCCGGCTTTGTGGACGCCCGCGGCGCGGTGTGGCTGCCCGGCGCCGAGAGCGGCGCCGGTCCGCTGCGGCGCCGCGCTGAGCTCTTCGCGCTCAAGGCCGAGCTTTCCAGTACGGCAACGGCCCGTGAGGCAGCGGGGGTTGCCGCCGAAGCGGCGCGTGCGCGGCTGCGCGACTCCGAGCGTGAGCTGAACAGCGCCAATGAGCGTCTGGCGCAGTCGCAGCGCGCGGCACACGATGCCGCCGAGCGCGAAGCTCAGCTCGAGCGGCGGCTCCAACGGCTGGAGCGCGAGCAGGACGACGCCTCCACGCTCGCGGCCCGGTTGGGTGAGCGGGCCGACGCGTTGCGCGCCCGGCTCGACGCGCATGCGCAGGAACACGCCGACGCCGCGGCGGTGCTGGCCAACCGCGCGACCGACGTTGCGCGTGTGCGGCAGCAGCTCGGCGACGCCGAGCGAAGCCACGACGAGGCCCGGGACGAGCACACACGCGCGCAGGTGATTCGCGCCCAGATCGAGGCGCGCCTTCAGGTCGCGACCGATCGTGAGCGCCGGCTGGAGCAGGAGGCCGAGTTGGCGTCCTCACGCATCGGCCAGCTGCAGTCGGAGCTGACCGACTTGTCGCAATCCAACCGATCGATTGCGGAATCCATGGCCGCGTGGCGTCTGGACCTGGAGGCGCGGGAGGCCGCGCTCGCGGACGGCGACGCGCACCTGGATGCTGCCGAGCGCTCCGTCCGGGCGTCGGATGAACAGCTGACGAACGCGGAGCACGCGCTGGACGAAACCCGCCGGCGCGCGTCGGCGGTGGTACAGGAGCTGCACGAAGCCGAGGTCGCGTTCACGGAGCTGTCCGGGCGGCGCGCGGCCATCCGCGAGCGGCTCGAGACCGAATGGCGCAAGCCGCTCGAGGAGATGCTTGCCGGTGCGACCGAGATCGAAACGGAAGGCGAGGCGCTGCGCGCCGAGGCCGACCAACTCCGCGAGCAGATCGAGCAACTCGGACCGGTGAACGTCCTCGCCATCGAGGAGCATGACGAGACCGTCACGCGCTTTGAGTTTCTCACGGCTCAGCGTGCCGACCTGACCGACGCCAGGAACTCGCTGGCCCAGGCGATCCGTGAAATTGACGCGACGGCACGTGATCTGTTCCTCACGACGTTCGCCAGGATTCGCGACCACTTCCGCGAGATCTTCATGACGCTGTTCGGAGGTGGTGAATGCGATCTCCGGCTCCAGAATCCGGAATTGCCCCTGGACTGTGACATCGAGATTCACGCGTCGCCGCGCGGCAAGCGGACGCAGCGCATTCACCTGCTCTCGAGCGGCGAACGGGCGCTGGTCGCGCTGTCGTTGCTGTTCGGCATCTTCCTCACGAAACCCAGCCCCTTCTGCGTGCTGGACGAGGTGGACGCGCCGCTGGACGACGCGAACATCGGGCGGTTCGTGCGGATGCTCAATCAGTTCAAGCAGAAGACCCAGTTCATCGTGATCACGCACAATCCGAGAACGACGACCGAGGCTGCGGATGCGGTGTACGGGGTCACGATGCAGGAGCCTGGGGTGTCGTCGGTAGTTTCGGTGAGGATGCACGGGGCGCAGGTGGACGAAGAAGTCGCGGCTGCCTAAAGACCGAGCAACTACAGATCTGAGAACTGAGGGCCTCCAAGTTTTCTGTTGTCAGGTGTAGAGCACTGAGGCAGATGTCAGCCATGAGCGGCACGCAAGGTGTGGCATGCTCCACACCTTTTTTGTCGCTCATAACTCAACATCTGCCTCGATGCTCTGGACCTGACAACAGAGAACTTGGAGGCCCTGTAGTTTCTCAGCACTCAGACCTCGAAAGTGAATGCAGCTGACAGTCTTGGGCACCGGCACGATCGCTTTCTCTCCGATGAGAAGTTGCGCCGGCTACTACGTCGAATGCGGTCAGGCCCGAGTCCTCATGGACTGCGGCAGCGGCATCACCCGCCGCCTCGCCGAGCTCACCATTCCCTGGCAGCAGATCACGCACGTCGCCGTGACGCACTTTCACATCGATCACCACGCTGATCTCCCGAGCCTCATCTTCGCGCTGAAGTACGGTCAGCTCCCTCCCCGCAGCGCTCCCCTCGACATCGTCGGCCCTGCCGGAACCAGCGACCTCCTCGCTCGTCTGGCCGCGGCGTACGGCGAGTGGGTGACCGCGCCCGGCTACGAGGTCCGTGTCACCGAGCTCGCCCCGGGCGCCAGCTTCGACCTGGGCGGCGCCACCCTCGGCTGCACCAAGGTTCCGCACACGCCGGAGAGCATTGCATATTCCATCTCCGAGGGCGGTCAACGTCTCGTCTACTCCGGCGATACCGGGTTCGATCCGGCGTTCGCCGAGTGGGCACGTGGCTGTGATTTGCTGGTGTTGGAGTGTTCGCTGCCGCAGTCCATGGCGATCGCCGAGCACCTCACCCCGGAGCAGTGCGGCGAGATCGCGCGTCTCGCCGAGCCGCGGAGACTAGTGCTCACGCACCTGTACCCGCCAGTTGAGTCGGTGGACATCGCCGCCGTTGTGGCGGCGAAGTACAATGGTCCGCTCGTCATCGCGCATGATGGGTGGCGGACCAGCCTAGAGGACTGAAGCAATGCTCGTGGTGATGCAACAAAGCGCGACGCCGCAGGAGATCGAGCGCGTCGTGAAGACGATAGTGGACATGGGGTACGAGGCTCGGCCGATGCCGGGCGGGCAGCGCACGACGGTCGGGCTCATCGGCAACGACGGTCGCGTCGACTCGTCCCGCGTCGAGGCGCTGCCCGGCGTCGCCGAAATAATTCACGTCACGAAGCCGTACAAGCAGGTCTCCCGCGAGTGGCGCGAGGAAAACACGGTCGTGACGATCGCTCCCGGCGTCGCGTTCGGCGGACAGAGCGTTCAGGTGATTGCCGGGCCGTGCTCCGTGGAGTCAGAGCACCAGATCGTGACCGCGGCGCGCGCCGTCAAGGCAGCCGGCGCCACCGCACTCCGCGGCGGCGCGTTCAAGCCGCGCAGCTCACCCTATTCCTTTCAGGGGCTTGGCAAGCGCGGGCTCGAGCTCCTCGCGCTCGCGCGACGCGAAACCGGACTGCCGATCGTGACCGAGGCGCTCGATGAAGAAGGCGTGCACATGGTCGCGGAAGTCGCCGATTGCATTCAAATCGGCGCTCGCAACATGCAGAACTACTCGTTGCTGCGCGCCGTCGGAAAGATCCAGAAGCCCGTCCTTCTCAAGCGCGGAATGGCGGCCACCATAACCGACCTGCTCCTCAGCGCCGAGTACATCCTTGCCGAAGGAAACAACCAGGTGATCCTGTGTGAGCGCGGCGTTCGCGGTTTCGACACGACGACGCGAAATCTGTTCGACATCACCGCGATCCCCATCGTTCAGCGTCTGTCGCACCTCCCGATCATCGCGGACCCGAGCCACGGGACGGGGCTGCGCGACAAGGTGACGCCGATGGCCCGTGCCGCCGTGGCCGCCGGCGCGGACGGCGTCATGATCGAGGTGCACCCGAACCCCGATCGTGCCCTCTCCGACGGCGCGCAGTCGCTGTACCCGGACCAGTTCGCGGCCCTCGTCATCGAGCTGCGCGCGATCGCGGAGGCGATTGGTCGTGGTATCGGCTTGGCGCCGGGCACCGCCCGCCCGGTGGGAACGGCGGCCGCCAGCGCAGTGTAATAAGAGCAGGAGACTCACATGCTGATCCCACTCGCTGTTCTCACGCTCGCTTGCGGGCCTGTTCCTGCCAAGCCCAGGCAGACGGTAGACGCGGTCATCACTCGCGCTCAAGCCGCGTGGGTGCGCGTGAAGACATTGCGCGCGACGTTCGAGCAGACGGTCACGAATCCGATCACCGGCTCCGCGCTCACGTCCAAGGGCGCGCTGCAGCAGCGCAAGCCCAATCGCCTCGCCATCACGTTCAGCGACCCGGTGGGCGACCGCATCGTGGCCGATGGCAAGTTCGTCTGGGTTTTCCTTCAGAGCGCCACGCCGGGCCAGGTGATCAAGCTCGCGAGCACCGACATGGGCGCCGCGAGCATGGACTTGATCGGGCAGTTTCTCAATACCCCGCGCGCCAGGTACGACGCGGCCGATGCCGGCACCGACAAGGTGGGCACGCGTACCGCGCGCGCAATCGTATTGACGGCAAAACCGGGCGCAGTGCTGCCGTTCGTCCGCGCCAAGGTCTGGGTGGACTCAACCGACAGCCTGATCCGTCAGTTCGAATCCACCGATGGCAACGGCGTGACGCGCCGCGTGCGGCTACTGACGCTCTCGCCGAACGCCGCCGTCGACTCCAAGGCATTCACGTTCCGCGTCCCGCAGAACGTCCGCGTCGTCGAGCGCTAGTCGGACTTGCGCGGCCGCGCGGGCACGCGCGCCTGGAGCTCCGCGGGTGTCTTGACGCCTCGAAGTAACTCGAGCGCACGCTGAACGACTGGGTCCGCTGAGGGAGGAGGGAGGAGGGAGGAGGGAGGAGCACCCTTTCTCTTCAAGGAATCAACCTCCTCCCTCCTCCCTCCTCCCTCCTCCCTCACCAGGACATCCGGCTCGATCCCGCCCTTCGTGGAATCGCGCTCGATCGTGCGCCCGTTCGGCGTGAACCAGCGCGCGGTGGTGAGCTTGAGAGCGTAACCACCGGTCACCGGGAGCAGACTCTGCGCGCTTCCCTTTCCAAAGGTCGGTGATCCAACGAGCACCGCTCTGCGGTTGTCTTGCAGCGCGCCGGCCACGATCTCCGCCGCGCTGGCGGTTCCGGTGTCCACCAACACGACGATCGGCATGCCCGGCCAGAGTTGTTTCGCCTCGTCCACAAAGTCGCGGTTCGATTCGGACGTGCGCCCGCGCGTGCTCGCGATCGCCTGGGGAGGGTCGAGAAAGAGATCGGCCACCCCAATGCCCTGCTCGATCAGCCCGCCGGGATTCTCTCGCAGGTCGAGGATCAGCGCCGTCGCGGCATTCGACATCCGCCTCGAGCGCAGCGAATCCACCGCACGACGGACATCGCTGGCGGCGTCCGCGTTGAATGTCGCCAGCTCGATGTAGGCGACGCCACCAGCCAGGAGCTGAGCTCGGCGCACCGCGTGGTAGACGATCATCCGGCGCGTGAGCGTGTACGTCGGGTGGTCGGTATCGCGCTCGACCGTCAGCCGGACCTTGCTTCCGGACGGACCCCGCAACGCCTGATCCACCTCCTCCATCGTGAGGCGATACGTGGACTTGCCATCGATGTTGATGATGCGGTCGCCAGGCTCGATGCCCGCACTGTCAGCCGGCGTGCCCGCGATCGGCGCGGTCACGGTGACGAATCCGTCGCGGATGTCGATTTCGACGCCAATCCCCGCGGACCGACCGCTCGCGTTCTCGCGCAGCCGTTTCAGGCGCTCCGGCGTCAGCAGCAGGCTGTACCGCTCATCGACCTCTTCGACCACTCCGGACGCGGCCAGTCGAAGCATCTGATCCGTCGAGATCGAATCGATGAAGTTGCGGCGGACCCGCTCCATGACCTCCTCGAACAGCCGCGGCGAAGCTGGCGCGGCCGCAGCCTCCTGCCAGACGCCACTCTGGATGAGCATCCCTCCGGAGACGAGGCCGGCTCCCAGGACGATGCTGGCGATCAAGGCACGGTTCACGTCGTATGTCCTCGGGAAGTTCCGGGCCACCGCTTCTCGATCGCGGAGAACACGCGCGCGGAGACTTCGGCTATGTCGCCCCGCGCGTCAACGGTCACGACCGGACCGGCCTCCGGGTGCGCGGCCTGCCACTCCGCGGTGGCGAACTCCGCGAACGCCCGCGCCACGCGCCGGTGAAAATCGGCGTCCGCCTGCTCGATGCGGTCATGGGCGCCCCGCCGCGTCACGCGCGCGAGTCCTTCCTCGACCGGCAGCATCAGCAACACGGTCACGTCAGGCCGGAGCTCGGCCGTCGCCAGCCGGTTCGCCGCTCCAACCTGATCGTGCGGCAACCCGCGGCCGGCAACCTGGTAGGCATACGTCGAGAGGAAGAAGCGGTCCAATATGACGATCGCACCGGCTGAAAGCGCCGGCGCGATCTGACCCTCCACGAGTTGCGCCCGCGATGCCATGAACAGCAGGCTCTCCGCTCGCGGCACAATGTCGGATGCGGGGTGGTCGAGCAGGATCTTCCGGATGTCATCGCCGACCGGCGTCCCCCCCGGCTCACGGTAGGCGACGACCGTCTTCCCCGCCGCGGTGAGCCACTCCGCCAGCCTCCGGACTTGCGTCGTCTTGCCAGCGCCTTCCGGGCCTTCGAGAACGATGAGCGGCATTACCCCAGCATTATGATCGGACTCGCCGCGCCCTTCTCGATTCCCTCGAGGATCAGCTCGTTCACGCGCTGCATCAGCTTGTCGAAGTTCTCCTGGGCCGAGAGGAGGCGCTGATACACGGGCTGCACCTGCACCTTCGAGAGCAGGTCGTCGAGCTGTTTCTCCATCTCCGGCGTGGGGCGCTGGCCGCGCTCGATCATGCGCTGGGCGTCTCCGCGCAACGCCTCCATCTGCTTGAGCAGCTTCACCGCTTCCTGATCCTGCGCAAGCGCGTCGTTGGCCCGCTTGAGCTCCTGGTATTCCCGGCTTTGGCCGATGTGCCGCCCGAGCTCGCGGCCTTTCTCCTCGATCATTCCGTTGTCCTCCGGCGGGTGGCGAGAACGAACCGCTCTCGTCCGGCGAGGTCCAAGTGTACACTGACATCCTGAAACCGTGAGTCCGACGACACCAGCTCGGCCACGAGCGCGGCACGTCGCGCGTCCACCTCGAGCGCCAGCAGCCCCGCCGGTTCGAGCCGTGCCGCAGCCTGTCGCACGAGCCGCGCCGTCGTTTCCAGACCCTCGCGCGCGCTGAGCAGGGCGATCATCGGCTCCCAATCACGCACCGACGCCGGCAGCGCGAACGTCTCGCTGAAGCTGATATACGGTGGATTCGAAACAACGGCTCTCAGCTCTCGGCTCTCGGCTCTCGGCTCTCGGCTCAATAGATCACCGGCGCAAAAATCGATATTGCTCACGCTCAACCGCAGCGCGTTCGCGCGCGCCACGTCCAGCGCGTCCCTCGAAATATCCGTTGCGATCACTCGATCGAACCTTCCCTCGGTTGCCAGCGCCAGCGCGATCGCGCCAGAGCCGGTGCCGACGTCCACCGCTACTCCTCCAGGCCGAACGCGTGAGAGCACCAATTCCACCAGCAATTCTGTCTCGGGCCGGGGAATGAGGACGCGTTCATCCACGTCGAGCGTGAGCTGACGAAAGTTGGCCCGTCCCACGGCGTACGCGAGCGGTGCGCCAGCCGAGCGTTTGTCCGCCGCGGCGCACGCGCGCCGCCAGGTCTCGCGTTCTACCCACCTGTTCTCGTGCAGCAGCGGCCAGTGCCGCGGGACATCGAGCAGAGCGGCCAGCAGATCGCGCGCCTCGTTCGGATCATCCGTCCCCAGCCGATTGCCAATCTCCGCGACGAGCCCTGCAACGGACTGCCGAGAGCCGAGAGCCGAGAGCCGAGAGCCGGCGTCAGCCACTCAGCCGTTCCTCGTCGTCCGCCATCTTCAGCGCTTCGATCAGCGGGTCGATGTCGCCGTCCATCACGCCTTGCAGATTATGCGTGCTGAATCCAATGCGGTGATCCGTCACCCGACTCTGGGGGTAGTTGTACGTTCGGATTTTCGCCGATCGATCGCCGGTCCCCACCTGCGTCTTCCGCATGCGGGCGCGTTCTGCTTCCTGTTCGGACACCCGCAGATCGAGCAGCCGCGCGCGGAGGATCTCCATCGCCTTCGCGCGGTTCTGAATCTGCGACCGCTGATCCTGTTGGCTGATGACGATGCCCGTCGGAAGATGGGTGATGCGAACGGCGGAATCAGTGGTGTTCACGCCCTGGCCGCCAGGTCCCGAGGCGCGGAAGACGTCGATCCGGAGATCCTTGTCGTCGATGCTGACGTCCACTTCCTCCGCCTCCGGAAGGACCGCGACGGTGGCCGCCGAGGTGTGAATGCGCCCCTGGTTCTCCGTCGCGGGAACCCGCTGCACGCGATGGACACCGGACTCCCAGCGCAGCAAGCCGAACGCGCCCTCGGCGGGCACCTTGAACACGGCCTCCTTGATTCCGCCGAGCGTGCCGGATGAGAGCGAAAGCACTTCGGGCTTCCAGCGGCGCCGCTCGAGATATCGCGTGTACATGCGATACAGGTCGGCCGCGAATATCGCTGCTTCGTCGCCACCGGTTCCCGCCCGGATCTCGACGATCGCATTGCGCTCGTCCAGCGGATCGTGTGGGATCAGCAGCGGCCGGAGACGTTCCTCGAGGTCATGCATCGTCGCCTGAAGTCGATCGACCTCACGGCGCGCTTCGGCCGCCATCTCGGGGTCGTCAGAAGAAACGAGCTCGCGGGCCTCCGCGAGCTCGTTCTGTTCCTTCTGTAGTCGCGAGCCCAGCTCCACAATCGGCGCTAGACGTCGGTGCTCGCGACCCAGCTCGGCGAAGCGCCGAGAATCCTTGACCGTGCGAGAATCTGAAAGCGCCGCCTCTACTTCACGTGCCCGGGACAGTGCTTCAGCAAGTCGATCGTTAAGACTCAGCTCGATCCCCGTACTTCTGGCGGAAGCGCTCCACTCGGCCAGCCGTATCAATCAGCTTCTGCTTGCCCGTGAAAAACGGGTGACAGAGGTTGCAGATGTCGGTGTGGATCTCAGCCTGGGTCGAACGCGTCTGGAACGAATTGCCGCAGGCACACTTGACGGTGGCGGCGTGATACTCTGGATGGATGCCGGCTTTCACTGGAACCTCTATTACGTGTACTCGGCTCTCGGCTTTCGGCTCTCGGCCTGCCGAGAACCGAGGACAGGGAGCCGAGAGCAATATGATGTGCGACGGAATATATCAGGACCGACTCTAACAACCAACCCGACAATAGCTTGCCCCTTTGACACTGAGTGAGTGAAGACGTAACTTCGGCGCGCCATGACGCTGGCGGAGCGGCCCGCGTCCGCCAACGCCAACTTCGGATTTTCCCGCCTTTAACCGTCCGCCAAGCCGGCGGGTCCCCCCCATCGACAACCCGACCTTGACCACCACCACGACCGCTGACTTCCTCGGGACTGTTCCGCTGTTCAGCGGCCTCGACCGAAGCGAGTTGCAGGTGTTCGGCGAGCTCACCCGCGAACGGTCCTATCCGCGTGGGAGTGTGATTCTGTTCGAGAACGACCCCGGCGACTCGCTGTTCGTCGTGCGTTCCGGGCGGGTGAAGGTGGTTCTCATCGGCGAGGACGGCCGGGAGGTCATTCTCGGCGTGCTTGGCGTCGGCCAGCACTTCGGCGAGCTGGCGCTCATCGACGAGCAGCCGCGGTCGGCGCACGTCATCGCCATGGAGGACGCCAGCCTCATCGTCCTCCGCCGCGAGGACTTCCGGAAGCGCGTCGAGTCGAATCCGGCAGTCGCGTGGTCGCTCCTCATGGAGCTGTCGCGCCGTCTTCGCAGCGCCGACGACAAGATCGGCGGCCTGGTGCTCCTCGACGTTCCCGGGCGTATCGCGCGGTTGCTCCTGGACCTCGCTGAGGAAAGCGGCACCAACCTGATCGAGAAGTCGCTGACCCATCAGACCATCGCGCAGATGATCGGGGCGAGCCGCGAAACGGTGTCGCGCGCCATGAAGGACTTCCAGGATGCCGGCTGGATCGAGGTGGAGCGTCGCCGCATCTCGTTGGCCAACCGCCCGGCGCTCGAGCACAGGGCGCAAGTGCGCGAATGACCTCGACTTGCGAGCGTGACCGGCGTCACGGGCCGGTCGTGAGCGTCTTCCTAGCATGGGGGAAGCGCTAACCCACATGTTGTGTCATGTATCGAAAGGGGCTCAA
>Ga0137429_1000873_pt1 | contig 10672 bp, 12 predicted proteins | sample EasRivERMZT736_2_FD_102304 | JGI IMG/M metagenome (GOLD analysis project Ga0137429, IMG submission 102304) | Soil microbial communities from meander-bound floodplain in the East River, Colorado, USA - East River MetaG ERMZT736_2 | ecosystem: Environmental > Terrestrial > Soil > Floodplain ...
CCATCCGCGGTCTTCACGAGGGGCGAAAGACCGCAGATGGCCTCTCAAAGTGCTTTGCACGCCTTGAGACAAGCGACTGTGGTGGAAATGAACCTGGTGCCGCTGCAAGCGCACCCAAAAATTGGAGAAGCAAACATGAGACTATTGACCAACACATCATTCCAGCAATTACCCAGGCTCTACTCAACGAGAAACGAAGCCGACCCCACCGCTTATGTCCGACTCTTCAGCCCGTGGTCGGTTTGGAGCTGGTATCTCACGGAGTTCGACGGCAAAGGGGTTGCCCGGGCCTTGTCCGCTGGGCCGGCCATGAGTTGGGTGTATTTACGCTTGAGTGAATTGCAATCCGCCAAGGGACCGGGTGACGCTCCCTTGATCCAAAGTGATCCATACTTCGAACCCATCCTGATTAGCACAGCACTCAAGATGCACGACCCCGCGGGGGAATGGAGCTGGTTCCTGGAAAGTAACCAGCCGTGCGTGTGGTATGGGCACGCCGGGGAGTCACCCTCGAACGCGAAATCAGTGATGGAAATCGCGAAGGGATTCTTGAACGGCCTTCTGAAACGCCGTTTCGAAGAACGAGTCACACTGAGTCTGAATGCAAAGGGCATTGCAAGGCTTGCGGAGATGGCAGACCTGTTTGACGCAGGGCAACGAGCTGGAAGGACACGGATTTATGTTGCGGCCGAGATATCGGGAGGCCATTCACGGCAAGTCTTCGAGCCCGGCGAAGTATGGATAACGTCTCGCGTCCTGGAAATCTACTCCCTCGACGCGATAAGCGATTACCTCACCGCTCACGTGACCCGCGACTGGGGAGAGCTGTCTGAGATGGCGGATGCCAACGAAGTGGCCCTAATAGAAGGCGGTCCCATTCTCACGGGATACACCGATGTTGCGGGGCGGTATTGCGACATCTTCACGAATGCTGATCGTTCGCAAACGTTCATCTACACGAACGACTGAGGGGGACGGAGGACCCCGGCAACGGGCATCTTGATAAAAATCGGCCGCTCGGGTTTGTCCGGGCGGCCCTCAAACACGGAGGAACGAAGCATGAAACTACTAACCAAGGAAATCCGCCGACGGTTGCCGCCGCTGTATTCGTCGGAACGCGACAAAGACCCCATCGTTCAAGTCAAATTCTTTTGCCCCTGGTCGGATTGGACCTGGTATGCAACCGAGTTTGACGGCAAGGATCTCTTTTTCGGTCTTGTCGAGGGATTCGAGACCGAGTGGGGTTATTTCTCGTTGTCGGAAATGGAATCCGTTCGCGTGTTTGGAGGTGTGCCCGCGATCGAGCGGGACATGTGGTTTGATCCGACGCCTATCAGCAAGCTGAACATTCGCGGTCTTCGCAAAGCAATGTAACAACAACGCCGGCCGGTGACTCCGGCCGGTTTTTCAGAACGGAGGGAAACAACAATGACAACGAAAAACAAAGAAACACTCGCGGAGTTGATCACGGAGTTCACGCGTCCGGAACCTGTGACGCTCGATTCCGTCCTCATCACCTCAGAATCGATGCGTGGCCCGCTAGCGGAGACGGGTTGTGTCGTCGAAATCGACGAGGCAACCTATGACCGATGCCTCAACGTGCTACCGCCGCATTTCGCGGGTTGCGGATTTTTTTTGTGTGCGGAAGGTGCAGAATCCTTTCGACTCTACTTCGCGGAATCGGATCGCTACTTCGTTCGCTGCCTGAATTGGAATCAGACCCGCCGGGTTTGTAGGGCGGCGAGGATACCGCTTCCCGGAGCCGAATAGTCCGGGCGGTGGCGAATCTGCGGCCATGCGTTTCGCGCGCATGGCCGTTTTTTTGCTTGACTTTATAGGGCGATTGCCCTATAGTCGGGCTCATCGGGTCCACGGTGGACCCGCAACAATTCGGAGGGACATGGAAAAAACGCATGAAGAACGTGGATATAACGGATGGACCAATTATGAAACCTGGGCGGTGAGCCTTTGGCTCGACAACGAACAACCGAACTATCTTTATTGGCGTGAGCAGGCCGCTCGACATCGCCAGGAAGCACCGAACGCATCGGGTGTGCGACGTGGAATCGTCACCGAGGAAGAGGAGGCACGATGCAGCCTCGCCAACCAGCTCAAGGAAGAAGTGATGGAGGCATCGCCCTTATCTGAGGCGAGCCTATACGCCGACCTTCTCGGGGCCGCGTTGAGCGAAGTCGATTGGATGGAGATTGTGGACCATTGGCTAGCCGAATGAAAAAACAAGAACGCCGGGCACCGCCCCGGCGTGGCCTTACCCTGACGGACCAAATTCGCCAAGCAGCCACGGCCAGCGGCCTCAGCGTTTATCGTATCGCCAAGGAGACGGGCGTTGACCAATCCACGCTGAACAAGTTTCTGTCCGGGAAACGCGTCAACATCCGTCTCGACGTGGCCGATCGCTTGTTCCGGTTCTTTTTTCATCCTGCCCGCCGGAAAGCGAAGCCTTCGAGCGTGCGACTGACTTCCTGACCGAAACGGGCGGCGAGGAACCTTTCAGCCCGCCCAACTTCTGCAGACCCGACTTCTTTCGGCGCTTGCACCAAACATGCCGCGATCATTCTATTGGCGCCATCGTGCAGGCTCGCGTCGCTTCGCCTGTATCCGAACCAGGCGTGCCGCATCGACCGGTCCAAGCCCAAAGCGACGACCGATTTTTAAGGCTTTTTTTATGCCTGCCTCACGCACGCCAACCAGCCCTCTGATGGAAGGCGGGGCACGCCGGGCCAGCGGACGCACACCGACCGGGACGATTTTTTTGAGCCGGTCTCGACGCTATCCAGTCCCTTCCATTGCGATCGGCCATGGCCAGCGAACCACGCATCCGTGGCCATGATGGCCAGTCAATAACTTAACTGTAACTTTCGGAAAAACAGCAACTTACGGATTCGGCGCGACAACATGGCCACACTGTCCGTATTAGGAACTCCACCGGCCTGGCCATCTTTTTGCTCGACCCCGAAGAAGCATCGTTTTGCGTGTGCCCTGCGGCGCTGAGTTCCGCGTACTTGCCTCGGCACCATTCACGGCCAAGGATTCCCAGGACAAAGGGCTGGAATCCGCTGCGGAGCGGGTCACCAAAGGTGATCGCTCTGGTAGACGCTTCGAAGGACGGGACGTGGAGCGAAACGAGTCAATTCTGGACGCGCTGGCCTTGAGGATTCACGTCCTGTCCCTGGATCAAATCGCCCGTACCTGGTTCGGCGATCAGGCCCGAGCCGTCGCCGGGGTCCGTCGCTTGATGGAGCGCCTGATCAAGACGGGGCTGGCGGCCGTGAGGCGGGAATACTCCTACCCCATGTTGCCGCTAACCGGGCCCATCCTAGCCTGGAATCCCGGCCAGGCGGAGCCGGATCTTGGTGCAATCGCATACGCGCTCCAATCGCGGTGGCCCGATGCGCCATCCCGCGTCGTCGAGGTGTATACGTCAACCCCGCGCTTGGCCAACCGCATGGGCGGCTTCGACGGCCGGTTGCGGCATCGCGACCAGGTGACGCACGACCTCCACGTCAGTGAAATCTACCTTCGCCTCTACCAAACCGACCCCGATCTCGCGTGTCGATGGATGGGAGAGGAGCTCAGCAAAAGCGGCCAGGAATACGGCGAGAAGCTTCCTGACGCGGTGATTGCTGACGAGTCCGGCCGGCCGGTGCGTGCGATTGAGTTCGGGGGACGCTATCCTAAGAAGCGAGTTCAGGCCTTTTTCGAGCACTGCGCACAGCGAAACCTGGCGTTTGAACTATGGTGACTACGGCGCCGAAAATTCGACCCACCGCGAGGGATCGGCAGATCTTCTGGCACGTGTTGCGCTACGGCCTGACAACCCAGGAGGCCGTATACCGGCTCTTCTTTGACCCGCAATCCGACCACCCGGACGCTGTCCGCAGCAATCTCAGGCGGTTGCACAACGGCGGCTACCTCAACTCTGTGAGTGACCCGCTACCTTACTTCCGTCTTACGAAACTTGCTGTTGCGCTGATCGAACCGCTGCTGAGCGTCGCGCGCGGAAGGTACGAACATGCATGGTCAAACCTCAAAAAGCCCCAACTGATCGAACGATTGGCCGTACATGCATTTTGCTGCCTTGGAGAGACGCCCCGGCGCGTTCTTCTCCAGCATGAGTTCATCCACTTTTTCCACGAGTTTTCCCGTCCCGGAATACATCCCTGGCCTTACTACATCGAATCCACTCCGGACGGCTCCGTGCTTTGTTTGATCGTCGTGGATTCGTCCGCGCCCCCAGGTCAGCAGGTCGAACGGGTCCAGCATCAGATCCGTCGTCGCCGACAGATTCCGGCAATCCGTGAACTCGATCTCGCCGGTCGTTTTCGGTTCACGCTCCTCACGACGACGACTCAGCGTGCTTCCGAGATTCGCGCCGCGTTGTACGCCGCGCAAGCCAACGGAGTCCGGGTCGAGACCGTCCCGCAGTTGAGTTCGATATTGCTTGAGCCGGAGCCAATCCCATGAGTTCCGGTTGGAAATTTCGAGTTATCGAAGCCCAACGGAAAGGGTTGCGACGATTTATCTCCGCCTTTGGCAGGCTGCTCCTGTTGTTCCAACCGCCCAGCCCTTTGATGCCGGTGCTGCGATCCCGATTGGACCCGCTTGAAATCCCGGCGGCTTACGGGGATGTACCGCTCGAACTGCGATTTCGCATTCCGCTACAGGGGCCTGTGTCGCTCTTCACCGACCTGAATCTCGTCGGAATCTCCGCCGCCATGGGCCTGGCGGTCTTGGTCCTTAGAGTGCTCGGCGTCTGGCTGGCGAATGATTTTGCGTTCTCGATCTTCATGCTGTTGGCTTTGATTCTCGCTTGCCATGCGTTTCTTCCCGGCAATTGGACCGAGCCCCGAAGCGCGTTCGGACGGATCCTATTGTTCGCCTTTGCCCTCTTGCTGGTAAAGACACTGGCCGGAAATGGCGCGCTGGCCGCGCTGATCGCTTTGATCGCGATCATCGCCACCTGTGTTCTCGCGGACCAGATCGCCACCAACTGGGTTCGTTGGCACCTGGCTGATCCGCGACTTCATCGACCCGCAGTGGCCGCATGGAGCGAAACGTGGGACCGTCGGTTGGAAGCTCCGAAAGATCTCCCCGACTACTGGATCGCGTTCGCGGCAATAGCCGCAGCTTTGTTATTAGCGATGATCCTATCCGTCGCGATCGTTCCGCCCCTGTATCTGGGCATGGGCTTTGTGACGCTGTTTCTCTTTTTCATGTTCGTGCTTCTTGTGGTGTCCATGATTTGGCAGCCCCAAGGAGTTATGCACGCGATGCGCTCCTCGTGGGAACCGCTGGTCAACTGGTTCTACTACAACCCCGCCGGCAGCGCCGCCCCCGGTCTTTACCAGAGTCCCTTTCGTCATCGGGGCCTTCGCGTCTGGATCGTCCTGGCCTTGCTCGTTGTCTCCTTGTTGCCTCTGGCCGCCTTTTTTCCGATCCACAAGGCCTTGATTCCCGAAACTCCGTGGCTCAGCGCCGCAGCCCGGTGGGGCGCACGCCTACAGGCGGCCCCGGAATCATGGATCCTTACCGCAGCGCGAGGCGCCTTGAGCGGCGACTCTCGCTTTGTCTGGGCCGTGGTGATGGGCGTGCTCGCCTCCGTCCTCGCACCGGTCGCGTTGCTCATATCCACGGCCATGCTGATTGCGAGTCGAGCCATCCCGACGATCAAGGCCTCGTCGCGCCTTGAGCCACGGAGCAAAGGGATGGATTTTGATTACTACGTCGAACAGATTCTGAACTCATCGTACAGGCATCCCGACAAGACGTGGGAGCGCGATCACTTGTTCCTGGGGACCGACACGATCCAAGGCCGCCCAATACTCCTCGCCCGGTCACTGCTCGACGGCCACGCCCACATCCTCGGCTCCACCCAATCCGGAAAAACTTCCCTGGCGCTGACCCCCATGATCTCGCAGATGATCCGCGCCCTTCAGCCAGGATCCAAGAACTACCGCTCACAATCCTCCATTCTGATCCTCGACCTCAAGGGCGACATGCCCATGTTTCAGAACACGAAAATCGAGTGCGAGCGGCGCCGCGTGAAGTTCAAGTACTTCACCTTGGGGTTCCGCGAGGCGAGTTACGTCTTCAACCCCTTCGAGCAAACGCACCTGGTGGACGTTTCCCCCGACCAGCGCGCCGACATGCTGGCCCAGGCGATGGGCATCTTCTACGGCCACAAGTATCCCGAAGTGTTCTGGAGCGACATCAACGCGCAAGTGTTTCGCGCCCTGCTCCTTTGCTACCCCGAAATTCGATCTTTCGCTCGGTTTCACCACTACATGAAGGATCCCTCGTGGTATCAACAAACCGGAGGCAAGGCCGAGGAGTGGAAGAAGGCCAGTCACGTCAAAGCCGCCGCCGACAAGCTCGCCCGCATCGTTCCGCTGAACGTTACAGCCAAAGAAGCACCCTCTACCGATGTGTATCGCAATCGCATCGACATGCGCAACCTGGGTTCTCAAAACCGAGATCCCGAAGTGGTCTATTTTTACATCAGGGCCACCGACGATGAAGCCGCCGGGCACGCCGTAGCCAAGCTGGCGTTGTTTTCGCTCCTCACCGCGGTCAACACGATTCCGGAAAAAGAGAAGAAACGCACCTACGTCGTGATCGACGAGTTCCAATACATTGCCCTGGACACGTTGGCTAGACTGTTTGAACAGGCCGCGGGGCTTCAGGTCAGCTACATCCTTGGCAACCAAAGTCTCTTCACCCTCCCAGACATCATTCAGGAAGTACTGGCGGAAAATACGGCCTTTCGGCAGATTTTCCGCGCCGGAAGCGTCAAGGCCCGAAAGAACATCCGCGAGCGATCGGGAGATTCGATTTATCACCTGTATTCCCAGGCAATCAGCGAGAACGTCACACTCACACTCGGAGAGCACATCGGCCCCGGGTATTTTGACTCGGAAATCATCAGAACGAGCTACGAAGACGCGGTGAGTTGGGTCGAGATGAGCGCCGGCCGCGGCTTCAGCCGATATGGCGGCCAGATCTTCACGATCCACACCCCGCACCACATCAGCAAGGCGGAATACGAACGCCGGAAGCGACTGGACTGGCCGACCGTGGACGCTTCAACCTTGGTTGCCGCCGATGCCCAGCGGATTCTGGAAGTCTATCAGCCAAGAATGATCACGCGAGAAGGTCTCGCCAAAACCATCGAGCAACAACTCGGGCCCAATAAGCTCCCTCAGGAGCCGGCGCTCACCCCCGTTAGACCGATGCCGGCATTCGAGGCTTGCGTCGCAGCATTCGAGCAATCGCTATCACTGACCGAGGAGCACATACGCACTGGCGTCGTGCCCAAAAGTAACGCAGAAGGAGAAGCCGTATGACCAACCCGACAAATGAACCACCTCGCGATGCCGATGTTTCGAGCAGAAAGCCACGCAATGAACGAAGCGACGGCGAATCCACCACCGCCGGAGGACTGCTACAGTCCTTCAACCGCCTTCCGCAGGGTGTTCAGACAACGATCAAGACGATCGGCTTCGTCGCAGCGCTGGTTACGGTATGGTTTCTTTCCCGGGTCAGCACGCCGCCCATGCCTGTGGCGACGGTTCCCGTGACCAGCACCGACGGCTCGCAGCAAGAGTACGCGGAACGTCTCGCCCTCGCAAAGAGTCGACGCGAGCAGGCCCTGGCTCTGGGCAACGGCATCGAGTCGCATCTCAAAGAATTAGACGAGTCGATTGGGAAGTGGTCCGGCGTCCAGGATCTGCTTCGCAACGAAGAGGGCAAGCGGGTTGCCGGCAATCCGCAGTTCGTCTCCGCCTTCAGCGCCCTATTGGAGGCGCCTCGCGCAACGCACGACCAAGCCAACGCCTTGCGCCAGGCCTACCGTGCATTGATCGAACCCATCGAAGCGACCCACAAGACAACGCAAGCTTCCTACCTGCCCGGCGACAATTCATTCAAGGAATTCGCACGCCTCCAAGAGTCGATCTTGCAAGCACTGGAGCCGTACCGCAGGGATCTGGCCAGCGTCGAAGCTATGCGCGCCACGGCTCGCCAACAGAACCAGCCGGCGCCTTACGCGCTCGCTGACGTCATTGCCCGCGAACACGAACGGGCCGCTCTCCACACTGCCGAAGTCGTCGCCAACCGCGAGGCAGCAGCGCGGCAGGAAGCAGATCAAGGACTCGCCGAAGCCAGCGCGGAACGCATCCGCGCCCAAGCGGAAAAACAGGCCCAAGCAATTCGCAGTGAAGCGCTCCAGATTCAAGGGCAGACTCAAAGGGATAAGTTACTCGCCATGGCCAAGGATGAAGCGGTGCAGGCCAGATTTCGGCCTTTTCTCATCAAGGGAAAGCTAGGCGGCCCCGGCAACTATCCTGGCCCTCTCTCCGTTACTTTCATGGAGCGCAATAGCGCGTTGGACAGCCTGGAGCACTTCGCCCAAGCAGGTGCAGGCATGCGCCTCGGCACCGCAGGAGGAGCCAACAGCACATGGTTGGGCAACGACCGACCACCTTGGGTGTACCCGACAACGGAGCAGGAATGGAACGACATGCGCGAGCGTTTCGAGCTCTTCAAGCAACTTCGAGATATTTGGATCGAGCTCAAAGTGCTTAGCCCGTGATGATTGTCGGGACGACTGCAACGCCCGCTGTTCAAGTATCTCCTTTGTGTTGGCTCTGCGCTGAGAGACCGATGCTTGCCAATTCTATCGCACCGTCCGCAACCAAAAAAAGAGGCCTCGAACCTCTAGAAAGAGAGAACGAGGCCAAAGTACTGCTGTGCGCAACTACTGCATGGCGACCCAAATCATCCCCGCAATCATGGCTGCGACGATGATGCTGCGGCTCAGCACCACCCTGAAGGGTGTCTGACGACGCCATGGCTTCCATGTTGCCCGATCACGACAACCGTAACAGACCAGATACATCCTTTCCGGGTATCTCAATCTGTTGCAGCAGGCGCATCGAACCTCTTCGCGCACTTCTTCGTCATGTCTATTTCTCAAGTTAATCACCTCCTTAATTGTTTCTACTTGCTACAATTCAAGCCTCGGAACTCACGTCTGCATTGCAGACGTCAGAACGAGGCTGATCAGGAGGGAGAAACAAGGAAAACAAACCGACGAACCGCCGCCATTAGGCTCCCGGCGGAACGGAGCGGAAAGGCCGAAGCCTTGCTCATGCAAAGCTCCGGCGTACAGCACGGCTACAGTCTCATCGCTCGGTCGATGTAGGCGGCACACCGTGTAACCGCCATGTTCAGATCATCAACATCATCAAGCTCGAAGGATCGGCGATACTGAGTCTCACCGGTGCCTTCGTCTTCGAAGAGTTTGACCAGGCTGAACCGCCACGCGGTTTTTCCCGTTCGATCATCGAAGGGAGCGTAGATGTTGACCTGAACGTTACCGAACGTGAACCTCTGGGTCGCAGCACGGGTTCGCGGTTCGTCCAGACGCCCCGAAAACCTCATTGGCGTATACCGAGGTACGCGCCGTAATTCCCAATTCAGTATTCTCATGGTTGTTTTCTCCTATGTGTTTGACAACTCCACTAACGACCGCCTCTCGGCCTCATGCCGAAAGACGACCGCCCGTAGGGTCGTGTCCCACGGAGCAAAACAGGAAACAGGAGAACGATGATGGGAAATAAAGGATTAGGGGGAGGAACGATGAGGACACCCGTTGGTAGGCAAGACGAGGCAGGCCCAGATGAAGTGCTGTACCGCCGTGTTTAGGCTCCCGGCGTAAGGGAGCGAGCCGCCATTAGACTCCCGGCTCCACGGAGCGGCTTTCGAACGTCGGCAAATGTTCAGACGTACCCTTAAAAAAAGGGTGCACGTCAAACGGCGACGTACGAAAGGTTTCGAGTTTTGGAAGGTCGCTGCACTTGTCAAAGAGCCGCTCGCCGCGACGAAAACGCCCGCGTCGAGCGCTTCAATTGTAGTCATCCCCGCGTGTGCTGTTCAAGGATTCTTCCAAGATTTTCGCAAATAAAAAGCGCGATTTGTTTTCTCGCGCTCCGCGTTTGGTCTGCTGTAGTCACCATTGGTTTGCGGTGGTCACATCACCACGGCGATGGGAAAGGTACGCCGCTTGCTTGTCCGACCGTTGACATCGACTCGCAAGGTACGCTACGTTTAGGCGCGACGTAGTTCTTTCCCATCGACCGTTGTTCATTTGTGCAAAACGGCCGCCACGAGAATCAAGCCCGCGCTCTCGCGAGAGACCGACCGTCTCTCCCGAGGGGGCGTCATGCAGCCCACGGTTGTTTCGAGTTTTACGGCGAAAGCCAATCACGAGAGGGACCGCGTGCCGGGCCGGGTGCCGTCCGCCCGTGTGGGTGGAGGCCCCGGTCTGGCCGCATTCTTGGGAGAACGGAGGCGCGTCGCAGCAATCCTGAGCGATTGCAGACGAGCCGCCGGATGATCAAGTTCGGCGAGAACGCCGAGAGAGGAAAACGACGATGGCAAACGGAAAAGACAAACCCGTCCACGAGATCCGCCTGGGTCGAATCAAGGCCGTGATCTGGGGCAACGAGATTGAGGGCGGCGGTTTTCGGCACAACGTGCAGGTCCGCCGTATCTACAAAGACGCCGAGGAATGGAAGCAGTCCGACTCCTTTGGTCGCGACGATCTGCCTCTTGTCGCCAAGGTGGCGGACATGGCCCATACCTGGATTCA
>Ga0137429_1000874_pt1 | contig 10668 bp, 8 predicted proteins | sample EasRivERMZT736_2_FD_102304 | JGI IMG/M metagenome (GOLD analysis project Ga0137429, IMG submission 102304) | Soil microbial communities from meander-bound floodplain in the East River, Colorado, USA - East River MetaG ERMZT736_2 | ecosystem: Environmental > Terrestrial > Soil > Floodplain ...
GCGTTGAGCGCGCCGAACAGGTGGCCAGGACGCGCAGGCGCGAAAGGGAGCTGGGCGCTTCGATTCTGCTGCCAGACCAGATAGAGCGTGCTCCCGAGCCGCCATTCCCAGCGCAGCACGGCATTCGAACGAAACGAGCGCTCGTTGAAATCCTCGTTGTCGATGTCGAACGTCGCGGCGCCGTCGGTCACCGTATGCGTCCCATCTGCGTTGCGCACGATCGTCGTTCCATTCGTGCCGTAGACGAGCAGCTCGCGGCGTCGCGGCGCGAGCGTCTCTCCGAAACTGTGGAATCGCCCGCTCGCGGCGAACGGCTCCACGTACGTCTCGAGCGTGAGGTTGGGTGTGAAGGTGTAGTTCGTCCGGAATCGACCGGAGATTTCGCTCAGGTCGACGTGCGCAAAGATGTACCGCGTGCCGAACGTTTCGGGCCGGCCGTTGGTTTCGGTCGTCACAAACTGTCGCGTGTCCATGCCGCGATTCCATTCCGGATCGAAGCTCAGCTCCCAGCGATCGCCGGGGCGCAGCGAGAAATTGAGCTCGAGATTCTGCTCCCAGCCCCCGTTCTCATCGCGGCCACCATTCACGTCGAACGCCCAGCCGTTGCGCGCCCCGCTGCGATTCTGTAGTTCAACGCTGTAGCCCGTCGCCCTCGGCGTGCCCATGATCGGGCCACCGCGGGTCAGGCGGTCGGAGTAGGCGCGCGTCTGGTGCGTGAGATCGGTGCTCACTCGCCAGAAGTTCGGCAGCGTCGCATTGAAGAACGCGGAGCGCTCGCTGCTATGGTGCAACCAGTCATAGTTCCAGCCGTTCTCTACGCTGGCTCCGACGTCATACCGGCGATACCAGCGCGACGGCTGCGTCTGTCGCCACCTGAGACGGTTGTTCTGGTAGCGATCATCCACCGCGCCAAAGGATCCGGCGTCGTTCGGTTCAAACCCGGGCGAGTGCTGCACGAAATCCACGTCCCAGAGCCAGTGCTTGCCCGCCAGCTTGCTATGGCCGATGCCAAACATGTTCCCGCTCAGCGAGCGAAGGGACGGGTCGACCTCGACGTGGTCGGCGTCCGGGCGCTGGAAAAATCGCCGGGACGATCGCTGCTGCCGGAGGATGGCAACGGAGTCGCCGCGAATGTTGGTGTACCCAACCCAGGAGTTGATGTCGTACTTGCCTTCAGACCACCGCAGCCGACCCTCCATCAATCCTGAATACGCGGCGCTCGTCAGCAGGTTGGCGAGCGCGGTGCCTGGCTCGAGGTCGCGTTGCACCATCGTGACCATGCCACCCAGTGTCGAGGCGTCTTCTCCGAACTCCCGTCGTGCGCTGGCCACGGCGTAGGCGGTGCGGGGCGCTACGACCGCTTTCCCGAACTGCGGCGTGCCTGCGGAATCGAACGTCTGGACGACCTCACGATCGGTTACCGCGGCGAGTGCAGCGACGGACAACCCCGACGGAAGCCTGCCCGTCAGCTTCGCGGCACCGAGAATCGTAGAGCTGGCGAGGCGCTCGACGTAGTCGGCGTTCGCACTGCCTGGCGGCGACCCGCCGATGCGGCGGGAGTAGAACAACCCCCGTTGGCCCAGGAGATCCGAGCCCTCCAGGAAGAACGGGCGCCGCTCCTCGAAGAAAATCTCATACGCCGACAGGTTGACCACAGCCGGATCGCCTTCGACCTGTCCGAAGTCCGGGTTGAGCGTGACGTCCAGTGTCAGGTTCGGACCCAAGCCCACCTTGAGATCGCCACCGGCGCGTACCGCATTGGCGTAGGCGTGCTGGAACGGATTGGCGGTATCCTGCACCGCCGCGATGCGTGAATCAGCCGCCACGTACGGCAACAGCTCGACTCGGCGCGATGCACCGATGCCGCGCAGACCGGTCAGGGCGCCCATGCGCGAGGACCAACCGGTCTCCGTGCGACGCACGAGCGCCCAGTAGCTCACTTCGTTGCGCACCGGGACTTCACGAACGACGTTGACGCCCCATTCCTGAACATCCCGGCGGGAAAAGCGGAGCTGCGCAAAGGGAATGCGAATCTCCGCGGTCCAACCGAGCGAGTCGATATCCGTCGCGGCTTCCCACACGGGATTCCAATCGGAATCCGTGTCGCCCTCCGAGTCGGACGTGTGGTAATAGTCGATGCGCACGCCGGCAGCCGTGACCACGAACGTGTACGCGGTACGGCGGTCACGATACGTATCGAGCGAGATCGCGATCTGCTCCGAGCTTCCTTCGCGGTCGCGGCGCGTGACCAGGGCGCGAATCGCGCGCGGATCTTTGCTGAACATCCTGGCACCGACGTACAGGGCGTCGTCGTCGTACGCGAATCGCACCTCGGTGTTCTCAATCGCGGGCGAGCCCTCGTCCGGCTCGCGTTGCGTGAGATTCGTGATCGCGGGCGCCGAACGCCACACGGGCTCGACGAGCCGGCCATCTACGCGCGGCGCCGGCCCGTCCATACGAATTGCCTGGATCGATTGCGCCTCGAGCGCTCCTGCGACGCTGAGGAGCGCAACAACCATGAATGCCGACCTCAACGCGGCGCCACCGGCACCACGCGCAACAGGCGACCGTCCGAGTTGTCGGTGATCACGTAGACGAAGCCATCGGGCCCTTGCTGCACGTCGCGAATGCGCTCGCGGAGATCGCCGAGATACCGCTCTTCGCTCGCGACCGCACCGTTACTCATCGTCAAGCGCACAAGCGCTCCCGGCTGCATCGAGCCGATGAGGATGTTGCCTCGCCAGCCCGGATACTTGTCGCCCGTATAGACGATCATTCCCGAGGGCGCGATCACGGGATCCCAGTAGTACACGGGTTGCTCCATTCCGGCTTTCACCGCTCCCTCACCAATGCGGCGGCCGTTGTAGTCCCGGCCATAGGTGATCACGGGCCAGCCGTAGTTTTTGCCGGCCTCCGGATGATTGAGCTCGTCGCCACCGGCGGCACCATGCTCGACGGTCCAGAGCTGTCCCGTTTCGGGATGCAGCGTCGCGGCTTGTTGATTGCGATGCCCGTACGACCAGATCTCGGGGCGCGCGTCGGTGCGTCCCACGAATGGATTGTCGCGCGGAATCGAGCCGTCGGTGTTGATACGGACGACCTTGCCGAGGCCGGACGACAGATCCTGCGCGCGCTCGCGATAATTGAATCGGTCACCCTGCGTTACGAACAGCGAGCCGTCGCGGCCGAACACGAGTCGCGATCCGAAGTGACCTCCGCTCGAGACTTTGGGCTCCTGTCGGTAGATCACCCGGACGTCCTCGAGCGCGGTGTCTCCCAGCCGCGCGCGTGCGACCGCGGTCCCCGCGGTGCCGCCGTCGCCCGGGTCGGCGAACGAGAGATAGATGATGCGATTCTGCGCGAACGCAGGGTCGAGGGCGACGTCGAGCATGCCGCCCTGTCCGGACGCGGCGACGCGGGGCGCGCCGGCGAGCGGCGCAGAGACGCGTCCATCGCGACCGACAATCCGCACGTTGCCGCCTCGTTCGGTGACGATGATCCGGCCGTCGGGAAGGAATGCAAAGGCCCAGGGATGATTCAACCCGCTGGCCACGGTCTCTGCGCGGACGACGTTCTCCTTGGAGCTCGGAGTCGGCGACTTTGGCGCCGGCCCCTGGGCCGGGGCCTGGCAGGCAAGCATTCCGATCGCAACGAACAGCAGCAACGCGGGTCGACGCAAGACGAGTTCTCCTCTCGAGACGCTCAAAGCTTAACGGCGACGCTTGCGACGCCGCTAGCTGAGTCTGCTTACGGCGAATTGAGTGCTAGGTTCCGGATAAGACTTACGATTGCCCAGAGGCCAAATGGCCGAAGCTACGGCCAGGGAGTGTCCGCTCGCGGGCGTCCTTGCACAACGACTCCACGATGGACGGCGCGTAATCACAACGCGCTGGCTCGAACGAATCTCGGATCGCGTCGCCATCGAGAAGGACCGGATCTTTCCCAGCGACGATCTGCTGGACCACGTGCCGCTGTTGATCGACGGGATCGCGGACTACGTGGCGGATCCGGTCAACGAGGTGAGCGCCGACATGCCCGTCGTTGCGAAAGCAATGGAGCTCGGCGCGCTGCGTCACGCGCAGGGATTCGATGCGTACCAGATTCTCAAGGAGTACGAGATTCTTGGCGGGATCCTGTTCAACTATCTCGCCGAGATCGTTGACGACATCGACCAGGCGTGCACGAAGAGCGAGCTGCTGTACTGCGGTCAGCGCCTCTTTCGAGCCGTGACGCTCATTCAGCAGACGACCACGATGCACTTTCTCCGTCTGAGCGACGAGCGGATTGCCGAGCGCGAGCAACGCCTTCGGGCGTTCAATCGGGCCGTCTCGCACGAAATCAAGAACCGGATCGGAACGATCCTCGGTGCCAGTGTCACGCTGCTCGAAATTCCTGATGTTCAACCGGCGAAGCAAAAGCAATTCGTCAGCATGATCGCCCGCAACGCGAGATTGATGCGGCATACGATCGACAACCTGGTCGCCCTGTCGCGTATGGAGACGGATGCGCGGCAACACCGTCATGTGTTCCTCCCGGAGGCCGTGGGCGAGGCCGCGCGACAGATGCGGGAGGCATCGGAAGGGGCAGGCGTTGAAATCAACGTCGCGGAATTGCCGGACGTCGAGGTCAATGCGGCGGCGGTGGAGCTGTGCCTGACGAATTACCTGTCGAACGCGATCAAGTACGCGGATCGAACGAAATCCGAGCGCTGGGTCGAGGTTGCCGGAGCAATCGAGGCGGACGCGAACGGTGAGAACGAGGTCGTCGTCCGGGTGCGCGACAATGGGTTGGGCATTGCGACGGAAGGACGGGGTCAGCTCTTCCAGCGATTCTTCCGGGCGCACGACCTCAGCGTGACCAGCACGGAAGGTACGGGCCTTGGCCTCAGCATCGTAGCTGAAACGATGGAATCGCTCGGCGGACGCGCGTGGGCCGAGTTTCCCGAGAGCGGATCGGTTTTTGTTTTTGCGCTGCCCTACCGGCGGGAAAGCACGGTTGACGCCAGGCAAAGCAATGGCGTCCCTGAGGAAGCAGGCTCCCGCTAGGGTTGCGTGGGCAGGAGGTTCCCGCTGTACCAGTCGAGGTCGAGCCCGATCAGCTCCAGGGGATTCACGGCGAGCGCGCCGTAGCGTGCGGCCCAATGCAAATGCGGGCCGGTGACGCGACCAGTCGCTCCCACACGGCCGATCACCATCCCACGCGACACGGTATCGCCCCTGGCGACGAGCGGCTTGCTCAGGTGGAAGTACCCCGTGACGACGCCGCCGCCGTGATCGATATAGATCAACCGGCCGGCGAGAAAGAACGTGTCCACGAGCGCGACAACGCCGCGGTTTGCCGCGCGGACCTCCGCGCCGCTGGCTCCGGCGTAGTCGACGCCGAGATGCCGGCTGGAGACGATGCCGTTGAACATGCGTCCCGTGCCGAACTCGCTGGTGACGCGCGAGTCACGCGGCCGGAGAAACGGTGCCGTCCACATCGGGGGCGACGCGTGCGCTTTGCGTCCCACGGCCCGGGCGAGCTCATTCTCTCGCGCGATCCTCCTTTGCGTTCTGGCGTCGAGCGGGCGAGTGAAGACCTGGGCGACAGCGAGCTTGGGTTCGGTGGTCGGCACCTCGGTGGGCGGAATCGCGATCGAGACGCGAACCGTGTCCGTGCCGTTCGACGCGCGCTGGATGTACACCAGCGCCGCCACACTGTCGGAGGCTTCGATCGGGACACCTCCAATCGCGTGGAATCGTCCCGAATCCGCCAACAGGAATCGCAGCGGTTCGCCAGCCATCGTGCCGCGCACCGCGATGATCGAATCGGCGGGCGCCGGTGAAGTGGCCACCGTGATGCGCACGATCGAGCCGGGCAGCGGCAAGGCGGGGGCCACGCTCAAGGTCGGCGATTGCGCACCGGCCTGGAGCGATACCACGCAAAGAGCGAAGAAAAACGTGTGCTTCATCCGCTAGTCCGGCGTCTTCGCCAGGAATGCCGGCACAATCTCATCCTCGAGGAGCCGGTGTATTGCCCACGTGTGCCCCCCCTCCCGCCGGCTGTCCGCGTCGGACGTGGCGACGACGACGAGCTGGAGCTCGGGAACGATGAAGATGAACTGCCCGCCATATCCCCACGCATAACGCACATCGTAGCCCTGCGCGCTGCGTGTCCACCAGCCATAGCCATACCGATTGCCGTTGAACGGCGACGTGGTGCGAGGCACGAACGAGCTGTCCACCCAATCGTGCGGCACGACGTGCCGACCACCCACGGCGCCGCCGTTCAGAAAGAGCATTCCGAATTTGATCATGTCGCGCGGCGTCAGGTACATGTCGTTCCCGCCGAAGTAAACCCCCTGCGGATCGGACTGCCACGGCCGCAGCGCAATACCCAGCGGCCGCGCCAGCTCACGCTCCGCGAACCGGTACGTGCTCATCTTCGTGGCGCGCGTGAGGATCGCGGAGAGCAGGTGGGAGTTGCCCGTGCTGTAGATCATCGGCCCGCCCGGCTCAGCGGTCATCGGCTGACGCAGCGCGTAGGTCACCCAGTTCCGGCTCGTGACCCAGGCACCGTAGTTGTCGAAGCTCGTGGACTGCAGTCCCGCGCGCATCGACAGCAGGTCGCCGACTGTGATCGCGCGCTTCACGGAATCGAGCCCACGCGTTTCAGCGGGGAGCAGCTCGGCGATCGTTTGATCGACGCCGCGAATGCGCCCCTGCGCGATGGCGATACCGACGAGAGCGGAGACGATGCTCTTCGACGCGCTCTTGATGTTGGCGCGGGTCGCCGGCGTCGCGCCGCCGTAATACCGCTCGCGCACAGGCTCACCCTTCCACTGCACGAGCAGGCTTCGCAGGCGCGGCAGGTCTTTCGCGCGATCGTACGCGACCGAAAGGCGCGCCGTGTCCGGAGCCAGCGCCGGAGCTCGCCGCGGCGGGGGGAGCTCGCGCTCGACGGGATCGCGCGCGTCAGCGCCCGAGCAAGCGGCGAGCACGAGCAGAAGCGCAGCAGCGAGTTTCACAAATGTTTCGTCAAGTAGAACTGCCGATATCCTGGAGGGAAGCCTTCGAGAACTCCGAAGAGCTTGTACCCCAACCTCTCATAAAAGGGGCGCGCCTGGAACTCGAACGTGTCCAGCGAGATGTCTGTACAGCCGCGCGACCGTGCCAGTTCTTCCGCGGCGGCCATCAGCTGAGAGCCGATTCCCTTCCCCCGCACCGACGCGGCGACCCAGAGCTTGGACACGTACATCCAGCGCCATTTGGTGTGGCCGAGGAGGCCGCCGACCACTGAGCCGTCGTCGGCGCGCGCGACGAGCTTTACGGGTTGCTCGTTCGATGGACCGAGTCGTTCAACGTTGAACGCCCGCAGTCCGCTCACGACCGCCGCTTCATCGGCGTCGCTTACCTGATCGTCAATGCGCATTGGCGAGTCAATCATAGTGTCGGAAGACCGGTCTTGCTTTGCGGACAGTCGCCGGATCGCTACGTTGCGCTCCAACATGTTCTCCGGCGAGCAAGTTGGTTCCCTTCTCGAGTCTCTCGGTGTCACCCATGTCATCACCGTTCCCGACAGCACCATCGGACGGTGGGAAGGTGGCATCGAGGACAGTGGCATCACGCTCGTGCGCGTGTGCCGGGAGGGCGAGGCGTGGACGATCGCCGGCGGCCTGTACCTCGGAGGCGCGTCACCGCTGGTTCTAATCCAGTGTACGGGGTTGTTCGAGTCCGGGGACGCGCTAAGGAACGTGCTGCACGAGTGGAAGCTCCCCATCTATAGTATCATCGGGTACCGCAGCTATCTGAATCAGGACGCCCTTCCCGGCGACACCACGCTCGTGTTCACCGAACCGGTTCTTGCCGCGTGGAATCTGGATGTCCGGCTCATAACCGAGGCCTCGCAACTGCCGAACATCGGTGAGCACTATCGCGCATGTCAGGCCGCGGCCGTGCCTGGCGTCGCACTGATCGCGGAAGGGAAAGCATGATCGAGCTTCACGATGCCCTGGCCGCGCTGCGCCGCGTCCGTAGAGATGACGACGTCCTCATTGCGACCATGGCGGCCGCACGCGCATGGATGGAGTTGGGGAAGCACCCACTCGATTTCATCTTCGTGCCGTCGAGCATGGGGCACGCGACGTCGTTCGGGCTCGGCATCGCGCTGGCGCAGCCCGAGCGTCGCGTCATTGTCTGCAACGGCGACGGGTCCATGCTCATGAACCTCGGCTCGCTCGTCACGATCGCAGCGCAGGCGCCGCGCAATCTCGTCGTGATCGTGCTCGACAACGGTGTCTATGAAGTGACGGGCGCGCAGCCGGTGCCCGGACGCGCCGACTTCGCGGCCCTCGCGCGCGCCAGCGGATTCGAGTCAGTCTTTCATTTCTCGACGCTCGAGAAATGGACGAGAAACCTCGATCCCGTGCTCGGCGCGAAGGGACCGGTCTTCATTCTCCTGGAGACCACGCCCGTCGAGGGTCGCGCCGGACCAAAATCTCCCGGAAATGCCGCTGACCGCGCCCGGGCGTTGAAGCGCGCCTTGAGTACCTAGCGTCCGGAGGTCGCGGCGACGGGCCGCTTCGCTCGCCGCTCGGCGACGAGCTTGTCGTAGTCCTCCTGCTCGAGATAGGTAACGTCCACCCAGACGTGCGCCATCTCATCCACGGTGCGGTCGCCCCATCCCACCCATTGCGTCGGATCCGGATTGCTCCGGTTGTTCGCCGTATTGTCGTGCCACGCGGTGAACACCAGAACCGTGCCCTTCGGCAATAGCGGAGCGGTGCTGTCCGCGTAGATGTAGTTGACATGCCAGCGCCACTGGAAATTGCTCACCATGCTGAGGAGCTCTTTGCGGCCATCGGGATAGATGGCTTCCATCGACATCGCTTTCCCTCGCATGTGCATGTGAGGCTGGAAATTCTCCACGCGCGCGGGCGCCGGCAGCACGTAGATGTTCTGCGTCATGCTGACTTTGCCGGGCGGGATGTCGAGCTCGGACTCGCGCGCCGCGTTGAACATGCGCAGGATCGTGCGATTCTTCGGCACGTATCCCTTCGGGTAGAACCAGACGCCGAGCTCCACGACGTCGTCCTTGATCTGCTGCCCAACGGCGTAGTAGTGGATCTCCCACCGGATCTTCGATCCCGGCAGCATGAGTTTTCCGGCGTTCTCCGGAAAGATCTCGCCGACTTTGCCGATCGCCCACTCCATGAAGAGGCCGGCGCTCATGCGGTGGCCGCTGTGGACCGCGGTGCTCGCGAGCCCCGTGATCCCTTCCTCGGGCTGGACGAGGAGGGCGAGCACGTGGTGCACGCTCTTCCTTCCATTCGGCATGGACGGTTTGACTTCGATCGCCCGCACCCAGCGCGGCTCCGTGAGGCCCGTCTCGACGACGGGGCGGAACCATTTGTCCTGACCCTTCGGCTCGATCGTGAATGGTTGCGACTTGACGATGAGATCCGGCTCGCCGAAGCGTTCCGCAAGTTGCCACAGGGCGGGATCGGGCCAACTCACCGGCGCCGGAAGATCCTTCGGGTCGCCCAGCGGCGTTCCGCCGTCCACCCATCGAGTGATGGTGTTGATCTGCGCGTCGGTGAGCGAGCGGTCGTTCTTGAACTCCTGGATTCCGACGGTCTTGTCGATGTGCCAGGGCGGCATGGTGCGCGACTGCACTCGCGACCTGATCGTCGCCGCGCGGCGCACAACGTCCTCGTAGGTCATGAGCGACATCGGCGCGATCGAGCCCGGACGATGGCACATCTGACACTTCTGCTGCACGATGGGGGCGACGTCTTTCGCGAACGTCACCTGCGCTTCGAGCTGCGATGCCGCCAGCACGCCGAGTGCGCCGCACAAAGCCGAAATGGCCAGCCGAGTCATAGTGTCCTCGCTACCGAGTGACCGTGACCTTCACGAATCCATTGGTCCAACAGCACTGCGCGTGTCCCGCGTCCGTGACGCCGGACGCGTCGTTCGCCCGGACACGCAGAACGTACTCACCGGGCTCGTTGAACGTGACGGTGGTTGTCGCCGCCCCGCTGCCGGCCTCCGCTTTGGGGGCTCGTTCGCTGAACGCGGCCTCACCCGGACCCTGGTACTTGAACCACATGAGCGAGACCGGCGCTCCGGCCCTGCCGTCGCTCGAGATGCTTCGCCAGGCGGCGCCGTCGTCGCTCGGCCACACCGTCAGCGTCAACGGACGCCCCACAGTCGCACGCTGAGGCGGGCCGGTGATTCCGCGCGGGCCGCGGCCCTCGGGCCCGGCGGGGTCGAACCTGAGCACCGGCGGCGTGTTACCGGAACCGGCCTCGCCTCGAACCGCGTCGATTTCCCATTGCGGCCGGAGGTGCCCCGCGATGGTGAACGTCTCGCCGCGAACGACGAGCGTCCAAACGACTTTCCTTTCGCCGAAGTCGGCAGGGACCGTTACCGCAAACACCCCCCAGTGCCGCCGGGGATGAAAGCTGGTCGGCTGCCCCAAGCCGGCGTCGCCGGGAGAGATGTTGTTGTTCGGCCCGATAGGGATGTCGAGCGTCTCGCTCGCATTGCGGTTGAAGTATCCGAATGACATGCTGAAGGTACCGTCGGGATTACGATACCAGCCCTCGAAAACAGGAGTGACGGTCTGCCCTGTGGCACGGACAGGCGCCAGCAGTTCCTGGGATGTCGCGGGTACCGCCCCGGCCAC
>Ga0137429_1000875_pt1 | contig 10667 bp, 12 predicted proteins | sample EasRivERMZT736_2_FD_102304 | JGI IMG/M metagenome (GOLD analysis project Ga0137429, IMG submission 102304) | Soil microbial communities from meander-bound floodplain in the East River, Colorado, USA - East River MetaG ERMZT736_2 | ecosystem: Environmental > Terrestrial > Soil > Floodplain ...
AGCTGTGCCTGCCAACCCTGCTCGGCGATGTTGAGCCGGGCCTCGAAATTCTTCTGGTTCTTCTCGTACGCGTCCTCGTTCCTGGGGTCGAGCTCCGAGAACTTCTTCTTGAAGAAGCGCGAGATGAGCCGTCCGTTCTCGGGATCCAGCCAGTAGTGCGGATTGCCAAGCGCGTGCACGTCGCCCTGACTCCGATCCACGTTGCCGCGCGCGCGGTCGAGGACGTTGATCGCCTGTGAGACGTCGAGGTACCCCTTGCCGCCCGGGCTGACCCTGGGATTGCGCGCGCCCTGGATGAGCAGCGACATCCAACCGATCTCGAGGTCCAGGCCGACGAACGCAAAAACGTCGGCCTTGCGAAGTTGAAGCACGAAGCTGGGCTTCGCCTCGGCGAAGTGCGGGTCCTGATATCCCTCGCTGACGTGGTTGACTTGCACCTTCGAGCCGCCGACTTCCTTGGCGATGTCCGCCAGGTCGGTCGTGCTCGTAACGACTTTGAGCTGAGCCGCGGCGGGCGCGCTGAAAACAAGCGCGGCGAGCGCGGCGACGATGTATGTACTGCGCATTTTACGGATTCCTCAGAACGGGTGCGGCTTGTGCGGGCCGATGGCGAACGAAGCCTGCAGGAGGATACGGTTCGTCGCAGCCGGCTTGGGCGTCGCAGCCGGTGCACCTGGCATGAGACGCTCGTACCCCAGCATCAGCTTGGAGAACTCACTGGGGAACCATTCGAGATACCCCGATCCGGCAGTCATTGTTGCCCCGACATTGAACGGATCTTCGACCCAATCGTAGCGTCCGCCGAGGTACAGACGCCGCGTCAGCTGCCAGCGCGCGAAGCCATAGCCGCCGTTGAATTCGCCCACCGGACCCGCATACAGCGGATCAGAAATGCGCTCGTTCGCCTGGCGCATGAACTCCACCTGTGCGATGAACGACTTGTAGAGTCCCTGCTCGAGCGGACGCCAGCGGAAGGTGAAATCGGCGCCAAAGACCGTCTGTCGGGCATTGAGCGCGTTGTTCCCGCTGGGCAACGGCCCAGTGAGCGGCTGTTCCATTTTGCCGGTGATGGCGGAAGCGGACAGCTCGAGATTCGCGGCCTCGGAGAGGTCCCAGTAGTTGCGCAGCCGCGCCGAGAAGCCGAGTCCATCCAGCTCCCTGTTGGGCGGCTCGTCGGCGGTCAATCCCTCGGGCGCTTCGCCGAATCGATCCAGAGCGGTGAGCTGCAACTCCTGATAGAACCCGAGCGGAGCGAAAATCTTGCTCAAGTACACGCCCGTACCCTTCAGACCTTCCGGCCCGAAAAAGTTCTGAACGACCCAGGGATACTCGATGGTGTGCAGGTCATGGCGGTGCGTCGTGTTGATCTTGCCGACGGGCATGAGGTAGCGGCCCAATCGGACCTCGAAACCTGGGAGCGCGGTCGCCGTGAGAAACGCCTGCTCGATGTGTACGCCCTCGAGGTCGCTAAAGCCGAGAAAGACGTCGCCCCGAAAGAAGGGATCCACCGCGGCCTGAAACGCGAGCTCGAGCTCGCGGACGCCGAACCGGGTGCCGTCTTCCTGCGTGCTGCCTTTCGGCGACAGGTCACCGACGAGGTCACCCACGGCGCTGACGTCGGGCAACATGCGCGGGTTTGTTGGAGCTTGCTGCGGAGTCATGCCGGTGCGTGCCGTGTCGCCTCGCATCCGTTCCAACTCGCGAACGAGCGCGATACTGTCCTGGCGCGCCTTCGCGATCGAGTCGGCCCTGGCACGCGCGGGTTGCTGGGCACTGATGTGCGCGGCTGCGCCGAGCAGCAATGCCGCAAGAAGAATTGCTTTCATTTTTGAAAGTTGGCTGAACGTGGTCGTGAGCCGCCCGTAATCCAGGGCAGGCGCGGGCACCGTTGGGGCCATCCGCAAGCGCGGAGGCCAAACAACACGTTCAGATCGCGGGAGGGGCGCGTCCGTGCGGGAGTGCGAGCGCGGCACTGTGCTGCTCTCGGCTCTCGGCCCTCAGCTCTCGGCTTTGACCTGAAAGCAACGGGGCGAAAGCAGAGAGCCGGGAGCCGAGAGCCGAGGCAGAGAGATAGCGGCAGACGCCGCAGTCCGGAGAATGCACCACGGGGCAGCTTGCCGTGGTGGTTGCCTCCACATGGGTGGCAGGGCCGGACGCGTTCTGCGACGCGAGCTTTCCGTCCGCGATCGCGCTGACTGCCGGGGACGCCAACTGCAGCGCCGCCCAGAACAGAGCGAGGAATCGAACGAAGGTGGTGCGCCGCTTCATGGGCAGAAGCATAAACCAGGGAGGAGGGAGGAGGGAGGAGGGAGGAGGCAGGATGGCAAATCAAGGAGTGTCCTACTCCCTCCTCCCTCCTCCCTCCTCCCTCCTCCCTCTAATAGGAGTCAAACTCCGTGGATCGCCCACGCAGTGACCTGCCGCACTTGGGGCAGTGCAACGACGCGCCCTGATTGCCCTCCTCGAGCGCGTAGTCGTAGTTGCGGCCGCAGTTGCACTGGCTCTCGAGCGAATCGTTGCCACAGATGACGCAGTACACGTCCTCGTCCGCATAGTGCCGGAAGCGGCCACAGACCGAGCATCGTTTCGTGACGCTCATCGCCGTCGCAGCCATGTTGCCGGGTCGATGGGCAAGCTGCCCTGTCGGATCTCGAAATGCAGGTGCGGCGGCATTTCCGGATCCGACACGCCGACACCGCCGATACTCTGCCCCTTCGTGATGGTTTGACCCGTGCGCACGGCCGCCTGACTCAGGGAGCCGTAGATCGAGTAGTCACCGCCACCATGCTCGACGATCACCATGAGACCATACGTGCCGAACTGCCGAACATCCACCACCGTGCCGGCCGCGACGCTCTTCACCGGGGCTCCCTCAGTGGCGCGAATGCCGACGCCATTCCATCGGATGGTGGTGTTGTTTGGCAACACCGAACGTCCAAAGGCGTACACGAGCGGCCCCTCGACCGGCCAATCGAGGTTGCCGTAGTCGCTGGTGCGGACCGAGCTGGTGGCTCGTGGCGCGGTTGCGGGCCGGCGAGCGCTGGCGACGGCGCGGCGCCGCGCCACCTCGAGCGCATTGATGGCGTTCGTCAGCTGCGTCTCCGCGAGGCGCATGCGCGCGATCGTGTTTTGCGTCGCCTTCGTTTCCTGGCGCACGCGCGCCAACTGCATGCGTTGCTGCTCTTCGAGCGCGCGCAGCCGGCCCTCTTCCAGCTGCTTTTCCTCGCGGTTGTCGCGAATCCCACGCTGCAGCACGACGAGCCGGTCGCGCTCCAGTGCGACCTGGTTCCGGAGTTGTTCAACGCGGCGGACGAGCGCGCGGTCTCGGAGCGCCAGCAGGTGCAGGTACTTGTAGCGCGCCACGAGCTCCCCGAACGAGGCGGCGGACAGCAGTGCCTGCGCCGTGTACAGCGGGCCACGCTTGTAGATGTCCACGAGCCGCCGCCTCAGCGTGACTTTCTTCTGGGCCAGCTCTGCTTCCGCGCGGATCATGTTGTTGTTGGCGACATTGACTTCCGTGGCGATCGCGTTGAGCTGTCGGTCGAGCGTGGACACGAGTCGCGCCGTGGCGTCCGCACGGCGATCGAGGTTGCCCACTTCCTCGTTGAGATCGTGCGCCGTGGTCTGCAGCTCGCGCATCTGGCGCTCCAGCTCCGCGCGCTCCTGCCGGATGCGTTCGAGCTCGGTGCGCTGTTGGCGGATCTTGTCCTGAGAGTGGGCAGTGGGCAGTGGCAAGTGGGAAGCAACAACGATGGCAACACCCAGCGCTACTCGGCGCGGCCAGTCGTTCTTCCCACTCCCCACTACCCACTGCCCACTCTGGCTCATATGCGCCTCAAATGCCGACCCACCGCAAACGCGCTCCCGAACAGCCCGATCAGCGCCCCGCCCGCGAGCCCGAACAGGACGAGCCTGTCGTCGAAGAACGTCGCGCGAAACTTGAGGTAGTACTCGATCGTGGCGGCGGCGGTCCAGGTGAGGGCCAACGCCAGCAGCCCACCGATGACGCCCTTGGCGAAGCCCTCGATGAGGAAGGGGCGCCGGATGAAGCCGTCCGTCGCGCCGACGAGGCGCATGATCGAGATCTCCTTGGCCCTGGCCAGCACCGTCATCCGGATGGTCGCGCCGATGATGATCACGGCGACGACCGCGAACGCGAGGCCCAGGGCGATCCCGGTGATGCCGGCGATGTTGCGCAAGCGATGCAGTTGAGAGATCCACTCCTCGCCGTAACGCACGTCGTCCACGAACCCGAGCGTGCGCACCCGAGCCGCGACGGCTCCGACACTGCGCGGGTCCCGCGAGCCGGGCTTGAGCCGGATGTCGATGGAGGCCGGCAGCACACCGGCCTCGAACACGTCGCTGAACTCGCCCAACTCCCGGCGCGCGCGCGCCAGCGCCTGTTCCTGCGAAACGATCTTCGAGCTCGCCACCTCACGGTACCGGGAAATCTCGTCCGCGGCGCGAACGACGTCCTCGACGGGGGTGCCGTCCGCGACGAACGCGCGAATCTCCACGCGCTCCTCGACGCCCTCGAGCGCCCGCTTGATGTTGATGGCGACCAGCCCGAACAGCGCGAACGCGAACAAGGAGAACGCGATCGTCATGATACTGAGCGCGCTGAGGAGCGGCGCCTTGTGAAACGCGAAGAGGGCGTCGCGGAGCGCAAGTCTCACGTCAACTCTCCGAGCGCTCGGCTGCCTGCCGAGGGTGTCGGCGGAGGAGCGCTGTCGGTGGAGTCGAACACGACGCGGCCATGATCCAGCTCGATGGTCCGGTAGTCCGTGCGCTTGATCAACTCGAGATCGTGCGTCGCCATGAGGACCGCCGTGCCCGATGCATTGATGTCGCGCAGCAGCTGGAAGACGCCGCGCGTGGCCCGTTCGTCGAGGTTGCCGGTGGGCTCATCGGCGATCAGCACGAAGGGGTCGTTCACCAGTGCGCGGGCGATGGCGACGCGCTGCTGCTCGCCGCCGGAGAGCTCGCGCGGAAACGCCTTCATCTTGGAGCCCAGCCCCACCTGAGACAGCGCGCGCTGCACGCGCGGCGCGATCTGATCCCGGCGCGTCCCGATGACCTCGAGCGCGAACGCCACGTTCTCCTCGGCCGTGCGGTCGTCGAGAAGGCGGAAATCCTGAAACACGATGCCCAGACGGCGCCGCAGCTTGGCGACCTCGGAGCGCGAGACTTCGCTGGAGGTCACACCGCTGACGCGCACTTCACCGCGCGTGGGGCGCTCCTCGAAGTACGTGAGCCGCAGGATCGTGCTCTTCCCGGCCCCGCTCGGACCCGTGAGAAACGCGAACTCGCCTTTGTGGATCCGAAAGGTGGCGTCCGAGAGCGCCAGGCCGGTGCGCGGGTATTCTTTGGTAACGTTGAAGAATTGGATCATGCCGGTCGTTCAGCGGGCGTGCTGTTCACCTCCTCGTCGTCGAGGAGGCGCCAGCTGGAGGTCGCGGTGATCGTATCGACGATCGCCTTGAGCAGACCGATGACCATGGGGCCGAGCAACACTCCCACAATGCCGAAGGTGTAAACGCCCGTCACCAACCCGACCAGCATCCAATAGAAGTTCAGGACCTTCGATTTCGCGGCGGCAATTTTCGGCCGCAGGTACGTCGAGATGTAAATCGTGTTGAAGAAGAACCCGATGGTCACCAAGGCGATGGCCTGCCCGGGGGCTTCCTTGAAGACGAGCAACCAGAGGCCCACCGGGACGTAGACGCTCCACGACCCGACGATCGGGAAGAATCCGATGATGAACGAGATGATCACGAGGACGCCGGCGAGCGGAACGCCGAAGATCGTGAAGAGGACGAGCAGGATCACGGACTTGATGGCCTGCGTCAGGACGGTGGAGTAGATCGCCCCGTACAGAACGCCCTTCACGTTGGACTCGAGCGCCGCGACGAGCTCCGAGTATCTCGCTGGAACCTTGGATCGCAAATACGCTCCGATCCTCTCCGCGTCCACCAGCACGTAGAACGCGGTAAAGACGAAGATCGTGGCGGCGATGGCGAAGCCTGATATGGTGGCGCGAACGAGGCCGGGGATACGCAGCCCGTAGTCCGAGGCCGCGATCACGTAGCGCTGGATCGTCTCCCGCGTGTCCGCCTCGCCCATGAACGGCAAGCGACGGATGGCTGTGTCGATCTTGGCGACGATCTCTGCCTGGTGCGCCGATATGTAGGCGGCGACGTCCTTGATCTCGATGTAGCTGTAGACGAGGAGGGCCAGCACCGGCACGATGATGGCGACGATCGAAATACCCGCCGCCGCGCCCGAACTTCCGAGCGCCGAGCGGATCCGCGAATGGACGGGCTTCATGTACACCGCGACGACGATCCCGAGGATCGTCGCGATAATGACCGTACGCACCATCCACAGGAACAACACCGCGACGATGATGAACAGCGTCGTCGTGATGAGCATGCGACGCAATTCCGGCATGGTGAGATCACCGAGCCGGTGATCGGTGCGGCGCTCGATGCGCCGCCGGTCGCTCAGGTCGCCCAGGTCGCGTGTTTGCGTCGCCATCAGTGCAGTGCTTGCTCCAGGTCCGCTATGAGGTCGTCCGCGCCTTCGATGCCGGCGCTGATCCGCACGAAGCCGTCGGGGATCCCGATCTCAGCGCGCTCGTCGGCTTTCATGCCGGCGTGCGACGTGAAACGAGGCTCGGAAACGAGTGATTCCACTCCCCCGAGGCTCGGGGCATGGCGAAACAGCTTCAGCCGTCGCAGGAATCGCTCCGCGGCTTTGGCCCCCCCAACCAGTTCTATGGACAGCATGCCGCCAAAGCCGTCGAGGGATCGCTTTGCGATGTCGTGATCGGGATGGGACTTGAGCCCGGGGTACATCACCTTCCTGATCTCCTTGCGATCTTCGCACCACTCCGCGATGCGCATGGCGTTGTGATTCTGCCGCACAACTCGAAGCTCCAATGTCTTCAGCCCTCGCTCCAGGAGCCAAGCGGCGAACGGATCGGGGGCCTGGCCCCACAGCATCATCTTCTGACGCACTTCATCTATATAAGGCGCCGTTCCCGAGACTACCCCGCCCAGCACGTCATGGTGCCCATTCAGGTACTTGGTGGCCGAGTGAATCGAGACGTCGGCGCCATGCTCGAGGGGCCTGAAGTTCACGGGACTCGCGAAGGTCGAGTCCACCACGAGCGCGATGCCGGCCTGCTGTGTCACCAGGCTGATGGCATCCACATCCAGCACGCGGCACGTCGGGTTGACCGGCGATTCGACAAAGATCACCCGCGTATTCTTCTTGATCACCCGCCGCCACACCCGCGTCTCCAGCGGGTTCACCTGCGTCACCTTGATGCCCAGCGAGTCGAACTCCTGCATGAGCAAGGAGCGCGTGCCGCCGTAGATCCAGGTGCTGGCGATGATATGATCGCCGGGCCGTACCAATGCGAGGAGCGCACACGCGGTAGCGCCCATCCCGCTGGCCAGGAGCAGCGACGCTTCGGCGCGCTCGATTGTGGCCATCCGGCGCTGAACGACTTCGGCGTTGGGCCCGTTGCCGTAGCGCGGGTATCGCAGCCCCTCGGCCGAGGAGATCTCCTGGATGTAGTTGACGGATTGGTAGAGCGGTTGAACCACCGGTGCGTCCACGTCGCGCTGACTGCTGTGCTCGCCACCGTGCACCGCAAGTGTACCGAGCTGCAGGTTGCGTCCGCGTTTCGGCATCAGGCAAACACCCGTCGCCCGCGCGTGTCGAGATCGGGCTTGATCACGCGAACGACCTCCGACGGAGCGGAGCCTACGAGATCGCGAAGCACGACGTCGCCCTCCTTGATTCGAGGATCGAGGATCACGGTCGCGAGCTCGTGTCGCCGCGGTCCGTACACCCAGGCCAGCTCGCCCTCGTTCAGCAGCCGGTCTGCAGCATCGCTCGGATACATGAATACAGCGGGCCCACGCTCCTGGTCTTTCGCCCGCGTCGCGATGAGCTCGGCAACGCGCAACGGGCGGTTCCGAGTGTCGTTCATCAGGACGCGAGCTCGCCGACCGGCATATACGAGTCGCCCTGGCGCATGATCAGACGCCGGTGCCACATCCGATCGAGTGCCGAGCGCACCGTGGTTTCCGGTTCGTTCATATCCATGGCCAGCTCCCAGGGCTCCGCCCGCCCGCGCTGCTTGATCGCCTGAAAGGCTCGGCGCTCGCGGTCCTCGAGAACGCCCACCAGCTCCATCCCGCTGTCGCGCTCGACGACGAGAGCCAGTCCGTGTCGCTCGAGCACGGCCTCGATCGCATCCCAATGATCGTCGGTCATGCCGCGAAAAACGAAGTAGGCCTCGCGATCGCGGCCGTCGCGCAGGAGCAGCTTGGCGATGACTTCGTCTGCACAGGAGAAGTCGATCATGGATACGTGCGAGAAATCGATGACCGTGAGACTGCGCCCGACACCGGAAGGCTGCAAAAGGAGCTCGATCTGGGTCCGCACGGCGGCTCCAGTCGGACGGGTGATCAGGTTGGAATACAAATTGGCCGACAGCGTCCGCCGGAGGACCGTGCCCAGGTCGATGTGATTCGTCATGTCGCGACCCGCTCCGGAATCGTGACCTGGATCTGCGCGCCGGGAAAGTCCGGCAGGTTCTCCTCCAGCGGAACATCGTCGTCCCAATCCGGAACGATCGCGATGCGCGCGGTGCCACTTCTCACGGAAAGCTTGCCTCCCCAACGGCCGATGTATTTTCGCACGCCAGCCAGTCCCTGACCGCGGCCCGGATCGCGGAAGCGGCTCACGCCGCGGATGACCGCCGCCTCGAGGGCCGCCGCGTCGTCCCAACGATCGCTCAATGCGTGAATCCCCGAGCTTTCGAGCGATCGGCGGAACCCCAGCCCCGCGTCACAGACGGCAATGACCACGACCCGGCGCCCGAGTCGCTTGGCCCAGTTGTATGTCTGTACCATGACCCAGCCGCCGCGGCCCGCGTGCTCGATGATGTTCTGGCACACCTCCGACAGGGTCATGGTGAACCCTACAATGGCCTTCGGGTTTATGCCCAGTTCATTCGCGATGATCTGCTGGGCTTTCTCTTGAATGCGATCTACCACGCCGTGAACATCTTCGCTTTGCGAGATCGGGGTCAACTCGAGGAGCACCTGCGAGTCGGCTCCCTTGGCCCGTCGCGGGACGATGCCACGCAACTCGAAGAGATCCTCCGCGTAATGGAAGAAGTTCGCGCGGCTCCAGTAGGATACCGTTTCGTCCGCTTCCGGGACCGCAAGCGCTGGCCGGCTGTGATCGCGCGTTTGTCCCAGGGTCAGCAGGGCGCTCAGGCCGTACGGCGACGCCCACCTCGTGTGCCGGGCATCCAGGAGCATTTTGGCATCGGGGGGAAGGGGCGCCACCTGCTGCAGCACCTGCTCAAAACTGTACTCGTCGAGCGACGCCGGCACGTTGATGACGTTGGTCACGTGAAGCTGAGCTTCCCGCGGAGGTGGTCGGCGAGGCCCGTGGCCCCGCGATGCTCGACGTTGCGCGCCGCGGCGCGGTGCGCGGCCCGGATGGCGTCGCCCAACATATCGCCTGCGACGAGACGCGAGAAATAGGTTGCGCCCCACACGTCGCCGCATCCCGTCGGGTCCACGGCTCCTGTGATGAGCTCCGCCGGAATCAGCTCGGTCCGAATCGGTCCCGTGGAGGCCCCCGGGCGGCGCGTACGATCGAGATCAGCAAGCTTGTGGAAACCCGGAGCGGCGAAATACACGGCCCCGCGCGGGCCAAGCGTCACCACCAGTGACTGAGCGCCCTCGTGCATCGCGGTGGCCGCGAGCGCCATCGGATCGGGCGCCAGCATGTAGATCTCGTCTTCGTTAGTCTGAAGCAGGTCGAAGCACGCGCACCATTCTCGTGCATTGGACAGGGGGCGTGGCACGCGCAGCCCGTCCGGCTGCACGGCCATGACGAGCATGTGAAGATCGGCGTAGATCGGACCGCGAAAGGATCGGCGCAGCTCCTCGGCGGTCGCGAGGTCCAGCTCCCAGCCGCTGAGAAAGTTCACATAGAGCGCGTCGAGGTCGGCTGAATCGACGAGCGGCTTCAACGCCGGCCAGTTCCAGCCCGGAACGCCGCCGGAAAGCACCTCCGTGCGACGCTCGTCCGAGAAGTACCTCAGCTCGACGCGGTTGTTGGGGTAGGGGACTTCAACGAGCGCGGCGTCCGGCGCCAGGCGATGCAGACCACCGAGAAATTGCTTCGCGCGATCGGCCAGGTCTGAACCGATCTTCATGATGGGCACGATTTCCCAATCCTCGGGCAGCGCGGCGTCGAGTCCAGCCAACGAGTAGGTGATGCCACCCCATTCCTGCACCGGGACGCTGTGCGGCTGGCGTCCGTGGATGACGTCCCAGACGAAAGAGCCGATGACGCCGAGGCGCTTCCTGGTCACAGTTTGCCGAGGTTCGCGATCTTGAACACCGCCACGGCGCCAACCACACCGGCCGTTCCCGGGAGCTCCGCGGGCACGATGCGCGCGGCCTCCACCGCCGGTTTGAATGCGCGACGACGCACTTCGGTGCGGAGCGGCGCCAAGAGCGCCTCACCGGCTCTAATAACTCCGCCCGCGATGACGACGGTATCAGGGTTTATGACGTTGAGCAGGGTCGCGATGCCGGCACCCAGGTAGCGCGCCGTGTCGCGGACAA
>Ga0137429_1000876_pt1 | contig 10666 bp, 14 predicted proteins | sample EasRivERMZT736_2_FD_102304 | JGI IMG/M metagenome (GOLD analysis project Ga0137429, IMG submission 102304) | Soil microbial communities from meander-bound floodplain in the East River, Colorado, USA - East River MetaG ERMZT736_2 | ecosystem: Environmental > Terrestrial > Soil > Floodplain ...
CTTGGGCAACGACGGGAGTGAAGAGCAAGAGCCTAAACGTTTTCAAGTCCATGTAGACAACCGGCTCCCGCCGGTCCCGCCGGCAAATCATCATCCAGCCCTGCGTCCCGGCCCGCTTGTGGGCGGCCACCGTTTGCCGCAGGCAGCGGAGCCAGGGGTGTTTGGAGTCAGTGAGCAGCATATCTATCAAGTCTCCCGGATGCCCGTAAGAGCTGCCCCGCTTGAGCTCAATGGTAAAGTTCTGGACTAGCATCGCTCCAATAGGGTCCACAGCCGCAATGTCGCCGTAGCTTCCGTGGGTCCGTAGGCCCTTCTTAGCCCGTTGCGTAGCCCGGCCGCCCGACTGCGAGCTGCGCCAAAATATATCTTCACGTGGCGCTTGTCCCAAACCACCCGACCACCAAAGCGAAAGCTTTTTACAAAGTTCGCGCTCGAATGCAGATCCCTTTGCAGCCCTCATACCACATGCCTCCACGCTTTTCTTTCCACCACAAGCCGAACAATTTTATTGCTCACCCCAAAGCGCCGCGCTAGTGCAGCCTTGTTTCGTTTGGCTGGGTTGAAAAGCTTGCGGATGATACGGACTTTCTCTTCGTTTAGTTTGGAGCAATGGCGGGCTTCTCCGCGCTCGCAATCCCTCCGGCCTTTCAAATTCATATCCTGCATGTTGTCCGTGTGGGTCCCTTCGCACAAGTGATTTGGATTGCAGCAAGGAGGATTGTCGCAACTATGAAGAGCATCGCCTTCGGGCCACCTTCCAATTTTCAATGCTAAGGAAAATCGATGAGCTAAAACGTGCCGCCCTGCTACCCAAAAACACCCGTAGGCCAAGTGAGGTTTTTTGCTATTCTTGCCCGCCCTCCAAACCCAACACTCATCAGGTCCTCGCACGTCCACCCGCTTCCAAAAGCGCTCCACGGAACCTTTGGACGCTCTCATGTGGGCGGGAGTGCAACGAAGCACAGATCAAATTCTTCGTTAGTTAAAACCATGGCCGCGGACTTCTCCGGGTCCCTGACAATCCAGTCCCCGCAGTTCACCTTCTCCCCGCTGTTATGAGTTAATTGGGACCGACTGCCGTCTAAGTCGTGAAAGTTGCGTGCCACCCAAACTGGAACATACGAAAGAGGGGTGAATTGCCAAGCCACCACATCGTCTTGGCTGCCCGTGCGCAGTTGGTGGGTGGGTTTCATAAGGTAGGCGGGCGGCCGACAATGGACTTCATCCCTAGCTCGTCGCAGATCGCATACCAGCCCCGCTCGTCCACCTTGTCTGCTTGCACCCGTGGGACCGGGCAGCCGGAGAAGGGCAGCTCCACAAGGCGGCGGTTGCGACGCACGATCGCCTTGCCCTCGTGGGAGGTGATCGCTTGGAAGGGCTTGCTGGAATGAGCTAGCTCGCCCTGCAAGTAGCGCAGCGCCGTCACCTCACCTACTCCGCGGATCCCCGGCACCCCGTCGCCCGTGCAGCCTGTAAGGGCTTTGAGCACGGCCCAACGAGCCGGCCAAATCCCATACCTCTTTTCGAACCAGGCTTCCGTTTTCAGCGTCTTGCCCTGCGGGGAGTAAATCATCACAGTAGGCCGGAGACACTGATACATGTCGGAGTCGGACGTCACCAGGATCGTTTCCCCCTTTGCGTCCAGCGCCAGCGCAGCCATCAAATCATCGGACTCGTAGCCGTCCTCGCAAAAGACGTTCTTGAGTCCCACCCGGGGCAGGAGGCGCTTGCGCAGCTCGGTGATTTGGAGGGCCAAGTGCAGCCGGGCCCGGTTTTCCCCCGGCGCCAGCACAGTGCGGCGCTTGCGCTTGTAGTCGGGGTAGATATCGCGGCGCAGCAAGTGGGGGTGTTCGAAGCAGAAGGCAAAGCGGTCCGAGCTGAACTCGTCCTTGAGTGCTCCCAGCGTCTTAAAGAAACCGTAAATGGCTCCCGTGAGCTTGCCCTGCCACGACAAGTCGGGAGCCGCGTGGAAAGCGCGGTGCATCAAGTAGTGAACATCTAGGACGAGCAACGGCTTCACTTTGCATCCAAGTCCTTGCGCAACTCGCAGAGGTAAAGCGCTAATGTTTTGATGCGGTGCGGGCAGGGTGTTATAGATCCACGCAGCGCTTGCCGATTCTGCGGGCCGAAGCGCTCCTCCTCCACAATCAAGTCCTCCAGCTCTTGCCGGGAGCACAGGGGCTTCTTCAACGAGGGCCGGTAGTGCTCGTGGGCGTAGCGGATCGCCCAAATGACATCCGCTGTGGGTGCGTAATTCTTCATAAGCTTGAGCGGAGCCAGGGGATTGCAACGCAGGTCCGCAACGTCCCGCCCGAGCAGCCTCGCCGTCTTTTCAACGGGGACACCCTGAGCGCAATGGAAACGGATTATGGAACGCTCCTCGTCCGAGAAGTGCGTTCCCTTCCGGCTGTAAACGTGGCCGCTCACCGCGGCCCTCCGGCTATTTGACAGCCGCTCCGAACGTCTGCCAGCCGAGCAGTCCCAAGAGCACGAACAGGAGCGTGTTGAAACCGATCGGCCGGTAGTTCCCCCCACCGGACGGCCAAAAGGCCCAGAGGCCAAACAGGAGCCACAGAATCATTAGGACCCAGAACAATAAACCTTTTGTCATAGGGCCGGACTATGCCCGAGCGGACGGGAGCGGGCAAGCTATTCATTTGGGCTGGATGATATGGGTAGGCGGGACAGGGAAGGGCGTCCACTTCGCCTTGCCTTCGTAAAGCCCCTCCAACTGCCACAGCGTGCCGTCATCACACAAGGCTAGAACGAAATACTTCCCTACGGAATCAATCTGCATGGCCACTTGTATTACTTTTCTCATAGTCCCGTTTTGTTCCACTGACGTCCCAGCCAATAGCCAACTACGAAGCCCACCACGTAGCTCACTAGAATTATTTCACTTGCGGTCACAGGAACGGATCGAAATTCTTTCCTCCGACCCCGAAACCCTCCGGATGCCTTTTCTTCCACTGATACTTGCAAGCCGCCAGCGTCCTCCCCTGGAGCCAAACATACTCCTCCGGCTTCAAGGCGTTCTCCCTATCTAGCTTCCGGCTCTCCGCCCACATCTCCGCGAACTTGTCCGCGTTGATCGTCCACGGCTGATTAGCTTTGAAGCGCTCCGCCGGGTATCTGCGCTGGATGAACTCAACTGCGGCACGGCCCTGGTTGAGTTCATTAACAGCGAGCCGGCGGATCACGTTCGGAATAGCGTTGCTGTCCGCTCCCCTTTCTAAGCTGGCCGCAATATGTTCATCGCTCTCCCCTTTCAGGTGCTTGATTAGAGCTTCCACCCGCTCCCAAACCTTGTAGGGCCTGTTCTCCTTTTCCGCCACTGGATTCTTATTCATATCGTCGCTTCCTTCCGGGGAGACATTCAGCCTCCACCTGCTTCCACACGTCGGCAGCAAGCTGGGCCACCTTAGCCTCCAGTCCTTCTCCCTCCGCATAGCTAATTATCTCCCCCCGTGTCCCCGCAAAGAGCAGCTCAGGCGCATCGATCACTTTCTCCTTGCCCCGCTTCCAGTGCTCCTCCGCCAGCAAGTAGTCCACACAGGATCCCAAGTCGTCTATGCCCAGCCCATAGTAGATTGGGATTTCAACCGCGCGGTCCTTGCCCACCTTCCCCGTCAACCTGTTCTTCTTTACTTCCGCAATGCAGCGGATCCCAACCGTCCGCTTCTTCCCCCGCACGGTGCGGAGCAGCTTCTTGCCCACGCTTGTCCAAACCTCTAGGTTAGCATAGAAACGCAGGGACCGGCCGCCCGAGCGCGTGCGGGTTTCAAAGCCGAAGCCCAGGTTGTCGCGGGTCTGCCCGATGATGATTAGAATGCTCCCGGTCCGCCGCAGCCCGTGCAGCACGTGCCGCAAGTTCTCCGAGTGATACTTGGCCTTGCCGTCCCCGTAGGACCCGGCAGACTTCTCCCCTTCCTCGGACGCTTTCTTTTGCTTGAAGAACTTCAGGGAGCTGGCTTTGCTGGTGAGCGCGTCCTGGGAGTCCAGCACGTAGATGGAGGGATCCGTTAGGTCGGCCATGCGATAGTAAAAGGACTCAATCGTGTCGGACTGCACCCGCTCCAGCCGCCGCGCCACGTCCTTCCCAAAGTAGTGGCTGACGTTCATAAGGGCCCCGCCCTCCACGTCGTCGTAGATTAAGCGGTAATCACGGAAGGCGGGATTGCGGCACGCCTCCGCAAAGGCGGACAAGCTCAGCCATGTCTTCCCGCTCACGGAGTCGCCCACCAAATAATAGTAGGCGCCCTTGAGGTAGCCTGCATCGTAGCGGTCCGTGCAGGCTAAGTTTAGGAGAGTGCTCCCCGTGCTGAGAGCACCCTCCAAGCCGGACTTAGCCCGGCGGACCAGCAATGATTCCCGTGCGGTCACACGACGCGCTTCTTCTTACGGGGAGGAGCCTCTTCTTCTTCATCCTCCTCCGGTGCTTCTTCGCCCTCGTCCTCCGCCCAGCCCTTGTCACCCTTCTGCTTGGCAAAGCGGCCCTGGGACTTGCGCGGCGGAGCTTCGTCTTCATCCTCCTCCGGCTCCTCTTCCACCACCCGCTTCTTTTTCAGGGGCAGCTCGGGCTGGTCCGGGTCCTCCCGCTTGCCCTTACCCTTGGGCTTAGAATCAAAGTCGTCCCAGCCATCGTCGTCCTCCGCCGGCTTTTTCTTTTTCTTAGCCGCCGGCACTTCGTCGTCCTCGTCCTCGTCTTCCTCTGCTGGGCCGCCGTCCGTATCGTCGTCTTCGTCGGACTGCACGGGCCGCTTGCGGCGGGGCGGAGCTTCGTCCTCCTCCTCTTCTTCCACTACCCGTTTCTTTTTGGGCGGAGCCTCATCCTCGTCTTCGTCCTCCACAACCCGCTTGCGCTTGCCTGCCCGGGGCTCGTCCTCGTCCTCCTCCGGGTCCTCGGACGTTTCCAAGAACTGCTTTTTCAGCGCCTCGTATTCCAGCGGCACCACGAGCTCGTCCAAGCAGAACACTTTCTTAAGGACGCTGTCATCGTAGTCCTCCCGGCGCGGCTTGAAGTAAATGTTCTCCGCGCTAATGAACTTGGTGCCGCTGAAGCTCTCCTCCACCAAGCCGACTTTAAGGGACAGGCCGCCCTCCAAATGATAGAACCCATCCCAGTCGTCGTCCTCGTCCGCGTTGCGCAGCACTCCCGCCAGCACGTTGCCGAAGTTGTAGGTGCTCACGTCCCACAGTTGGATCCCTTTGTCGGGCTCCTTTAGGTTAATCAAGTTGACGAGCTGCCGCTCCCGCGGAGCCAAGTCTTTGATTGTGTCCTCGTGATCCTCGCTAGCCTTTTTCATCAAGCCCTGCCGGAACTTGCAGATGGGGCAAGGCTCCTTGGCGGTTTTGAGCGGGCAGATAACCATTTCTTGGTTGGCCCCGATGCCGCGGTGGACGTAATAGAGCCGCGTCCAAAACAAGTTGCCCGGCTCCGCGTTCGGATTGCCTTCGCCCACCTCGTAAGGCAGAATGTCTATCAGCACGCTGCCCGCCTTGGGCTTGAACACGACTGCCTTGTCCGGCAGGGTGAGGTGGTTGTTGAACTGCGACTGCCCTTGCTTCTCCGCCCACTTGCGGGTGGAAACGTATTTCAACTTATCACTTCTCGACTTCATTATTTTCCTTCTGTTGTAGTTGTTTTCCGGCTCGCAGGAATCCAGTCCTGCCAAACTTCATTATCATGTAAGCCAGCACCGGCAAGCCGACAAACACACCAACCAGTATGAGCAGAGTCAACAAAGTAGTTGCCATGTTTAATCCTCCAACCGGACCCGCTGGCGGCGCTCCGCCATGTCCACCACGGCGGCCCGTCCCTCCTTCGTCACCTTCGGCGCTGAGAAGTAGCCCATGCCGTGCAAGTCCACCAGCAGCGTCAGGCTGCGCTTCTTGTGCTCCAGCGCCCACACAACTGCCTGGAGCATGTCGCTCTCATAGTTAGCCGTCCGCAAGCGCCTCTGAGCCTTTTGGTATCCCGGGAGGAGCAGCACTGCGGCGGCCAAACCCGCCTCCGTGACTTTCTCCAGCCCATACTTCCCCGGGGTGTTGCGGATCGCCGCGGACAAGTCCGCGTGGACGACCGCTAAGTTCGCTTTCGATTCATCTGCGTCCCGCTTAGCCTCGGCCGCCAGCCAAGCCCACTTGAGGTAGTCCGTAGGCAGCCGCTTGCACTCCAGGTCGAGCTTGTGCTCGTTGATTTGAACGACACCTTGCGCCTCTTCCGGCAATTCTTTTTCCATAATCTATTATCGCTGGTTCATGACGGCATAACAAGCCCAGGCCAGTCCCGCGTGCTTGGAGTCGTAAAAGTTTTCGGAAAAGATGTCGATGACTTTGAAGCCGATGGCGGCCTGTTGCGGGCTGGCCGGCTTGTCCCCTTTGCCGATCATAGCAGTCCGGGCGCAAGCCAGCACCAAGTAGCGGATCCCCTCCGCGTCCTCGTCCTCCAGGTCCCGCAGCATCTTCGCCACAGTCACCCACGTTGCTCCCCGGTCCCAGCCCATAATCGCCCGGGCCAACGCGAAGGCTTTGTCCTTGTTCAGTGAGCTGACTTGCACTGCTTTGAGCTGATCCTCCGCCGACAGCGATCCCACTTGCTCCAGGATGACCAGCGCCTTGCGTGCGGAGCCGTCCGCCGCCTCCACAATTTCCGCCACCGTCTCATCGCTGACTTTCAGTTTCTCCTGCGTAGCGACGGAGCGGACTAGCTCCTCCAACACGGGCACGCTCAGCGCAGCCAGCTTGATTTCGGTGCAGCGGGTATGGATGGCGCGGTGGAGCTTCTGCGCGTCCGTGGTGGCGAGGATAAAATAAACTGAGTCGGATACGTCCTCCAGCAGCTTGAGCATAGCCTGCTGGGAGAACCCCGCCCGGCTCAGCGACTGCGCTTCCTCCAGGAACCAAATGCGCACGTCGCCCGCCATCGGGCACAAGTTAGAAACCCTCCGGATGCGGCGCACCTCGTCCAGCGGAGACTCGACAATCGCACAATCGATTTCTTGATAGTCCGGATTGCCGCACTTGAGGTGGCGCTTGAGGATCCGGGCGATCGTTGTCTTGCCCGTGCCGCTGGGACCCGTCAGCAAGATGACGTGGGGCAGCCCGCGATCCATTAGCTTCTGCAAGGAAGCCATAGCCGCCGTCTGTCCCACCACAGCGGCGATGCTCTTAGGCCGATACTTTTTATAGAGTTCCATTATTCCACTTCTTCCTTTTGATACCAGTTCCCACCCGCAGGCGCGATCGCCGTTTCGATTTGCGGCGGCACGACGAGGAAGGGATAGTGGTGGGGCAGTCCTACGGAGACGACCCGGTTCACAATGCGCAAATATTTCTCTAGCTCGGACTCCTTTACGTCCGCCACTAAACTATCGTGGATCTGTCCCACGACCATGCTCTTCATTTGGTTGCGTTGCAAGATCCGGTTGACTTGGATCAGCGTCCACAGCAGGCAATGGAAAGCGGAGCCCTGGATGGGATAGTTCGTCACTTGCTTGCGGTCGAACACGCCCGACACCCGGAAGCCCGTTAGTAAATCAAAATAGCCGCGCTCTAAGTAATCGGCATACCACTTCTTGCGCCAGCGCCCATACTGCTTGAAGCGCCGTTCCCAAAAGTCCCGCTCCACTTCCTGCACGTGCTTTTCAAAGGTGCCCGTCACCGCCTCCTGCTCCGGATCGCAGGCGCCCAGCTCGCAGACGCCCAGCCCGTTCAAGTGCTCCGCCAACGGCACCCCGTCGGGCGTCTTCAGCTTGCCCTCCCCCACCCACTCCCACAGGGCCCGAGCGCAGCTCACATAGTAATCGCCGTAGAACTGCGGGAAGACGAACTTGTTCTTCGCTCCGTAGCGGGCTTCCTTGCTCACCTCCGCAGGCTCCAGCATGTAAAGCTGGGCCGCCATGTCTCTGTGCATATCTTTTCCCGGCGTGGAAATGTAATCGATGAACACCGGGTCCTTGTGATAGGCCGCGGACAGCACCACCTCGATGCCCTTGAAATCGTTTTCCACTAAGCGGTGGCCCTGCTTGGCAATGAATAGGGAGCGGATGATTTTGGAAATCTCCTCGTCACGCACGGGATAGTTTTGGAAGTTGGGCGAGTCCGAGCTAGACCGAAAACTGCGGGCCAGGTGCAAGTTGTAGCTGGGATGGATGCGGTCGCCCACTAGCTCCCGCTCGATCCCCTTCAAGAACGTGCCCAGCGCCTTCTCATACTTGAGGAGCTTGGCCAGGCTTTTAACGAACGGATGATCAATCTTAGCCAGCGCCTCCGAATCCGTAGACGGCCGACCGGAGTCCGTTTCCGTAGTGACTTCGAAACCCAGCTCCGTGTGGAGCACGTAGCCCAGCTGGGAGTGCGACATGAGGTTGGCCTTGGCCCCCTAGCGCTTGCGCCACACCCGCCACACCTTGTCCTCCTCCATAGCTAAGCGGAGGGAACGGATCTTCGCCGCCAGCCTTTCCTTCGTGCGCTCCAACCGCTCCACGTCCACGCGGATCCCGTTCGCCTCCACTTGGGCCAACGCAATCAGCCCCTCCTGGAACAGCTCATAGCCTTGCTGTTGGACGGCGTGGATCTTTCTCATTGATGCTGCGGGGAGCAGAGCGGACAAGTAGGCCGCCCGCAGTCCCCGTCTCCGTTGGTGTCGTTAGGGCAGGGTCCCAGTTGCTTGCGACGGTTCGCCTTCGCTTCGTCCTCCTGGAGCCGCTTGATAGCTCGGGCAACATCCGGTGGAACAGCGCCGATCGCCGCGGCAAACTTGCCCGCCGTCTTCAAATAGATTCCCACCAGCACTTTGTCCGCTTGCTTTTCACCTTCACTACGCATAGCCCATTTCCTTCCGTTGTATCATCGCCAGCTCATACTCGAGCCTCGCATCCACTCCGCCGTAAGTGAGCAGCGCCGGCGGGTAGATTTCTTCCTGCCGGTTGTAGGGCCCCTTGTGCGAAGCCAAGTAGGGCTCAATCGTTTCGTTGTAGCTCGGCACCCCTAGCTTCACAAGCGCCTGAAACTTCAGCGAGCAGATGCCCGGCCTATTGTCTAAGCAGTGGGAGGCGAGCATGGTGTCCCAACCCCAGTTTGTTACTCCGCGGCCGAAGACGTGCCGGGTCCAGCGCTCCTCCATCTTTAAGTTGGAAGCGATCTTTTGCACCCGCTCGGAGCGGAGCAAGTGCTCAGTCGCTTTCCAAACGGCCGGCGTCCACAGATACGAAATGGTGCGGCGGGCGTTGGCCAGCGCACAGGAAATGATCCGGCCCTCCGGCCACTCGGGTTTGATGCAGTTCGTTTCGTAGTCCACAGCCACCCAGCCTCCCTCCGCTTCCAGCGACAGAATAGCGTCGCAGGCTGCTTGGTCCTCCAGCAAGACTTCCACTTGCTGCTCCCAGTTCGGTTGCTTAGGCGGCGGCTCGAGCAACTCAAAGGCCGCTTGCAAGTGGCCGCTGAAAAAGCGGTACAGCTGGCCGCTCTTCACCCGCAGCAAGTAGGCTGGGTGATACGTGGGGCAGATCCAGTGGCGCTCCAGCGGGATCTGCCAGCCTATCCAGCGCTCCAGCGCCTCCACGTTGCGCCAGTAGCCTTCGAGCACGCTCACCAACGCGGACTTGCCCAGCGTCACAATCACATTGGGTTCATACTTCCGAATCGCTGCCAGCACGTTGGGACGGCAATAGGAGATTTGTTTCACGTCGGGCGTAGCGTTGTCGGGAGGGCGGCAGATCAAAGCGTTGGTCGTCCAAGCATCCCGGTCCAAGTCCGCCCCGAAACGATAAAGAGCTTTGCGGAGATACTGCCCCGCCGGACCCACAAAGGGCCGGCCCTGCTCGTCCTCCACCTTCCCCGGAGCTTCGCCCACCACCAGCACCCGCTGCGCTCCCTTCCCATAGGGTTTGATCTTGGGGCTGTGGCAGGTTTTGTAAAGCCCGCACTGCCCGCAGCGGGGAATCAAAGAGGGCGGGGCAGCCCGCTGGACAATAGAAGATTGGAAGAATCCGGCGCTCATGCGGACCTTGCCCCTAGGACGCTTTGGGGAGGCAGCCCGCCCCAAAGGGGCAGGGCCCGGACAAACGGGGCTTGTAGGGGTAACGGTGGCACGAAAAACCGTTACTCCTTACCCTTGCTCTCCTCCTTAGGCCGCATTCCAAGGAACGTGCAGTAAACCCAACCCCCGCCGGACACCTTCAGCCTGTCGGGAGCAAGCTGGGCATCATCATATTTCTCGCTGATGTAGTAGAGCAAGTCCGGAGCGATATAGAATTCCATCGGCGGCCCGTCATACGCAGCGGACTTGTCCTCTGCATACCAGCCGCTCAGCCCTTCCCCGCGGACCCGAATCTTCCCCGCTTTGAGCTGGATGAAAACCAGTGGGTCGCCGGACTTGTCCGTGGCAAAGATAGCCGCCCGTTCACTCGCGTCCTTCAGTCCCTTGGGAATCACAATGGGATGGCCCTTCGTTTTAATCAGCTCGTCCAGGTCCGGATACTCTTCGGAGTAGCGGCGGCAGGAGAGCACGAGCCCGTCCGCATTCTTGAAGTGCAGCCAGGGCTTCGTCATCGCAAAGTGGGTCATGCCTAAGTCAGCCGTTGCGGCGCCGTCCTCCTTCTCCGAGTGGACTCCGCCCGCCAAGGCAGCTAGAGAAGACCCGCGGACCAGCACGGACTCCTCC
>Ga0137429_1000880_pt1 | contig 10619 bp, 8 predicted proteins | sample EasRivERMZT736_2_FD_102304 | JGI IMG/M metagenome (GOLD analysis project Ga0137429, IMG submission 102304) | Soil microbial communities from meander-bound floodplain in the East River, Colorado, USA - East River MetaG ERMZT736_2 | ecosystem: Environmental > Terrestrial > Soil > Floodplain ...
CGAGAGTGAGCCCGCCGAGGATCGCGCCGGCGCCCGGCGCCATCAGCAGCACGCCGAGACCGGGAGCGCCGACTTGAAGGATATCGCGGGCGAACACCGGCATGAACTGCGTGTAGGGTTTGGTGCAGAAGCTGACGATGGCGAGAACCGTGAGCAACGCAAGAAAGATCGGCGTGCTCCATGCGACCGTGAAGCCTTCGACCATGTCGCGGGTTAGAGTGGTTTGCCGCGCGGCTCGGCCGGCGGGCGCGATGTGAATCATGAAGATCGTTGCCAGCACGAGCAGATTGCCGATGGTGGCGACGAAGAAACAGCCTTTGGTGTCGATCCACGGTATCAGCATGCCGCCGATCGATGGGCCGAAGAGCATCGAGCCGTTGAAGACCATTTGATAGAGCGTGACCGCATTGGGCAAATCTTCGCGCGGCACAAGGTGATGGAGAATCGACTGGCGCACTGGCTGTTCGAAGGAGACTAATAAGCCGGTGAGCGCCGAAACCATTAACAGATGCCAGACGCGAATCCATCCCAGGTGATGCATCACGCCGAGAAACAGCGCCATCAAGAAAAAGCTGGCTTGGGTGATGACGAAAATCGTTTTGCGTTCGCTGCGGTCGACCACCGCGCCGCCGAAGGCGGAGAACAGCACGCGCGGCAGCCCCAGGCAGAGTCCTTCCAGGCCCAAGTAAAAGGGTGAATCAGTGAGCTGAAAAATCAGCCAGCTTTGCGCCGTGGTTTGGATTAGCGTGCCGGTGTGTCCGAGCAATAAGCCGAGCCAGTAAATGAAATAGTCCCGGTGGCGAAAGGCGCGGAAAGTGTTGGCGAAGAGCATTCAGAAATTGAGCTTGAGATCACGAGCGTCGCGGCACGTGGGAGCGGAAATCGAAGTGGTGGTCCCAACGGGAATCGAACCCGTGTTCCCGACGTGAGAGGCCGGTGTCCTAACCGCTAGACGATGGGACCTTTGGCTGAGGAGGAAGGACTCGAACCTTCAATCGCCTGATCCAGAGTCAGGTGGCTTACCAATTAGCCGACTCCTCAAGGTTACGCCAGCTGGCGAGAGACAAAACTAAAAGAAATAGAAGTTAGAGTCAAGTTACGCGATGATCGCGAGGGCGTTCTCCAGTCGGTGCAGCGTACGCGCTTTACCTAACACTTCGATCACTTCGTGAATTCCGGGACTCACCGATGAGCCGGTCAATGCGACGCGCACGGGCTGCGCCAGTTCACCCATAGTCAACCGGCATTTTTCCCGCGTGCTGGTGAATGCTCGCTTGATGTTTTCGTGCGTGAAATCTTCGATGGCAGTTAATTCGGCTTTCAAGCGTTCCATGGGGGTACGCGCCGCGTTTGTGAGGAATTTTTTCGCTGCCTTGTCATCGAGGGTCACGTCCTCGGTGAAAAAGTAGTGACCGGTGTCCACCAGTTCGACCAAAGTTTTGGCTCGTTCCTGAAGCGTCTTGATCATCTGCTCCAGCCATTGGTTGTCCTGGGGAACTGGATAGCCTTTCGCCGCGATGTATGGCTTGATCTCCTCGGCGAGCTCGGCCAACGGTTTGGATTTCAGATAGTGAAAATTGACCCACAGAAATTTTTCCGGATTGAACACGCCAGCAGACTTGCCGATGTTATCCAAAGAAAATTTTTCGATTAATTCTCGGCGCGTAAAGATTTCCTGGTCGCCGTGAGACCAGGCGAGGCGAACCAAATAGTTGACCACGGCTTCGGAAAAGTAGCCCATGTCACGATACGCCATGACGGAAGTGGCGCCATGGCGTTTGCTGAGGCGCGCTTTGTCGGTGCCGAGAATCAATGGCACGTGGGCGAACTGTGGTAACTCGTGGCCGAGCGCTTCGTAGAGCTGAATTTGCCGCGGCGTATTGGACAAATGGTCGTCGCCGCGAATGATGTGGCTGATCCTCATGTCGATGTCGTCGACCACCACGCAAAATTGTAAGTTGGCGTGCCGTCGGAGCGGGCGATGATCAAATCATCGAGCTCGCGGTTGTCGAAGACGACATCGCCTTTGATGAGGTCTTTGACGGTGGTCGAGCCTTGGCCGGGAGAACGGAATCGAACGGTGAAGGGCTTGTCCGTCGGTAAGTCGGCAATAACGCCTTCAGCTGGCCGGCAAGTGCCGTCATAGGACGGCTTGCGTTTTTCCTTCATCGCCTGCTGGCGTTTGGCGTTCAGTTCATCAGCCGTGCAGGTGCAGGGATAGGCTTTGTCACTGGCGAGAAGTTCCTTAATCTTTTCTTTGTACAGCGGGTAGCGCTCGGTCTGGTAGAAGGGGCCTTCGTCATAATCGAGCTGTAACCATTTCATGGCGTCTAAAATTGCTTGAATCGCTTCGGGCGTGGAGCGCTCGCGGTCAGTATCCTCGATGCGAAGGATAAACTTGCCGCCATGGTGGCGCGCAAAAAGGTAATTGAACAGCGCGGTGCGGGCGCCGCCGATATGGAGATATCCGGTTGGGCTAGGCGCAAAACGAGTGCGAACCTGTGTCATCCGGGTAAGCTAACAGGCAGCGGAAAAGGCGTCAATGCCATGTGGGCGCGTGATAAATTGCCCAGCTTTATGGTAGTATCCGGCCAATAATAAGGAGAGCAGCACGTGGATAGCAAAGCAGTTGGGAGCAATGCCAAAGATGGCACGGCTGAGTCGGCGCCGTCGCATTTCATACGCAACATTGTCACTGAGGATCTCAAGCAGGGCAAAAATCAGGGCAGAGTCTACACTCGGTTTCCGCCGGAGCCGAATGGCTATCTGCACATCGGCCACGCCAAGTCGATTTGCCTCAATTTTGGCCTCGCCGCCGAGTTCGGCGGCAGGTGCAATCTGCGTTTCGACGACACCAATCCGAGCAAGGAAGATGTCGAGTACGTCGATTCGATCAAACACGACGTGAATTGGCTTGGCTTCCAGTGGCACGGCGAGTTCTACGCATCGGACTATTTCGAGCGGTTGTATCAATTCGCGCGGCAGCTGATTACCGTCGGCAAAGCCTTTGTGTGCGATCTCAGCGCCGATCAGATGCGCGAGTACCGCGGGACATTGACTGAACCCGGCGTGAATAGTCCCTACCGCGATCGCAGCATCGAAGAAAACCTGGATTTGTTCGAGCGCATGCGCGCCGGCGAATTTGCCGACGGCAGCCGGACCTTACGGGCTAAGGTCGACATGGCGTCGCCGAACATCAACCTGCGCGATCCGGTGATGTACCGAGTGCTGCGGGCGACCCATCACCGCACGGGGAATCAGTGGTGTATTTACCCAACCTATGATTTCGCCCATGGCCAGTCGGATTCGATCGAAGGGATCACTCATTCGATTTGCACCCTCGAATTCGAGGATCACCGGCCGCTCTATGATTGGTTTCTCGACCAGTTGGGCGTGCACCACCCGCAGCAAATCGAATTCGCCCGGCTGAACCTTACTTACACGGCACTGAGCAAGCGGAAGTTGCTCCAATTAGTGCAGCTAAAACATGTCAGCGGCTGGGACGATCCGCGTATGCCAACCTTGGCGGGTATCCGCCGGCGTGGATATACACCGGAAGCGATTCGGAATTTTTGTGAGCGGATCGGCGTGGCTAAACGAAACAGCATGGTCGACATCGCCATGCTGGAGCACTGTTTGCGCGAGGATTTGAACAAGCGCGCGCCACGCGTAATGGCGGTGCTGCGGCCGATTAAAGTCGTGTTGGAAAATTATCCCGAGGGGCAGGTCGAGGAGCTCGACGCGGTCAACAATCCCGAAGACCCCGCCATGGGAACGCGTAAAGTGCCATTTTCCAGGGTGTTATACATTGAACAAGACGATTTTCGCGAAGAGCCGCCCAAAGGGTTCTTCAGGTTATCACCTGGGAAAGAGGTTCGGTTGCGCTATGCATACATCATAAATTGCATTGGCGTTGAAAAGGATCCAGCCACCGGTGAGGTGCGGGAGCTACGCTGCATTTACGATCCGGCAACCAAGAGCGGTTCATCGCAGGGCAGTCGCAAGGTCAAGGCTACTATTCACTGGGTATCAGCAAGCCATGCTGTGGAAGCGGAAGTTCGATTGTACGATCACCTGTTCGCAAACGAAGACCCAGAGGACGTGCCGGAGGGTGCGGACTGGTTAGCGAGTCTCAGTCCGAACTCGCTTGAACGATTGAGCGTGTGCCGCGTGGAGCCTTATCTCATAAAGGCTAAAGTCGGAGAGCTCTTTCAATTCGAGAGGCTCGGCTATTTCTGTGTGGATCAGGACTCTTCATCAAGTAAGTTGGTCTTTAACCGATCGGTAACCCTGCGCGACAGCTGGGCAAAGATCGAAAAGAAACCAGCAAGTAAGTAATCCCTCTTAGCTGAATTTGCTTGACCGGCAATATTTACGCTAATTCCTAAAAATTTAGCGGTAACCCTGCAAGAGCGTTTTGGTATTGCCACAGTTAGGCGCCGAAAGCCTATGGTCGGTTCCAGTTGTCCCCTAATTGCCAATGATGGCGCGAAAAAGGCTCGAAATGGCGTCTTTTTCATCAAATTCTTGTACTTGACTAATAGATTTAACTTATATATACCGTTGCACGCGATTACCATTGATCCACGTGAGTGCCAAGGAGTTACAAAAAGGATGGGAGATTGGCGGTTAATTCCACTAATTGGCGGTTTGTCCCACTATTGGAGCTCAGCAGCCGTAGCCGGCTTTCCTGAGTGTTCCATGGCGCGAGATTGGTGCGGAGGTTTGATCCAATGAGCGTTCCCGGGGTCAATGTTCCGGTCTTTAAAGACCGCATCGAAAAAAAATACCAGCTCGGAGTAAAAGATAGTGAAGTCGCTAACTTATGGCGCGAAATAGGGGCTGTGCTGGCGCCCTTCGGGATGGTGCCGGTGCAAGAAATTACCTCGGTTGGAAGCGTCTATTTCGATAACAAAGACTACGACCTTTTACGCTATAGTCTCGACCACCGGCTATTTCTTGTCAGGCTTCGGGCCTACGAATTATACGGCCGCCCCCCGCAAGCTATTTCAGAGTATTGGGTCGAAGTAAAAACGGCCGCCGAGGAGCGTCGGTCGAAGCGAAGGTTTCGTCTGACGAGAAGTCAGCTCCAAACTTTTTTGCAGGGTGGCGAGCCTAGCCAAATCGTTCTTGATCATAATCGACCGGATCATGATCCCGATGAACTCAGAAAACTCTATCGAGACACCCAAGAGACCATCGTCACTTTGGGACTGAAGCCATTCATCCTAATTGTTTACAAAAGAGTCGCTTTTCAGAATGAAAACGAGCGTTTGTCGATCGATTGGGATGTCCAGTACTACAACGTCTCGACCGACGTTTACGATTTTAATTCGTGGAAGGATCCTCTTATTCCGGCGGCCGGTCGGGCGCGCGCCGTTATCCTCGAGGTAAAATATTTGCAAGGGAGCCTGCCTGCATGGTTTGGCGAACTTCAGCGGCTCTTCCCGATTCGGGAGCGGGAATGTCTAAAGACTCTCGAAGCGATGGGAATCTTGTTTGACGGTGAACTCAAGCAGCACCACCAAGCGGAATATTTCCGCCCAAGGATCAACGCTTACATGGCGGATACCCAGATCGCCTGACAGGGACGTCATCAATGGTCCAGGAAAAAAGCACGCCACAGATTTATAAGCACACTATCGGAATGGTGGCGCTTGGTTATTGGAGTGCGGCCCTGACCAATGGGGCTTTGAGAGTTGTCCTGCCAGTTTACTTGGCGTCCGTGGGAGTGTCGATTTCAAAAATCGCATTCTTGTTTTTCCTGTTCAAATTCGCAGAGATTTTCGCGCCCCTGGGTATCGGCGTACTGCTCAATCGGTGGGGCTACAAGCGGACCTTTCTTACCGGTCTAGCGCTCCACAGCTTGATCTCGGCGCTGTACTTGGTTCCGTCGTTCGTCGGTATTTACGTCGAACGGTTCATTCGCGGTATGCTCTATTTTGCCGACATGAGCTCGGTCTACGTCAAGCATTTTGCCGCCAAAGAAAAACAGCGCTTTCTTATCAACATGATCCTCGGCCTGAAGGAAGCATCTAAAGGTGTCGGAATGATCGGCGGCGGCCTTTTGATCGCGTACATGACGCTCGAGCACACACTCCTGGTCTTCGCAGCGTTGACAGCCATCTCGACCGTCATCGCTTCTTTCTATTTGCCGGATCTGAAAGAGCAAGTACAAACTCCGGTGCTGAAGATTTGGGGCACCGTCGACACACGCATCAAGACCCTCGGGTTGAGCTTTGGTTTTCTCAACGGTGCTCTCGATGCGTGGGGCGTCGTCGTTCTGCCGGTCTTTCTAACGAAATTTCTCGGCGTATCGCCGGCCTTTGTTGGCACGGTGATGATGGCGGAATATATTTTCCAAGGGCTGATCGTGACGTTTTTTTCCAAATACGTGAAACTTACCTGGGAGCCACGAAAACTATTGATATTGAGCGGAGTCCTCCTCATTCCCGTCTGCATCATGTTGTCGCTCGCCAATACGCTTTACCCGTATTTGACAACGGTGTTTGTCTATATGTTCCTGTTCAGCGCGTCGATGGTTTATTACAACCATCTCATGTTGGAGTTTGCCAGCGAGGAGAAAACCTCCCTCGATCTGGCGACCTATACGACCCTAACCAATGTATTCAAACCCATCGGTGTAATCGTTTCTGGGCTGCTGGTCGATTCAATGGGCCTGAGCTGGGCCTACTACTTTGCCGCGCTCCTGACACTTGGCTCCGCCGTGACCTGCATCGCGCTGCCTAAGTCGCAAGCGCAGGAGGCAAAGCTCCAAGGTCACTACGCAGCGGAAACGGCATTGCTGAAATAATGAGATGCCAATGGATGGTAACGGCTTGTATCTGTTAACCCGGGATGAGTTATGAATGCAAGATTACACAACCCACGCGGTAACATAAGAGAGATTCCTATCCACACGATCGTTGCTGGAATGCATGTGTCAAGTGGAGTCCTGCTCGGATTGAACGCCCCGCTACCCGCCAGCCAAGTCGCCAGGTTCGCATTGTCGCTGCAACGATTGAGAAAGCATGGCAAAGGGATCATTTTGAGATGCCGAGAAACTTTTCCCTACATGATCCCGGTTCTGTCACAGGTGGACGGCATTATCTCTCCGAAAACGACTGTTGCCGCCAAGGGCCACGCGGCGGAATTTTGCCGCGAAGAAGGTAAATCATTCGTGGTGGCGGATGAATCGACCTGGGGCGCGCTGGAAAGACACGAAGGGGAAAATATTCTTGTCGATTCGCGAGGTCAAAAAATAGTTTTAGCTCCGGATCGGCGATCCGTCCAAAAAGCCGCGTCGGGGTATGCGCCGCTGCCGGAAACCCTGCTTATTGCCGATCTGATCAAATCAGGTCGACATCTTTCTTTGCTTTCGACCATCCCGGAACCGATCGGGTTCGCCGGGAAATTTTCTTATTTTTGTCGCCAAGAACAACTGATTACGTCAAGTGGAACAAGTCCGTGGGAGCTAATGCAGAGAAGCAAGGAGGACTGCATAGAAATCCTCTATACCCTATGGAACGAGTATGTCAGCGGAATCCAGCCGGGCGTCGAGATCATTCTTCGAAGCCTCGATGCTCGTTCTGATGAATATCCAGGTTCCCCGCTTAACCATGAGCACAATCCTCAGTTAGGCGACCATGGGCCTTCTCTGTTCAGTAGCTACCCGCATCTTCTCGAAGCCGAAACCGCCGCCATTGCGAAAGTGAAAAGTGATCATAGCGATAAAAAAATTACTTATCTGCTCCCTTTCGTCCGGACAGCGAATGAGATTGGTTTGGCCAGGAAGGCCCTCACGGATGCGCTGGCCGACGAATCCCTCCCCAAGGACTCGATCAATTTTGACGTGATGTTTGAAACCCCGTCTCTCCCGTATCTTATGGATGAGATGGCTGCCGCTAACGTCAAAACCATTTGGATTGGTACCAAGGATCTTTTGATGTCGTTCATTATGGTCGATCGCGATAATCCGAACCCGGAGCTCCAGGGCTATCTCAAATTGCTCAGCGATCGGGGTGAGCCAAATCTACCGTTCATCGAATACTTGAATGAGACCGTCGGCCGGTTTATCGATCGTGGATTTGAAGTCGTGATGTATTCTCTAGCGAGCGAAACGCCAACCTTTGCGAAGCACTTGCCGACTCGGGTTGGTTTTCTTCTGTCTAAAGGGGCGGTGAAAGCCGCCCTCAGCCTGCTCCCAGATTGAGATATAAGCGTTAAAAGAGCGTCGGCTTCGAGACTTGATTCGGCCCCTTATCGTTAGTTCACGCCAAAGTTCTTGGTCGGGATTGCCAAGTTAATCCCGTCAATTCTTGCCCAGTTTTGCAGAATCCTTGCCCGTGGGATTACCGGCAACCTCTTGTTTCGGGTAAGGATTTTGGATTAATTTATGTTAAAGTTTAAAATAATGATATATCATTACTCTGTTGTGCCAGGACTCATTTTGATGGGCATTGGTGTTCAATTTTTGATTTTGATTGTGGTTGTTGGCTTTCAGCCACTTGTCCCTGGAGCACTCAGAGGGATTTCAGTAGCTGCATTTCGCATTGAGTGATTTCGAGTTCGCTAGTTGCGTACGTTTCTGAACAATAGTCATCATCAGTAGTTAATCGAGCGGAATCTCGTCGCAGCATATTACGAAATTTAAAACCCAGGAGGCAATCATGTTAAGCTTAAGACGTTTAATCGTTTTATTTTTTTCGCTGCAAATCGCCCAAGCGGCCGGCCTGAATTCACTATTGGCAGCGGATGGAAGGGTGCTGGTTTTTGGACGCGCTCAGGACGACGCAGTACGAGCGATACGGGACCGACAAGAGTTCGTCGACTATATGGCAAAGAAGTTAGCTCCCGTTGGAATTTCCGGTGGCAAAATTTTAGTGGTTGATAATCTTCATCTCTTGGCGCAAGCCATCAAGGAGAACAAAGTCGACGTCTTCCACGATTCCCCTGTGCCTACCATGGTACTAGCCCGTCAGACAGGTGCAATTCCGATACTTAGGCAGTGGAAATATGGCGAGGCGGAGTATGAGAGTGTCATTCTTGCGCGGAAGAGTAGCGGTATTGAAACGCTCACTGATCTGGAAGGAAAAGTGCTCGGCTTCGATGAACCGCATTCGACATCCGCTCATGTGGTTCCGCGCATGTTGCTAACTGAGAAGAAACTGAAGCTCGTGCACTTGACTTCCACCGGCGGAGCCAAACCCAAGGCCGTGGGATATGTGTTTGGCAGTGATGGCAGCGCGGTAAATCTACTGATCACGGGGCGACTCGATGCCGCAACGACTTCCTTGAGGGAATTTAACGAACTCAGACCCGAGATCCGCGACTCGCTCAAAATTGTCGGTAAAACGATGTCCGTGCCACGGCAGCTGATCGGTGTGCGTAAGGATCTCGAACCGAAGTTGGTCAAGGCGCTCCGAGACGTTTTGGTTAACATGGATCGTGACCCCGAAGGGCAGCAAGTGCTCAGGCGCCAACAGAAATCGACCAAGATCGATGAAATCCCGGTTGCGGCGATGCAACAACTCAAAACCATCGAGAAATTTGTTTTTTCATTGCCCGAAAAGGTTAATACCTGGTGACAGTCCGAGATGAATCTGCAGTTCAAGCCGGGACTTAAGCTAAAGGTCTTTCTCTCGTTCGCGCTATCCTATCTCGCCGCGGTGGGAACGCTCACCTTCTTGACGATTCGTTCTGAACGAAGTTTGCTCTTGGAGCAAATGGCGGCGAGGGCGAGGGTCGGTATCAACCTGATGGAGCTGAGTGTCGCCAACCGGCTTTATCGTTTAGACGTATTTCAGCTTGAAACGATCGCACGAGAGGCCAAGGCACTTCCCGATGTCGAGTATGCCTATATCTACGATGTCAAGGGTCGCATCGTCGGCGATTTCCATGAAGACCGGCGTCGGCTATTTTCGACCTTTAACGACGAGGTGGGACGGAAAATCCTAGATTCCCTCGATACCCTCGTCCATATTGACGATGAGGCCGGCATCATAGATGTTTCCAAACCGGTAAATTTGAACCACGAGCGGCTCGGTGGCATCCGTTTGGGTCTTAATCTGAAGCCGGTGTTTGCTCAGATCAGGGCGCTCACCATCCACGCCGTGGTCATTGCTACACTGATTTTCTTGCTCGGCCTAGTGATAATTTTCGTAATCACCTTGAGATTTATCATGCCCATCGAAAGACTGATTGTTGCCGCTAAACATATTGAAGACGGGGATCTGCAATATCGAGTCAACATCAAGCGGGATGACGAAATTGGCACACTGAGCGTGGCCTTCGACCAAATGGGTGAGCGCTTATTGCAACGGGAGCGGGAGTTGAAACAGTCCCAAGAAACCCTGCGGCGCGCCGACCGCCTCTCTTCGTTAGGTCTCCTAACAGCCGGTTTGGCGCATGAAATCCGCAACCCACTCGTTGCCATCCGGACGTTTACCCAGCTCTTGCCGGAGCGCTATGACGACCCTGAATTTAGGGAAGGCTTTCAAGGACTAGCTCTCAAGGAAGTCGATCGTATCTGCGGCCTGATCACGGATCTACTAAGTTTTGCCAGGCCTTCGAAACCTAATGTCGCGCCAGAAAATGTCAGCGACGTGGTCGACAACATC
>Ga0137429_1000883_pt1 | contig 10593 bp, 8 predicted proteins | sample EasRivERMZT736_2_FD_102304 | JGI IMG/M metagenome (GOLD analysis project Ga0137429, IMG submission 102304) | Soil microbial communities from meander-bound floodplain in the East River, Colorado, USA - East River MetaG ERMZT736_2 | ecosystem: Environmental > Terrestrial > Soil > Floodplain ...
GACACCCGGGGGCCGCTGGGAACTCCGCCAGGTCTTGGACTGCGCCAGTCCTCTGGCGCTTTGAGAGTGGGCGTGAAATGGGCGACGGTCGAAACTTCGTGCTCAGCCTCACCACGTGTCTGGAGGGAAAAGCGGTAGAGGACTACCGCAGTCCAAGACGTTTTCGCGACGGAGCAAGAGAAGACCCCCTACGGAAGTCCCGCAAAACTCGTCTCCAGCTTAGGTAAATCCCGTAGCGCGGCGCTGCAAGACATTGTTCTCAAAGCACTTCCGAGGTGGGGCCGAGGGGCGCAGTTCTACGAAGGCGCAGGGTGGTACTTTGGACACGTTGACGCGCGAGCACTTTTAGGCAAGATGTCTGTCCACGCTCCACGATTGCCTATGATAGCAACGTGCGATGGGTAAATGTTCCGGGTAAACCAAAACACAAAACAAAAAGACAAAAGACAAAGTAAAACTATGAAAGTGCAGAGAAACAAAAACCTCAGAAGGCAGGGCTTCACCCTCATCGAGATGATCGGGGTGTTGGCGGTGATTGCCATTTTGGCAGCGCTGCTCATCCCCAAAATCTTCAATGCCATCAACGATGCGCGTGTCAACAATGCGGTCGTTAGTTACAACACGATCAAAGCCGCCTCAGCGGAACATTACGCTAAATATGGAGCATTCGACAAAACGGCCGCCGGGGCGTCTGTCCCGGCTGGTACTTCACCGCATCCTCCGGGGACAGCCGGCGTGGCAGGCATGGCATACTGGGACGGTCAGCTTCTGTCCGAAGGATTCTCGGATAAACTGTTCCTTGTCAAAATCGGCACCAATTCCTTTGCAACAGTGACAGCGGGCACCCCAGGTACCCTCGCATTCGTTGCCCCGTCCGTATATGACCTCGATGGGGTCAACGGCAATGATGTAACGAATGGCAACTGGATAGTCGAAGCGATCATCGAAGGAGTTGCGGGCACGGATGCGAAGGACGTGAATGACCGGCTGGATGGTGACACCGGCCCGTTCGTCGTGACGGTGGGTGCGAATGATATCGCGGGGCGTGTCAAGTACGACTCGACGGCAGGCACCCTCCGCATCTACGTCACTCATCGCTAGACCATTCTCTGTCCGAACAATCAGGTTGGAAAAGCGGATGGCCGCGTGGCCATCCGCTTCGCGTTTGCTGAAACGAACACCACAAAAAAAGGTTCGCTCCATTGCGCAGTTTTAGTGTAACATTCCGAACAGTGTCCACTACGAGGCAAATCAAAAAGCGTCTCGGCGAACGGCTGATTGAAGCGGGTCTTCTCAGTCAGGCTCAACTGGACCTGGCCCTGCGCGAGCAGAAGAGAAGGGGAGGCCTTCTCGGTCAAATCCTGGTGAAGCTGGGCTTGGTGCCGCCGGAAGTCGTCTCTGACTACCTCGCCCATGAAGCTGAAGCTCAGTTGGTCAATCTTAGCCGGACCATCATCGACAAGTCAGTTCTTGAGCTGGTTCCATTCGAGGTATCCAAACGTTTCCGGGCGGTCCCTTTAGCGCTTCTGGACCGAAGTCTGACTGTGGCGCTGGCCGATCCGTTGAACGTGCAGGCGATTGATACGCTCCACAACATTACGGGCCTGAGTATCGACGTCGTAGCGGCTCCTGAACGAGACATCCTCAACTGCCTGGCCCGGCATTACGGCACCGGCGGCAGCATCGAGGAATCCATCGATCGCGTCCTGGATGAAAAGGCCGCCGACGAGACGCCAACGGAGGAGATAGTCATCGACCTCAACGAAGGCAGTCCCGAGGATGCGCCAGTCATCCGCCTGGTCAGCCAGATCGTCACGCGGGCTGTGGAAACCGGCGCCAGCGATATCCACTTCGAGCCGGAAGAACGGTTGATGCGGATCCGCACGCGCATCGACGGCATCCTTTACCAGGACGTTCTGATTCCAAAATCGATGCAATCGGCCGTGAGCACGCGCATGAAAATCCTGGCGGATTTGGACGTGGCGGAAACGCGGGTACCGCAGGATGGTCGGGCGACGGTTTCGGTGGGAGGCCGGCAGATCAATCTGCGCGTTTCCAGCTTGCCGACTGCCTTCGGTGAAAACATCGTCGCGCGTGTTCTGGATCCGTCCTCCCAAGTCTCGGAATTGGCCACGCTCGGGTTCGAGCCGGACATCGAGAAATCGTTTCTCGAGGCCGTGAGCAAGCCTTACGGCGTCATACTGGTGACCGGCCCAACGGGCAGCGGCAAAACGACTACGCTTTACGCTGTGTTGAGGCACGTCAGCACGATGGAAGTGAGCACGTTCACCCTGGAAGATCCCATCGAATACCGCATGCCCGTCATCCGGCAGACACAGATCAAAGAAGAGATGGGGCTGACCTTCAGCAGTGGCCTGCGCGCGCTGCTTCGCCAGGACCCGGACGTGATCCTGGTGGGCGAAACGCGCGACACGGAAACGGCGCAACTGATGGTGCGGGCCGCATTGACGGGGCACCTGGTGTTTTCCACCTTGCACACGAATGACGCGCCCGGAGCGGTTCCGCGATTGATCGACATGGGCGTCGAGCCGTATCTGCTGCCGTCCAGCCTCCTGGCCGTGCTGGCCCAACGGCTTGTCCGCACCCTCTGCGCCAGTTGCAAAGAAGAGGTTGCGGACCCGCAGCGGGTTTTTGAGGAAGCCAAACTGGAGCCACCGCCCGGCTTGCCGCTTCGTTTGTGGCGAAGCGCCGGCTGCCCGAACTGCAAAGGCACCGGATATAAAGGCCGGCAAGGCATCTTCGAAGTCATGATGGTGGATGAGCGTTTTCATACTCCGATCATCCAACGGGCCAGCGCGCAGGAGTTTTACCGCCTGGCCCGCGAGGGTGGGATGCGCACCATGTTTGAGGATGGCCTTCGCAAAGCGGTCAAGGGCCTTACCACCATTGAAGAACTGCTGCGCGTCACGCGACTGACGGCACATTGAGGAAAGCGATGAAACTGAAAACTTCGCTCACTCTTCGGGAGGGCGAGCGTCCTCGCGAGCCTCGGAATTCCCTGGAAAAGTGTGCTCGCGGGGACGCTCGCGCTCCCGTCAGCGCGAGTTTTGAGACAGTCTCTGCCGAGACGCCGCTACGCATGGAACTGTATTCTAATTATGCCTGTTTTTCACTACACCGGGATTGATGACCGAGGCCGGAGCATCAAGGGCACGATGCCCGCAAGCGATGAGGCCAACCTGGAGGAGAAACTCCGGGCCATCGGATATTGGCCGCTCGAAGTCGAGCAGGAAATACTGGGCAGGAAGCGGGCGAAGCCTGACGACCCGGGAGTGCCCTGGCTCAATTGGTTCGGCAAAGCGAGGCGGCGGGACCTGATCGATTTCTGCACCATCATGAGCTTCCAAACCAAGGTCGGCATCCCGTTGATCCAGGCCTTGCACGTGGCCCGCCAGGACTGCGAGAATGAACGCTTTGGCAACGTGCTGAAAGGACTTCAGCGGCACATTGAGGGCGGCCTGCTGTTTCATGAGGCGCTGGAGAAGTATCCGAAGACCTTCTCGCTTCACTTCATCAGCGTGATTCGGGCCGGAGAACTGAGCAGCAGGCTGCCGGAAACATTTCTCGACCTGAAGAATTACCTGGAATGGGTGGAGAATGTGATCGCAGAGGTCCGCCAGGCCAGCCTCTATCCGTTGATCGTCATGACGGTGGTCGGCGGCTTTGTGCTGTTCCTGTTTTCCTACATCATTCCCCAATTCGCTGCGTTGTTGAAATCAACCAATGCCCCGCTGCCGCTCATCACTCAGATCATTTTTGGGGTGAGCGATTTTGCCAAAGCCACCTGGTGGTTCTGGGGGTCAATCCTGATCTTTTGCACGCTTGGCATCATGATCGGACGGCGCATTTCCAAACGATTCGCGATCTGGGTGGATAGCGCAAAGATCAAGCTGCCCATCTTTGGAGAGTTGAATCTGATGCTGTCCATCTCCCGTTTCACGCACAATCTGTCCATTCTTTATCGTTCCGGCATCCCCATCATCCAGGCGTTTCATCTGTGCGAAGAGCTGGTCGGCAACGCCGTGGTGGAAAAGGCGGTCGCCGAATCCGAAGAGAGCCTGAAGGGCGGCGAGATCATCAGTGAAGCCATGCGCCGGCACGACGTTTTTCCTTCCATGCTCATGCAAATGGTGATCATGGGGGAGACGACCGGCAACCTGGACGCCGCCCTGGACAACGTGGCGGATTATTACAACCAGATCATCCCCAGGCGGATCAAAAAGATTTTTACCATCCTGGAACCGGCGCTGATTGTGTTTTTGATCTTCGTGGTCGGCGCGGTGGCATTGGCCATCTTCCTGCCGATCATCTCGTTGATGGGGTCGATTTCGAAGCGTTGATGGGTGATTTCAAAATGTTGATGAGTTTTCGATTTTCCGCAGTCCCGAAGGGACATTTGAAAATAGCCCGGCGTTTCAACGCCGGGAAACGAAGGCAAAGGACCACGTCCCGAAGGGACGGTCGAAACGAAACGTTGGGGCCAAGTCGTTCAGCCGTCGCTTCGCGACTCATGGGTTGCATCTCAGCGCCCGGCGTTGAAACGCCGGGCTATTGGCGAGCGCCCCTGCGGGGCTTTTCCAGGGCTATTTATAGGCTTGCTTTGGCTTTCCGGATCAGCCATGGTTTGCCTCCAGCCAACGCGGCTAATCCACAGCTCGAAAGGCCTGGTCTTTTATGTTGAACCACACGCAGTCCGCCCGCATTTTGATGCGTCTCCTGAAGAAGTTTAGAGGCAATCAAAGCCATCGCGCCCGCCAAGGTTTTACGGCCATCGAATTGGTCGGGGTCATGGCGGTGCTGGCCATTCTGGCGGCGATGCTCGTCCCGCCCATGATCAAAAGAATCGATCAGGCGGCGTGGACAAAGGAACGGGCCGATCTTCAGACCATGGCCAGTTCGTTCACGCAATCCATTCTCCGCAACAGGACGATTACGAACTACGCCGGCATGGCGACGGCCATCGCCAGGGAGATGTCGCTGCCGGTGAGCGCGATTACGACGACGACGCGCGGGCGGGCGCGAGCCTTCCTCGTTGATCAGAACTTGCGGATTGATGGTGCAACATTGCCCTACTCGCAAAGCTCTACTGGCGCGGCCAGCGTGGTCAGCGCTCGGGCAATCATTGTTTCTTCAACGGGTCAGGCTTTGCCCGTGTCCAGCAGCGATGGTTTGAGTGACGCCGAGTTCGAGGCCATTTGGGATACGTCCGATGGGGCGAAGCCCACAACGGCAACGTGGAACAGTTGGGCCAACGGTGATGATCTTCTTATCCAGAAACTGGATCTGAAACCATTATTTCACCAGCTCATCCTGATCGACCATGACGATGCCAACGCGGCGCTCTTTTCTATCGACCGCACGAACATCATGACTGTGCCAGGCGGTGGAGCGGGATGGAACAAGTGGTACCTCGATGGCACGGTCGCGATCTTGCGCAACCCAGCGGGATTGATCCAAACCAAATACCTGATGAAGCGCAACATCGGCTTTGTGTTTGAGGCGGGCGCATGGGGCGGGCTGGTCCTGGGCGGGAACACGACCGATCCCCTGGCGGACTTCTTCGCCCAAAAGGCCTACCAGTTTTACACGTCAGCTCTCAATCCAGCCCCGAACAACGGCGGCGCAAGCCAGTTCAGCGTCCTGGTATTAATGTATTCTTTCATGTTCGATTTCACGCTTTGGGCAAATGAATGTCCCCATTTTGATCCGCATGGGACGAGCACATCTCCCGAGGCCACACTTTTGAAGACTGTTGTTGGACCCACCGCAAATGGTACTTTGGGCGCCATCAGTGGTGCAGGCGGACTTCTCAAATAAGCTGTGAAGAAAGAGGGAACGATGAAACATCCAAGAACAGGCCGATTCCAGCGCGCGTTTACGCTGATCGAAGTGGTAGGTGTCCTTACCGTCATCGCCATCCTCACTGCCATCCTCGTGCCGGCGCTCATTCGGCAAATGGACCGGTTCGCTGGCGAGCAGGAAACCGCCACCTTGAGGTCCATGGGCGATGCCTTGCGACAAAGTATCCTCAGGAACCGCTACATTCCCGCTTTGACAAATTTGGTTTCGACGATCGTGACGGAATTGGGCGTCAACGTTTCCGACGTCACCACAAATGCGCGCAAAAATCCGCGCTACTTTCTGTTCGATCCGAACCTGGGCATCGGCGGTGCGGGTCTGCCTTACCAGCAAACCAGCATCGGCTCCTCCAGTTCCCCCACCAATGTGCGTGTGGTCCTGCTTTCCAGCATCGGCCAGCGATTCACCAATATGGTGAGTGGCACTCCGAGCGCCTCTGATTTCAATGCGATTTGGGACTGGAACGATGCCAGTAGCACCGCGCCGTCGGCTTCGCTACTCTCGGGTTTCTCCCGAGGGGACGATCTCAAGATCCAACGGCTCGACGTCTCTCCGCTCTTCGTGCGCCTGGTGTTGACCGCCTATGGATCGTCCGGCTCACCCGGATATTCGATCGACTCGACGAACTGGGGGACGGCGATAATCGTTACCAATGGGGGCGCAGGCATCGATCGGTATTTTCTCCAGAACTCAATTCTTGCTTTGCACACGCACCTGGGAATTCTCGATTCCCGGCAGATCCTGATTCGCGACAACTCCTTTGTCTATAATGAGGATGTCTGGCGCGCGAGTATTATCGGAGCAGTGAGCATCGGAGGTCTGGATATCACGACCGTCGTGGACAAATTTTTGAAGGCGCCACCGAACTTTAATGACAACGTGCCGTACGGGACGAACCAGCAGCGCATCATTGTGACGAACATGATGGCTTACATGGACGCATACATCGACTGGGCCGGTGCTGGTTTTCCGTCCGGGTTCCTGAAAAACACGGCCAACTCGAAGCAGGACGAGATGATCACGTCCATACGGAGCATATATGAACCGGGTGGTGGGGCTAACGATTACACGCCCGTGAACACTAATGCTTGTACGCCGTTTTAATTATCCCTTTCGTGCCTGTGCGATCAGGCGCATCTTTTGGCAGTAACACCGGAGGACGGAATTCATTCCGCTACGGGGCCGCATTTCTCTACACCTGCGGAATAAAATTCCGCGCTCCGTTTCTCGACCTTTTGCTACGGCGAGCGCAGCAGGTAGAAACGTTGCGGCAAGATGGCCGCGCCGAAGTCGGTGAACTGGTAAAAGCCATCGCCAAGCGGTATGGGCGGACCAAGCACGGTCCAATCTGATGAGGGCAAACTTACGTTCGTGGTCGCGATGATGTTGAAGGGAAGATTACCGGGATTGTGCCAGACGAATTCCAAGGCGCCGCTCTGGAGTCTGGTAAGACTCGTCAAATACAACGGGCGTGACAGGTAACCCACAGATTCAATCACGCCGCTGGAGCCATTCTGTTCACCGCCAGCAACGCGGCCTCGTGCCCGCAAATAGAGGTTCTGTCTGGCCAGCAGCGTGATGCCGCCAAGCTCCCATCCGCCGCTGATCTGCGTGCCGTGGCCTAACAAGGAATAGGTGAGACCATCCGGCGACTGTTCGAAAGTGACCTGATCGACTTCCGGTCCGGACCCGCTGCGGTGCCAGGTCACTGTGCTGCTGGTCCCATCAATCACGAGCTTTTGCAAGGAAGCATCGCTGCTGGCCAGCCTTCCAATCTTGTTGCGCATCTCGCCGCCCAGCATGGTGAATTTGCCGCCGACGAGAACCTTGCCATCTGTCTGTAGGGCGATGCTGGAGACGGTATTGTCGGCTCCTGCGGTAAAACTGCTGTCCAAGGTTCCATCCGCATTTAATCGTCCAATTCGGTCGCGCGGCTGGCCGCCCAGCATGGTAAAAGAGCCTCCCACGACAATTCGCCCATCGGCTCGCACGGCGATGCTGGATACAATATTATCCGCCCCAGCCGTAAAGGTCGTGTCCAGGGTCCCGTTCGTGTTTAATCGTCCGATACGACTGCACGGTAGTCCGGCCAGCATTGTAAAAGAACCTCCCACCAGGATCTTCCCGTCCATCTGCACAACGATACAGAGCACGGGAGCGTTTGCTCCCGGATCGAAGTCCGGGTCCAAACTGCCATCGGCCCGCAGGCGGCCGAGATAGCTGCGAGGCTGACCGCCGAGCATGGTAAAGTGCCCTCCCACCAGAATCTTTCCATCGCTCTGCAACGCCAAACCAAGCACGCGGTCATTTGCATCTGGATTGAAGGGCGTATCCAATATCCCCTCGTTGCTTAGCCGGCCAATCCGACTGCGGGGTTGTCCACCCAGAAAAAGGAAAGCACCCCCGATCAGAATCTTCCCATCGCCCTGCAAGGCCAGGCTGTGGACATCACCGTCAGCTCCCGGATTAAAGTTGCTGTCCAGACTGCCGTCGTTCGCCAGGCGGCCAATCCGATTGCGGGGCTGCTCATTGAGCAAGGTGAAACTGCCACCGACCAGAATTCTGCCATCCGCCTGCACGGTGAGACAGTGAACATTCGTATTGGCCGTGGCCGTGAAGACTTGATCCGGGCTGCCGTCGGCATGTAAGCGGGCAAGATTTGTGCGGGGCTCCCCTCCGACCACAGCGAAATGGCCTCCTATTAGAATTTTGTTGTCTGGTTGCAGGACCAGGGTTTTCACGGATCCGTCAGCTCCTGGATTGAGAGTCATGTCGAGCCGTCCGTCGGAATGGAGCCGGCCAATACGGTTGCGCGGCTGTCCGCCCAGGATGTTGAAATAGCCTCCCACCAGAATCTTTCCATCCGCCTGCACGGCCAGGCTGGGAACGCCATTGTTTGCTCCCGGATCGAACGTTGTATCGAGGCTGCCATCAGGGTTTAACCGGGCAATCCCGCTGCGCGTTTGGCCGCCTACTTCAGTGAAAATGCCACCCAATACAATCTTTCCATCTCGCTGCACGGCCATGCTGAGCACCGCATTGTCGGCGTGCGGATCAAAGTCGCGGTCGAGGCTGCCGTCGGAATTCAGTCGCGCAATATAGTTGCGGGGTTGGCCCCCCAGATTGGTAAATTCCCCCGCTACCAGGATCCTCCCGTCCGGTTGGGCAGCGAGGGCATACACATAATTGTTTGCCTCTGGCTTGAAGTTCGTATCCAGACTGCCGTCAACATTCAATCGGCCAAGATATTTACGTGGCTGACCGCCGAGCGTGGTGAAATAGCCTCCGACCAAAATCTTGCCGTTCATTTGCACGGCCACTGCATCTACTTCCCCGTTTGGTGCAGGGTTGAAGGCGGTGTCCAGGCTGCCACTGGCATTTAACCGGCCAAGGAACGGTCGCGCCTGATCGTCTAGCATCATGAAATTGCCGCCCACTAAAATCTTCCCATCAATTTGCAGACCCAGGCTCGATACGTAGCCGTCTGCGCCAGGATCGAAAGAATTGTCCAGGCTGCCGTCGGTATTCAATCGCCCAATAAAGTGGCGGAAGTGTGGGTCCAGCCTGTTGAAAGCGCCTCCGACGACAATCTTCCCGTCGGTCTGCACGAGCAGGCTCAACACATAACGGTCTGCTTCTGGATTGAAAGCAGCGTCCACACTGCCGTCCACATTGAGACGGGCAATATTGCTGTGCGTCATTCCGTTGACAGACCTGAAGTCGCCCCCGAGGATGATTTTGCCATCCGCTTGAATCGCGATCGTGTTAATGAAGCGGTCAACGATGGGATCGAAACCGTCGTTGGCATTCTGGCCCCGCGACGACGACGCCAGTAGGAAAGCGATAAGGACGATGGACCCGTGGAGACTCAGTGAGCACAGAGAATTGCCATTCATGATTAATACCGTTCCACCCATCGCAATAAAACCCTGCGGTTCTGCAGGCAAACGACTTGTGCCGAAAGCCAACAGGCGAAAGCAACGGGTGGACCACCGGCAAGTTATCGCACTTTCCCACAATTATTCAAGAGGCTTCCAAGGTGGATTCTGCTGAAACGGACCAAGGACGCGTCCGCAGCAGCCAGAAAACACGCTTGCCACCCGTACTGAATGAGATGCAGAGCGGGGCCAGGCTGTTCCGTCGCATTTTAGGTATTGGATTCGCGGGGGTGTGCGAGACGCTCCCCAAAACCAACCTTGCCCCGTAAAGGAGCGCGGACGTCTCGTCCGCCTGAATGAGAGCGGGCTGCTTGCGCCAAATGCCTGCACCCAAGCCAACTCATTGTTTGCTGTTTGGTGAAAGGGGGTTCGCCAGAGACGCAATGGGAGATTGGGGTCACATCTTTGCATTCGATTCTGCTGAAAAACCCTCTGTTGATGTCGGGAAGTCGCACACACTCGTGGTGCAAAATTTTTCAGAAAACTTTGAACGGACTAGCTCGCTGGGGGATCGGATCACCAACTATGAGTCTGCCGGCACTGGATGGCCAATCCCAACTCTTGTCCACCGCCGCCTTACACGATCAACTCTTCGGCCCCACCGATCGTTACCGGCTCTTTGCCCAGAAGATTTATCCGCTCTTGGTCCATCAAGATAACATGGGGTGTCAGGTGCGGGCAAAACCGCTACACCTGACCCCCTATGAATAATACCAACACCAACAACACCAACAAAAAACAAACGCACACGCAAGCCAACAAGGCGGCTCCTGAA
>Ga0137429_1000885_pt1 | contig 10574 bp, 12 predicted proteins | sample EasRivERMZT736_2_FD_102304 | JGI IMG/M metagenome (GOLD analysis project Ga0137429, IMG submission 102304) | Soil microbial communities from meander-bound floodplain in the East River, Colorado, USA - East River MetaG ERMZT736_2 | ecosystem: Environmental > Terrestrial > Soil > Floodplain ...
GTACCTGCTGGCCGCATAAGGACTTACGAAAAAATGACTCCGAAAAAACAAAGCCAGTTGAAAGCCAGTTACAAACCGGATCGGCCCCTTCGTCGCGGAGCCTGTCCCGGCGCGCCGGGATCGCTTCGTCCCTCCGTGCCTTCGTGCCGGTCCCTTCCATTTGGCAATCGACCATTAGTCGGGCGTCTCCCAGAGGATATTGCGTGCCTCGAAGATCGGGCCGTCGGTGCAGCAGAGACGGTAGGACCAGCCGGCCGGATCGGCGGTGTCACGCACTGGCACTACACACGACTGGCACATTCCCGTCCCGCAGGCCATGTTCCGCTCCACGCAGACGTAGCATTCGATCCGCCGCGCCACGCAATACTCGGCCACGAAACGCATCATCGGCTCCGGGCCGCAGGTGTAGATGACCAGTTCATCGGGCGGCAGCGGATTCGCCTGGTGATAGGCGGCCATCGCGGATCCCACGTATCCGCGAAAGCCCAGGCTGCCGTCGTCTGTGCTGATGGCCATCCTCGCGCCGCAATCCGTGAACTCCCTCGCCGAGGGTGTCGCCGTCTTGGCACTTCGATCGGGCGGCGTCGCTGGGTCGAGCGTCAAAGCAAGAAGGTCGTGAGTCTGCGCCCCGCAGAACGCGACGACGCGCTTGGCCGTTTCCTGTAACGCCGCGGCCAGCCAAAGCATCGGCGGCAGTCCCACGCCTCCCGCCACCAGCCATGCGACCGGCTTGCCGTCCGAAATGGGAAAGCTGTTGCCCATCGGTCCCAATAAGCTGAGCGGATCGCCGATGCGCAGCGACTCCATCCATCGCGTGGCCGTTCCGACCACGCGGTAGATCACGTCCACCTCGATGCCGGTAATGGTTCGACGCAAGCCTGCGATGCTGAACGCCCGGCGCAGCATCGGCAGGTTCAGCTCATTTACCCATCGCTCATGACCTGTTTCAGTGGTTTCAACGGGTCGTCGTTCGGGACTGAGGTGTACAAATTGTCCCGCCTGCACCGGTGGGAACGTCGGTGTTCGTAGTGTGAGACGGTAGTGATCCCGACATACTCGTCGGTTGGCAATGACTTGCGCAGTTTGGATCACGTGATCGCGCTGAATCGCTTGTTTCGGGGTGGAGTCGATCATCGCATGAAGTCGTAAAAAAACTTCCGGGATCGAAGCCTAGCCACGATCCCGGAAGTCCGCCACGGCTCAAGAAGCCGCATCTCAAACAGGCCGCGAATCGCCACGAATCACAGCCCAATGCTCATCAAACTCGTTCCCGCGAACTTATCCGTTTGTATTCCAGAGAGGCTCTCGTGTCAACAGCGCCATGTGGCCGCGTTCTCGGCGGCAATGTGCTCGTAACCTAAGCAGCGATAAGGGGTTATGGAAACACAAAGGTGCCGCATGGTTTCTTCGCAGCCGGTAGGCCGTTCCTGGGGATTCTCACATCTTTGACTCGTTTTCCGTCCCCGTATATACTCGACAGTTCGCCGTTGCGGAACGTAAGTCCATATGCGGAGGGAAGTTATGCAATTCGACACCCGCCTAATACGGAACGCCAAAAGGTAATACATCAAATGGACATGATTGTCGTCATGAAGGCCGGAGTGACCGACGAAGATGTGCAACGCGTCGTCGAACGCGTCGCGGAGCTGGGCCTCGTACCTCACTCGTCCAAGGGTGAATTCCGCACCATCGTTGGAGCGATCGGCAAGCGAACACTTGAAGCCCAGCAACAGCTCGAGCAACTTCCCGGCGTCGACGAGGTCATGGCTATTAGCCAGCCCTACAAGCTGGCCTCGCGCGAGTTTCACGAAGCCGACACCATCCTCGACATCAAAGGCATCCGCCTAGGCGGGCCGCACGTGAACATCATTGCCGGACCGTGTGCGATCGAGAGTCGTGAAGTTCTTTTCGGGGTGGGCAAGGCGGTCAAAGAGGCCGGCGCTTCGATCCTCCGCGGCGGCGCCTTTAAGCCGCGGTCGTCGCCCTATTCGTTCAGCGGAATGGGGAAGGAAGGGTTGGAACTTCTCAAAGAGGCCGGCGAAGCCTTGGACATGCCAACCATCACGGAAGTCCTCGACCCGCGTGACGTGCCCACAGTCTATAAGTACGCCGACATCTTCCAGATCGGCGCCCGCAACATGCAAAATTTCAACTTGCTGTTGGAAGTGGGCAAGACGGACAAGCCGGTGTTCATTAAGCGCGGGCTGGCCGCGTCGATTACGGAACTGCTTATGTCCGCCGAATACGTTCTTAGTCAGGGCAACCACCGCGTGATTCTTTGTGAGCGCGGAATTCGCACGTTTTCCGACGAAGTTCGCTTCACGCTGGATGTGTCCGCCATCCCGGTGATCCAAGAACGCTCGCACCTTCCGGTTTTCGTTGATCCGTCACATGCCGCGGGAAAGCGCGATCTTGTTCCCGCCCTGGCCTTGGCCGGCATCGCCGCCGGCGCACAAGGCGCCATCGTCGAAGTACACAGTTGTCCCGACCGAGCGCTCTGCGACGGTCCGCAAGCCGTCCTGCCGCACAATTTCGCCAAGCTGATGGAGCAAATCCGCCAGATCGCCGAGATCGTCGGGCACCGCGTCACCCCCTGGGGCCGCAAGGACAGTCAACCTCGCCGCGCCGTCACGGGAGGCCGGACGACGTAATCGCAATGACGAGTTACGAATCGCGAATTACAGAAGCAGAAGTGAGTGTATAATGTGTCGAGTGCGTCGTCATACTTTGAACGCCCGTTGTCGTAGGCGGCGATCGTTGGAGTGGGTTCATGCTTCGGACAGTAGTCATTCTGATCATTCTTGCCATCCTGAGTCTCGGAGGATACCTCGGGTTCGTGACCTGGACGGATCGGCAGCCGCAGGTGAGTTATAAGGCGGCTCCGGTTACGCGGGGGACGCTTGTCTCCACGGTGACGGCGACGGGCAACCTCGAGCCGTTGGTGAAGGTCCTGGTCGGATCACAAGTGAGCGGGACGGTCACGCGCTGGTATGCCGACTTCAACCAGCGTGTCGAAGAGGGCTTCGTGCTGGCCGAGTTGGACCAGGACCGTTTCAAGGCCACGCTGGACCAGCGCCAGGCAACCGCGAAAGCGGCGAAGGCCAGGGTTGAAGAGGCCCGTGCGGCGCTTGCGGATACGACCCTCAAGCGCGAGCACGCCGAGGTCAACTTCAAGCAGAATGCCGCAACCGATCTTGAACTCGCGGAGACGCGGGTCGCCGAGCAACAGGCGACGGCGGCCGTCCACGCGGCCGAGGCCGAAGTCGAACGTTCCGAGGCGGAGGCGCGCCTCGCCCAGGTCGATTTGGACCGAACGATTATCCGGTCACCCATTAGCGGTGTCGTGATCTCGCGCAACGTAGATGCGGGACAGACCGTCGCCGCTTCGTTTACGGCGCCGATCCTCTTCACCATTGCGAACGATCTAGCCAAGATGCAGGTCAACGCAGCGGTCAGCGAGACGGATATCGGCAGGATTCGCGAGGGCGGCGGGGCCGACTTCCGGGTGGATGCCTATCCGGATCGGCGTTTCCACGGCGTGATATCCCAGGTGCGTTATGCAGAGACCATCGTCGACAATGTGGTCACCTATACGACGCTCATCAACGTAGACAACACGGACCTCGCCCTGCGGCCTGGGATGACGGCGACGATTTCGTTTGAGGTCGCCCGGGCCGAGGATGTTCTGATGGTGCCCAACGCGGCGATGCGTTTCAACCCAACCGCCGCACCGGCCGACGGCGATTGGATGCGTCCGGGCAAGGCGGTAAGGATGCAGCCGCGGGTGTTCAAACTCGACGCCGGCCGCCCCATCGAAGCGCCGATCGAACCGGGACTGACGGACGGAAGTTATACCGAAGTCCGCTCCGGCGAGCTGCGCGATGGCGATCAGGTCGTCATTGAGCAAATTGGCGGATCGCGACCGCGCGTCAACGTTCCCACGCGAACGCCGAGGATGGCCGGATGAGCGGCGATCTGATCGATATCGCCGACGCCTGGAAGGTCTATCACGTCGGGGAAATGCAGGTGCCGGCCGTTCGCGGCGTCTCGCTGCGGGTTTCGTCAGGCGAGTTCGTGGCCATCACCGGGCCAAGCGGATCAGGTAAGTCTACGTTCATGCACTTGCTGGGGTGTCTGGACCGGCTGTCGTCGGGGACGTACCGGTTCGAGGATCAGCCGATCCAGCAGTTGTCGCGCTTGCAACTGGCGCGTCTGCGAAATCGGCGGATCGGCTTTGTGTTCCAGAGTTTTAATCTTCTAGCGCGGACGACGATCGTGGACAATGTGGCCCTGCCGCTCATCTACCAGGGAGTGGGGAGATCCGAACGAAGGAAGCGGGCGACGGAACTGCTGGGCCGTATCGGTCTGGGTGACCGACTGCGGCACCACACCAACCAACTTTCCGGCGGTCAACAGCAGCGGGTGGCCATCGCCCGTGCCCTGGTGACTCGCCCAGCGATGCTCCTCGCCGACGAACCCACGGGAAACCTCGACACCAAAACCAGCCAGGAGATTATGTCCCTGTTCCAAAGGCTCAATCGGGACGAGGGCATAACCGTCGTGGTGGTGACGCACGAGGCGGAAATCGCCTCTTTCGCCCGCCGGCACGTCATGTTCCGCGACGGATTGATCGTGCAGGACGTCTTGCAGGCCACGGCGGCGTGAAACCATGAACCCGCTGATCATACTTTCCGAATCGCTTCGCAGCCTGCAGAAGAACAAGGTGCGCACGGGACTATCGGTGCTGGGTATCGTGATCGGTATCGCGGCCGTCATCACCATGGTCGCCGTCGGGGAAGGGGCCAAGCGCCGCGTGGAGAAGGAAATCGCCACGCTCGGCGACGACTGGATCATGATCGGCTACTGGGGTGTTCAGCGCGGCGGCACGCGGCGGCAAACGGGCCTCCCGCGAAACTACACCAGCGAGGACGCCGACGCCATCGAGCGCGAATGCAACGGCGTCCGCGCCGCCACGCCGGTCAACCGCATCACCATGCAGGTGGTGTCCGGCTTCGGCAACTACCAGACCAACGTGATCGGGGCACGACCCAACTACTTCGACATTCGCCGCATGACGCCCGCCGTCGGTCGTGTGTTTAGCACCGATGACCTGCGGATGCTCAACAAGGTCTGTTGCATCGGGGCGACCGTTTCCCGCGAGCTTTTCGGGGCGGTCAACCCTGTCGGGCAAACCGTGCGGATCAATCGCGTGGCCTTTGATATCGTCGGGCTGCTGGAGCCCAAGGGCGTGGGAAGCGACGGGCGAGACAATGATGACATCATCGCCGTGCCGTTCACCTCCCTGGAACGATACCTCGCGGGAAGCGAGCGCTCCGGCACGCTGCTCGCCGCGGCCAAGAAGGGCTACGATTCCTCCGTCGCCCGCCAGCAAATCCGTGACCTCCTTCGCCAACGGCACCGATTGTCCGAGGACGAGGACGACGACTTTCGCATTTTTGACCGCTCGCTCACCATGCAGGCGAATGCCGAGGCCACGCGGACGTTTAACACGCTGCTCACCACGATCGCTTCGATCTCACTGCTGGTCGGCGGCGTGGGCATCATGAACATCATGCTGGTGTCCGTGACGGAGCGGACGCGCGAAATCGGTCTGCGTATGGCCATCGGCGCGGGGGCGCACCAAATCCTGGAACAGTTCCTCTGCGAGGCGATCGTGCTTTGCGGGCTGGGCGGGCTGTTCGGCTTCGTCGGCGGGTGGGGTGTTTCCAAGTTCGTCTCCTGGAACTACGGCTGGGATACGGTCGTCTCCTATTGGATGGCGGCTCTGGCCGTCGCTTTCGCGACGATGGTGGGGCTGTTCTTCGGCTTCTATCCGGCGTGGCGTGCGAGCGACCTCAATCCGATCGACGCCCTAAGGTATGAGTAGCCTACTGCGCGGTTAGTCGGCGTAATCCGAACCCCAAGCGCTTGCGCGGGGTTTTGGCCAGTCGCTTGCGCTCCGGGTTCGGATTAGAATGGCACTAGCGGTCATCAACTTGGGAGTTTGTGAATGCGAATGCCACTCATCGCCGGCAACTGGAAGATGCATAAAACGCTCGCGGAGGCCCTAGAGTTGGTCGCGGGTATTCGTGAGGGCCTCTCGACCATCAGTGGCGTCGACGTGCTGATCTGTCCGCCGGTGCAACTGTTGTTCCCCATGGCCAAGGCCGTCGCCGGAACGAAGATCATGCTTGGAGCCCAGAACGCCCACGAAGCGGCCCAAGGCGCTTTCACGGGCGAAGTTTCCACACCTATGCTCAAGGACGCCGGCTGCACGCACGTCATCATCGGCCACAGCGAGCGGCGGCAGATCTACAAAGAGGATGGCCCCTTGCTCGCCAAGAAGGTCCGCGCAGTGGTCGGCGGCGGAATCAACGTCATCTACTGCGTGGGTGAGACGCTGAATGAGCGGGAATCCGGGCGTACCCAAGCTGTGGTCGGTCGGCAACTGATGGAGGCTATCACACCCGATGTACCTGCCGATCGACTCGTCATTGCTTACGAGCCGATCTGGGCCATTGGGACCGGTCGCACGGCGACCCCAGACCAGGCCCAAGAAGTCCACTTTTTCATCCGCACCCAACTTGCCGGTGTTTACGGGAGGCCGACAGCCGATGCCGTCCGTATTCTGTACGGTGGGAGCGTAAAGCCGGGCAACGCCCTTGCTCTGCTTTCCCAGCCTGACATCGACGGAGCCCTTGTCGGGGGGGCTTGTTTGGTATCTGCCGACTTTTTAGCTATCATATCTGCCGCCCGGGCCGCCAAAGTGTAGGGGCGGTTCAGGGAACGACCGGTCGTCCCGGCGCGCCGGAACTCCCGGCTCTGATCGTTTGGCGATTGTACGATGATGGTGAGGCAAAGGTATGAGCATGTTGGCTGAAATGACCTGGGGGCAATGGGCATTAGGCAGTCTCCTGGTCTTCATTTGTTTTATTCTGATGCTGGTCATCCTATTGCAGAAGGGGCGGGGCGGCGGCTTCGCCGGGGCTTTTGGCGGCGCGGGCGGTTCGAGCACCTTCGGGGCCAAGACCGGCGACGTTTTCACTTGGATCACCGTCATCGTGGCTGGGTTGTTCGTGGTTGTAACGGTTTGGAGCAATTTCGTCTTTGATGAATCCCCAAGACCCAAGCTTGCATCAGACTCCGCCCAAGCCACACCCATTGAAATCCCCGTGGAGGGCCAGGACGGAGTTCAGCCGATGCAGCCAATGAAAATGGAACTCGGGGTCGTCGATCCCAAGACCGGCGAAAAGAGCACGGTCCTTGTTCCTGCCAATGCTGCGCCACCCGGCGGCGCGGCGACTACCGTGCAACCCTACGATGCCACCAACGCCAAGCCTGCCGAAAGCGGTCAACCATCAGGTTCCGCCGCCGAGGGGTCGGCGGCGCCGAAAAAAGAGACGCCGCCGGAGGACGAGAAGAAGGACGAAAGCGAAAACCGTCCCAACCCATGATTGCGTCGATGACCGGATACGGGGCGGCGCAGCACACCGAGAACGGCGTCAGCCTCGCCCTCGAACTCCGTACCGTGAACAATCGGTACCTCAAGCTGTCGATCAAGTTACCCGAGCATTTGCAGTTCGCGGAAAGCGACATCGACAAGCTTCTTCGGCATCGAGTGGCCCGCGGGACCGTGAGCTACACCGTCCGCGTCCGTAGCGACGGTACGATGCTGAAGGCGGTGGATATAACGGCACTGCAGCGGTACGTGGATGCGTTGTCGCAAGTTCGACTCCCGTCCGGGGTCCAACCGGTGATCGATTTGGCGACGGTTGCGTCGTTGCCGGGCGTCAGCGATCCGCCGGAACTTGACGACGAAGCGAAGCTACGTTGCGTGGAGGTGCTCACCGAGTTGACCAACCGCGGACTTGATGCCCTGATCGACATGCGTCGTGAGGAGGGGCGAACCCTTCACGAAGACCTCTTGGGTTGCAGCAAGGCCGTCCGCAAACACCTGGCCTTGATTGCCGCGAGGGCTCCGGGGGTGATCGACGAGTACCGCGAGCGGTTGCGGTCACGCGTGGCGACGCTCATGCAGGGAGGCGGCTTTCAGCTTGAGGCCGACGGGCTGCTCCGCGAGGTTGCGGTGTTCGCCGAGCGTTGCGACATCAGCGAAGAGATCAGCCGCTTGACTTCGCACCTGGACCAGTTTGCCGAAGTGTGTGACCGCGACGAACAAGTGGGCCGAACGTTGGACTTCCTAGCCCAGGAGATGCTCCGCGAGGCCAACACCATCGGCTCCAAGAGCAACGACGCCGTCATCGCCCGCAACGTCGTGGAGATCAAGGGGCTGATCGACCGGTTGAAGGAACAGGTGCAGAATGTCGAGTGATGAATGTCGAATTCCGATGGAAGCGATCAGACAGTGCCGATGCGGGGTTGTCTAATTGTCATCAGTGGTCCATCCGGGGCGGGCAAGACTTCAATCTGCAAGGCCCTGTTGGAGGGGTTGCCCAATACGGTGTGGAGCGTTTCGGTGACCACGAGGCCGCCCCGACCCGGTGAAGTGAAGGGACATAGTTATCAGTTTGTCAGCCGCCAGGAGTTTGAGGCGAAACAAGCGGCGGGGGAGTTGTTGGAGAGCGCCGAATACATCGGCCACCGCTACGGTACTCCCCGGCAACCCGTGGAAGAGGCTTTAGCCGCCGGACGAAACGTCGTGATGGAGATTGACGTGCAAGGCGGGATGCAGGTGGCCGAGAAGATGCCTAAATCAGTCCGCATCTTCGTGCTTCCGCCTAACATGGAATCCTTGCGAGCTCGGCTCGAAGGGCGTCGCACCGAGGCCGCCGAGCAGTTGGCCAAGCGCTTGGCCGAAGCCGATGGCGAGATCGCCATCGCCCGCGACAGCGGTAGTTACTCCCATTTTGTGGTCAACGACGTATTGGAAACGACGGTCGAACAGGTGAAGCGAATCATCGAAGAGGAGCGTAGGCAAGCATGATCGAAGCATTGCGGCACGACGATCTGATGGACAAGGTCGGCGGAAGGTTCAAATTGACGGCCCTTATCCAGCGGCGCTGGTTGCAACTTTTGCAAGGAGCCAGGCCCATGATCGACCCCAAGGGTCTCACCGAGATGGAGGTCGTCATTAAGGAAATCCTCGAAGGCAAGATCGACTTCGAAATCGTCCCGGAACCCGAGGATGACGAATAGCCGTTCCTGCCAAGTCCCCTCTACCCCCACAGGGGGAGAGGGCGGGGTGGGGGGGTTGTACGATGCACCCTGAGCCTGACACAGCCGCGACTACCGATTTAGGGGGCTATGAAGTCCTCGCCTGCGTGTGCGGCGGGATCGCGGCCTACAAGGTTTGCGAGGTCGTCTCCAAGCTGGTGCAGCGCGGCGTGGGCGTGACCGTGGCCATGACCCGCTCGGCGAGGAAGTTCGTCGGGCCGACGACCTTCCAGGCGCTAACCGGTCGCCGCGTTCTAACAAGCCTATGGTCCACCGACGACCCTGACGACGTGCAGCACATCGCCATGACAGGCGCCGCCGACCTCGTGCTCATCGCCCCCGCGACGGCCAACATCATCGGCAAGATCGCCGCGGGCATCGCCGACGACGTAGTGACAACCCTTGTCATCAGCACCGCCTCGCCGGTAATCCTCGCCCCGGCCATGAATGAGCGCATGTGGGCCAACCCCATCGTCCGGCAGAACATCGCCGCTCTCCAGAAACACGGCTTCACAATGGTCGGCCCCGGTGAAGGCTGGCTCGCCTGCCGCTCCATCGGCCCAGGTCGTATGGCCGAACCGACCGAAATCCTCGAAATCGTCGTCGCCAAACTGAGTTCCCTGCTGCCAAAAAAAACGTAGGTCTCCTCATCGACCCGAAGAAAATGGGAACGGTCGGATTACTTCCGTCTGACCTTCGGACTCGGTCAACCGGGCCGGTGTTTTGATCAGGGACGGGGGTTGTACGCCTCGTTAATCCCCGGTCCTCGTGTGTACGTGACCCTGGCCGAATTTTTTCATCGAGTCGAGGACGTGCTGCGCGAACGGAGAATCATCTATACTGTAGATTAGAGTGGTATCGCCGATCACAATCACATCGCGGTCGTTCAGCGGCATCGGCTGGTCGATCTTTTTGTCATTGACAATCACGCCGTTTTTGCTTTGGAAGTCAATCGCATCGTGCCGGTCCGCTTCCTTGACGTACTTAATCTGAAGATGGCAGCGCGACAGTTGGGGGTCGACGATTTGGATCGTGCAGCCCGCGTCCCGTCCGATCATGACCAACTGATGCCCTTCCAGGGAGAACTTCTCGCCCGTGGCCGGGCCCTTCACGACGAATAGCGTGGCCATCACCTACCTCCCAGGGGTGGATGCGCCAAAGCACCCGCCCACATTGACCCAAGCAACCGGCGCACCGCAGGCGGTGCGTGGCTCGCGCTGCGCTCGTTCGCAGCGGTTTCCACCCGAACCGTACGATAATCTTACAGGATGAGGGGGTTCAAAGCAACCTCGCTTAAAATAGGCATTCAACAGGGAATTTTCGGCGTTTGGGCGCGAGAGGGGATTCCCGTGCCAGTCATCCGGCGATGGCATTCGACATTCGACATTCGACATTCGACA
>Ga0137429_1000886_pt1 | contig 10570 bp, 17 predicted proteins | sample EasRivERMZT736_2_FD_102304 | JGI IMG/M metagenome (GOLD analysis project Ga0137429, IMG submission 102304) | Soil microbial communities from meander-bound floodplain in the East River, Colorado, USA - East River MetaG ERMZT736_2 | ecosystem: Environmental > Terrestrial > Soil > Floodplain ...
AGGCTGGCCGCTGTCGTATTGGCTGGCCGAAGTTGTGCTAATTGTTCAAGCGTCTGTGCCATAGGTTCCTCACATGTTAAGGAGAATCATCTTGTAAACATCGATTCCATGGGTTGTAAACTTCACCGTCAAGGTATTTGCGGGATCGTCATAAGCAACTTCAATTCCTTTGCCTGCAACTACGGCTGGAAACGCAGCATCCTGCACTGCCTCAGCCAGACCCACTATGTCCGACGCATTAATCATACCTGGAGGTGCGTTCGCTGGCATCCCGCCGCCGCCACCACCTATGTGTCTTACCAGGGTTGATTTAAGATCAATCCACGGTCCCCAACTACCATCAGGCATTTCGAATCTGATCTGCTCTGCTTCTATTTGATGCTTTGGAGGTAGACCCTGAGGACCCTGTGGTCCTTGTGGGCCAGGAAGGCCTACGCCTATTGGTCCTTTTTCCCCTTCGAATCCTTGCGGTCCGCGCTCACCGAGCTGACCCATTTGGCCACGAGGTCCGACAGCGCCCGCCACGCCTTGGGGCCCGCGGTCTCCCTTGGGTCCTTGCGTACCCGTTTCACCTTTTTCTCCGCGCTCACCCGTATCTCCTTTGTCGCCCTTGGGACCCTGATAGAGTTTGAGTTCTTGGAATCCGCTCGTGCGTAATTGTTGATCAAGCATTCGGCTCACGGCTGTCTGATCGTCCACGCGTTTCAATGATGAAACGCTACTCGGTAGCTTTTTTGTCTTGGCCATTTGGAGCTACCTTTCTGTACCCATCGTCAGTCTCTTCCCAAAGATCACCATTCTCATCCTCGAAGTATTTACCAGACTTTGCTAGCTCACCTTCGGGTTGGCCTTGGACTGCGGCGGAAGCCGTCTCCTTTAGCTTCGCTTCCACGATCTCAAGGAGGCGCTTCTCAGCTTCTTCCTTTGTCATGTCTGGGTTGTCCCTCATGATGAGGTCAAGCATCGAGTCGATGCCAAGCTCCTTGCGAAGCTTCATGTTCTCGAGCTTCTCTTTTTCGCTCATGATGGGGGCGTAGTCGTTGAATTTTAGGTTGAGCTCCACGTCCTGAGGTAGCATCGCCTGCTTCCAGGCGTCAGTTAGACGGTCCTTGTAGACCTGCTGCCACGCGGATGTGATCTCGAAGAGCTCGGGCTCCCCCTTGTAGAATACGTCCCGCTGATCCTGAACGTCCTCGATTGATTCTGCTTTGTCGATGATGAGGGATATCCCAGATGCGAACTCTCCTGATCCTGATAGCTCTGCTGCCACAGCCTTGGTCGATAGATTGTTGGTGGTCAGAAGAAGGGCCACATACATCACGACCTGCTCCTTTAGCTCCTGGAGCTTCGGGTTGGCTGATGCGAATCCGATCTCTGGCTGCGGGTCGTCCTTGTCGGCTACCTCCATGAGGATTGCTTTATTGACGCCGGCCTTTACGAACTTCGGTAGGTTCTTGCCGCGCATGTAGAACTGCCCGTATCCCTGACACGTTCCAATATGCTGCTGATGGCTGATGGCGCAGTTGATATGGACCGAGCCATCGAATATATCTTCGCCGCCCTCTGCCCAGAACGATCCGTCCTGGTCCATGGCGAAGTTGTAAAAGGGCAGGCGCTGGATTGGATTGACGATGTCGTCGGGGCTTACCTGTCCCTTGCTCTTCTCATTTCCCATCGCCAGGAATTCACCCTTGGCATTGGTTGTGAAGTGGTAGTACTTAGACCACCACACGAACGCTTCAACATCAGCATTATGGTCGTCAGGCTTATCGGCTATGACCTGGTCACGGCCGTCAGATAACGGTTTTGGCGCCACGGACGAGGCACCCCTGTTGGCTGTCGCCGGATCTGGGGCAGTCATCTGAGAAGAAGTAGCCTTGTAGTTCGACGTGATAATGAACATCGGTTTTTCGCGGTCGTAGAACTGTTCGATAACATCGTATAGGTGCGGTTCAAATGCCTGAAGCTTTAGCTCATAGGCCTCGCTCCCGGGCTGTGCCGCCAGGTCATACACGGGACATGGAAGGATTCCCACTACCGTGTTCTTGTGGGTACGAAGGTATCTGTTGGTGGTCTTCATCTTGCGGTTCATCTCAAGAAGATTTGCTGTCTCTTCGATGGCCTTGGTCTCTGCGTCGTTCTTGCCCGTGCGCTTACATCCGTTGGCGTATACTTTTGCCAGCTTATCGATGATCTTCCTGGATACTGACAGGTTTGCAATTGAGTAGTTCATCTCGCGGACTGTCTCTGGGTCGAACTGCTTGATCAGCTCATCAAGGACGAATAACTTTGTGCGGTCCTTGTTGCACTGGTGCCGACGATATGACTCGGACTTCCGGCGCTGGTTCTCCGGCCCCTGGATTTCTTCGATGATCTTCTTGCGTAATTCCTGGCTTGCGACGACTTCTGACTCGTACTTGACCCTCATCGCTTGAATTTCCTTTCAAGGTGACGCCTGTGCTGGCGAGAGATCCATATCCAGTCTTGCGCTGATTCGCTCCACATAGCGGGCAGTGTCTTCTTGCCGCCCTGGGTGGGGAACAGTGCAATCCTTGCTGAGTGCCGGTTCTTGAACTCTTCCCACTTAGTCTTCTTCAAGTCGGTCATTCCTGCAAGGTCTGATTTAACCACCTTATCGGTGATGTCGTTCGGATCATTAGCTTCAGGAACTTCCTGGACCTTATCTGTGCTCATCGATACCCCCGTTGAACAATCACTCCGGACCTTCTTCCTGAAAAAGGAAACAACAAATCAGTCATGTAGTCAAACCCGTCTGACGCATGCGTGAGCTTTGGGTTGTCCTTCACCTTCTGCAGCGTCCCCGGATCCTGCGTCACCGCAAGGAAGTCGCGCTTATGTGTCGGCATCCTATCTGGGTGAATCTTAATCCGCTTCTTCTCCAAAAGGTTGTTGCCGTTGAGCTGCCTGACCCTGAACTGCGGGGCCTGAGATTTATACTCGATGTTAGAATAACCATGACCCCGGATGATCTCGATGTCGGTCTTCCCGCTGGTGCGCCGATTCTTCCCAGAGGTGTCAGGGTATATGGTGGTGTTGTCAGGGAAGTACCCGCGCTCCTTCATGGCCTGGCACATCTTATCCGTGTCAGCGTTGTTGGGGATCACGATCTCATCAATGCCTTGAAGCCTAAATCCGTCGTATCTCCAAACCCCGGCTGTCATGTGCTCGACGTTGAAATCCAGGGATACAAGCACAGGCTCGAGGTTCTCCCTGTCAAATGGCAGGATCGTCCGGTCCTCGTTCTTCTCCGTATAGTTATAGTAAAACCGGTTCCCCAGCATGTTGACGAACAGCCCCTCCAGATAGGCGTCTAGCATGACTTTGTCGAAGGCCGACGTAAGCGATGGGATGTAGTCTTCTGAAAGGTTGTGCGCGTTGGCCCGCGTGGATCCATATACCACCTTTATTTTATCGCTGAACGGCTTCTCTATCAGGTGCTCGTAGTAATCCGACCCGTAACCCTCCGGCGTCCCGCACGACGCAATCTGCGGGCATACAGCGCGCTTTAACCGCACCCTGCCGATGAACTCCCGATACCGGATATAGGGGATCAGGGTAAGCTCATTTATGACGCCCCATCCCCAGTTGGGTCCCCGGATCTTCTTGTTCCCGGTGACCACGTACATCGGAGCCTTTGACCACGGGAATCTGAACTTCATGTTTACGAAGTCGTACTTGATGCGGTGGGTGTCGAGTATCTCCTCGGTCAGCGGAAGTACGTCCCGCTTGAACTCCCCGTACGTCGGACACATCATCCCGCCGGGAACGTCCCGGTTAATATAGCTCAGCTGAAATGCCTTCATGATAAGACCGTATGACTTGCCGCTTCCGAATCCACCGGACAGGTGAAGATACTTGGACTTGATGTCCTCGTGGAACTGCTGTTGGTGCGGCACCTTTTTGTAGCGCCAGCTAACGTGCTTGCCCATATGCCTTCCCGATGAGGAGCTCAACCAGATAATTTAGGGCCTCGTGATTATCCACACAGAGCTTCACTCCCCTGGCGTCGAGCGTGTGGTAGGCGGCATGAATACACTCATGGGCGAGAGTCCTTTGGAGCTTTCGGCCCCGTCTATCCCTTGTCCATATGGCTTGAATTCTGGCGCCGTTATCATGGTGTATCTCCAGGCACTTACCATCGGCCCTTGATACGTCTACCCGATGTCCCCACTTCTCCCAGAAGTACTTCTCGAACTCCTTGGGTGGCCAGCCGATGAAGAAGTAGTAGTTCTCCTTCCACATCTCGCACCAGTAAAATATCGGGGCACGCTTATTTGCTGGCATAGGGGAGCACCTTCTTGGTGATGCTGTCGGATACGATGATCCGCTTCCCGTCCTTTTCGAATATAATATTTGACCCCTTGATCCGCCTGACTATGTGGTAGCCAGAAGACAAGAGCAGCTCATAGGCCTCGCGAGAGTGCATTTGAGTCCTCGATTGTGAAGTTGCCAAGAGTGACATCAACGGCCTGAGCTCTCAGCTCCCTGAATGTCTCGTCATCCATTATCTTCGCCTCCATCAAAATCCATTGATTCAACCTGATCATCTTCAGTGAGCTCAATCCGATCCTTCCAACCAAAGCAGTTCTTCATGGTGAAGACCCAGGGCGTTCCCTTGAATGCTTTCATGTCCTTGTGGCCCATCGCTCCCCCGAGTCCTAGCTTGAACCAGAACTCGTATTGGAACTCCCGTCCCATCTTTTTGGCGTCGGAGAACTCCTTATGGACCTTGGCCCATTCATAGAGGGTCTCCCGATGAACCCCAAGCCTGCACCCGAATGTCTCGAAAGGCAGGCCCTGCTTCATATGTTCGATGAGCTGCTTGCAGTATTCTGGTCTATATTTAGTAGGCTGACCCGGAGCCATTTCCACCGTCCTTGATGACTATCCCAAGCTCCTCAGTCAGATCAGCATTACCATGCGCGTCAAACTTCTGAAGTATTGGATCGCCTTCTATCTTGGATTTCTGTAGTGACTTGGCCGCATCTGACATGGCCATCTCGTCGGCCTTTGTTTTTAGGAGGTGGACGAAAAACGCTGTCTGTTCAAATACGATATTCTTGATCTTCATGCGGGAGAGCTTCACCTTGCCGCGGCGGTCGACCTCGATGAGTGCTGCTGCCAGGTTGTCTATGAATTGCGGTACCCGCTCCGTGAGCCTTAGGCTTGTCTTCAGGTCCTCTGGGACCATGGGATCCAGCCGGATAAACTCCTCAAAGTCGGACCGCACAATTTCACGGTAGCTCATCCCTTGATGCCAACAACAGGCTTAGGTGTTGTCGTATCAAGGAACGTGGCCGCTTGAGCACTTATTACCCGTGGTCGTCCTTTGGATGACTGCAGGTAGACGACGTCATGGGTGTGGTTGTCCCTTATGTCTTCGCCCGTTTCGCTGTGGGCGCCGAGTACTGGCATGTCGGAGATGATCTTGCGGTTGGTCTTCTTGTTATGGATGAACTGCTTGGGGCCAGAGCATGTTGCCTTTGGGGCTCCAGTCACTGCGTCCCACTCAATTGTCATGATGTGAAAATGCCCACCGGTCGCAACCGAGTGGTTCATATGCTTTCCGGATGAGTCTTGTGTGTGAAAAAAGTGGTTATGCGTGGCATCTTGAACGCTTTCCTGATTGGGTCCTAGTACGACCTTCTTCAGCATCTTCGCATCGGTCAGCTTAAACAGGTGTGATGTGAACTCCTGCTGCCCCTGAAACGATGGTTTCCACTGCTCTTGTTGTTTTGCTTTGGATTGCTTCGGCGCTGGCTGCGCCACTTCTTCTGACATATACCCTCCCAATCAGACGGTTGTTGTCGACGGATTAAGCTACTCGCTTTTAACCATCGTAGTTGATGTCTAAGATGGGAACAGGATATTTGTCTCTTGGCAAGAAAAAATCTTCTTGACCCGGAAGTTAGTAATGGGTCCAAGCTCGACCCCATCCTCCATCTTGATGCTCTCGCCTTGTCGGCAGCCACTCAGGATTCTCCAGTCCAGGAAGTAGACCTTGTTGACTGGGCGGAAGTAGACCACGTATCCGGCAGGACATCGGTCGCCCACGGCCCTCAACTGCTTTAGCTGGTTCGGGTCAATCATTGAATATGGGTAGTTCACGTTGCCCAGGCTCTTGGTGTCGATGAAGGCTGATCTGCCATCCTGGTCAATCACTATCCAGTCGCACATGCCTGGTATGGGTTTAAATACCCCCCTGGCAATCCAGCGGCCGGCTTCTGGGACGTCGAGGATCTTAAACCCCTGCAATTGGCCTACAGTATAGAATGCGTCTTCGAACGCATTCCCTTCAATCTTGGGTGTGAGTCCGCCTCTAGGTATTAGTGAGGCTCGATGTTGCTGTTGCGGGGCTCGGCTTAACGGCCGCTCCGCCTTGGGTTCCCACAGAGAAGGTGAATCCGGTATTGGAATCGGCTATGTCCACAACCGCCGCGTTCGTGGCTGTCGTGATTCGCACCCGTGCTCCGTCGGCTTCCGCTTCAAACTCTGCGTGGGCCTCAACCGCTGCGGCTACCGCTGTAGCTACTTGGGCTGCCGTGGCTCCTGCTGCAATATCCACTTCAATTCCGACTGATCCTCCGCCTGGGTTAGGATCAACGCCTTCGCTGTTAACATCACACCATACGTGAAAAAGGCCGGTATCATCATCTCGAAGTACGAAGTAGTCATTCTGGGTTCCCGCAGCAACGCCAGCCGTTGTCACCGACACAGTCAGTGATCCGGCCGCGCCATCGTTGGCGGTATGGGGGGCAGCGTCCGTTGCGTTTCCAACCTTGTTGGCCGTGAATGTCAGAGTAGCCGTGTCTCTTGTGATTGCGAACTGATCGAAGTTTACGTTGGCCTCAATGGCCGCCTTCATCTTCGTTGCGACAGACGCTGCTGAGTCGCCGGTTACAATGTCAACCTCGATCTTGCGGGTCGCTGCCGTGTAGATGGCTCCGCTCGGTGGCGTGCCGTTGGCGTCCTTGTCGAACCAAACAGCGAATGTTTCACCGCCGGGCTCTACGAACGATAGGTAGTCTGCTTGTGCTGTTGCCGCAAAGGTCGCACACAAGCATGTGAAGACCTCAAAGGTTCCTGTGCTTTGTCCAGAGACATCCACGTTGGACTGTTCCGGTGATCCGGTCAGATCGCCCTTTAGTGACTCAACTGCCGTTGCCGAAGTGATTGGAAGCATCTAGTGGTCCCCCTTGTTAAATTGGATTAGATTCTACTCGACCCTTATCGGTCAAGCGCGAACTGAAATCAATGGCTCTTCTTGAGACCAACGTGCGGGTACTTATTCATGAATCTGGATATGCCTATCATGTGAATCTCTGTGTGGTGATCCCTGCAGAGCGCAAGCAGGTTGTCCGGAATATCATCACCGCCGGCTCCCCGGCTTTTTATATGGTGTGGGTCCGACGGCGGGGGTTCCCCGCACACCTCGCACCTCTTGCTCTTGATCTCTTTTAACAGCTCCGGGTTTTTTAGTCTCTTCTGCTTCTGGAACACGAAACCCCTCTTCGTTAATACAAAAGCACTCAGCCGGGATATTGGGTCCGTAACACTCCCAAATGCATGGCTGTGGCTTATTGGCAGTTGAGCACGCAGATATGGTAAGGGCAATTAGAATCCAGCGCATCCTCGAGATATGAACCCGATTGAGAAGCCTGTCAATATCCCAAGGAAATAAAAGCACGCGTCCGACCCCTTCATATCATTCGGTTATCGCCGTGATCGCTCTGACTTTTGCTTCGGCCCCGAGGTTGGTTCCAAGTATCGCCTTGACGGCTGCGTATCGCTCAAGGGTTTCCTTGGTGCTTGAATCCGGCGCCTCGATGCTACGGAACTCCGTCTGCGGACTGCTTCTCTCGGCTATGATCGGATCTGGCTCGTTCGGAAGAAGATCAATGTATGCTGGATCAAGGCGAATCTTCCTTACTAGAGAGTTTACAGCCATCTTCGTGCGGCCAGTTGCGCGGGCCATTTGCATCGGGGTCTTACCCTCGTTGGCGAGCTGTTGAATCATCGTCGCCGTGTCGCGTGTTATCCTGTTCCATGTCTTCTTACGCTTTCCCATGTTGTTCTTCTCCTTTGGTTTAATTACTGAACCCTCTTGAATTGCACGAACGCTGTCGTGCCCATCTTCCTGTATCCGAAGTCCTGGCGCCAGATGTCGTCTGGATAAATCTTGGCTGATCCAATCCAAAATCTCCAGAGTTCACCGCCCCACACGAACTGCTTGTAGTAATTCGAGTGCCAGATGCTCTGCCATGCGAAGAACCTCTGCGGGATCTTCGTGTCGAACTGACGGATGTAATACTCGCGGCCGTCAGCATCGGCTCTTGTGATCCGGTCAAACCCATCGATGCGGCCGATGAAGTTCACGCGCTCCGGATTAACCTTGCAGCTCAGGTATGGAGTCGCACGCATGTTGTTGATCGGGTTTCTGAAGCACGACCAGTACACGATCTTCATGAACATCGAATTGAATTTTACGTAGGTGGCGTTTGCTATCCCGTCTTCCCAGTTGTCCCATAGCCACATCCATCGCCAGGTGAAGTGATAGTATCGCTTAATAATTAAGCCCTCGATCACTCCCGTTTCCTGATACGCTCCGCAGACCGCAGCAATCGGCACCAATATCCACCCGAGAAGATACAGCGGGACCATCAGCACCAGCATGAAAATCCAGATAGGTATCGAGTAGGTCAGCCGCCACATCACTGCACGCCCTTGAACTTCTCGTTGATCAGCTTTGCCTTGTCATCGCGTGGTGTGACGTCCTTCACGGGAACGTAGTCGGGCAGCTCGTCCGCATCGTATTCAGCAATCGGTGCGCCAGCCAGCGCGTCCGGGAACTCAAACTTAACGCCTATCGCCTGCGCTTTTCGCATAAGCATGATCTTTGTGTACTTGCTCCATGGGCTGTCATCGTTCGGCAGCATCTTGCCGGTGCGCTGCTTATTCACCCACTCCGGCTTCATCGGCGGATACTGTCCGGCTTTGCGCGCCTCCTCGAGCGTGTATGAGTACTGCTTCATCATCCGCCCCTGCCGCTGAACCTCGCATACTCCTGCGTACACATCCTCGTGCAGGTTCTTGTTGGCCAGACAAATCTCTTTGTACTCCTTATCTATCGCGTACACTTTGAACTCCTTCACCTGTCCCGTGACCTCGGCCAGGGTCCGCGGAAGCTCGCCATAAATCATCATCTGCCCGTGGATCGGCGCTATATGGTTGACTGCCATCTGCCAACGGTCACCCATCAATGCGCGCGCCAGGTTGTATGCTGCGAGCTGCTGGGCGGCCGTCTCAAATCTCTTTGGCATGCCGCCGCCGTCTGCTATCTCCTGGAGTATGTAATTTAACTCATGGTGTGTCGTCGGCTGGATCTTCCCGCCTTGTACGGCGATTGCTTTTGCCGTCGAGGTTTTTGTTTCTACCACCGCATCTGCCGTACTAACTTCGAATGGTTCTTGTGTATCGCTCACTGATTCCCCCTTTTAAAATTTAAACTCTGGTGCCGAGTAGTCCTGCGCCCACTGTGGCATAGACATCGCCTCTGCCTTGCTACTGAACGCCGGCCACTTGCCAGAATCAATGCACTTCTTGTACAGCTCAAGCCCGTCCTTGTACATCCTTCTCCCGATGTCATACCAGTCGTCATCGAGCACAAATACCGCAGCCTCATATGGCGGGGTCTTCTCCACCGGAAATATCGTCAGCGTCGACGGCAGCCGTCCGTAGACCTCGAGGAGCCCATCAGCGTAGAACGCCATCGACAGGTGATACTGAAGGTTCACGATGTCCCGCATGAATACGCCGGATTGTATATTCCGAGAGGTCTTAAAGTCGATCAGGTGGAAGTCCTTGTTGTCCTCGAAGGTCAGATAATCTGGCTTGCCTTTGCACATGACTCCGGTATCGCGATCAGTCCACTTGATCACTGATTCCGCAACACCCTTTTTCAACATTGAGTTGGCTATCGGGTGCTCCAGTACGGACTCAATCATCCCAACAAGGTTTCCAACTTCTTCCTCGGTCAGTATCAGCGCCTGGGGGCTTTGCTTGGATCGCCACTCCTCACGCTGGTTTTTAACGTCAATCGCGTTTGGATTCTTGGTTGGCTTCCCGTCCTTTGTGACTCCGATAAATTCGGGCTCGACAACGTGAAGCTGGCGAAACTTGTCCGGCTCAAGCAGCATCAGGTGCGCCGCCCTTCCGATGCGGAAATGATCAGCCTCATCTTCCTCGTCTTCGCTCTTCCAGTCTGCCAAAAAGTGTCTTGGAGACTTTAGGATTTTCTTAATGGCCGACGAGTTCATGCGCGTGCGGTCTGCAAAGTAATCATCCGATGACATGTCCTTGATCAGCTCTGGCGGCGTTAGCGTTCCCGATTCTATCCTTGGCATTTGGTTTTTGTCGTATGCCAGAAGCCTCGCCAGCACTCCGTTAAGTTGTTCCATTTTCCCCTCCAAACGATGGGCACCGGATTATCGGGTCACCCTAGAAAAGTAAACTCTTATCTTCCTCTACTCCGAGCGTCGTCAAAGCCTTC
>Ga0137429_1000891_pt1 | contig 10540 bp, 11 predicted proteins | sample EasRivERMZT736_2_FD_102304 | JGI IMG/M metagenome (GOLD analysis project Ga0137429, IMG submission 102304) | Soil microbial communities from meander-bound floodplain in the East River, Colorado, USA - East River MetaG ERMZT736_2 | ecosystem: Environmental > Terrestrial > Soil > Floodplain ...
ATTTGAGCCGGCCCAAGAGCTTAATGATCTCCGGATGAACCCCGGGAACACCGACATCGAAGATCGCTTTTTGGCCGGCTTCTCGAATCGACTCGTCGAGCTCTTGCTCCGATTTGCGCACAACCTCTTCGATTCGTCCCGGATGAATCCGGCCGTCGGAAACCAACTTTTCCAGAGATAGCCGGGCGATTTCACGCCGGATCGGATTATGACCGGAGATCACTACCGTCTCCGGTGTATCGTCAACAATCAGATCGATGCCGGTCGCCGCCTCGAGGGCACGGATATTGCGCCCCTCACGGCCGATGATCTTGCCCTTGAGCTCGTCGTTGGGCAGCGGAAACACCGTAACCGAACGCTCCGCGACGAAGTCGCCGGCGAGCCGCTCAATCGCCAAAGCGACGATCTTTTGGCCTTTTCGTACCGCCTCTTCCTTGGCTTCTTCCTCGATCAAACGCAGCCGTTTTGCCGCTTCGTGCTTGGCTTCATCGACCATTTGGTCAATGAGATTCTTTTTCGCTTCGTCGCGGGTTAATCCGGCGACCTGCTCAAGCTGACGGCGCGCTTCATCGACTTGCCGGTCGCACTCCGCGGCTTTTTCATCTACGTTCTTTTCCCGCGACTTGAGCGACTGGTCGCGCCGCGACAGCTCGCTTTCACGTTTATCGACCGAATCAATCCGCTTATCGATAGCTTCTTCTTTGCCGATTAAACGCTTCTCCTGATTTTGCAGCTCGCGCTTGGTTTCACGCACCTCCTTTTCGAATTCCGCGCGCTCGCTGAGAATACTGTCCTTGGCGTGAATCTCCGCTTCTTTCTTGATCACCGCGGCGTCTTTTTTTGCTTCATCGATAATCCGCGTCGAGCTATTTCTCGCCGCGTCGGCCTGGGCCTGCGCCTGCTTGGCGCGCAGCCACGCGACCAATGCGACGAATATCGCGCCCGCGACCAAGCCAATAACTCCAAATAACATGCTTGAATCCAAAAAAAACACCCCCCTTCAAATCAATCGACCGTTCCCGAAGGATTAATGCGGCGCTCGGCCGCAGTCGATCTGGTTTTTCTCAGTAATTATCAAATGCACTTTCTGGTCCCAACTTTCCGCCGGCAGATCGTCGACAAGCTGAAACTCGTAAGCCAAGCCGACGAAAAATCCCCGATTACCCAGCCCATTCAATACCCGGTCGTACCATCCGCCACCCCGTCCCAAGCGATTGCCGTGCCGGTCGAACAACAAGCCCGGAATAAAAACGATCAGACTATCGCCATCGGCCCGTACAAGAGCATCAGTGCCCGCCGGTTCCAGGATACCGTACGGTCCCTTGACCAATTCCACTGCGGAGCTTATCCGCGCAAAACCAGCCATCCCAACTGAACTCAACTTGGGGTAGAAGACTTTCTTTCCCCACTTGAGCGCGTCGCTCAGAATCGCCGTGGTGTCGACCTCGTTCTGGATCGGACTATACAGCGCCACGGCGCCCGCACTGCGATATTGCACCAGCTCAAGCGCGGTTGATTGGATCGAGCCGCTCAAGGAAAAATAGTCGGATGGTGCAAGGGTACGGCGGCGCACCAGCGCAGTATCACGCAAACTTTGTCGACTCGGTTCCAAGACGGCCCGCCGCATAAAACTCAGCGCGGCCAGGAGAGATGGAGAGCAGAACTGTTAAAGAAGAAACCTGCGGCTAAAGATCTAATCGACGATTCACAGAATTCGGCCCCCTAGACAATCGCCTCCCGCTTCGGTTACGAACGGGATGTAAAGTTACCATTGCCAACGGGATATCCTTTGGAATTTCGGGACTTTCCGTAACGGGTCGCCGCATTCTTAGCGAATCGAAGAATAACAGAATCCAACGGATCAGATCCATTGCTATCGATTTTCTCCATTCTCTCATCTGTCCACGCCGCCGTAATTAAGGCTTCCTCCGATATCCATTGGCGCCGGAGGAATATGATCGCCTTAAAAGGTCTTAACCCTCCTCAGTCAATGTCGTAGATAGTTTCTTGGACAGCTGGTCCAATCTCTGCAGAATCGCATCATGCGTATCTTTCAAGCGATGATATTCGTCGGCAATATTGAGCGCCGCCAACATGGCCACGTTGGATTTCGCCACCGGTTTCGATGCCTGCATCAGCTCCTGCATCTTGTCGTCAACGTAGCCGGCAACCTTCAGCATATATCCCTCCTCGGCGTCACTGCTGATGGTGAGTTTCTGTCCGAGGATCTCGACGTCTAGTGCTTTCTTCATCGCTCTACCGATGGTCAATCCGCCAGATCCATACCGGCGAACTGGCCGATGATCTTATCCAATTTATCCCTGAATTCGATACGCTCACGCTCATACTGGCGAATCTGTCCTTTGAGATTATGCCATTCGCTCTCTTTTTGTTGGAGTTTTCGCTCCATCGCCTCTTTATCTTTTTTCATGCGCTCATGCTTTTCCAAGAGGCGGTTAATCGTCGCTTCCAGTTGTTCAATATTATCCAGAGCCATAGCAGCACGCACTCAAAAACTTCAAGTTTGAGTCTAGTTTTAAGCTAGCACCTTGTCAAGCCGATATTACAGCGCGGTTACGCCTCGATAGGCTCGCCAATCGATCCGGCTCTGAGGTTGAGGAACGTCCTAATCTGGCGCCCGCAACCACGGTGACAGGCGGTGGACTGTCGCTGTAAAAAGCGTATGAAATTTAAGCGGAATCGAATTAGGGGCCGAAGTTGGCTCAACTGTCAGACATTAAAAAACGCACATCACGGAGCACCAGTTTCACGTTCGGCGATGGACCAATGTAGGCAAAGCGCAGCACCCCATGGCGATCCACGATCGCTGTTAATGGCGTGTGGTCGACCAATCCTCTCGCCTTCCGCTTGACTCCGACACCGAAATTTTTCCACACGGACTTCAAAGTCGACTCATCTCCGGTGAGAAACGACCAACCGCTTAATTCAGCCCCATGACGGTTGGCATAGCCAGCCAAAACTTTTGGCGAATCGATCTCCGGGTCGGTCGTCACCGTCAGTAAATGGCTGTTTTGTCGCTCGCCATTTGATAAATTGGTTTGGACTTGGCGCAACGCCGCGGTAATCAGCGGGCAGACATCGGGGCAAGTGGTGTAAGCGAAAGCGACGACGACGACCTTGCCGCGGAGGCTTTTGAATTGGAAATTCCTGCCGCTTTGATCGGTAAGGGTGAAATCGTCGATCGCCAGCTTTACTTCGCGGCGCTCGACAGCCTTTAGTGCTGAATGCGGCCCGCTCGCCGCTCCGGCTAAGCCCGTGAAGTTCAAGAGAAACGCCAGCCCGATTCGGCAGACGCCCCAACCCCAAAGAGCGTTCACAGCTTCTTCTCCGCCGCCGGTTCATCGTAACCCAACACCGCTTCCCAAGGAATGCTGCAGTGCGCCACCACTAGGGTATCGAACCTCTCCCACCAGCTAATCTGTCTACCCTCCCGGCTCAAAAAGCGGACCATTTGCAGCATATCGTTAATTTCAGACGGACTGAGCGCCGGCTCGAACGCCGGCATCAATCCTTTGCCATCGGCGATCAGTCTTCTTATTTGCGGATTGCCCTTACGCTCTACCGTGTCACGAAAATCCGGCGGCGCCACAGGCAAAGACCCCGCCATCGGTCCGTCGCCGCGGCCGCCTACTCCATGACAATTTAAGCAACGCTGAGCGTAGACCGCATCCATCCGCTCATTACGACCGCAGCCTGCCGAGAGAATCATCAGGACAAACCCACAATGGAACAATAATCGCTTCACTGAACATAAGACGTAACATAGGCAACCCGTGCTTCCAACCCGAGAGTCTCCCGAAGCTTCCGTCAGTGCTTGACACGAATTTAAAATTCGTATTATTAAATGAGAGGAGTAACGATCATGCATCACCTAACACGCTTCGGCGTTTCACTGGAAGAAGACCTCCTGGCCGCCTTCGATATCAGTATCGGAGGGATGGGCTACCAAAACCGCTCGGAGGCGATCCGCGATCTGATTCGAGACCACTTGATCCAAAAGAAAGTTGGTCAGGGGGATACCGAGGTCATCGGCGTCGTCACCCTGGTGTATGATCACCGAATCCACCACCTTAGCGATGTTCTAGCCGACATGCAGCACAAAGCCGAAGTCACGGTGAACGCAAGTCTGCACATCCACCTAGACGAGCACAACTGTCTCGAAGTCATCGTTATACGCGGCCGGGCCGACAAGGTTCACGAAATCGCCAGCAAATTGATCGCTACCAAGGGCGTGCAAAACGGCAAGCTGGTAACCACGACCCCGGAGATGAAGCACTAAAATTTTTTTATCAGCGAGTAACACGAATTTGCAATTCATACTATTCAGCGGTTTTTCATCATGAGCTTTCATCCGCTAAGACCTCTTGTCATCATCGCGCTTTGCTTTGCGCTCCAGAGCCACCCCGCGTTGGCGCAAGAAACTCAACCCGTCGAGGTCTACGTCTACGGCCAGCAACCAACGTCCGCAGCCACAGAGCAAACTCGCTGGCAGAAAGATTTAGAGCTTCGTCCGTCAAACACGCCCAGCGACGTCCTGCGCCTCACCCCTGGCTTGATCATCGGTCAACATCACGGCGGCGGCAAAGCCGATCAGATTCTTTTTCGCGGTTTCGATTCCGATCATGGCACCGACTTCGCCGTCTTTGTCGACGGTATTCCGGTGAACATGGTCAGCCATGCCCACGGCCAAGGCTACGCTGATCTCCACTGGTTGATCCCGGAAACTGTAGAGAAGGTGGAAATCTACAAGGGTTCTTACTTCGCTCATCTGGGCGACTTCGCCACATCGGGCGCGATGAACATAATCACCAAGCGGCGCGATAAGGACAGCTCCCTCACTCTGACTGGCGGTAGCTATGACACCCAACGCTACGTCGGGATTCTTTCGCCGCCCGAGGGAACGTTATTTAGACCCTATATCGCTGCGGAGATCTATCACAATGACGGCGCGTTCAAGAACCCGAATAATTACATCCGCTACAACATCTTAACTAAGTTCAATCTCCTTTCGAATGCGAACTCCAATCTAAATTTCTTGGGGACCTTTTTTAAAACTGCATGGGACGCATCGGGAGAGATTCCGGCAAGGCAGGTTCGTAGTCGCGAGATCGGTCGTTTCGGTTCCAACGATCCAAGCGAAGGTGGTAAGTCGGAAAGGCAGAATTTGAGTTTTATCTACAATTACGCTGACGCGAACCAATCCTTTACCGCACAAACTTGGGCCTCTTGGTACAAGTTACAACTTTGGTCTAACTTCAGTTTGTTTTTCAATGATCCTGTCGACGGCGACGCCATCGAGCAGAACGACAAGAGATTCTTGGCCGGCAACAATATCAACTACCGGCGCAATTACAGCCTCTGGGGCCTGCCGATGGAGACCTTCGTCGGGTTTCAGAGCCGCTTCGATCACATTCGCGTAGGCTTGTTTCACCAAAACACTCGGCAAAGATTTTTGACCGAAAGCAACAACTTGGTGCGCCAAACGGACTTAAGCTGGTTCGCTCAACAAGAGATCAAACTCACCGATTGGTTGCGCACCCAGCTCGGCGTTCGAGTCGACAACTTTTGGTTCCACGTCACACAACTAAGCGATCCGACCACTATCACGAACCCGATCTCGGGGAACGGCTCCGCTTCGATTGCCAATCCCAAGCTAAACTTTATCTTTACGCCTTTTAACGATAACAACGCCGCCAAAGGAACGAATTTGTTTCTCAACTTTGGCGGCGGTTTCCACAGCAACGACGCCCGCGTCTTCGTTCAGGATCCACAGAAAAAAATCCCCCGCTATTGGAGCGGTGAAATGGGCGCTCGCTCGCGCTTGTTCAATGGCTTGGACACCACATTTTCCTACTGGCGATCCTATCTGACCAGCGAACTGGTCTTCGTCGGCGACGAGGGAACCTTTGAGCCCGCCGGCGCCAGCCGCCGTGACGGCATCGAGAGCGAGTTTCGCTATGATATTCTCCCCTGGTTATCCTACGATCTTGATCTCTCCTACACCTGGGCGAAATTTGTTAATGGCGACAAAGTGCCGCTCGCGCCGCGTTTTCTTGCCTTCAGCGGCGTCACGGCGCGCCACGACTCCGGCATTCAAGCCCGACTGCAAATGCGTCACATCGGCCGGCGCTACAGCATCGAAGACGGCAGCATTCTGACGCCGACCTCGACGATTTTCGATCTCTTCCTGAAGTACGTCTGGAAGCGCTACGAATTCTTCGTCCAGTTTCAAAACTTGGCCAATACAAAATGGCGAGGCGCGGAACATGCTTTCGAGTCGCGAACCGCCAGGGAAGTTGCTTCGGGGCAGCTGGGGCAACTTGACTCGCACTTCACGCCCGGCGACCCGTTTACAGTGAAGGCCGGCATAACGGTGCACTTGTGGTAGAGCGATGTCGCTCGGCGCCGGCGATTTGATTTCCGCGGCGCGGCGAAATAAGAAACGAAGATGACTTGGAATTTTGAAAGCACAATTGAACCAGCATGAATGATACAGTAGCCAACCAAGACAGCACGCTCCAACGTCAAACGATTTTTACAATCGTCTGCGGCGGCCACTTTATCAATCACTTTCAGTCCGCCATGCTCGGCGTGATCTATCCGCTGATGATGAAAGAAGTCGGCATGAGCTATTTGGCGATCGCCTCCCTCGCCAGCGTCTACAACTCGCTCGGCAGTATCTTGCAGGCGTCCTACGGTTTCATCGTGCCATATCTCCCGCGCGGTGTGATCCTTGGCATCGGCAATTGCCTGCTTGGACTCTCGGTGGTCGCGACCGGTTTCGCATCGACGTTCAATCACTTTTTCACCGCGCGCTTGATCGGCGGTATCGGCTCTAGTCCCCAGCACCCGGTCGGCTCGAGCATGCTCGCCAGCCATTTTGGCGCCGCCCGCGGCCGCGCCCTGGCTTTCCACACCACCGCGGGACAGATCGGCGGACTGTTAGCACCGTTGATTGCAGCGCTGCTGGTAACATGGTTCGGTTGGCGCGATGTCTTTTGGGTTATCGGTGCGCTGACGACCGTCGTCGGCCTGGTCTGTTTTGTCTTCCGCGATAGTCTTCGCAACGCGACTCAAGACAAACCCAAATCGCGCCTCGCGCCGGTTGGCTGGGAAGCCTATAAAACTTGTTTGAAGAATAAGAATATTATGCTGGTGTCGCTGGTTTTTATGGCCGGCGCCGCCGGGCGCGGTCAAGATATTAACGAGGTCTACATCATTCCGCATTTCGTCCATGATTTTCACTTAGAAATTACCCAAGCCGCTTTTCTCTTCACCCTAGTGCAAATCGGCAGTTTGACCGGGCCATTCGTCTGGGGCTGGATCTCGGATCGCTACAACCGCAAGCTGGTCATCCAGGCGTCGCTGTTAATGTCGGGTCTGTGCACGCTATGGCTCGCCTGGCAACAAACGCTGTCAACCGGTCTGTTTGTCAATCTCATAGTTTACGGTGCCGCGGTCACTTCACGCCAAACGCTCACTCAAGCGTTGCTCGCCGATCTTGTCGGCGAAGATCTCTACGACGCCGCCTTCAGCCTCTACTATTTTATCGGATTTATTTCGATTCCTTTTTGGACCGTAATTACCGGCGGCGTCATGACCAAATACGGTTTCGGGCCGGCCTTTAGCGTGATCTCGATTTCCTATCTTTTAGCCATGAGTCTGCTCATGCTGCTGCGCATGCCGCGCAAGGAAAAGAGCTTGGCTAATCTATGAAAGACCCATCTCTCAGCATATCAGTCCTTTCTTCGCTGCTCCTGCATGGTTTGGCGTTAGTCACCACCAGCGCATTCGTCCACCATGGCAATTTCGACACACAAGATTTTTTTAGCGTGAAGCTAGTCGATATTCAGTCATTGAGCGAAGTCGCGGCAACGGCCGTCGAGAAGAAATCGCCGCCCATCGTCAAGGCGGAAAACGCCAAGGAAACCAAACCGCCGCTAAAAAGCGAGAGTTCCAAAGTTGAACCGTCAGCGGCTCCTAGCGCCAAAGAAGAGAGCGCAAAATCAGCGGAAGCCAAACCAACCTTGCCCAGCAAAGTCGAGGTGCCCACGCTACCGGCCACCGCCCGCGTCGAAGGTGGCGGCAGTGAAGCCGGCACGAGCCGCTTGTTCGACCGCGGCGACATCGGGCTGATGCCGGGATCAGGTTCGGGCGGCGGTGGCGGCACCGCAGTAGCGGGATTGGGCCGCGGCCCCGGCGCGCCGGGACTGCCGGCACAGCAAACAATCCTGCGAACCAACCGTGAAGCCAAGCCAATCCAAACCGCACGCGCGACCTATCCAGCGATGGCACTCCGCGCCGGCCTCGAAAGCGACGTGACTTTGAGAATCGAAATCGATCCCCTGGGCAGTGTCATCAAGGCGGAAATTATCAAGAGCGGCGGAGCCGGTTTCGACGAAGAAGCGCTCAAAGCAGTAATGCAATCGCGCTTCGAGCCGGCGCAAAGAGACGGTCAAAACGTTCCTGCGGAATTTACCTTCGTCTATCGTTTCCGCTTGCAGCACTGAACGCCATCAAACAACCGAAGCCGCTTGGCAGTCCTGGATTGAATCCGCCCCAAGTCGAGACAAACACAAAACGGATGCTTGCACTTATTAGATACCGCCATTTAAATGGTTCCAATCTGCGATCGGCGTTTTCAAGCTCAAATCTATTCCCTTGTCGGACTCTGCGTATCGGTATAGGATTGGGCGAAATCACCGGCAGATGATGAACGCCTTACGCAATAAATCATACTCGTTGAACCGCGGTCTGGGCGCGCTGTGCGCTGGTTCATTTCTATTTTTCCTTTTTTACACCGCACCGCATCGGGTGCATCACTTCTTTGACCAAGCAAGACCGCTAAGCCATGCGAGTGCAGACGATCATCACAGCAATTCCGACAAACCAAACCAAGCGCCCGACGCCGCCGATTGCGTCTTCCAAGCTTCAGCTAACCGCTGTGCGGATGGCTTAATTGCAACGATCCAGCCATTAGCAACAATCTGGCGCCACCAACCCTTCGTCGTTCTCTTCGATCATCAATATCCACATCAGTTTATTTCCGCGACGTTCCAAAGCCGCGCTCCTCCAATCGCGTAAGCGAGTTCTGGCCCCAAATAGTTAGAACCAGCTGCTGCTCATGGCGTGCATCAACGATCGATGCCACCAGCGCGCGGGAGTTTTCGTCACGCGGCAATTTTGGAGGAACTTTCAGATGAGAAGGAAGCTACGATTTTTCTTAGTCGTGATAGCACCGAGTCTGATATCAGCCCTGCCGGTTTCAGCCCACGATGGCTGGATAGAAATCACGCCGACGATCGTCGAAAAAAACCAAGCCGTCACGATCGCATTGATGCAGGGCAATCACTCGAATGAACACAAGAGTTACCGCCTCGCCGGCAAATGGGATGCAAAGAATACCGCGCTTACGGTCATCGATCCCAAGAACAAACCAAGCGCGCTGACGGAGCGCTTAATCGATTTTGGCGAAGACGCCGAAGCGATCGGCCCTAAAGGGCCAAAAGGTTATCACCTCGCTTCGTTCGTGCCCAAGGATGACGGGCTTTACCAGGCGCTCGCGCGACAAGCCAGAACCGTTCAACAGGGCGACGGCCCGAAAGCCGTCACTGTGCGTACCGCCAAGGCAGCGTTCGCGGCGTTTAAGAATCCCACCGTATCTGCGGCGAAACATCTTAAAGGCTTTGATCGCTTGATCGCCGACGAAGATTCCGTGGAATTCATCCCGCTGCAAAACCCGCTGGCAATTTTTTCCAACGGGTCAATAGCGTTTGAGCTGCGCCACAGAGGGAAACCGATTCCCGGCCAAGTTATCGCTCTGGTGCGCCGGATCGACGGTTTCGCCTCGGTGCAAGAGCGCACGAGTGACGAAAAAGGCCGAGTTAACTTCCCAGTCGGTCCGGCAGATTCCTATCTCGCGCGCGTAAAGATCGATGAAGAAAATCTTCGGCCCGATGGTCTAAAAGATAAGGCCAGTTATGAATCGACTTATGTGTTCCAAGTTTTCAATCGTCCTTAGTATTGTGCTGCTGCTCTCACTGCCGTCAAGCGGTAGACATGCTTGGGCGCATGCCTACCCGGATGTGTCGGTTCCCAACAACGGCGCTACGGTAAGAGAACCGCCGCGCGAGCTGCGCATTCAATTCACCGAAGGGGTGGAGATCGCTTTTAGCCAAATCACGGTGAAAGCAGCCAGTGGAGAAGTCGTCAGCCAGGGCAAGTTGCGCCAACTGGCTAGCGACACGCTGGCCATCGATCTCAAACCCTTGAGCGCCGGAAATTATTCCGTCGAATGGCAAGTACTTTCCGTCGACACGCATGTCACCGACGGCGTGCTGCGTTTCACCGTCGGAGCTCAGGCCAATTAGTGATTCGATGGTTGGCCTCGAAGCTATCGCCGGAGCGCTTAACTACATCGCGCTCGCGTTGCTGCTCGGGCAACTCGTCGGCGCGGGCTTTTTATTGCCGGACGGCGAGCCGAAAAATTTGCGTCGTTCGTTACTAGCTGGCGCAACCG
>Ga0137429_1000892_pt1 | contig 10537 bp, 7 predicted proteins | sample EasRivERMZT736_2_FD_102304 | JGI IMG/M metagenome (GOLD analysis project Ga0137429, IMG submission 102304) | Soil microbial communities from meander-bound floodplain in the East River, Colorado, USA - East River MetaG ERMZT736_2 | ecosystem: Environmental > Terrestrial > Soil > Floodplain ...
CGCTCGCGTCCACCACTTCTTGAACTCGCCTTCAGAGAAAGGGTCCGGCGTCAGCAAGGTCTCGATCTTATCGCTGTCGATCGAGTCGCCGTGCTGTCGGCAAAGCTCGATCACGACCTCGGCTGGTTCGTCATCCAATCGCTTGGCGAGCTGATCGGGTGCGTAATGGCGAAGGACGCGGAATTCGGTTGCGGCCGCGGGACGGAATCGGTCGGCCAGTTCGACGGCCCCCAAGGTCTCGGTCGCTTCACCCGCGGAAACCGTGTAACGCCATTTCGCCCGATCGACGGCCTCGACGCGGACGACTTCATCGTGGTCCCTGGCCGCGAGGAAGTCGCCGATCTTTAAGTGGAGACAGACATCCAACGTGCGCAGCGCTCGCCGCACCGGTCGACCGCCGGTGAGTCCGGCCTCGATCAGCAAGCCTTCAAGCCCCTCCTGCCCGTTGTGCGCCGCCCGATAAAGCTCGGCGACTTGTGATCGAAGGTCCTGACTCTCACCAATGGCCACTAGGAATGAACCGCCGAGATCCAAGGTCTCGGTCGGTGGCACGCGTGTGGACATGGCCTCGATCGCCGTCCAAGCCCATTCTTCGGCCACGGCGGTCTTGCCCACGCGGCATAGTTCGGTGAGAACGGGGTGATAATTGCGAAGCGTCGATGGCAAGAGCTCCGGCGACTCGAGGAGGCGCATCCATTCCGTCTCCACCGTCGAGGTGTTGCCGCTTCCGATCAATTGCACCAAGGACTCAGGTCGCATAGCCGCTTCAAGAACTCCCTTCACGCTAGGAACGAAACGTCGAGTCCCGGAGTATGACAGCTTTGCGGCGGCTTGTCGAGTGCGTCAGCCCCAACGCCCGTGAGTGTTGGGGCGAGGTGGTAAGCATCGAACGGGGACGCGCATGGATTCTCAATTGTCTCGTAAGACAGTTACGGGAGCAGATTCGATCTCTCGTTTCAGAGTAGAAAACGAGCCGGACGGTTCATGCAATTCAGAATTGAAAGACCCTGGCGGAGGGTCCAGCGTCCTTGGCGCAAGTCGATGCGTTTGGTGCAATCCGGCGGAGGTCTCAACGGGACCGTCGCCGGACGGCACCGACACAAAACGCAAAAGGCCCGCCCCGTGGATTTACGATCCGCTTAAGGGTTTCCCACTTTTACTTTGGCATGGAACTTGCCAGAATAACCCTCGAGCGTAAACGCAACCGTCCGATGGCGAGTTCGTGCCATGAAACACAAATCGTCCGTATTTAGCTTTATTTTCTTGACCAGTGCCCTAGCTTTAGCGATCGCGTCGTCTCTCTCCCACGCCAATCAACCCTACCTGGTCAAGGACATCAACCCCGCCCCTGGGATCAGTGCGTACCCGGAGGTGTATGCGGTAGTTAATGGAAAGTTTCTGATGAGGGCCGACGACGGGGTACACGGTCGGGAGCTGTGGGTCAGCGACGGGACCGAGAACGGGACCTACATGGTCAAGGACATCCTGCCGGAAGCCCCTGAATTCACATATCCGGACGCGATTACCCCGGTGGGCAACCGGGTGTTTTTCCAGGCCGATGATGGGGTATCCGGGGTCGAGCTGTGGGTCAGCGACCTGACGTATGCGGGCACGTACCTCGTTAAAAACATCCACCCCTCCGGCGACTCCTATCCCGCCGACGTGAATCACTGGGGCGGAAAAATGACCCCCTGGAACGGGCTGGTCGCTTTCGCCGCCAACAACAGCTTCAACGGTCGGGAGCTGTGGCGAAGCGACGGGACCGCGAACGGCACCTATATGATCAAGGATGTCTATCCCGGTGATTCCTTTGACAGTTCCAGTCCGTATTACATCACCAACGTCAACGGGATACTCTTCTTTCAGGCGTACAACCCAACTTTTGGATGGGAGCTTTGGAAAAGTAACGGGACCTCGGCCGGAACGGTGATCGTCAGGGATATCGTTCCCGGGTCAGAAGGATCGATCCCCAGTGGGCTGACCAACGTCAACGGCACGCTTTTCTTCTCCGCCCAAGATGCGCCTTTCAACCGTGAGCTTTGGAAGAGCGACGGGACCGCAATCGGCACGGTGCTGGTCAAGGAAATCCACCCCACCAACGGCTCGGACCCGGCGCTGCTCATCAACGTCAACGGGACGCTTTTCTTTACGGCCTACGACGCCGCCGCCGACCTTGAACTGTGGAGAAGCGACGGTACCGCGCAGGGCACCGTCCGGGTCAAGGACATCAACCCCTCCGGGTCCTCATTTCCGGAAATGTATTACAGCACGACCCTGAACGGTCGTGCCTTTTTCTCGGCGGACGATGGGATCCACGGGCGTGAGCTGTGGGTTACGGACGGAACGGAGCAAGGCACGTACATGCTCAAGGACATCAACCCCTTCGGAGACTCAAACGCCGCAGGGGGACCGCTGGTAAACGGTCGGATCTACTTCCACGCGGACGACGGGATCAACGGAGTAGAATTGTGGGTCACTGACGGAACGGAAGAGGGGACATTCTTGCTGCACGACATTTTTCCCGGACCGGGTAGCTCCTATACAGCGCCTTGTTGCGCGATCGACGGAGTGCTTGTGCTCGCCGCGTACGACGGGGTCAACGGAAGAGAGCTTTGGGCGCTGGATACGAACGAGGTGGTGATCCCAGCGTTATCGCCCTGGGGATTGGGGACGATGGCGATGTTGCTCGTTTTGAGCGGCGCTATCGTCGTCGGACGGGGAAAGCTGAAAGAACGCAATGGACGGTCCGCGCCGCGGACCGCGTAACAAGGCTACGCTACGGACGGCGTATCCACGAGTTGAAGGCAGATTGGAAGAGGAGAATTGATCATGTCAAGCCATGCGACAAGGATAGGTACCGTAGGTCTGAGCGCCTGGTTTTTTGCGGCTGCGGGGAGTTACAGCGTCTTGGGCCAGGCTCAGGAGTGCGCAACCAATTCCCCGGTTCAGGTCCTCGAAAGCCCTTGTTTCATGGGAGAGTGTGATCATGCGGTGAACCGGGACGCGTGGAACGTGGGAACCGGCTCGATTCCCATCCCCGTCCGCGTCAAGATTCACGTCTTTGACAATGAGATTCTAGTTCTCCCAGAGGCTGAGCGGAACGATAGGATAAACGGGCAAGTCCAGAGAGTCGTGAATGACTTCGCCGGCCTCAAAATCGCTTTGCAGGTTTCCCCGCCGGTCCTTTACCAGGGGAGTCCCTTTGCCACCGTCGGGAGTTGGACCGCCGTCGCGGACATGAAGAGCGCCCACGCCCAAAGCCCCGCCACGCAGGTCAACGTGTACGTGACCAACCGCACGCTCCCGTATCTAGGCGCATCGACGTACCCTTGGGAATCGAACGCCACCACCGCGCAAGGTGGTATCATCATCGATGGCTCGGCGTTCGCTGCGACTAAGACGACCTTGACCCATGAGATCGGTCATAGCCTCGGGCTGTGGCACAGCTACCACGGCAACGATAAGGGTGAGCTGTACTACCACGGTGGGGGGTGCACCCAGAGCAGCGACGCTTGTGACTGCACTTGTCACGAAGAAGTGAATGATCCCGATTGTAATCAGTAGGGTGACTTCTGCTGCGATACGCCCGCCACGCCTGGAAACACCACTTCCACTTGCCAACAGCCTACCGGACCGGGCACGTGCGGGGTACCTTGGGGATGGACGAACTCCAGCAACTTCATGGACTACTCTCTGGACACGACAGTGCCTCCCTGTCGAAATAACTTCACCGTCCAGCAGACGAGGCGACAGCACTGCTGGACGTGCGACGCCGACTACGGGCTGACCGGATGGATCGAGGCTCCGTCCGGGGCCTGCTGCGTTGGGAGTTCCTGCACGACGATGCGTGAACCCTGCTGCGTGAATCAGGGCGGCACGTTTGGTGGCGCGGGCACGACTTGCGAAGATGAGGCGGTTTGTTGTCTGCCGGACGGCTCATGCATCGTCTGGTTTGAGAGTTGCTGCGCGGGGGTAAGCGGGACGTTTCTGTCCGAGGCGGCCTATTGTAAAGTCGACACACGCGCTTGTTGCCGACCCTCGCCCTATGAGGATTGCGCCGTAACCACGGGCCCTTGTTGTAACGCCGTAGGGGGCGACTTCAAGGATACCATATTGACGTGTTGGGCCGCGAACTGTCCATCGTACGAACGTCCGCCGTTCGATCCATGACGCGGCGATTTCCGTGCGGCTCGGTCGTTCGAATTGAATGGCGCGGGGGATCGCTTAGATTCCGGCTCGATGCACAAGTACTACCTCATCATCCCCGCCGCTGGTAGGACCCAACGCTTCGGCGGTCGGCCGATTTATGGCGGGCAGGATACGAGCGCCTCATGGGCGGTCTTGACTGCCGCAATGGCACGATCGGCCAGTCGGTCAAAGACTGACGCCAGTCGGCGAGTCAGCTCGATGCGGCGGTAGGCCTCCAGACCTTCCGATCCACATGCCGAAGGCGTGTTGAGTCGCGAGGCGCCCTGGGACTTCGCATCGCCCACACCCGCACAGTCGCCGGGGTCGAACCCGTTGGTGAGGGTGGTGAACTTGTCTCGTTTCGCGGGTATGAGATCGGCTAGGATCCGGCGCTGTCTCTCGGATACGGTGATAACGACGTCGGCAGCTTCTAGAATCTCCTGCTCCAATTGACGGTGCGCCGCGCGTCGCTGCAGCGTTGGCTCACGATAGCGGCCATCATCAGCCAACTGACCCCGGAAATCGGCGACCCACGGGAGGTTTGTCCGACGCTTCAGCTCTCGGGCCAGCCAATGGTTGGAGGTGGGACTAAAAGTCGAGTAGATCACGTCGAAGCGTTCGGACCGGATTCGCCTCATCAGCGGGCCGATGCTGCGGCGGGCTTGGAGAATACAGGCATCTGGATGTGAAGTAGTCGATTGCCACGCCTCCAAACGGCAATCAACCGCCTTGGCAAACCGTGAGGCCACCGCGGTCAGACCCTCGCCCGCACGCGCATTCGCAAATCCGCGCAGCGTTCGACGCGTGGCGAGGATGCCGCTCCCCGTGTTTCGGGGAGGTTCCGCCACCTCCGGCGTCAACACGTCGCAAAACGCGGGATCGCGCGGCAAGCCGCCAACTTCATCTGCCGTCCAAACGGTCGGCAGCCAACCGAATTGGGGCAAGAATTTCGCAAGCTCTGCAGATCGCTCTACGCTCGACCCGCCGCTTGGGGGGAAGGCGTAGACGATCATGAGGATCTTGCGGTCGCGGGGCGGCGGTACCGACGCCCGAGAGCGGCGGGGCGAAGGTCCAACACCCACGCGGGCATCGTTAACGGGAATAGGCATGTTCGGACTCACTCTGAAACTCTACGATTGGCTCGCCGAACTCAGCACAAAGCCCGCGCGAACCTTTTGGTTGAATTCAGCCCTTGTCTGAATGCAGAATGTCGAATAACGGATAGCGGATGCAATATGCTGGATGAATACTGCCCTTAGACATTCTGCATTCGCCATTCGAGATTTCTGCAGTCGTCTTTCCCTTTATCGGTCTTTTCAAGGCGGGGCTTTGTTTTCGGGTACACTTCGTCCTAGAATCGACCATTCGACACCATTGTGCTGAGGCTTGGACCGAAAAAAGGTTTTGTTTCGATGGTCACAAACCGAAGTGACGAGTTCAGCGAAGTCCTCTGCTTCGTCAGTTCAACCGACCGCGCGGCCACCTGTCCTTGTCCATTCCGAGAGGCCTTGGACGCTCTGGGTGATCCGCATAAGACAGTCTGGATCAACTTCCTCGCCCCCAATGACGGCCAACTCGCTGAGGTAGTCTCCAAGCTCGGATTTCACGAGCTGGCGGTCGAAGACGTCTTCAGCGCCCGCAGCCGGGCGAAGGTCGAGGAATACCCCGGGCACCTCTTCTGTGTCGTCCCTTCCCTGAATCTCAACCCCGGAGCCGATGCCCTGGACATCATCAACCTCAACGCTTTTTTAGGCCGTAACTACTTGATCAGTGCGCAGCGAGCGCCGATTGCCTCGATCAAGCGGATTCGGGACGAAATGGAACGAAGTAACCCGCCGCTCCTGAGAGGGGCGGACTTTGTCTTCTACAGACTACTGGACGGAATCTCGGACGAATACCTCGCGTCCACCGACCGCATCAGCGAACAATTGGATGAAGTCGAGGAGCGCATCTTCACGAAGTTCGATCCCAACGTCTCCACGGCGATTTTTTCATTGAAGCACCAGGCCGCGTGGTTGCGGCGGCGAATCACCCCCCAGCGCGGGATCATCAATACGCTGACGGATCGTTCGCACGAGTTGATTAGCGCCGAAACCCAAGTCTATCTTCGCGACGTCCGCGACCACATCCACCGTATCAGCGACAACTTGGACACGTTCCACGATCTGTTGCAAAGCGCTCTGGACGTCTACCTGGCCCTTTCCGCAAGCCGGACCAATCAGGTCATGAAGTTTCTCACCGTCGTCGGGGCGATCGTTCTTCCGCTGAACGTCCTGACCGGATTGTACGGCACGAACTTCGCCTATCTTCCGGGCGGCGAACACCGGTACGGATTCTGGGTGTTCAGCGCCGTGCTGGCCTCGGCGGCCCTAAGCGCCATCCTGCTGGTCCGCTCCCGAAAATGGCTCTAGACTCCCGTTAGTGGTCATTACGTAGCATGGCAAGGCGTCCTGGAGGTACCCCGCTTGGCGAATTCTGACGCTTTTATGCATTCTGTCCCTTTTTTTGTTGACATGGCGAAGATGGGTATTATGATGCCCCAGTTGTTTAACGATCCAATAGGCTCTTTTGACAGGAGGTCACCCACATGCGACGGAACGCCGTCACCCTAGTAGCGTCTCTGTTCCTGGTTTCGATGTTGTCCGGCTGCAGCCTCTTTGGAGGCAAGAAAAAGGACGCAATGGCGGACACTGCCTATGATCCTTCCGCCGAAACGGCCACGCCGGTGGAAAACTATCCGGCGTATCCGTCGGGTGGCGTCCGCACCGGCGGGACCACGGGATCGCGGTATCACACCGTCCAGAAGAAGGAGACACTCTACAGTCTCGCCCGGCAGTATTACAATGACCAAGCCCGGTGGAAGGATATCTACGAGGCGAACCGCGCCGAGATAGGCAGCGATCCGAGCCGGATTCGCATCGGTCAGCGGCTTGTCATTCCGTAGACAAACGGGCTACGGATAAAGTTCTCTCACACCCGCAACGGTCGTGAATCACGCGGGTCGAGTGGCCCGTTCCACCGGAAAGTGATTGTGCCCGGTGAACGGTAACATAGCGCTCGATACCGACGTACAGTTCGTCAGCGGCGTCGGTCCGTTCCGCGCCCAGCAGTTTGCACAGCTCGGCGTCCGCACGGTCGGCGACCTGCTCGAGCACTTTCCGTTTCGTCACGCGCTGAACCCGCGTTCACAGGCGATCGGCGATCTGGAATACGGCGTCGTCGCCACCGTCGTGGGCGAGCTTCGCAATGTCCGCGCCTCCGGCCCGCGTGATCGGCAGACCGTTTCCGCGGACATCGTCGACGGCACGGGGCGCTGTCGCGTACGCTGGTTCAACTCCGCGTACCTTCGCGACCGCCTGGTCAGCGGCCAGGTCGTTCGGATCACGGGGAAGGTCGAAGTGCGAGGCGATCTCGCGTCTTTCACCAACCCGGAATTAGCGCCCATCGACGAGAAAGATCCTGACCCACTCGCGCATGATCACGACCGCCACGAACCGGTATACCCGGCCACCGCCAAACTCCCCAGCCGGCAAATCCAACGCATCCTCAATGGGGTTCTTGAGCGAAGTGCGGACGCTGTTCGCGACTTCGTGCCGGAAGCGATCCGAACTCGCCGTAGGCTGCCGCCACGCCGAACCGCGATCCTCCGCTACCACAGACCGACCACGTTGGACGACGTGCCGGTTGCTCGACGACGGCTGGCCTATGACGAGTTCCTGTTGTGCCAACTCGGATTCCAGCTCAGCCGCCGCCGAAGAGCGGCTCCCGCAGCGAGGGCGATCCTGGTCCATGAAAAAATGGACGAGCGGATTCGCAAACGGTTCCCATTCGTTTTGACCAACGGGCAGGACCGGGCGGTATCGGAAATCCGGTCCGACCTTGCCAAGCCCGAGCCGATGAACCGCCTCCTCCAGGCCGATGTCGGGGCCGGCAAAACCGCCGTAGCGGTGTATGCGGCACTGGCCGCCGTGGCTAACCGCAGACAAGTGGCTCTGGTCGCGCCGACCGAAGTGCTCGCCGGTCAACACCACGCGAAGATTCAGCGGTACCTACAGGGAAGCCGGGTTCGGTTGGAGTACCTCGCGGGATCGACCGCCAAGGGAAGGCGAGCTTCGCTTCTGCGCGGCCTCAAGGCGAAGGAGGTCGATTGGGTCATCGGCACACATGCTCTCTTTGAAGGCGACGTCGCCTTCGCCGACCTTGGGTTGGTCATCATCGACGAGCAGCACAAGTTCGGCGTGGCCCAACGTGCCGCGCTTCGACGCAAGGGCATCGCCCCGCACGTGTTGGTTATGACGGCCACCCCCATTCCGCGAACATTGGCCATGACCGCCTTCGGCGACCTGGATGTTTCCACCATCAACGGAGTCCTTCCCGATCGTCAACCCGTGGTCACGCGGCTGGTACCGCGCGAGAAAACGGACGCGGCGTGGGAGTTTATGCGCTCGCGCTTGAATCGCGGTGAGCAAGCGTACATCGTCTATCCGCTGGTGGAGGAATCGGACGCGCTTCCGCTCAAGGCCGCCGCCGCTGAGGTCGAGCGACTCTCTCGAACGACGCTCCTGGGGTGTCGAGTGGCGTTGCTTCATGGGCGGATGAAACCTGCGGAGAAGGACGCCGTGATGAAGCGGTTTCGGTCCGGTGAGGTACAGGCGTTGGTTTCCACCACCGTGATCGAAGTCGGTGTCGACGTCGCCAACGCGACGGTCATGGCCGTCCAACATGCCGAACGCTACGGGCTAAGCCAGTTGCATCAACTCCGCGGACGGATCGGGCGCGGATCGAAGAAATCCTATTGTCTGCTGTTCACCGAATCCTGGAACGAACCATCCCTTGCTCGTCTGCGCATCCTGTGCGAAACTACGGACGGGTTTCGGATTGCGGAGGAGGACTTACGACTTCGCGGCCCCGGCGAGCTTCTAGGGACCCGTCAACACGGCCTGCCCGCTTTCAAAGTCGCCGACGTAATCAACGACTTGGAGCTGCTCGTCCAAGCTCGTGACGACGCCGCCTCCATTCTTCGAGGCGATGCCGACTTGTCGAACCCACAACACACTTCGTTACGGTGCGAACTGCTGCGGCGATACGGTCGGACGCTGAACCTCATCGACGTGGCGTAATCAATGCGGAGAATATCGGAACTGTCCTGAACTGTTGAATCCGTCCCCCAGCGGCCATAAGATGAAGACTGAATCGGTGGAGGGGGCGTTTCGTGATCAGGTACCGTACTCGCGCCGCTATCATCGCAATCGCAACCGGGATGGCCATTCTTCCAGCCGCGTTAGCCTCAAAGCAAGGTGCGCAACCAGGGTACTCCGGCGGCTCGGCAGGATTGGGGCAAAGCTGCAGCCTCTGTCATCTCTTTAATGTCGGCCCCGGGCGCGTCGAACTGTTCGGCGTACCGCAACGGTACCGGTCCGGCATCGTTTACGACCTCGTCGTCCGCGTTACCGATCCCGAACAGAAGGGCGCTGGCTTTGAGATCAACGCCGAGGACGCCGCCGGTCATGCGGGGGAACTCCTTCTCCGCGACGCCATCCGCACGCGCTTTGCCGAAGAGGGCAGCACCGGTGATTACGTCACCCACACGCTCGACGGCCTCAATGACTCCATCGACAACTGGATCGCCAACGGCGGCTCATACGAGTTCACCCTCGCGTGGGCGGCGCCACTGGCCGACGAAGGCTCCGTTACGTTTTTCACCGCTGGAAGCGCGGTCAACGACGCCCAGGGCCCCCTCGGCGACCGATACTATGCCGACTACGCCACGATCGGATTCGCCCGTCCCGGCGACGCCGACGGCGATTCGGACTTAGACCTGCGCGACTTCGCCGATCTTCAGCGATGTTTTAACAGTGCCAGTCCCGCGATGGGACAGGGCTGCGAATATCTGGACTTCGACGACAATGGCACAGTTTCGTTGGCGGATTTCGATGCGTGGGCGACCGTCGTCACCGGCCCTACGGCCTTGTTCCCCGCAGGATACGACCTCGCCGATCCCGTTCGTGGCGGTCTGTCTTACGATCGCTGGTGGACAGTCAATGGAGCACCTGAACCTACCGGCGATCATCCGCTTTATCCGGACGCCGGTCAACTTACTGGGAGCGTTACGTACCGCTGTAAGGAATGTCATGGCTGGGACTACAAAGGACTGGACGGCGCCTACGGCTCCGGCAGCCATTACACTGGAATACGCGGTGTGTTCGGCACGACGCTAAGCCCACGACAGATCTACGAATTGCTCAAGGCCGACCCAGCGGCGGTCCCAAACGGCCACAATATGGGACTCTTCGGAATGTCCGAGGGCGATCTCTGGGACGTGGTGAAGTTTACGTCGGAAGGAGTTGGC
>Ga0137429_1000895_pt1 | contig 10518 bp, 4 predicted proteins | sample EasRivERMZT736_2_FD_102304 | JGI IMG/M metagenome (GOLD analysis project Ga0137429, IMG submission 102304) | Soil microbial communities from meander-bound floodplain in the East River, Colorado, USA - East River MetaG ERMZT736_2 | ecosystem: Environmental > Terrestrial > Soil > Floodplain ...
CATTCGACATTCGACATTCGACATTCGACAATGGGGCTATGCGCCTTCTGGTGACAGCCGGCCCGACGCGGGAGTTTTTCGACTCCGTGCGTTTCATCTCCAATCCCTCCAGCGGGAAGATGGGCTATGCGATCGCCGCCGAGGCCGCGAGGCGCGGCTGGAGGGTTGACCTCATCTCCGGCCCGGTGAATCTTCCAGCGCCGAAGGGCGTCAAGGTGACACGCGTTGTCACCGCTCAGGAGATGATCGACGCCGCGGTTGCCCTGTTTCCCTGCTGCCAAGCCGCGGTAATGACCGCTGCGGTATGCGATTACCGGCCCGCGACGCGGCTTGATCGCAAGCTCAAGAAGAGCAACCGCCCGCGCTCTCTTCGACTCCTGCCCACGCCCGACATCGCCGCCCACCTGGGAGCGAATAAGGGCGATCGGATCGTGATCGGGTTTGCGATGGAGGACCACGACGCCCATCGCCACGCGGAGGCCAAGCTGCGCCGCAAGCGATGCGACGCCATCGTCCTTAACGGACCGGCCAACGTCGGCGGCGACCGGGCGTCGGTGGAAATCTTCAGAACGGCATCCGGCTGGGGTGGCCCCGTGGCCGGTAGCAAAACCAGGATCGCAAGGCTCGTGGTCGATCTCGTCGAGCTTCTGGCCATGCCAGTTTGATGCTTGGTTTCAGCTTGGTCACAAGCGTTTCGACCTTTCGCCGTCAACAAACTCCCGAAGTGAACCAATTTCTTTGTAAAACTGGGATGACGTTATGCCCCCAAGTGTCCGTTAGCCTAGGAAACGTGAATCGGGAAACAAATAGGGAAGTTTTCACAGCCAGTGCTCGTTCCTAACCTACGTTTTCATAATGGGTTACCTAACAACCGACGGTACAATTCGTTCTTTCGTAGCCATCAAACCTTGTTCCCGGCGCGATTTATGCCCGAAATTATGGGCAAATGTTCAAGCTACGGCGAGGGGACCGCCGATTTAGCATGGAGCGGTCAATGCTCGGCTCCGCGCCTGGCGCGAATTGTGCCGCGCGGGAACCGAGCGAAAGGCGTGAATTTTTTTTGGAATTGGTGGTTGACAGGCGTTGGCCGATTCCTACAATTCCCGCCATAGCCGTTGCAGTCCGCGTCCATCGTGGCTATAAGGACGCGCGTTGGACAACGCAAACGGCGGCCACCGTTCCGGGATGGGCGCGTTTTCGGAGCGAATAGGGTCGCCAGATCAAAATGTTGTTGTTAGAGGGTCCCGAACCGGCCAAAGCGCGGGACGCTTCGTTACGGAGACGTTGGCAGTACCGGTTTTGTTTCCGAAGGTTTGGCGATTTCTACCGCACGCATTCCACAGTACGGCGCGAGAGTGCGGGATCGCCGATCGTCGGTGTTACGTGAAATGTTCAGTTTGAAAACCAATCGCGTGTGACATGGTTCACGCCACGGTCCTTTTACTGGGAGGTCAATAGGTATGCTAGGTTTAAACGTTTGTAGTGACACGACATTTCGCACGCGGGCGCGTGCCATGTCTCGAGTGGCCACGCTCTGTGGCGTGTTCGGAATTCTGTTCTTTTGCCTGGCGTGTACGTGCATACCGGAGTTATGCCCGAATTGCACCACGGACGCGGACTGCGCCGAGGGTACGAAATGCGACGTCGAAAGCGGCGCTTGCGTCGATTGCCTGACGGACGCCGATTGCGCCGCCCCCAAAGGATTCTGCTCGGAAGCGGGCGGCAATGTTTGCGTCGAGTGCCTTACCGATGCGGGTTGCAATGACAGTAAGGAGTGCACGACCGATACCTGCGTGAGCGCGGCGTGCGTGTTTACCAACAAGGCCGACGGCACCGCTTGCGCGGATGAAGGGAACGACTGCACGGCCGATGCCTGCGCCGCTGGAGCTTGCGCCCACACCAACGTCGCCAACGGCGCCGCGTGCGACGATGGCAACGACTGCACGACGGAAGCCTGCGCCGCTGGCGCTTGCGCCGCCACCAACGTCGCCGACGGCACCGATTGCGACGATAGCGATCTTTGCACCGACGCTGACAAGTGCACGGCGGGTACATGCGGCGGAACGGCCATCGCGGATTGCTGCGAAGCAGATGCCGACTGTGATGTTGCCGCGGGCGAGACTTGTGACACGGCCACCCATACGTGCGTGACTCCCGAGCCTGCTTGCGTCGCGAACCTTGATTGCGACGACGACGACGATTGCACGACCGACACCTGTACGGACGGTGCCTGCGTCTACACCGACAACACTGCACCGTGCAACGATTTAAACGCCTGTACGACGGACGACATCTGTGCGGCCGGTGCGTGCGCCGGCACGCCGGTGGTTTGCCCATCGGGTCAGGTTTGCAACTCCGGCACCGGCAACTGCGCGGATATCCCTTGCAGCACCGACGCCGATTGCAACGACAACGCTTCGTGCACGGCGGACTCGTGCGACCAGGTCTCGGGACACTGTGAATTCGAACCGCTTGATGTGCGCTGCAATGACAACCTGTTCTGCAACGGCGACGAGGGTGAGGGATCGTGCGATCCCAACGATGCCGACGCGGAGGCGGTCACGGGCTGCGTGCGGCCAGGCGATCCTTGCGTTGACGGTCCAGATGGCTTCGGAAAGGTGTGTAACGAGTCCACAAATACGTGCGCCGATTGCACCACCAATGCTCAGTGCAATGACGGCCATACATGCACCTCCGATACCTGCGCGGCCGGAACATGTGTTCATACTGAATTAGATAACCTCTGCCCCGATCCGCTCAAGTGCGATGGCATTGATCGCTGCGATCCGGAAAATGATGACGCCGATGCCACCACCGGCTGCTACGCGCCGGGCAACCCGTGCGAACCGAGGGTCTGCAAAGAGGCGACCTATGTAGAGGGCGATCCGGCGACGTGCACGGATTGCGAAGCCAACGCCGATTGCTCGGATGGCATCCCCTGCACGAGGGATACGTGCGACGGCAATAACGGGTTCTGTGCCCACAGCGAGGACGACGACCTGTGCCCGGACACCCTGTTCTGCAACGGCAACGACTCCTGCGATCCGGAGGACTCGGACGCGGATGCCAACGGCTGTGTCAATGGCCTGGCATTTCCTGTTGAAGCAGCGGGGGGGGTGGGGTATCCGTGTGAAGGCGCCTGCAGGGAGAGCAACAACACGTGCTTCGATTGCACGTCAAACCTCGAGTGCAGCGACGGGGTCTCTTGCACGGACGACACGTGTGATGGTAATAGCGGCATTTGCACCCACACGGATAACTGTGGTGGTTGTAGTAATACAGCCGGTTGTTTCTTCTGCAACCTGCAATCGGGGCAGTGTGAAATCGACTAGTAGCCTGGATCGGGTCTTCTGACCCGACCTTGGGATGTGATTTCGGGGCCCGGTGAGTGTGATGCTCGCCGGGCCCTTTTATGCGCGGGGTGGCGACTTCTTGTTGTGGATCATTGTCTTTCCAGCCGCTGTTGCGCCACGTAGATTATGTACTTGAGGCCGGAAGAGCCTCGGCCACAGCTTTTGGAGCGGAATCCGTTTGTATCCATTGGACTTATTTTCGACGACGGTGGGGACCGGGAGATTCGCCATCTCAAGTCGGCCTTACTTACGCGCTCCACGGTCCAGCGCGGCGTTTCTGGGAAGGAATGGGTTCGGTTCCTTGATCGAGTCATTCCCTAATTTTTGCTGCACTTCGTTCGCGTCGGAGACCTGAACGGACAAACCCCGTCGACGAAGGATTCCCGGGAAGACCGTGGAGGTTTGGTTATCGGCACCGCAGGACCGAGCGGAGCCCTAACCGCCGGCGGAATTCGGCAAAAATTGCCTGTACACCCATCGGCGCTGCTGAAAGTGCATGTTTTACGGACCTACACCGCGGCGGCTAGCGCTCTGCTTGACGTCCGGCGTGTCATGCAAGTTAGGTACAGCATGAAGGTTCTGTTTAGAAACCTTTATTTGGACCTTGCACTGAGCGGAAGCCGGCTCTGGCCGACTTGGTGGAATAGATTTTTTTCTTGCACTAGAATGAGGTACTCGTTATCCTGGTATTTCTTAGGATCAAATGAAGTTCATGGTCGAACGGGTCGCGCTTTTGAGTGACGGGAAAGAACAGCAACGATTCATCGCGCCGTAATGTTGCGGCGAGTGCTGGATCGCTCCAAGTTGGCAGGATCAAAGGAGATGTGGGCAATGAACCGGTTTTCGTCGTATGGGAAAGTTGTTGGCTTGGTCGCACTTGCGGGCGGAACGGCGCTGAAGCTCGGCTGCGGCAGTTCCGCGGGGTTGTTCGGAATGGAAGATTACCAGCGTGACTTGCTCACAGGTCTGGTGACCTACCTCCTTTTCAGCAATAGCCCGACTGATCCGAACGCTGGAGAGGGTCTACCAGGGCTTGATGGAGTCAACTGTTGGGACCTGAATGGCGATGGAGTCAAAGACCCGACGGAGGACATTAACGGCGACGAGATATTTGACGCCAAGGATTGCGCAGGTGCCCCCGGTTCCGCGGGTACCCCTGGTCCGGCCGGTCCTGCCGGGCCCGCAGGGGAACCGGGTCCGGCTGGTGCGCCGGGCACCGGCACGCCGGGGCGGGACGGTCGACCTGGGACGGATGGAAGCGACGGGCTTCCGGGTCAAGAATTCTTCGATGTTTTCGTCGATGACTTTTTCAGCGAGGACCCCAACTACCCCCGTTTCGACTCGTTACCAGTCAACGTCGTGCAAATCATTGAGCCTGAGTTGTTCGACGAGTGCAGTTGCGACTCCACGGCCGGGTTCGAGTGTTCGCCGGCAGTCGCTTATCGCGTGGCGATCCCGGAAGGGTACCACGAGGGAAACGACGATGGGATCGTCGGGAACGATGTTACCATGCGCCTGTTTCTTTTTCGCAGTTACTGCAATGTATGCTCTGATGGTTGCTTCGTGATTCACGTGGTGGCGAAGCGGCTTCGCGACGGCGCGGGAGCCTTGGATTACGGCGGCGAGCGATGGGTGCTAGTCGATACGAATTCCAGCACGAAGGATTGCGAAGTTTTCTTTGTTGTGGATCTTCCGCTGAACAGGGGATTGGACGACGGTGGGGTCAACCATGGGCTAGGTTTTGACAACGACCTACGGCCACAAGATTTTTTGGCGTTCGGGCTGCAGGCCGTGCGGTCGGACGGCGCGGTTTACGAGATCCTCGGGGTAGAGTTTTTCGAGTCATCGGCTTCGGCATCGCCGCGAACCGATCTGTACCGTGCGGAACTATTGGAGGCTCCAGAGTGCCCTGCCCCGGAGTGCCCTTGCGGGACAATCTGTACAACTCCGGATGGAGGGGCCGGCATCTGTGCGGACACGAACGGCGACCAGGTATGTGAGTGCACCTCGAGTCCGAATCCTGAATGCACGGGGGCCACGTGCGCTACCTTTATTCCCTGCAATCCCGGAAGCAACTGCGAACAGCCAGTATGCGCGACCATTTACGAGGGGGGCGGAGTTTGCTTGGAGGGGACAACGGGTTGTGCTGGCCTGCTTGACTGCACAACAAGCGCCGACTGTCCGACGGGTGGGTTGTGTGCCGTAGGCTCCTGCTGCGTCGTCGGAAAATGTGTTGACCCTTCGATTTTCTGTGTAGCCGGTCCTACCGCGGTCACTCCGACCACGCCAGTCAAAACAGAAGGGAGTACTATCGCTCAGGAAGCCAACTGATCGCGGTGCAGATGCCTGGGGCGATTTCCGCTCTAAGGCGGGTGGCGCTGCTTTTGAGCAGTGGATGGTCATGGTCGAACGGGACGCGATTGGGAGCGAGGGGAAAGAACAGCAGTGATTCACCCCGCCGTGATGTTTCGGCGAGCGCTGAATCGCTCCAAGTAGCTTGGAGAGAAAGAGATGTGGGCAATGAACCGATTCTCGTCGTGTGGAAAAGTTGTTGTCTTGGTTGCACTTACGGGTGGAACGGCGCTGAAGCTCGGCTGCGGCAGTTCAGCGGGGTTGTTCGGGCTTGAAGACTACCAGCGTGACATACTGGGAGCGTTGGCGACCTACCTCCTATTGAATCAACAAGCTGGCAATGATGTTGAGCCGGAAAGGGGTTTGCCGGGGCTCAATTGTTGGGACCTGAATGGCGATCGAATAAATGGCTCGGAGGAGGACGTCAACGGTGACGGGATATTTGACGCCAAAGACTGCGCGGGTGTACCGGGTGCACCGGGATCCGCAGGCACCCCCGGTCCGGCCGGTCCTACAGGCCCCGCAGGGGAACCGGGTCCCGCAGGTGCACCGGGCGCCGGGACGCCGGGGCGGGACGGTCGACCTGGTCGGGATGGGAGCGACGGGCCTTCGGGTCTTAGAAACTTCGATGTTTTCGTCGATGACTTTTTCGGCCAGGACGAAGACCCCGAAAATCCTCTAGAGATTGTCGCTGTCCCGATCACTGAGCCTGAGCTATATGAGGATTGCGATGGATGCAAATCCAATTGCAACCCGGCCGTCGCTTATCGTGTGGCGATCCCGGAAGGGTATCACGCGGGGAACGACGTCACCATGCGTTTGTTTCTTAAACGCAATGCGTGCCACCTCGAATGCAGCGAAGGATGCTTTGTATTGGGCCTCGTGGCAAAGCGGCTTCGCGACGGCCAGGCAGTCTCGGATTACGGCTCCGAGCGATTTGTAGTCTTGGAGACGCCTTTGTTTTTCGAAAACCCGCCTGAGGGGTTAGATCTCATTTGCGACCTTTTCTTTGTCGTGGATCTTCCTCTGAACAGGGATCAGGCCCATGGGCTTGATCTTGACCCTGACAACCCCTTACGATCGAAGGACTTCTTGGCCTTTGAGCTCCATATGGTGCGTACGGACGGCGGGGTTTACGAGATCCTTGGCGTCGAGTTCTTCGAGTCATCGCCATCGGCATCGCCGCGAACCGATCTGTACCGTGCGCAGGTCTTCTTGAAGGCGCCGGAAGAAGAGTGCCCTCCGCCGCCGAAGGGCGCCTGCTGCATCCTCTCCGACTATACTTGCAACACCACCGACTACACACGGACCCAGTGCGTGGATGCGGGCGGCGTGTGGCAGGGCACGTACACGACCACGTGCGTGGACTGCCCGCCGACCGGCGCCTGCTGCGACCACGCACAACCCGGCGGAACCTGTGCGGACGGCATTGCGGAGTCTGTTTGCCATGCCACGCGCGAACAAGCCGAGTTCTTCAAGAATATGAGCTGTGCCGACGTCGAGTCGTTCGACCTTTGCCTGGAACACACGGGCGCCTGCTGCGATCGTGCGCAACCGGGCGGCATCTGCACGGACAACCTTGCGGAGTCCGTTTGTAACGCGATCGCCGAGCAGCCCTTCTTCTACAAGGGATTGTTGTGCACGGAAGTAGAGGCGGGCGGGTTGTGTCCGGAGCACACGGGGGCCTGTTGTGATGCAGCCCAGCCGGGCGGCGTTTGTACCGACAGGGTGCCCGAGTCGGGCTGTGTCGGTTCACAATTGTCGTGGTTCAATGGGATTGACTGCGTTAAAATCGAGGTCGCCGAGCTGTGTCTGGAACACACCGGCGCCTGTTGCGATCACGCACAGCCCGGCGGGACCTGTACGGACGGCATTGCGGAGTCAGTTTGTTTTGCGACACGCGAACAAGCTGAGTTCTTCAAGGGTATGAGTTGTGCCGAAGTCGAGACGTTCGACCTTTGCCGGGAACACACGGGCGCCTGCTGCGATCGTGCGCAACCGGGCGGCGTTTGCTCGGATGGCGTGCCCGGATCAGGGTGTGTGGGGCCGCAACTGATCTTCTACAAAGGCATGGGTTGCGCGGATGTGGAGACCAACGGGCTTTGCCTGGAACACACCGGCGCATGCTGCGATCACGCGACACCCGGCGGGGTTTGTGCCCCTGATGTCGCCGAGTCCGTGTGCATGAAGTCCGGCGAGCAGCCGGAATTCTTCAAGGGAATGAGCTGCACCGAAATTGAGTTTCTCGGGCGCTGCGAGGAACACCGCGGTGCGTGCTGCGACCAATCCCAGCCCGGCGGCGTGTGTACCGACAATCTGCCTGAGTCGTCCTGCGTGGATCCGCAACTATACTTTTTCAAAGGCCTGAGTTGTGCAGAGGTGGAGGCAGGAGGACTTTGTCCGGAACTCACCGGAGCCTGTTGCGACCACGCCCAGCCCGGCGGATCGTGCGTGGACGGCGTGCCGGGATCGGTGTGTATTTCCGGCCCAGGTCAGCCGGAGTTCTTTAAGGACCTGACCTGCGCCGCTGTTGAGGCGGCGGGATCGTGTCAGGAACAAACCGGGGCCTGCTGCGATTATGCTGCGCCCGGCGGACAGTGTACGGACGGCGTGGCGGAATCGGTCTGTTTTGCAACAGCCGAGCAGCCGGCTTTCTTCAAGGGGATGAACTGCGCCGCCGTGGAAGCCGAGGGGTTGTGTCCGGAACATACCGGCGCTTGCTGCGACCACACCTTGCCGGACGGGGTCTGCACGAATGGCGTTCCCGAGTCGGCTTGCATCGGCTCTCAACTCACCTTCTACAAAGGGGCTGACTGTTTCGACGTGGAGGCGGCGGGGTTATGCCGGGAACGCACCGGCGCCTGCTGCGACCACGCTACCCCCGGCGGGGTTTGCGCGGACGACGTTTCCGAATCGGTTTGTCTTGCCACGCGCGAACAACCTGACTTCTTCTGGGGCATGAGTTGTACTCAAGTCGAGACGCTGGAATTGTGCCTTGAGCACACCGGCGCCTGCTGCGATGCATCGCTACCCGGCGGTGTGTGCCGCGACGGCATTGCCGAGTCGGCGTGCAGCGGCAATCAGGAGTCATTCTACAAAGGTATGAGCTGCACGGCCGTCGAGGCCAACGGACTTTGCATGGAGCACACCGGCGCTTGCTGCGATCATTCGGCGGTTAATGGCGAGTGTTTTAACGGGGTCCCCGGCTCGGCCTGCACGGGCGATCAGATGGAGTTCTTCAAGGATTCCACGTGCGCCGAGGTGGAAGCCGCAGAGCTATGTCTCGAACACACTGGCGCCTGTTGTGATCACTCAGGTCTGGGCGGGACCTGCACGGACGGCGTCCGCGGCTCCCTTTGCATCGGCGATCTAATTCAGTTCTTCAAGGGGATGACCTGCGCTCAAGTGGAGTCCCTGGGGAGGTGTGAAGAGTCTACCGGCGCCTGCTGTATCAAACCTTATAATATCTGCGAATCCGGCAAAACGAAGTTGGAATGCGATGCTGAGGGCGGCGTGTGGCAGGGCGCGAACTCCACCGTGTGCGTGGACTGCGACCCGATCGGCCCCTGCCGAAAGGATGCGCTGTGCGGTCCACGCGTGATATGCCCCACTCTCCTTGCGTGCCCGAGCACGTGCTTATATACAACCGCGGGGCCGACCAAGTGCTTCAAATCTGAGTTCGATGACGCAGTAGATTGCGATTTGTATCCGGCATGCGGCCCCGGCGGCGCTTGCGTTTCAGGCTCAGCGTGCGCCGTTTCCTGCTGTTCAGAACCGAAGTGTGTCCCGCTGTGTGCGGTTCTTCCCTGATGCGGGTGAGGCGGCCGATGGCCCCCGCCGGAATGAGAAGCAACAAGTAGGGACTCGCGCGAGCCAACCTTCTTAATTGATTGCGTGCCAAGGGGGGCGGATCTGCCCCCCTTTTGGTTACCCCGCACGTGATCCGACTTGAAAGTGCTTGACCCCATTCGTGCGTGGCGACGGGGGCGTCCGTCGTAGAACTGTGCGTTAGAGCCCGTTGAAAGGGCTATCTGTGTACCGGCGCTACAGTTCTAAACGGCGTCCGAGTGGAAAGCTCGAATGCTCGCGTTGGCAAGTGTGTGGATCGGGCTGGCGGCGTTGGCCCTTTCCCTTGCGATGGTGCTCTATCGGCCGGCATTCACGGACTTGACCGTAACGCTTGTTCTGTACTTTGGGGCGCCGGGCTCCTTGTGCCTTGCGGGACTGGTCCTTTGGGCCTATCGCAGGGAGGACCGCGCCGATCCGGGCGTCGCCGCGCAACGAAAACAAGCCGGGGTTGCGATTGTCTTGGCATTAGTCGCCGCCGCACTCGTCTACCTGCTCGTCATTTTCTCCCACAAACTGGAGCCGGTTGCGGGCAGTCCGTCATTCGAGTATCATCTTGCACCAAGGAGAGCGATCGTGGTAGACGACGCTACGGAACATCATGCAGATCACGCTAAACGGCCGATCGGAAACTCTCGACTCCGCGATGACGCTGGGGCGATTGCTGACGCAGCTCAAGCTTGAGCCGATCCGCGTGGCCGTGGAGATCAACGAAGACTTGATCCCCCGCAGGACGTTCGCCAAGACCGTCCTCCGCGAAGGCGACCGAATCGAGGTCGTCACGTTGGTAGGGGGCGGATGATGGGTGAGGACCGGTATCGCATCGGTTCTTTCGCATTCACATCACGCCTTTTTGTCGGCACGGGCAAATACAAAAACTTCGACGTGATGCAGGCCGCGCTGGCGGCCTCGGAGTGCGAAGTCGTCACCGTGGCTGTCCGCCGGGATGTGCTCGCCCCGGAAGGCG
>Ga0137429_1000900_pt1 | contig 10462 bp, 10 predicted proteins | sample EasRivERMZT736_2_FD_102304 | JGI IMG/M metagenome (GOLD analysis project Ga0137429, IMG submission 102304) | Soil microbial communities from meander-bound floodplain in the East River, Colorado, USA - East River MetaG ERMZT736_2 | ecosystem: Environmental > Terrestrial > Soil > Floodplain ...
AGTCCACAGTTGGCCCGGATTGCCGAAGAAAAGCCCGTCGTTGCCGGCGGCATTGATTGCTTTGGAGGCAAACAGTCCCGTCGCCAGCGCACCCCAGGTGCCGCCGACGCCATGCACGCCGACGACATCGAGAGAGTCGTCGTAGCCAAACTTTGGCTTGAGACTACAGGCGATCGAGCATAGCACGCCGCCGACAGCGCCGATGATGAGCGCTGACATCGGCCCGACAAAACCCGCGGCTGGCGTGATCGCGACTAGTCCGGCGACCGCGCCGCTAGCCGCACCGAGCATCGTCGGCTTACCGCGCATCCAATCCATCGCGAGCCACGCTAACGCTGCGGCGGCGGTTGCTAAGTGGGTAGCGACAAAAGCAGAGGTGGCTAGACCATCGGCGGCGAGGGCGCTGCCGGCGTTGAAGCCGAACCAGCCGACCCAGAGCAATCCTGCGCCGATTACACTGAAGGGCAAATTATGTGGCGGCATCGCTTCTTGGCCGTAACCGATACGCCGGCCAAACATGATCGCAGCGACCAGCGCTGAAGCGCCGGAGCTGATGTGCACCACGGTGCCGCCGGCGAAATCCAACGCGCCCATTTCACGCAACCAACCCTTGACACCCCAAACCCAATGGGCCAGCGGATCATAAATAAAGGTCGCCCACAGAATGATGAAAACCAAAAACGTACTGAACTTAATCCGCTCGGCAAAGGCACCTGTGATCAGCGCGGGCGTAATGATGGCAAACATCATCTGATAGATCATGAACGTCTGATGCGGAATCGTCGCGGCGTAGTCGGCATTCGGTTCAGCGCCGACACCATTCAAACCGACCCAAGCTAAGCTACCGAACCATCCCCCAACATCAGGACCGAAGGCTACGGAATAGCCCCAAAGCACCCATTGAATGGTGATGACGCCGACCATGATGAAGCTGTGCATAATCGTCCCCAGAACATTTTTACTGCGCACAAGTCCACCATAAAAAAGAAACAAGCCGGGGATCGTCATCATTAAGACTAACGCTGAGGAAGTGAGCATCCACGCGTTGTCCCCCTTATCGACCTTTGGCGGTGCTGCCGGTGCCGCTGGTGCGCCGGGCGCAGGTGCGGGGGCCGGAGCGGACGGGCTTACCGCCGGCGCCGTTGCCGGAGGTGACTGAGTTTCCTGGGCAGAAGCCGATAGGGCCAGCACCGCGCCAAGAAAAACCCATACAATAAAAAATGGTATCCAACCAATCTTCTTCGATTTCACAGCCAAACCTCCCCGTTTGTTGCGACCAAATTAGGTGCCCGAAATTCGCAATAGTGCTGCGCGAATTCCATAGAGCAACGCTTATGCCACAAATACGACTTATTTGTCTATTGGTTTTTTAACGACTTGGGTTAATGGTGGGGATAACAGAAGACCAGTCATTGCCCAGAAATGGGGCAGCTGCTTAAAGGCTAGGCAATCAGTGAAGACGACGCCTGGGACTAGCGTTGGAAAATTTTAGTTGATCGGGATCGTCGCTTGAGCCAATCGTTTCTGGTTTACTTCTACACCCAATCCAGCCGCATCGGTGAGAACCGCTTTGCCGCGCGTGACTTCAACGCCTCTAAAAATATCTTGGGCGCCGAGCCGCAAGAAGCCGGTCATTTCGCCACCCGGCTGAGCGTTCGGCAGCGCGGCGTGCAAATGCATTTCCGCGGCAGAGAGTAACGGTGTGCAAGCGCTGCCTTGGCCAATGACGACGGGAAGACCTTTTGCGCCCACCACGGCGGCAACTTGCAGCGCTTTTTGGAAGCCGCCGATGTGGGTCAGTTTTATTTTCAAAAGATCAGCTGCCCCTGCTTCAAGGACCGCCAAGGCGTCTTCCGCTGAACTGACGCTCTCCTGGGCGGCGATCGGCACGCCAACCATGCGACGCAGCTCAGCCAAACTTTTGAGATCGCCGCGAGCTAGCGGCTGTTCTGCGTCGGCAAGCCGGAACTGACTGAGCGCATTGAGAATTTCGCGCGCCTCAACGAAAGAATAACTGGCATTGCCATCGACACGAAGTGTCGCATCGTCACCGACAGCTTCACGCACCGCCCGGACCCGAGCGATATCTTTGGCCCGATCCTTGTCGCCGATCTTGAGTTTAAAAGCGCTATAGCCTCGTGCTTTTAGCTGTCGAGCTTTCGCGCCGATGGTCTCGCCGGTTAGGTCCATGCCCAGCCCACCGACCAATTCGATCTCCTTCCGATAAGGCCCTCCAAGGAGACGATAAAGCGGGACATTGTAGAATTTGGCCAGCGAGTCATAAAGCGCAATCTCGATGCCAGCTTTGGTCATCGGGTGGCCGAAGCGAGTCGACTGGAGTTTGCTGATGACCCGGCCGGTAACCTCAAGATCCATACCGACCAGCGCTGGCGCGAAATACTTTCGCACCATGATGTCCATGGTCTCCAAAGTTTCGTAGGTATTGCCCGGCCGGCCTTGAGTCGCTTCGCCCCAACCCGCGACGCCGTTGTCGGTTTCGACTCGGATGATCAGCGTGCGGCAGTCTTCGAGAAACCCGGCGGCACCGCCGTAGATTTCACTGATGGGAAGCACCAGCGGATAAGTAAGGATTGCACTAATCTTCACTGAGCGGTTCTCATCAGCGCACCGATCTTCGACAGGTCGGCGATCTTTTCCAAGCTGGCCACGGCGTCGACCAGCCGCTCCAATCGCCGCGGCGATAAAATGCCGCGGGTTAATTTTTGCGCTTTGTTTTCGACTTCCTCAGAACTCATTGGGTTAGCCGGTGTGCCTTTAAAATGGATAACCAACTTAGCGTGACGCCCCTTTTTGCCTAGGTCCAACGTCACTCGCGCGGCGCGGTCCCAGCCCTTCTTTTCAATCTCAGGGTCGACTTTGAGCTGGACCTTGCGCATCATCGCGAGAATTCTCTTGTCGGTGAGTTTCCTCTCGTCAAAACTCGCGGGGTCGGTCGGATCGAAATAGACGCTCAGCGCCACACAGAAAGGAATACTGTACTGCGCCATCATCAAATCCGTCGGCCGGTAGTTGGCATGATGGGTTACTAATTTTTCGATGCCGCCGATTTCGATGGCGCGAATATCTTCCGGCTGGAACTGGAATTCACTGCGAAGCTTTTGCAACGCTTCGATCGGCGCGTGCGCGTTGATATGACAAGCGCAGCGCTTGATGCAGATGTTCATGCTTTCCCACACTCGGCCCAAGCGGTGGGTGAGATAATCAAGTTGGGGCGAATCGGAAAAAGTCTGGCAAAAACCAAACTTGCCTTCGAGCACGCTCTCCGGACCGGCAAAACCGCGGCTGGCCAGTTGCGCCGCGGTCACGCCACCCTCGGCCGCCTTGCCGAGATGGAGCCGTTTGATCATGGCGCCTTCGTGGCAGCGGGAAAATTCCATCAGCCCGCCGGAGTATGAACCGGCGATGCCTAAAGCATTGACCAGCTTTTTTTCATTCAAGCCGAGCAATCGCCCCGCCGCCACAGCAGCGCCGAATGTGCCGGTTAATCCAGGCGCGTGGAAACCTCTGCGCTCCAGGGAATTTCCCGCTGCTACACCGATCCGTGACATGACTTCGCAGCCGGCGACGAACGCGGTGAGCAACGCTTTGCCATCGGCTCGCGTTTCTTCCGCCATGGCGAACGCGGGCAGGAATCCGGTGGCGCCCGGATGAACCCCAGCACCGGGCTGACGGACATTGTCGAGCTCAAAGGCGTGGGCCATGGTGCCGTTGGCGAGGGCGGCGCGCTCTGCGGGCGCCTTCTGTTTGCTCCCGAAAACGGTGGAGCTACCTCGTGCGCCCGATGCAATAACGTAATCGCTAACCGTTTTGCTCCACGGTTTAGTCGATCCGTATAGCGACACGGCTAGCGTGTCGAGAATGCAAGCTTTGGCGCGTCCGATGACTTCGCGTGGAATCTGTCGGTAACTTAGATCGAGCGCGTAGCGCGCCAGCTTTTGCGTCTCATTCATAGGCAAAATTTAGCGAACGACTTTCGCGCCGGCTTCTTTGAGCACCTCGCGCATTTGGTCTGTAAGACTATCAAAGAATTTACTCAACGCAGAACCTTTGAGAGAAGCATCCTCAAACTGATTTTGCTCCACGTATTGTTTCCAACTCGGAGTTTTCACGAACGCATCGAACACACCTTCCCAGTACGCCACAACTTCTTTTGGAACTGCCGGCGGTGCGAGCATTCCGCGGGCTTGAGGAATCAGCGGAACATCGATGCCTTGCTCTTTGATGGTCGGCACATTGGGCAGAGAGGCCAGCCGCTTCTCGGTCAGCGATGCGATGACCCGCAAATTGCCCGCGCGAATCTGCTCACCGGCTTCTTGCGGTTCGATCACCATCATTTGTCCGTGACCACCGAGGAGATAGGCGAGCCGTTCGCCGCCGCTCGGGAAGGAAATAAAATTCCACTGCGCCCCGGTGGTCTTTTGCAACAACAGGCGCATAAGATTATCCCTCGAAGTAATCGTGCCGCCAGACTGGGCAAGTTGCTTTGGATTTTTCTTCGCTGCCTCGATAAAGTCCTTCATGTTCTTGTAGGGCGAGTCGGCTTTGACCGCGATCACCGCGGGCTCTAAAACCAACCGAACAATCGGTGTGAGGTCTTTCACGGTAACCGTTGCTTCAACTGTGGTCAAAGGATTGGTCACCCAAACGCCGGTGTAAAAACCGACCGTGTGGGTCTCGCCTTTCTTTTCGGCGAGATAGGACATCGCCACGGCCGGGCCACCGCCGGGTTTGTTGACCACTTGTAGGCGCTGGGTAACTAGTTTCTCTTTCTGCAACATCTCCGCGATTGCGCGGGCGAAAATATCCGAGCCGCCGCCCGGCCCGGTATGAACCACCGTTTCGATTTGTTTGTTCGGTTTGAATTCCTGGCTCCATGCTCGACTCGACACCAGTGCACCGATCACGACCATGATCAATAGTAATGAATACCTAGTTCGTTTCATTGCCAACGCTCCTTTTGCTAAAAATTTAACTGGGCAAATCCATACTTAACTTTCGTGTTCCACCGCCTCAACCCGCCAAGCGCGCACTCGGCGAATCGCGGGAAGACACAATAGCACCAATGCAATGAAGAGCAAGGTTGCCGAGATCGGCCGAGTAACCAAAATCGCCAGGCTGCCCTGCGACATCATCAACGACTGGCGCAACGCCCGTTCAAGCACGTCGCCGAGAACTAACCCTAAGATCAGCGCCGCGGCGGGAAAATCGAGCTTGCGCATCAGGTAACCGAGCAGGCCAAACAGCGCCATCATCCAAACATCAAACAGGCTATTGTTCACGCTATAGACACCGACCACGGAGATGCCAAGAATGAACGGATAGAGAACGTAATTGGGCAAACGCAAAATCTGCGCGAACAGGGGAACTAGAGGCAAGTTCAAAACTAATAGCAAAACATTGCCCACATACATGCTCGCGACTAGTCCCCAGAAAAGCTCGGGATGTTCTTGGATCAACAGCGGTCCGGGTCGGTAGCCCCAGAGTATGAGCCCGCCGAGAAGTATCGCCGTGGTGTTACCGCCGGGAATGCCAAGAGTCAGCAAAGGCACCAGCGCGCCGCCGGCATCGGCGTTGTTCGCGCCCTCGGGCGCGGCCACCCCTTCGATGACACCGGTGCCAAACTTTTCCGGATGGCGTGACACTGCTTTCTCAAGTCCGTAGGATAAAAAAGACGCCACCGTCGCGCCAGCGCCAGGCAATGCGCCGACAAAGAAACCGATCACCGAACCATTGAGAAATGCAAAACGGCAGTCTTTGAGATCCTGCAGCGTCGGCAGCAGATTTTTTACACCGCTGGGTATTTTTAGGACCTCGCCGCCACTACGCGATTCCAGATTGATCAGCACTTCCGCGACTGCGAAAATGCCCACCGTTGCGGCGATAAAATCAACCCCGCCGAGCAGCTTGGCCTGGCCGAAAGTAAAGCGCGACTCCGCGGTAAATAGATCGGTACCGATCGTCGCGATCCACAAACCGACGAGCAACATGAGCAGTGCTTTGACCATCGAGTCGCCGGCGAGAAACACAACCATCGCCAGACCCAACGTCATCAGCGCGAAATATTCCGGCGGTGCGAAACGCAAGGCGAAGCGTGCCAAGGGCGGGGATATCAGCATCAGTCCCAACACGCCGACAGTACCGGCGATAAATGAAGCGATGGCGGAGATACCCAGCGCCGCGCCGGCTCTGCCGTTGCGCGCCATTTGGTAACCGTCGAGACAAGTTGCCACCGAAGACGACTCCCCAGGCATGTTGAGAAGTATGGACGTCGTAGAACCACCGTAACGAGCGCCATAAAAAATGCCCGCCAGCGCGATGATCGCGGTGGTATGATCCATCTTGAGCGTAATCGGTAGCAGCATGGCGATGGTCGCCGCGGGCCCTAAACCAGGCAGCACACCGACAACCGTGCCGAGCACCACACCGACGAAACACCAGAACAAATTTATCGGCGTCAGGGCGACAGAGAATCCAAGCAGGAGATTGCTCAGCGCGTCCATGGGTAATTAGGTGTCCTTAGCTCAACTCAAAATCCCCAAGGTCCCGCCGGCAGGGAAACACCGAGCGCGAATTCGAACACAATATAAAATACCAGGGCAAGGCCGGCACCGATACCGAGGGCGAGCACGACCGGACGGTGATCTAATGCAACGACTAGAAAAATCGTCAGCAGGACAAAGCCCAGGGCGAAACCAATCCATCGAAACAGCGCGATGGCCACCGCCAACCCAAGCCATGCACCAAGTGCTCTGCCAGAGCCGGACCAGATTGGCACACCAGCAACGGCGTGGTGCCGCGCCGACGAATAGCTCAAAACCATCTGATAAGCGCCAAATAGCAGAAGACCGATACCGATCCAAAATGGAAAAAAACCAGGGCCGGGGCCAACTTCGGAGACATAGGACAACCTTGATCCGCCGTAGACAACATAAACGCCAAACGCCGCAAGGCACGCGGCCGCGATGAGATTGCTTTTGTCACTGCCCATAGAGTGTGCCGGATGTGACTGCCGTTATTACGCCCGATGAGATTTTTTCACAAGAGTAGAGCAATAGGCGAGACGTAGAGTGCAAATGAGGATCGGAAGCAGCGCCGTAGAAGTTGTATCTATGCGAAGAACTTGTCAGCCACCAAAAATTTTTCGTTCGACGCCTTGCCAGTCGAAGGGCACAAAGTTATTTTGGCAGGGGTTTTTCGCCTCGGGTTTCTCATTATCGCCAAACAGGCCGATCGAGCCTTCGCTCTGTGGCCCCGCGACTAACGCCGGGGAGTGCGCCTCAACTACGATCGCATCGGCGTTTGAACGGTTCCACGCCCAGTGAATCTTATTTGACGGTACCCGATGGAAGTCGCCCGCTTTGCAATGAAACCCCTCATGCTCTACGAAGAACCAAATCTCGCCCTGCAGCACATGATTGATCTGCTCGGCCGCATGGGCATGCGGCGTGGTGTGATATCCGGGCGCGCGGACTGCATGCATGAGGCTGCATTCGGTGCCGTAGGCTCGCTTGACGATCATCGACCCCTCGCCCTGTTCACCGGTGCGAACGACTTGGCGGTTCGGAATGTTTTCAGCTTTGCAATGGAGCGACATACGGATGCCCCTTCGTCTAGGAGTTTTCCTTCACCTGTTTGTATCGTGCTTTGGGCGAAATCTCGGCTACCGTGCCGCCGGGAGCGCGAAACTTGATCGGAATAACGCCAGGCGCGCTTATGATCTCGCAGCCGTATTTTGCCAGTTCGTCCGCCGACGCTTTCATGTCGTCGACTTCGATGCCGAAGTGATGGATACACGGCCCCAAGCCGGCCGCGCGCGACTCGGCGGAGTCCTCGCTGTCATACTTGATCAGCGCGAGATCGATGGCACCGTCGGTTAAGTGGCGCGAGGTGTGATCGCGCACTTGGCCGGTCTGAACTTCGACGAAGCCAAAACTCTTCTCGTAAAACTCGCTGGCTTTTTCCAGATCGTCAACTTTGACGGCGATGTGAACAATACGAGCCATATGGCCTCCCATCATTAATTGGCTACAGACGGGTTTTCAGTCGGCAAGGCAAAATGTGTGTTTTCGTCAACTAGACCCACTTGCTCCACTTGAGCGCCCTGGCGCTTGAAGAACTCGACGGTTTCTTGAACCAACTGATCCGGCACGGAAGCACCGGAGGTGATCCCCACGTGGGAAATACCGTGCAGCCATTCGGGATTGATCCCACGCTGATCGTCAATCAGATAGGCCGTCTTGCCCAACGAGCGTGCGACTTTCACTAGCTGATTGGAATTTTCGCTATTCTTCGAACCGATCACTAAAACCAATTGCACCTCTTTAGCGAGTAGCTTGACGGCGTCCTGGCGATTCTGCGTCGCGTAGCAGATGTCCTCTTTGGCCGGCCTGATCATGCACGGAAATCTTTTTTGCAAAACTTCGATGATCTCGCGCGTATCGTCCAGGCTTAAGGTAGTTTGCGTCAAGACCACGACTTTTTCAGGATCGGGCACGGCTACCGACGCAGCTTCAGCAACGTTTTCTACAACCGAAGTGCGTTCCGGCGCCTCGCCACTGGTGCCGACGATCTCGTCATGATCGCGATGACCGACGAGCAAGACCCAATATCCCTGGGCGACGAACTTGCGCACTTCGCGATGAACTTTTTCGACCAGCGGGCAAGTGGCGTCGAGCACCCATTGCAATTGTTTTTCCTTAGCCTGTTGCCAAATCGCCGGCGACACCCCATGGGCGCTGAAAATGACGTTCGACTGCGCCGGGACTTCGTCGACGGAGTTTACGAAGACAACGCCGCGTTGCTCGAAGTCATGAACCACATGCTGGTTATGAACGATTTCGTGAAACACATAGAGCGGTGCGCCATGTTTGTCCAGCGCACGCTCAACCGTTTCAATCGCCATTTCAACGCCGGCGCAAAAGCCGCGCGGCTTGGCGAGGAGGACCTTTTCGATCGCCATGGTCCAATGAAGTCTGGAGGAATCGGCGCACGCTGTCAACCGGGAGCTAGAGCAAAGCGATGATTTTGGCCGCGGCGACTTGGGCGCCGCTTAAGTCAACGGCGGGCCAGTGTGGCTGCCGATTCAACAGGCGGGTTAAGTAGGGTGCCAGTTTACCGGCGAGAAGCTCTTGCTGGGGAATGTATTCGCAGGTGGCACAGTCGTGTAGTGCCTCAACTAATTTTGGGAACTCGGCAAATTCGCCGCGGTCGGTGTAGAGAATTGGTAGGCGATGTCCGAGCACATCGGCGACTATGCCGTAGCCCGGTTTGGTGACGATGGTATCGACGGCGCAGACCAAGTCTTCATACTGGCTCTGCATCTCGGGCAGACTGATAATGTTACCGTCTGAACGTTTCGCATTCCCCGTTGTCACGAATAAAAACTGCCGTTGTTGTTTGAGCACCTCCCACGGTATACGATCGAGACCCAGACCGCCAAAACTCAGCAGCACGATGGTCGCCGACTGCGGTAGTCCGAACTTCGCGCGGGCGGCCTCCTTGGTTAACGAGGAGCGGCGCGCCACCCAAGGAATCGCCTCTAGGCGCGGAAACATGCTCGTGTCGCATGGGTAGGGTAGCATCAGCGCCAGCGAAGTCTTGCCATACCATGCGGTCATCTGGTCGATCAGCGCGACGAAACCGCGATGTTCATCGAGATAGGCGCGATAAATAAAATCCCAGGTAAAGTTGGTGATGGAAACCGACGGAATCGCCGCCCGCGCGGCAATCTCGAAGCATAATGGCGGTGTATCGCCGACGATCAGACGAACGTCGTTAGCGGCGATAAAATTCAGCTCGCGCTCGATAATCTGCGGTAATCGGTCATGGAGTCGGCGACAAGCGTCCAGGGTCTCGGCGATCTCCATTTTTAAACTGTCCCGCTGGATAATCCCCACGTCGAGCGCCTGATTCGAGTAAGCGACGGGCGAAGGTGTATTGAGAAATAACCATTCAGGTGCGACGGTGCGAACATGCATCCGTAGATCGGCACGCTCGCGCGCCAGCGCGCGGATCACCTGATGCGAGCGCACCGCGTGGCCGAATCCATGGCCCGTAATGTAGTAAAGAATTGAACTCAAGCTGGTTTTAGTTGTATGAACTAAGCAATCTCAAACTAGGGAGCGGTCAAAGGATTGTCAAGTAAGCGCCGCGCTCATCGCGGAGGAGTTGGCTATGACGGGCACCATTAAGAAAATCGTGCGGCAAAAGGGCTTCGGCTTCATCAAGCCTGACGATGGCAGCGAGGATGTGTTCTTCCATCGCGGCAGCCTGGCACCGCGAGGTCAGATCGAAGACATGAATGAAGGTGACACCGTGCAGTTTCAAACCAGAAAAGGCGAAAAGGGCCCGGTGGCTTTCGATCTAAAAGTGCGTTGACGGCGATTACGCCATGGACCATAAACACGCCAACCGCCTGGCCCATGAGACCAGCCCCTATCTC
>Ga0137429_1000901_pt1 | contig 10461 bp, 9 predicted proteins | sample EasRivERMZT736_2_FD_102304 | JGI IMG/M metagenome (GOLD analysis project Ga0137429, IMG submission 102304) | Soil microbial communities from meander-bound floodplain in the East River, Colorado, USA - East River MetaG ERMZT736_2 | ecosystem: Environmental > Terrestrial > Soil > Floodplain ...
TCGGTTGAAATCGGTGTCGCTCGTTCTAGGCTCTCGGTGCACCTCAAATGGTGGGTGAACACGTGCTATCAACCATTGGGGCGGGGACGATCGCCTCGCTTTCCGCGTTCGGACAGTTCGGGTTATTCGGGTGGCAGATGATTCGGTGGTTGCTGCCCGGGTCGCTGCGGCTGCGCACCTGGCTGCGGGCCATGCCTCTATTCTACGAGGTGGGTAACCGCACGCTGCCGGTCATCATGATCACGGGTACCTTCGTAGGGCTTGTGCTTGCCATCCAAAGCTACGACCAATTGAAGGCTGCGGGCTTCGAGCAGCGGATGGGAGTGTTGGTCACGATCACGCTGGTGCAAGAGCTGGGTCCGGTATTAGCGGGCGTGATGGTGGCGGGGCGGGTCGGCGGGGCGTTGACCGCTGAGCTGGGGACGATGCGCGTCACGGAGCAGATCAGTGCCTTGACCGTGATGGGGGCCGATCCGGTTCGTCATTTGGTTGTTCCACGTTTCTTGGCGTGCCTCCTTCTGACGCCGCTGTTGACCCTTTTCTGTGACTTGTGCGGGTCGCTCGCCGGCTGGTTCATCGCCGTGCAGCTCAAAGGGATTCCCTCTTCGCCCTACTGGTATTATATCGCCGAGGCGATCGAGAAATGGGACGTCATGGTCGGCTTCACGAAGAGCATTGTGTTCGGCGGGGCGATCGGAGTCATCGCCTGCTTCAAGGGCTTCCATTGTCGTGCCGGGGCCGAAGGCGTGGGTCGGGCGTGTACGGAATCGTTCGTCGTCAGCTTTATTACGATCTTGATTGCAGACTTCTTCATCGGGTATTTCCTGTCAGGTTTGTATCGCGGCATTTGGGGCTTTAAATCGCTAGTCTAATGGCAAAACAACACACCAGTATCGCCACGGACTCGGCGTCGAACCATCGCCCGGTGGTGCGGCTGGTCAACGTCCATAAGCGGTTCGGTGATCTCATCGTTCTCGATGGCGTGAACTTGGAATTGCGCAAGGGAGAGACCACGGTCATCATTGGGGAGTCCGGCTCGGGCAAGAGTGTGTTGTTAAACCACATCGTCCGTTTGTTGAAGCCCGACAGCGGCGAGGTGTACTTTCACGAGCAACGTATCGACGATCTGCCGGAGCGGGAGCTGACCGCTTTGCGGCCGCGATTCGGGTTCTTGTTCCAGCTCAGCGCCCTCTTTGATTCGCTGAGCGTGGGGCAGAACGTAGGGTTTCCCATCCTCGAACATACGAAAAAAAGCCGAAAAGAAGTGGACGAGATCGTCCGAAGCAAACTCGGAATGGTGGGGTTGGATGGGCTTCAAGACAAGTGGCCGGCGCAACTCTCCGGCGGGCAGAAGAAGCGCGTCGCCCTCGCCCGGGCCATCGCCCTCGATCCCGAAATAGTCCTCTACGATGAACCCACCACGGGCTTGGACCCCCCGCGAGCCGACGAAATCAATGAACTGATCCTTAAATTGAAAGGGGAGTTGGGAGTCACTAGTGTGGTGGTGACGCACGATATGGCCAGTGTCCGTAGGGTCGCTGATCGCATCGTGATGTTGTACCGCGGCGAGTTCATCTTCGACGGCACGCCGGAATCCATCGCTCGAAGCAACGACGCACGTATACGCTGCTTCGTGGAGGGTCGATGTGCTGCCGACGTACTTCAGAGTCTGCACGAAAAGGGGAAAACATGACGGAACCGGCGCGCAATTTCTGGGTCGGGAATTTTGTGGTCGTCTCTTTGATCGTCCTCGCCACGCTGATGGCCTGGTTCGGCGAGACGCCTGAGTGGCTCGGCGGCAATGAGTGGACCCTCAAGATCATCGGCGTCCGCGAACTTCGCGGCCTCCAGCCGGGTAGCCCGGTTAACTTCAACGGTGTGGAGATCGGAAGGGTCAAGGCGTTGGAATTCATGAATGTGGAGCGACCAGACCGCGGCGTGACCATCGTGACGCGAATCAGGGACCAATATTCCATCCCCAGCGGCTCCATCGCACGAGTGTATGGCGCTACACTGGGGATCGGCACCGGCCACATCGACATCCAGATCGTGCTAGGCGTGGGAAGTTACGCCCTGCTGCCCAAGAAAGATGCCCAAATCGAGGGCGAAATGCGCAGCATCGTCAACGAGATTATTACCAAGGACATGATCGAGACCGTTCAACGCACAATCACTAACTTCGGGAACTTCGCCGACGCCGCCACCCCCGTAGCCAGGAACCTGGCGGAACTTTTGGCCCGCCGCACAGTCGAAGAAGTGAGCGAGCCCGGCGCCACCCTGCAACCCAATCTGGCGACCGTCGTCGAGCGATTGGACACCCTCGTCGCCAACCTCAATGCCGTCCTCGGCGATGTAAACGTCCAGGGAGACGTCAAGACCGTAGTTCACGACCTCAAGGCCGCAACCGCCGAACTGACGAAGACGGTGCAGATTTGGAAGACTTCGAGTCAGCAGATCGCCGACAATTTGAGGTCGGGAATCGACAGAACGGAAGAGAACTTCGATCGCACTTTCGCCAACCTCAACGAGTTGCTGGACAACTTGGACGCGGGGGCCAAGAGCCTCGCAGCGAGCCTCCAACTGGTTAGCGAGGGGAAAGGAACGGCCGGTCTTCTGGTCCGTGACGAACGGCTGTATGAGGCCGCAGTCCTCTCTATCGAGCGCTTTGGAGAAGCGATGGCCACCACCCAGAGACTCATAAGCAAGTTTGAAAGAGACGGCGCCATTACCATCGGCACTCCCAATTCCGGCCCCTTCACCAAGAAATTCCCTATCCCGGGAGGGGCATTGGACCAAGAAGCATCTACACCAGATCCGGCGCCGTCCGGGCTTGAATCGGGAAGCCGAAATCCATAGCCTAGGTTGTTTTGAGAAGTAAGTGCCTGGCAAGAGCGGCGAGGGGGGTTTTCTCTGTCGGTGGTTGATACATTCCGCGTCGGCGTTGGGTACGACATCCATCGTTTGGTCGAGGGTCGCCGGTTGGTCATAGGCGGGATCGAGATTCCCCATCCCAAAGGCTTGCTCGGTCATAGCGACGCCGATGTGGTCCTCCACGCCGTGACGGACGCTATTCTCGGTGCGGCTGGCTTACCGGACATCGGCGACCTTTTTCCCGATGCCGACCAGGGCTATAAGGACGCGGACAGCCGGACGTTGCTCGCCGGGGCGATGGAACAGGTGAAGTGGGAAGGATTCAAGGTGGGAAATCTAGACATCATCGTCCACGCGGAAGCGCCGAAGCTGTCGCCCTATAAGCTGCGTATGGCGGCGTCGATCGCGGAGCTGACTGGTGTTTCGCCCGATCGGGTGAGCGTGAAGGCGAAGACGAACGAAGGGTTAGGTCCCGTCGGATGCGCCGACGCCATCGCCTGTACGGCCGTTGCGTTGCTTGTGCACGGAGAGCGGTGACCTCGCTCGTCCGGGAAGGAGCGCAACGGTTGCTCTCGTACTTGGTCGCCGTGGTACAGAAGGATAAGGTTGACGCAGGATGGGTCTGATCGTTTACAACACGCTGACGCGCAGGAAAGAGCCGTTTGAGCCGCTGTCGCCCGGTAAAGTCGGCATCTACCTCTGCGGCCCGACGGTTTACAAGCCCAGCCATATCGGCCACGCGGTCGGTCCGATCATCTTCGACGCGATCAAGCGCTACCTCGTCCACTGCGGCTACGAAGTGACCTGGGTGGTCAACATCACCGACGTGGACGACAAGCTAATCGTCGAGGCGGCGAAACAAAACACCACGACGATGAAGCTGGCGGAGAAGGTGACGCGGGATTACTTGGCCGCGATGGCGACGCTGCACGTGGATGACATCGACATCATGCCCAAGGCCTCCGAACACATCCCCGACATCATCGCCATCATCCAGAGGCTGGTCGCGCGAGGCGCCGCCTATCCCTCCAACGGCGACGTTTATTTCGACGTCACCAAGGACGCCGACTACGGCAAGTTGTCCAACCGCCGTCTCGACGATCAGGAGGGTCAGCGCGATTTGCAAAGTGGTGAGAAGCGCAATCCCGGCGATTTCGCACTTTGGAAGGCGGCCAAACCGGAGGAACCCGATGAAGTCAAGTTCGACTCGCCCTGGGGAAAAGGCAGACCCGGGTGGCACATCGAGTGCTCGGCCATGGCCATGCGTTACCTGGGTGAGACCTTCGATATTCACGGCGGCGGATTGGACCTGGTCTTCCCCCATCACGAAAACGAAGTCGCCCAGTCGGAATCCGCCACGGATAAACCGTTCGCGAAGTATTGGCTTCACAACGGCCTGACCCGCTTCAACACCAAGAAGGTGGCCAAATCCGACGCCGATCCGGAAATGCAGGCGGCGCTGGTCAAGATGACCCTACACAACCTGCTGGCGGCATACCCCGGGGAGTTGATTCGATTCTTCGTTCTAAGCACACACTATCGGCGACCGATTGAGTACTCCGAGGCCGAGATCGAGAGCAAGCGAAAAGGGCTTGACACTTTTTATCGCCTCTTCGAACGCGTCGAACGCCTCTGCGGTCAAACTCCATACTTCGATGCCCCGCTGCAAAAGGGTGCCGCCAAGGCGGAAATCCAATCGCGGATCCTCACCTCCGCGAGAGAGCAACACGCCGCGGCATTTAAACAATCCATGGACGACGATTTCAACACCGCTGGCGCGATCGCGGCGTTGTTCGAGCTGGCCACCGCGATTAACCGTTTCATCGAAGAGCAGAAACTCGAAACTGGGGGAGGGGATGCCGGAAAACAGGATGCCCTTTCGGCCACGGCCCAACTCATTGGTCTCGGCCGCCTGATCGGACTATTCCTTGAACCGCCGACCAAGCGAACCGCCTCCGACGACGGCGTCGCGGACAAGGCCATGAAAGTGCTCATCCAAGTCCGCCAGCATCTCCGCAAGAAAAAAGACTTCGAATCTGCCGATCTGATTCGCAATCTGCTAACCGAACAGAAGATCACCCTTGAAGACCGCCCCGATGGAACTCTCTGGCGAGCGGAGTGACAAGGTCATGAGCGGGCGGAATTTCATCGCGGATCGAGTCAAGGACATCGGAGCATCGGGTATTCGCCGCGTTTTCGACCTCGGGATGCAGTTGAAAGACCCGATTGACCTATCCATCGGGCAGCCCGACTTTCCCGTTCCGGACAATGTAAAAAGAGCCATGATCCGCGCGATCGAATCGAACCGCAACGGTTACACGGTCACCCGCGGCATTCCCGAGCTTCGGCGGCGTATCGCCCAGCAGCTCAAGGCCGAATTCAATTGGGAACCGGACTTGTTTGTCACCTCGGGCGTATCGGGCGGCCTGTTCCTCGCCATGATGGCTTGCCTGAACCCCGGCGACGAAGTCCTCATCGGCGATCCCTATTTCGTTTCCTACAAACACTTGGTGCGTTTGGCCGCGGGCGCTCCGGTGGCGGTCAATCTGTACGACGATTTCCAATTACACCCCGAGCGCTTCGCAGCCGCTGTCACACCAAGAACAAAGCTGTTGATCCTCGGCTCGCCCGGCAATCCGACCGGCGTGGTCTTTGATCGCGAGGATGTGAAAGCGATTGCGGAACTGGCTCGCAAGCACGACCTGCTCATCATCTCCGATGAGATCTACAACCTGTTGACTTACGACGGCCCCATCCCAAGTGCCGTGACCTTCGCCCCGGAGCGGACGATTCTCCTTCGGGGATACAGTAAGTCGTACGCTATGACCGGCTTGCGCATGGGCTACGCCGCGGGTCCTACCGAGATCATCACCGAGATGGCCAAGCTTCAGCAATACACCTACGTTTGCGCCCCCCAACCCGCCCAACTTGGAGCGCTGGAGGCCATGGACACCGACATCTCAACTCGTGTGGACGAGTATCGCGCCAAACGTGATCTGGTGTGTAAACTGCTCACCGGCGTCGTCGATTTCGTCCGGCCTTCCGGGGGGTTCTATGTATTCCCCAAGGCCCCGCCACGATTCAAGACCGCAACGGAGTTTGTCGCCGCTGCGATCGAGAAGAATCTTCTCATCATTCCCGGCGAGGTGTTTAGCGAGCGGGACACGCACTTCCGTATCAGCTATGCCGCCCCGATTGAGAAGATCAAGCGCGGATGCGAGATCATCCGCGAACTCACCGGATCAAGTACCCGCCGCCAATCAGGCGCAGACAATCCTCCGACTCGCTAAACCATTCGAGTTCACCGCTTGGCGTCGCCCCCTCTCCTCGATTGAGGCGATCTAGGTCGTGCTGGCACCGCCGAACAAGGCGTTGAGTATAAGCTGCAAAATCATCGGGAAGATGCTGTTCAGCATGGAGCTAATCAGGGCCGCAAACATAATGTACCTTTCTTAACCTAGGTTCGGCGTAAAGTGCCACCATCGTGGCACTCGTGGAATCGGGCCATTCGCCGGCCCAAGCCCAGCTTGGTTATCGACTCTTAGAGCGCCGGCGCATGAAAATACCCGCCGAGGCGGGTATTTTCGGGAAAAACAATGCGGCAATCACCTACTCTCGCCTTGCGACTACCATCGGCCGTGCGGACTTCACTTCCGTGTTCGGAATGGTAACGGGTGTTTCCCCGCACGTATCGTCACCGCGCTGCACATCCTACTCACCTTCCTTGATGCGTCAATCCCCGCTTTGTGGAAGATTTTGCCCGTCAGTCGCGGAATGATGACCAACGGCACCTAGGGCGTTTTCGCAGCGTCGGTGATAATAATCAATTGAAACTCAATTGGCGCCGGATCCGCAGCCAGATCTAGCCCTTTGGGGAGGTGGTACTCCGGAACTGCCAATTTCATTGCCCCCAATTGCTGTAGATCGTCTTCTTTGAGTTGAATGACGCCATACGCCCGTGTTTCGCCCCGGACCAGCCGCATGACCTCATCCGTGGGTCCGGTTACGGAGATCGTTTGAGTGACGAGCGTGAGTGGACTCCCCTCGCGTGTCACCGCTCGAACTCGCTTTTCCAGATTCGCGAAGCTCATCGCCACAAGCACGGGGACGGTTGGAATTTGCTCCGTGCTCCGTTGGGCGCGAACCGTCGCGGCGACGTCAATGGCGTTGGGCTTGACTTCGGCTTCGGGGCCGAACCGCCGACTATCCAACGCAACACGGACCGTGACGCTCTTGCCTACTGGTTGATCTTTGAGCAGTCGTTCGATGTCTGGCCCGATTTCGATCTGTAACGGCTGGCCGGCTGGCATTGTTTGGAGAAAGCTCTCCCGGATTTCAACGCTCGCCGTTGTTCGCTGGAGTTGCGGCTCGACATCATACACGAGCGCCAGACGCTTCGCCGCAACTTCCACATCCATCGTGATCACGCGGTCAACCATGACGGACAACATATCCGGATTCACTGAGATGACCGTCAGGTTTCCGAAATCGGACCATTGCTCCGTCAGTTCACGTTTCAGCGTGTGGCGGTCCAACGGAATCCTGGATTCACCGGTGGGACGGTCCTCGATCGGGAGTCGGACTTGGTATGGGCTACGCACTTGTACGGCCTGGACTGTCCGCCGCGGACCTGAAATCTGTAGGTCACAACGTACCCCGTTCGGGTCACTGTGGATCACCATATTAGAGCTGGCGATGGCGGGAATGGCCTTTAGCAATATGCCCACCGACGCCGTCTCCGTGACCAAGCGATCGGCGCTTGCCCAGATCAGGACGGTCAACACCGCGGTCATTGCCAAGAGGCGAAACCGGTCCATCTTACGCTACCTCGCGGGAGGACGATTCGGATTTTGGATTACGTAGAAGTGTTTTCGCATGAGTCGGAGCATCACCCAACTCCCTGGTCAGGGTCTCTCGCAGGGTCGCCGACGAAAAGCCGCGTCGCAAGCGACCGTGGATCGCAACCGATATTATCCCCGTCTCTTCGCTGACAACGATCACAACGGCGTCGGCCTCCTGGCTCAATCCGATTGCCGCGCGATGGCGACTGCCCAGAGATCGATCCACGTCCGCGGACTCAGCCAGAGGGAATTGGCATCCGGCGGCTCGGATCCGCCCCTGGCCGATCATCACCCCGAGATCGTGCAGAGAACTGCCCGGCCAGAAGATCGTCTCCAGGAGTTCCGTGGAGACCACTGCGTCCAGCGGCACGCCCGTTTCGACGATTGCCCCGGCCTCCGCACTTCGCTCGATCGCGATCAACGCCCCGATCTTCTTGAGGGCCAAACGGTCGACGGCCGTGACCAGCGGCTCAATCACTTCGTCGCCCGTCCGAATCCACCGCCGCAACCACTTTCCTTCGCCCACTTGGAGTAACAGGCGTCGCAATTCCGTCTGAAACGCGACCAGCGACACCAGGAAGACACCCAGAATGAAATAAGGGTAGAGGGCGTTGATGCGCTCGAAGCCGAAGCGTTCGGCGACCAACCAAACGACTGCGAAGCTGACGGCCAGGATGGTTACAACCGCCCGTACCAGTCGAGCGCCGCGGGTTCCTTTCAGGGCTCGGAGCGTGGAATAGACCACGCTGCCGATGAGCAGAAGTTCAATCAGCGTGACCCAGGGCCGGTCGGCAACCCGCTCCAAAAACGAGCGGATTCCACCGAAAACGTCCATCTGGGCGAGGATTGCTGCGGCGTCCATTCGGGTGCGTCCCCTGCGTGCAAGTCGATCTTGCGGCCTTGGGCCAATTATACGAAGCGAGTATAGGTAGCGTTCGTGTCGGGTGCCACAAAGGGGTCTCGTACTTCAGCCAGTGCGCTGGGTGGCATGGCCGAGTGCCTCTGTTGGAACAACAGTGCGTTTTCTGTTTCGTCCGGGTGGCCCACCTCCTTTGGAGGTGGGGAACACCCTGATTGTGCTGAGTGCCACTGTGGGAACAACAGTGGTTTGTCCGTTCCGAGTTGGGTGGCATGGCCAAACGAAACGCCGCCATGCCGGCGTGCCGGGATGAACAAGCGTGCCGCGTGCCACTGTTGCCCGCCTATCCCCTCTGAAATCTTAAATCTCGAATCCCTTCCCACCCTTCAACCGCTTGAACTCTTCAACGCCCGACCCGTTCCCCTCTCCCAGCGAGGGAGAGGCCGGGGTGAGGGCCAATCGCACCCGACAAAACTGTCATTCTGAACGTTAGCGAAGAATCTCATGATCCAAGCCGCAATCGTCAGGAAGCGGACCCCCGTCCGGACCCCTAACAACGCCTTGACTCCCCGCGGCGACGTGCTACATTCCCTCAGATGACCGCAAAACGAAAACCGCGTCCCGCCCAGCGCCTGCTCGCCAGCAAGGCAGCCTCCCCCCTTACCAAGGGGGGACCCAGGGGGGTCGCCTCTCCTACGGGCAAGCCGTCGTCATTGCTCGATACCCGCATCATCTATTGCGGCGACTGCCTCGACCAGTTGCGCAAGCTCCCCGACGCCTGCGTGGACCTCATCTACATCGACCCGCCGTTCAACAGCAATCGCAACTACGAGGTCTTCTGGGGCGAGACGAAGGAGAAGCGCGCTTTCGAGGACCGCCACGCCGGCACCCAGGCCTACATCGAGTACATGCGCCCGCGCTGCGTCGAACTCGCCCGCGTCCTCAAGAAAACCGGCAGCTTCTACTACCATTGCGACTGGCACGCCAACGGTTACGTCCGCGTGATGCTCGATCAAATTTTTGGCGAGAGCAACTTTCAGAATGAGATCATTTGGCAGCGCACGAGCAGTCACAATGACAGCAAACGCTGGGCGCATATTCACGACACGATCTTTTTCTATGCTGGATCCAAATTTACTTGGAATCCCGTGTACCTCGAACACGATCCAGAGTATGTGAGGAAGTTCTACCGATTCAAAGACGAACGAGGACAATATCGTCTTCATGAGATCATCCGCACAGCCTCAATGGGACCGCGCCCGAATCTCGCGTATGAGTACAAGGGATACACGCCAGAATGGGGCTGGCGAATGGTGCGAGAGTAGGTCGAGGCGCTCGACAAAGAAAACCGGATCACTTGGGCAAATAGCGGACGGCCATATCTCAAGCGTTATTTGCACGAACAGGAGGGCACGCCGGGATCGTCGGTGTGGGTTGACATCTCTCCAATCTCTCACGCAGCGGCGGAGCGCCTCGGCTATCCGACTCAGAAGCCGCTATCACTTCTCGAACGTATCATAGGAGCAAGCAGCAGCCCCAACGACATCATCCTCGACGCCTTCTGCGGCTGCGGCACGGCGCTGGTCGCGGCGCAGAATCTGGACCGCCAATGGATCGGTATCGACATCTCGCCCACAGCCTGCCGCGTAATGGCCAAGCGCCTGCGCGACGTGTGCAAACTCCGCGAGGATGAAGCCCTCTGGCGCGCCGGACGCGGGTTCGTCGTGCGTGACCTGCCGCGCAGCATCGAGCAGCTTCGCGCCATACCGCCTTTCGAGTTCGAGAACTGGGCCGTCATCGCCCTGGGTGGCATCCCCAACAAGGCCCAAGTCGGCGACATGGGCATCGACGGTCGGCTCTTCCCCGTCTCGGTCGCCCCGCAAAAGCAGA
>Ga0137429_1000902_pt1 | contig 10454 bp, 5 predicted proteins | sample EasRivERMZT736_2_FD_102304 | JGI IMG/M metagenome (GOLD analysis project Ga0137429, IMG submission 102304) | Soil microbial communities from meander-bound floodplain in the East River, Colorado, USA - East River MetaG ERMZT736_2 | ecosystem: Environmental > Terrestrial > Soil > Floodplain ...
GCAGCACTGCTGGTGCGCCTGTTTCGGATAACGGCCGACGCGCCCTGCGGCACAGTTCCGGCTGGAAGAGAAACAAAGGACACCTGCGCGTTGAGTGCCGCAGTAGAACCGGATGCCGCAACGCCGAGCGCCGCATCACCGGCAAGACTGTGGATGTTGGAGACCACGATCGAAGCACTCAGTGTCTCAGGCTCGGACCCCGGTGCGCTCGGCTCAAGCTCGGAAGCCGGTGCGCTTGGCGCGTGCTCTAAGCAAGCGTCGGCCAGCGCCACCAGCGCGGCGATTGCCGTTGCAACTGCCAGTCTCGATGACTTTGTCACCGAACAATCACGACGCCGATCTCGCCCTCGGTGTAGCTGGTTGAGTGCAACGGGCACCGGTAGCGAACGGTTCGGGCGCTGCCGCCAAAGAGTCTTTTGTGGAAGCCGTAGTAATTCGTTGGAGAGCTGACGGGTTCCGTGGGGTCGTCCTCGAAAACGACAGCGTGCACGTCATCCGAGTCGCCACCCGGGTTCCACCTCCACGCGACGGTCTTTCCCGACGCCGTAGTCACGGTATCGGGGGTGAAACCGCCCCATGCGACTTCGACGATCTCGGTGACGACGATCGTCGTAAAAGTCATCTGCGGCGCACCGGCGATTGTGTGGGCAATGGCGGTCACCGTCACGGTGCCCTCGTTCGGTCCCACTTCATGTACGACCCGCGACAACGGGTAACCGTCCGACAAGCTGTCCGTTGCGGTCGTGTCCAATGTCGGCGTGAGGGCGCCACCACCGCTCGTTACGCTCCAGCTGATCGGAAGCCCCGTCACCAGATTGCCGCACGTCGGGCAGGACCCGTGGCCGTCGCGCGCATAGACCCAATACGCGAGCGTGGAGTTCACCGTGCTGAGCGAGCTGTCTGGGCCGTAGCGTTCGAGCATCACGGGTGCCCCCGCTTTCGCGGTCGCCCGGAATTCGACGCCGATCGAGCGTGCCGTGCCATCGCTGACGAGGGCGTACGCCGTCACCGCGCCTGTCGCGGAACCCAGCGTCAGGCTCGCGGACGCGATCCCATCTGCGTTGGAGATGGACGCGACCCTGGAGAGAGCTGGACGCACCGCAGCACTCGTTCCAGCCAGCCGCCACGATACGCTGATTCCACTGACGGGAGTTCCGTCGTCACGCACGAGACGAACGCTGAGCGGCTCAGGGAGAGTGGCCAGCACGGTATCGGTCTGCGCGTCGCCACCGGCGAGTTGCAGGGAGACGAAAGGCTGAGGCGCCGGCGGCACCGTGCCCATCGGCGACCACGCCGGCGTAAACCCAGAGCCGCGTCTCGTCATTCCGCCGCCATCGATCGAGATGACGTTGAGGCCAAACCACTCGTAGAGGATCATCCTGCTGTCCGGCGACCACACGGGCGTTTGTCCGTTGAGCGCGATCCGCACGACGTTTGAACCGTCGGCGCTCGAGATAAAGATTCCGCCCTCGCCTTGAAACGCGATCGACTGACCATCTGGTGACCAGGAAGGGTTGCTCGCGTTCAGGGTGTCGTTCGTGATCTGCGTACGGCCGGATCCGTCGGCGTTCATCACGTACACAGCCCGACTGCCGGATTGCCCGCTCCAGAAGGCGATGCTCGAACCGTCGGGCGACCACGAGGGATAAGCGCCACCGTCGGTCAGCTTCGTGACACCCGACCCATCGCCGTTCATCACGTTGATCGCGCCGTCGCGGTAGAACGCGATCTTCTGTCCGTCGGGTGACCAGGCGGGACGCGCGTCGAACCAGTCGCCGCCAGTGAGTGGTCTCAGACCGGTCCCGTCGGCATTCATGATGTAGATGTCCGCCCTGCTGGACGAGCCGCTGTTGCGATCGAAAGCGATCCTGCTGCCGTCGGGAGACCAGGCCGGATTCCAGTCACCGGGCGCATCGGTAAGCGTTCGGCTGCCGAGACCATCCGCTCGCATCACGCGAATGCCACCGTTGGGGAAGGCCGCGAACGCGATGCGACTCATGCTCGTGGTGGGTGGTGGAGGAAGTGGCGGATCTCCCTCGGACGCGACCACAATGTTGCCGCTCATCAACTCGTGGAGGGCGATCTCCTCCTGGTTTGGATCGATGGTGGGCGTTGACGCGCAGAAACCCTCACCAATCTCCGGCGACGTCCCGATCGTGTGAGCAAAGCTGAGCTGGTCAGGCGCCCCACGGTCCGGGTGACCATTGTCCACTACGCGCCAGCCGAAGACCTGCCCGATCAATTCCGGATTGCCAGCATCTTCGACGACGCCGGCGACCCATGCGGTGCGGCCGTCCCGAATCGCGAAGCAGGTCACGCGACCTCCGGACCGCCCGCCAGTGCCGGGATAGAAAATGCTGAACCTGCCGGTGACGTCGCCGTCCTGATCGAGCATGGCGCTCATCTCGAATGTCCGCAGCTGGCCGTTGGACGCCGTAAAGAGCGCGGTCTGAGCGGTCGCGATGCTCGCCACGGCGACCGCACTCCCAGTCGTGAACTCCGAAGCAAACGGCGCTTCCAGCTCGTCGCCGTCCAGATCCCTGACGTCCTGACTCACCACGATCTGATAGGTCGTACCGACAGCGAGTGACGCCGCCGGAGTGAGCTCAATCGAGAGACCGGCGCCGTCGACGAGGTTGACTTGAACCGGAACGCTCGTCGAACCGCGAACGAGCCGAACAGACATTGAGCTGATGGTCCTGGAGTCGACCGGCTCGCTGAAGACGATCGTGATGCGCGCGTTGAGCGGCACATCGGTCTTTCGCCGCGCCGGGATCGTGCGAACTACCGTCGGCCGCCGGCGCGCCGGAACCACGTTGACGAACGTGGTAGGCGCGGCGCCGCTGACTTCGACTGTCGTCTCCAGCGTGTCACCGGCCGATGCGACTACGCGCACCGGGTCCAGCCCACCGTTCGTCATCGGTGCCGTGACCGAGCTTTCCGTTCGGCGATTGCGAATCACGGCAATCATGCCATTCGGAATCGTTCCCGCGGCAAGCGAGACGTACGTCGCCCCGGACCCGAACGAAGCTGAATCGGAGAGCGATGCCCGCGCAGTGGAGAGGCTGGAGGTGGGAGCTGCCGTGTCGGAGAGCACGAGGGTCGCGGGCCGTTCAGGATCGATCACGGTCGGTCCATCGTCCCAGCAAGCCCCCACGTTCGTCATCAATATGAAAATCCCAAGTCCGATGACGAGCTTCGCACCCATCATCAGCGCAATCGCCACAACACCAGAGGGTTTGCGCTGCATCACTCAGCGCACCCTTCGAAGCGTCAGGCGGGTCCACGCGGGTCTACAGCCATACAAGCCGTATTCGATCTCGGTGAAGAAGCAGTCGGTGGGTCCGGAGATGGTTAGTTGGTCGCCGTTCCGGACCGCGGCATACTTGCCCATTTCAGGGGACGGTACGTGTGCATACGGGCCGTGCAGCGGTCCGCCGCAATCGCCGAGATCACATTCGAATGCGGTCAGTGATCGGTTCCAGCTGGCCATCAGGGTGGTTGACTCCAGGGTCGCAATTCCGCCCTTCAGCTCCGGAACATCGGGGCCCCACCATCTGTAGGTCGTGCGCCACTGCCAGCGATACGTCCCCTCACCGGCGCTGCGCAGCATCAAGGTGCCCGCAACGCCATCCTCCACGAGGTCGGTATAGCGATCGGCAAACGCCGAGTCCCGGAAGAATTCCCAGCGCACCGCCTCAAACACCCCGCCTTGCGCGTCCGCAGCTTGTTCGGACCGTGAGGTGCAAGAGACAGAGAAAACGATCGAGGCCAGCTCGCCCGGCTGAACGCTTACCGTCACCAAGTCATTGCCAACGGAGCAATTCGCATCGACGTCGGCCAACCAGATGTCATATCTTCCGGCGGGCAGCGAGATAGAGAGCGATGCATTGAGCCCCATTCTCTTGGGGGCCAAAGTGTAGTCGTTTGGGCCGACGAAGTAACCGTCGGGATCGCGGTCCGTTCCGGCCGTGACGGTGCTAATCAAGAGCGACCCTGGTGGCGGGGCCGGCGGGTCGATGGTTCGGAATTCGACCGTCATCGCGCTATCCAGCGCCTCACCTTGGCTGTCGACAATCAATTGCGTGATGAACAGTTGGTATTCTGTCGACAGAGCGAGATCCGCGGATGGCGTGAACGCCACCGTGAGCTGATCCGGCTGGAGCTGGAGATCGCCGGCGACCAACGTGTCCCCATGCTGCAGGCGGATGGCGTCGGCGGTCAATGCCGCAGGAGCGATCGGTTCGCTGAACACGATCGTGATGCGCGCGTTCACAGGCACGTCCACCTTGCGCCGCTGCGGAATCGTTCGTACGACACGTGGCGGGCGCCGCGAGGTCACGATGAGCGTCGTCGCCTTGGTCGCGCCGACGCTGTCCGTAGCCACGAGGCTCAAGGTGTCCCCTACCGACGCTGACACTGCGATCGGATCGAGTCCTCCATCGAGCAGACTCGCCGCGCGCTCAGCGCCAGTGCCCAGGTTCCTTACGTGGAGCGTCCGTCCACTTGGGATTGTTTGCGGCCGCAGTGACAGATATACCACGCCAGCACTCAGCGATGGTTCAGCAGCGATCTGCATCAGCGACGTGCTCATCGGATCCGAGACAATCGCCTCGAATTCCATGGGCAGTTCCTTGGGAACCGGGACCTCTCGGTCGGCGACACTCGTACCTGGATCGGCACACGAGATCGTCAAGGCGACCAGCGAGAGAAAGCTGAACGCCGGACGTGTTGCCCTTGTCATTGCTCGCTCTCCGAAAGCCCTCATCGCCCACCTACCAGGACAAACCCTGCCCAATAGAACGGACCGGCTGTGGCCGGATTTCGCAGCGTTTCCCGCTGAGCCTGCGACAGCGCGACTGCCTCGGAATCTCCTGCACGCAACCGCTTGTGCAGTCGCTCCATGACCCGGGCCGTGGACCGATCCTCGACCGCCCATAAGGTCGCGATCACATTCTGAGCGCCCGCGCCAAGGAATGCGCGAACCAGCCCGACCCAGTCGTCGCCAGCAGGAACGTCCGATACGGCCCCAGACGCCAGGGCGGTCTGACACGCGCTGAGCACGAGCAGTCGCGCGTTGAGCGACAGCGCGAACACCTCGTGCACCTCGAGCCGGCCGTCATCGCCACCACCTCGATTCAACTCCACGAACGAGAACAGCGGATTGTGCTGATTGAGCACTCCGTACGTCGCGAGATGCACGATGCCGTAGCGCTGCACCGTCGCGCGGAACACCTGCTCGGTCGCGGCGGCGCCGGTCAGCACGGTGGCGTCACTCCCATACAGGCCGCGGATCGCCTCCACCTCGTCGCGCGATCCCGGCAATTGCTGGTCGCGCGGCGCGAGTGCGAGCACGCGGTTGCCCAACGGCCAATCGCGGGCGCCAAGCTGCACCCACGCCGTCGCCGACGGCGCATAGCCGATGTCGTAGCGCTCGATCAGGAACTCGTCCTTCGTCCCGCGACGCACGAGCGACGCAAACGGGAGATAATGCAATTCGGCGTGGGGGACGATCACCAGCTCTCGAACGCCCGCAAGCAACCCGGCGTCCTCGATGGGCGTGATTAGCTGCTGATGCAGCCGGGCTAAGGGTGTCCGCCACGCGGGTGTGCTCGTGGCGGGGCGGCGCGCGACAGTACCGCGCGCAAAATCCACCAGCGCTGCCAGCGCGGCGTGGCCGACATTCAAGTCGAGCACGCGCATCGTGTCGGGCGTCAGCACGAACACCATCGTCGTGGAGTCCGTCACGAGGTACGTCAGCATTGCCTGGCCGCGCTTCAGTCGGGCCGCGACCACTCTCCATGGCGTTGGGTCGGTCGCGACCATCGCCCCGTAGCCCTTCTCGTCGCGCAGCTCGAGCAACAGCTGCGCATACTGCTCCTGTACGCGCGCCAGCGCTTCACGCGTGACGCCCGACGACGCGCCCGCCAGTTCGGGACCGCGCAATGTCCGCACTCCGCCCTCCTCGGATTCCAGGCGCTGCGTCAGATCGCCGATCTGCAGTCGAAGGTCCTGCTCCCGCGCGCTGAGAACGGTGTCCGCCGGTGTCGCGCGCGCGATCCGGCCGCGCGATAGCACGTCCAGCATCTGGCGCGCGCGCATCCGCTCGCTCGTCGCAAACGACGCGGCGGCGTCACCGAGTGCGCGCTGTGTGAGCGCCAGATCCGCAAACGCCTCCCACTTGTCGCCGAGGAACGTCGCGCGGCGCTCGGCGAGCGGAAGTGTCCTGGCCGTTCGCTCTACGTCGGCAATGGACGCGCGCAGCTCCACCGCGGCCTCGTCCAGCGCCCCGCGAGCGCGAAGGGCGCGACCCAATCCGGCGTGCGCTTGCCACGATACCGTTGGGACGGCGCGTCCCGAGAGACGCTCCAGCGCGCGGCGATACTGCGCCTCCGCGGCCAATGCCGATTGAGCGTCGAGCTCGAGATCCCCGAGCGCAACGAGCGCTGCGGCCTCGCCGCCGACGTCGCCCAACGCTCGCAGCGTGTCCAAAGCTTGCGCGAACGTGCGGCGTGCAACCACCAGGTTGCCCTGCTGCTGTTGGGTGTGTCCGATCATCAGCGCCGTCAGTGCCGCGGGGCGGCGGTCACCGCTGGCCGTCTGCACGCGCTTCGCCGCCCCGAGCAGCTCGAGCGCTTTCGCGTACTGCTTGCGCTCCACAAGCAGCATCGCGCGTCCTTGCTGCGCCTCGGCCTCGCCGAACGAGTTGCCCTCACGGCGATAGATGGTCTGTGCGATGCCGTACTGCTGCTCGGCGATCGCGTAGGTGTTGAGCAGCGTAGCGAGATCTCCGCGCGCGAGCGCGATATCCGCGGGCAACTCTCCCGGCTCAGCCATTGTGGCGAGCAGCAGCTCGGCGCGCCGCAATTGATCCAGCGCCGACCTCAGGTCACCCGTTGCCGCACGTACCGACGCCAGGTCGCGCCGCACCTGGATGAGGTTCTCGACCGTGCCAGCGCGCGTGAAGATGGCCAACGCTTCCTGAAGCTGCGTTGTCGCCCGGGCGTAGTCGCCGCGTCGCAGCGCGAGCAAACCACGGTTTTGCAACACCAGCGCGACATCCGCGTCGTTTCCGATCGCCCGGAACAGCGAGAGTGCTTCGGCATAGCGCGCGTCTGCCTCGACAAGCTCCCCAATCTGACTGGCGATGTTGCCGAGGTTGAGCAGGGCTGTGGCCGCAGGCTCGCTCAGTTCGTGTTGTCGGGCGAGCTCCAGCGCTTCGAGGTAGTGCTCCCGCGCAGCGCCGACGTCGCCGAGCTCGGCGGCGATCAGGCCAAGGTTCGTGTGATCCGCAGCCGCGCCACGTACATCCCCGATGGGCCATCGCAAGGCGAGCGACCTGCGCATGATTTCGTCCGCGCGCCGCATGTCGCCGCGGTCCATGGCAGAAGCGCCCAGGACTCCCAAGGCGTTGGCGGCCGTGCGCTTGTCCCCAACCGCGTGGGCGAGCAAGGTCGCGCGCGTGAGATATACCTCCGCGCTGTCCAGCTGCGACTCCTGATAGAAGCCCGAACCAATGTTGCCCAACGCGGCCGCCATTCCTGCGCTATCGGGCACCGCCGCCGAGCGGCGCAGCGCTTGCCGCCATAGAGCCATCGCTGTGCTCAGGCGCTGGCGAGTGCTGGCGGAATTGCCGGCGAGCCGCACGCTGTCCGCCGCGTTCTTGGCCGCGCGCTGCTTCGCGCTCAGGCGTTCGAACCGCTCGAGATTCGCGACGGGGAACGAGTCGTCCCACGTGGCGGCGTACGTTCGCGCGAGCCGTCGCGCCAAACCAATGACAGAATCTGTTCCTGGTCGCGCGCGGCCAGCTTGCTGAATCAGCTCACCGAGGAGCTGGCGGGCGTCGGCTGGACGGCGGCGCACCTCGGCTGTGAGCGCGGCACTGTCGCCGGCCTGCACGAGCGCGCGCAACTGCCCACCCGGCTGCTGCTGTTGCGTCGACACGCCGACGGCAAGGAGTACTGCCCAGGCGATCATCGCCGTGGAAAACGCACTGAAAACTCGATCAGCTCCGACGCGGCGCGGCGATCGAAGCCCGTGTGCGCTTCAACTTTCCAATGATAAGATCGCCCGGACCGGACGCCGATCGAGTCTGGTATGGCCACGCTCGTGTCGTTGGTCTCACGTTCCCACACGACGGATCCGTCCGCGCTGAACACCCGCACCTGGTACTGGTCGGTATGGGGAACCGACGACCAAAGCAGCATCGGCGCCGAGTCCACCGCGCCGACAGGCGACAACGCGCGCGGCGCAACTGTAACGGTTACGGGCGCCTCACGATGCTCCAGCGGAGGCTCGCGCACAGCGCGGGGCCACACCACCATCAAGATGAGGGCGGCCGCCGCCGCTACTGGAACCCACATCGATATCCGGCTCTGATGCGGCAGGGTGGCGGCGATTCGAGTCGCGTCAACAAGCTCCTCGCGACACTCGGCACATGACGCGAGATGCGCTTCGATGCGATGACGGGCGTCTCCCTCCACCACGCGATCGACATAGGCCGCGACCTCGGCCGGATCCAGATGACCGTCCATGCGCTCCGTCATGACGCGTGACTCCACTGCCAGCTCCGACATCCGCATCTCCCGTCAGTATGCTCCCTCACGGATTCAACGGACCGCGCGCGACCGTTTGCGGCGCGAGTGTGATTTCGAGCGGCTCTCACGCTTCGGGTTCCTCCACGCCGCGACGCGCCAGCGCCCGACGCATCTGATCGAGCACGACGCCAAGGCGGCGATACACGTGAAAGACGCTAGGGAACCCGAGCGCCCGCGCGATGTCCTTGATCGGGCGCTCGTCCGCGAATCGCAGCGCGAGCAGCAGCCGGTCCGCGGGCCCCAGCGCGGCCAAGGCGCTACGAACCGCCGATGTCAACTCGCCAAGCCGCACCGACGCGTCCGGGCTCTCCGACCCGCCAACGATCTGGTCGGGATCGATCTCCTCGGCGACCAGGTCTTCCAACCGCCGCCGCGCCGCTTGCTCTGCCCGTTTCGCGTCGTCGTCGCTGCGGGAGCGGCCGTAGCGCTGTCGTGCGAAGTCGAGCGCCAGGCGCCGAGTGACGACGACGAGCCAGGTCGTGAACTTCGTTCTGCCGTCGGGTGTGTAGGCTCGCAACCGGCGACAGCCATTCTCTCGCAGGGCCTCGAGCACGAACGCATACGCATCCATCGCGGCGTCGCGGTCGCGCGCGGTCGCACGACAAGCGTGGAGCACGACGGCGCTGTGGGCAGCAATGAACGCCGCCCACGCGTCATCGCGTTCCGTGCCCTCGTTCGCATTGCGCAGACGCGAGAGCGTGAGTGGCAGGCCCGACGACAGCACCGTATCGCTCGTCAGCGCCCCCTGTGTTAAGGTGGGAAACGCTAGCTTACGCGACTCGGGTGTGACGCGCCAGCAATCCCTCGCGATTCTAACATCATGGTACGGCTGTCTGGCACAATGCTGGTAGCGCTCGCCCTGTTCGCCGCAGGGGCAGTGGCCGACGCGCAAGTGAAGCCAAATTCCGATTGGCGCACGATCAAGACCGAGCACTTCCGGGTTCACTTTACTCCTGACCTCGAGCAAGTTGCTCGTCGCGCCGCGACGCAGGCGGAGACGGCCTACGTCGAGCTCTCCAGGCACCTGACCAAGCCGCGCGGCACAATCGACATCGTCATCAGCGACGACGTGGATTACTCCAATGGCTGGGCGACGCCATTTCCGTCCAACCGCATCGGGATCTACGCCAACCCGCCGGTGTTCGAGGGCGCGCTCCGTTTTACCGATGATCCCACGCAGCTCGTCGTGACCCACGAGCTCGCGCACATCTTCCACCTCGACCGCGCCGGCGGCATCTGGGGGACCCTGCAAAAAGGATTTGGGCGCTCTCCATACTTTTTCCCGAACCTGTACCACCCGCGATGGCTCGTCGAGGGACTCGCGGTCTACTACGAATCGCTGCTCACCGGTTCCGGACGCATCGTCGGCAGCGAACACCACATGATCGCCAGAACCGCCGCGCTCGCGCACGGGGTGCCGCGACTCGATCAGATCTCGCTCGCCAATCCGTATTTCCCTTACGGCTACAGCGCCTACGCGTACGGTTCGCTGTTCATCGACCACCTCGCGCGCACCTATGGCGACAGGGCCGTGCGGACGTTCGTCGAGTCGTCCAGCAGGCAGCTCATTCCGTGGTGGCTGAACTGGCCGGCGCGGCGCGCGTTCGGCCGGAGGATCACGTCGGCGTGGAAGGTCTTCGCCGACTCGCTGCTCGCATCGAATCCGACGGCGCCGGCCACGCCGCCGATGCCTGCCTGGCGCGATCTCACGGTGGACGGCGCGTATGCGAGTTTCCCGCGCTGGCTGAACGACTCGACGCTCATATATACCGGCAGCCCCGGCCGGGAGACGTACGGCGCCTACACAGTGCGCCTCCAGACGCCAAACGCCAAACGTGATCGCGTCGGAAGGCGAAA
>Ga0137429_1000907_pt1 | contig 10425 bp, 11 predicted proteins | sample EasRivERMZT736_2_FD_102304 | JGI IMG/M metagenome (GOLD analysis project Ga0137429, IMG submission 102304) | Soil microbial communities from meander-bound floodplain in the East River, Colorado, USA - East River MetaG ERMZT736_2 | ecosystem: Environmental > Terrestrial > Soil > Floodplain ...
AAGGTGCTTGCATCGGTCCTAGTCTTGAAGTCCAAGATATCAACGCTATTATCATTCGGGCTACAAGTTTTTTTGAATTGGTTCCCGTATGTCCTTCGCCCAGCAAATTGTTTGCGCGCGCTGCCAGAATCGCTTCGCGCTGTCTGAATTACTGAACCTCTGCCCTTGTGGTTCACCACTACTGGTCCGCTACGATCTCAAGAAAGCACAATTTGCTTTCGTCAAAACTTCCCTCGCCGGTCGCGTGGCTTCGCTGTGGCGCTACCGGGAGCTTTTGCCACTGCAAGACGACGCCAATCTGGTCTCCTTGGGTGAAGGCTACACGCCGCTTTTGGAGGCAAAGAAGCTCGGCAGCGAGCTTGGTCTAAGGCGGCTTTGGATCAAAGACGAGGCGCAGAACCCGACCGGGTCGTTCAAAGACAGGGGTCTTTCTCTGGCGATTTCGCGGGCGAAGGAACTTGGCGTAAAAAAAGCTGCGATTCCATCGGCCGGCAACGCCGGCGGATCCTTTGCCGCTTATGCGGCGCGGGCCGGCATCGAAGCCCATGTGTTCATGCCGCGCGACACGCCGATGGCCAATCAAATTGAAGTCGCGCAGTACGGCGCTAAGCTCACCTTGGTCGATGGTCTGATCAACGATTGCGGCCGGATCGTCGCCGAAAAGAAAACTACAGAAGGTTGGTTCGATGTCTCGACGCTCAAAGAGCCCTATCGCGTCGAAGGCAAGAAGACCATGGGTTACGAGATCGCCGAACAATTAAACTGGCATCTACCCGATGTCATCATCTATCCCACCGGCGGCGGCACGGGACTGATCGGCATGTGGAAGGCGTTTGGCGAGCTTGAGGAATTGGGCTGGATCGGCGCCGAACGGCCCCGCATGGTTTCGGTGCAGGCCAGCGGCTGCGCGCCCATCGTCAAAGCGTTTGACGAAAACAAGCCAAGCGCGGAGCCCTGGCAAGATGCGCAAACCGTCGCCTCCGGTTTGCGGGTGCCCCAGGCGGTTGGCGATTTCTTGATGCTCCAGGCAATCCGCGCGAGCCGAGGAACGGCGTTGAGCGTCAGCGACAATGACATGCTGGCGGAAATTAAATCAGTCGGAAAAGCCGAAGGTATTTTTTTCTGCCCTGAAGGTGCGGCCTGCGTCGCCGCGTTGCGCCGCCTGGTTGAGAATAAATGGATCAAACCGGACGACGAGGTGGTAATATTTAACACCGCCGCCGGTCTGAAGTACCTGGACGTTATTCAACGTGTGTGAGATAGACGCCGCTGCCTCGATCCCCAATCGATTGGCTACTACTTCAACGCGCGGAAATTGGCGCGCCTGTCGCAATCGTTTGAGGAAAGATGAAGCCAGCCCGAACGGACTTTTAGCCTCTTCCGCCGATCTTTTTGAATAATCCCTCTCGTTCCAACTCGTCGAGCAACCTTTCGTCAACATACTTGTCCACATTCGTCTCAAGCTTGGTTCCAGAAGCTCGCTGCGCCAACGATTCCAAAACGACGCGCAAACCGTCGTGGGATACACGCGGCGGGAAGGAAAAGATCGGACCGTAAAACTGATAGGCTTCGTCCACGAGCGCAGTATTTTTCAGCTTCAGCCTTTGAATGGAAATCGCCAGGGCTTTTTCTCTATTCGTGATGAACTGGTAAAGGCCCTCGCTGTACGCCTGCAAGAAGCGCTTTGCCACCTCGCGGTTCTTTTCCAGGAAGGAGCGGCGGGTGGCAATGACATTAATCGGGAATTCGGCCGTTTTAAGGTCACTCAGGTTGGAGAGGATGTTCATTCCCATGCGGGAAGCCTCGCCGGTGTCAGGCGGTGCGAGAAGAGTTGCGTCAAGGGCCCCCTTGGAAAGGGCGATGAGCCGATTGCTTGACGGACCGCCAGCGAGCAAAGTCACGGATTGTCTGGGGATGTTCCACTCTTTGAAAGCCAGCGCCATCGAAAGCTCATGGGCGCCGCCAAAGGCGACGATACCAACCTTCTTTACCTACGAGGTCAGTTGGCTGGCGGATATTTTTTTGCGTTACGAGACTAAAGGGAAACTTGTTGACGGCGGCGGCGATAAGCACGAGATCCGCTCCCTGACTAATGGCCGCGATGACCGCGGTGCCGTCCGTCTGAGCAAAGTGAGTGCTACCGCCCAGCAAGGCTTGAGTCCCCGGAGCCGATCCGGAGATCATGACAAGATCGGGATTCAAACCATATTTGGCGAAAAAACCGAAGTCCTTTGTCGCCCATAGAGGTGCCGCGCCTACGCCAAAACCATTATAGCTGGCCAAGTAGCGCTCCTCGGCGATGAGAGTCGTTGGCCATGCCCCAAGGATTAACAGGATGGCGAAGCACAATGTTTTTAACATCACGACCTCCTATTTACTCGGGAAGATACCCCGCACTATCGATCGCCTCACACTCGAGCGCTGGAATGGGATTCGTACAATCTCAGCTCAAACTCACGGCTATCATAGGTCTGGACGAGGGTCTAATCATTGTTAAATTGGTGGATTTCTCGAACTGGCCGCCGCCTCGATAAACTAACGTCCGGCTGGGAGGGTCGGTCCAGGCGATGATGAGAATCAATAATCGGACGGGTTGAGTACCCACCCGTGACTCGACGCGCGGTTGACAGCGCTGAATCCATCACGCTAAGTTGCGCCGCATCCGTGATAGGGGACGTTGTCTGAGTTTTGCTGGGGCCTTGATGAGTTGAAAGGTGGAAGCTGTATGAACTTCGTCGATCTGACGATGCCGTTAAACCATCAAGGGATGCCCGATGAACTGCTGCCGACTTCGGTAAAGTTTTTTCTCGGTCCGAAGGATCATCGGGAGAAAGGCATGGTCTTGGGAAGCGACAGCGGTACCTGCCTGACGCTGCCGTCGATGTTCGCGGAGTTTCGCAAAACCGCGCGGCTCGATCAGTTGCCCGCTGAGAAACTTTTTTTGCGGCCGACAACAGTGGTGGCGCTGGCGACCGGCCAAGGGAAAGAAATAAGCCGAGAGAATTTGCACAAGGCGCTCGATCGCGCACCGCCGGCGAAGGGAGATGCGTTACTGATCGCGACCGGTTGGGGAGACCAACCTTATCGTCAAATGGATGGTGGCGAGTATCTTCTTCAGAGCCCGCATTTTTCACTCGAAGCAGCAAAATATTTAGGCGAAAGAATGAAGGCCAATGACAGCGATTTATTATTGGCCGACACGGCGCTGATGGGTCGGCCGGACAAGCACTTGATTCCGCAATGGTGCTCCATGATCCCAACGCCGGCGCTGGAGTCCGGAGAGGCGCGGATGTATTTACACCTTTACGACGCCGAGAAAGCCAAAGCGGACTTCGCGGTTGAAATCGAATTTGCCCGGCTGGGTATCATGACGGTACGCAAAATCGTTCACTGCGGGAAGATCGGCAAGCCGCGGGTAAGAATCATCGTCGCTCCGCTCCAGATCGTGCGCGGTGTCGCTTCCACTTGCCGAGTCGTCGCCGTGGAGGATTAATCATGAAACTGATCGATCTGACGATGCCGATTTGGGAAGGTGCGGGATACGGCGAGATCTTACCGTTTACCAATTCACCGGTGACGCTTAGCGAATATATGTTCTATGACCGCCATGGGCTGCGCATGACGAGGATGAAGCTCGACGGCGAAACCGGCAGCCCCTTCATGGTGCCGCACCAACGCATGCCCTTCGACGCCACTCCGTTACAACCCAACCCGAAGTTTTCCTGGACGCTAGACGAAATTCCGCTTGAAAGACTCATTCTCAGGGACACCGCAATCATCGACATCAGAGCCGAAGAAAGCCACGAGATCACACCGGCTGAGATGGTGGACGCGATCGAGCGCGCGGACTTCCGCCAAGGCGACGAGGTGCTCGTCAGGACCGGCTGGGGCACCCGGCAAAAAGCTTACGAGCTGGGCGTTGACTACTACAAAAGAACTCCAAGCATCCACTATGATGCTGCCGCGCTTTTAGCCGCGAAGATGGATGAGCTGGGCAGCGCCATTTTTATGACCGATTGCGCGCTGGTCAATCCGCCGAGTGTACAGGGCAACAATTGGTTTCGCGGCGACTCGCCGCTGGTACCTCTGCCGAAACCCTGGCCGTCGGCGGAAGCGCGCGAACGCGTCCTCGACTTGGGCGCGCACAAGCATGGCAGTCCTCAGCCGAGCAGTTACGGCGCGCTGATTCGCAAAGCGATGGCGGGATGCAAATGTCTGGTCGACTGCGATCAGATCGCAGCCAATCGCGTCAAGATGATCATCCTGCCGCTGCTAATCAAAAAAGGCGGCGCCTCACCCTGCCGCTTCATCGCGCTGGAGGAATGACTGAGCAATAGTCGGTTGTCGTCGCGATCGTGACGCACGGCGCGAGCAGAGAGCGATTTGAACGACTCGATTGTGGTTGAAAGTTTCGAGCGCTCTAAACTATTGTGGTGTGAATTCTGTAGAACTGATAGCTATCGCGCATCGTACCGAGAGGAAGGTCTACCATGGCAACAATCCACGATATCATGCAGGTCGGCGTCGGCATGCCGGATCGCGAAAGTTTCGAGAACTTTGCCCGCGATATGCTGGGATTTCCTGTCAGCAAATCGCCGGACGGAAAGATCACGTACGTGAGGCCGGACCGGTATCGGCATCGTATCGCGGCGCGCACCGCGCCGGAGCCGGTTCTGCATTACGTTGGATTCGACGTCGGCGGGCCGCCACAACTCGCCGACTGGAAAACCAAGCTCACCACCGAAGGCATCGAATGGCGCCACGGCAGCGCGGCGGAGTGCGCCGAACGGCATGTCAATGATTTTATCGAATTCACTGACCCCGATGGACACCATCTAGCTCTGTCGTACGGCTTTGAAGTCGATCAGGAGCCGGTGTGCTATACCCGAGCTCTGAGCGTCCAGCGCTTGGGCCACGTGCTGCTAACAGTGAACGACACCCAGCGGACCCATGATTTCTACACCGGTGTGTTGGGCTTCCGCCTCAGTGATTGGGTATGTATCGACGACAACGTTCGTTTGTGTTTCCTGCGCTGCAACACGCGCCATCATAGTATGGCTTTCGCTCCATGCATGCCGGGCAAGTCTCCCAGGCTGCAACACGTGATGTTGGAAGTAGAGTCGCTCGACGATGTCATGCGCTCGTATCACTTCCTGCGCATTCACAAGGCGCCCATCGGTATGGGACCCGGCCGACACATCAATTGTCAGACCGTGCACGTTTATGTGCAAACCCCAGGCGGATTTGCCCTAGAGTATGGCTGGGGCCACCGCCGTCTCGACGACACCACACATCAGCCGGTCGTCTATCCAATCGGCAGCCCCGTCGATATTTGGGGAGGCGATATCCAGAGCCCCGAGTTCGAGCTCGGCTAGCACTGAACACTGCCGATTGACGAAAGCATTCCATCGCCCGATCCAAAGGTGATCGGTGTCGCGCTTACTTTGCGATTGGGCAATTTCCCGAGTGCAGACAACTCCTAAGATGACTCGAAGGCGTGATAAGGCGAAAAGCGAGCTATGAAAAATGCCGAACGAGAGCTTATCGGGACTGCACTGCCCTATTGGGAGACTGAGGCGACCATCGTTCGGCAATTTTTCAAGACAAAGCCAACGCACGAGGACCATATTTTTTGGCTCAAGGCGCAACTGTGGAAGGAGCTCCATCCGGTCGACGGTTATTTCACCGGGCTCCACAGGGAGCTGAACAATCTGGCAGCGAGTTTTCCCGAGATCGACAAAACCATCGAGCGCCACCAGTATCACTCGCTCCTCGAACAGCTCACCCAGGAGTTCAATCACTACGTGCTCATGGCTGATGTCCTCGAATATCTACTCGGCCATCCCGTTTCCACTAAAGATACTTTTCAATTGCCCCAGGAGAAAAAACTCGGTGATATACGCAGAAGTTATGCGAATTCGGGTTCGGCCGTCGATAAAGCCGCCGTGCTCGTCACCGAAGGCGGCGGCGCTCGAATGTTTCGCGAAGGAAGAAAGTTATCGGGCGGCCGGCTTGAAAGAATGATCGCACGGGCGATGGAAGTCGTTTATCAGGACGAGAAAAACCATTATAAGGAAGCCGCAAGGGAAGCGGCGCAGACTATTCGGAACAAGCAGGATTTGGCGCGCATGAAAAAGGCGGTGCATGAAGTAAGCTTGCAACGAGTCTACATGCGCAATGAAATGTTCAAGGAACCACTGACAAGCAACCAGATCGAGAGTTGCCTGGCATCTCACAAGGGTCGTTATTAAACGAAGCCAGTTCGCGGCCGGGGTATTGATCCCTGCACTCTCTATGCATGTCATTCTCCGCGAACGTGGTCCAGGAGCTTGGCGATGTCATTAAGGTTTTCCAAGTTCAATATCGTGTCGCGCACTTGTGCCGCCGCTTGTGCCGATAGACTCCCTTGGACACAAGTCAAATACTTCGCTTCGAGATCCTCCCGATTGCTGATGCGGCGTGGACGGGTCACCTCGGTGGAGTAATTTTGTCCGTTCTTCAGGTGGATCGTCAGCCGTTCCTTAGGCCGTCTTTCTACCGAGCCTCCCGGCGGCGCGACGATGCGAAGCCGGCGCATCAACGCTTGGACATCCTGCGATCGCACCCGTTCGTCGGTCATCTGCCGAAGCCCCATCCGGCCATCGAGAAGGGCCACGGACAGGCAGTATTGTAGGCTGTACTGACCTTCGTGCGCATCAACGGCTTCGGCTCGCCGCAAGGAGAACGAATGAAGATCGCACTCGATCCAATCGACTTCCTCAGCCCGGATACCGTGCGCTTGCACCAGTTCCACCACCGCCTCGATCGGTCGATGGGAGGGGCTACAACTCGGATATTCTTTGGTGATCGCCCCGCGCTCAAGCTCATAACGCTTGCCCAAGTCGCGGGTGAGGGCTGGCCAATCTATCTCGCCGTCACCGCAAAACGCGTCGCCCATCCCTTGGGAGGTTTCAAGGATCGATTTTTCAGCGGTGAATCCGCGCCCCGCCAGCGTGGCAGCCATGACACCATTGCGCGCGGCATTTCCAGAGACCAAAGCTTTGGCCATCGTACCCATATTGGCGCGCAGGCCACAAGCTCCGTTCGCAGCAATTCCAAAAGCGGTTTTCATCTGCTCCAGGTTCAAGCCCTGAACCACGGCGGCACAAGCGGCGGCTCCCAGGGAACCATTCGTACCCGTGTGGTGCCAGCCCCGATAGGTCGGCCCGGTTAACTTTTCCCGGCCGGCGTCGAAGGCCGCGTCCAAACGCGAACAAACCTCCCGTCCTAAAACATAGGCTTGGAGTATTTTGGCGCCGGACAAGTGCGCCGGCTCACCAAGCGCGAGCGCCGCCGGAAGCGTTTGGGTGCTGTAGTGACCGCTGTCATCATAGTCGAGTGCGTGGGAAGCATGGCCATTGGCAAGCGCCGCCAGTAGCGGCGAGCTGCGAAACCCTTGCCCAATCACGGTTGCGCGCGCGGCGGCTTCTTGGTCTTTCACCCATCGCGCCAGTAATTTACACCCCGGATCACGGGCGCCCGCGAGGATTACTCCAAACGTGTCCAGCATCATCAGCTTGGCATTTTGGAGAACCATCGCGGGAATATCTTCGAGCCTTGTGCCGACGACAAACTGCGCCAGCGTTTCGGTTGCTCCGTTCATAATCGCTCCTTATCTCGCAGGCAAAGAAAGTAGGATTAAGCTCTGGCATAACAATCATTTAGATCTTATTTTTGGAAATCCTAAATTTAGATCGGAAATCGGGTCATTGGTATTGCCTTGTGGAATACGCGATCCTGCTTTTTTGTAGCCGCAGCCGTGCCAGCTCTCGCAATCACTGATCGTTACAATTCAAGACGCGATGCCATCAATGACTCCAGCAATAGAAGATTGCTCTCTCACCCGGCCGCCGCTCGTTTGGCCGGCGCGGCGAAAACAATCTCGCTGGAATCGGCGACCGTGACGTTGAAGCTGTACGCCGGCGAACGAAACTGGCTGAGCGCGAAAGCGTGGCCTTCGGCTCGGCTGGCATGGATGCAGTTTTCCGGCACAACAACGAAGTAATTGCGTATGTGAAAGCCGATCACGGCATGATAAACGCAGTTGTTCGCGCCGATGCCGGTGACGACAATTCGGTCCCGGCACGAGCGCAGCTGCAACTTTTCGAGGGTGTCTTCCAGCGCGGTTTGGTAAAAGCAATCGTGGGAAAACTTCTTAATCACGATCTCACCGGGCAAGGGCTTTAGATCCTCGACGAACTCGACCGCAGGAGTGCCATCGAGCAGAGAGTACGCTTTGCCGAACACCGTGAACTCGGGATGATTTTTGCCGCGGACCGATTGAATGTGAATGATCTTGCCGTTGGCGGCGCGCCAGCGGTCCAACAAATTGCGGATGTTTTCGATCACCGGTTGGAGCGTCGCTCCATGTCTTTCACAGCCTTCGGCTTGCATATCGACGATAACCATCCCTGTGTTATCCGCTGAAAGTTCGATGTTCATGAATGTCCCCCCCATAAATTGTTTACCACATTATTGTTTCGCACGGAGAAGACCAAAGGCAAAGACTTCTTCTTTGCGCTCTTAACCGCGACTGATCGGTGTGCGAAGCGCACCCTACGAAAACCTTCGTGTCCGGAGCCCGTGGTGAGCACCGTCGAACCATGCCTTCGCGGTGAATCCAACTTTTCTCATAAAGGAACAACCGCGATCGCATTGATCTCCAGCAGCAGCTCGGGGCGCGCCAATGCGACCACTTGAACCATCGTGCTGGTGGGAAAATTACCGCCCAAAACTTCGCGGCGGGTATCGTTGATGTCGCGATGATGACGAACGTCGGTGCTAAAAACGTTCAGTGCGACGACGTCGTTCATCGTCCCGCCAGCAGCTTCCACCGCGCGTCGAATTTTTCCGAGCACGAAGCGAGTCTGCTCCTTGGCATCGCCGACACCGACGACTTTGCCGTCGTGATCCGACGCAGTCTGGCCGGCGATAAATACCATCCGGCCGGGCTGGGCGATATTGACCAGAGAATAACTCCCGCGCGGCACCGGCAGTCCTGCAGGATTGAGCGTTGTCTTGGCCATCGACAGATCCTCCTCTGAATCCAAGCTATTGGGCTATTTAATACCCCAGAATCGGCACCAGGAGTAGCAGAAAATCATCATCGTAGATCTCGGGGACAGGGGCGCGATCCTGGTCGTTCCATTGCCCCCATCGGCTTAGGATAAAATAGGTTATTGCGCGTAGCCCGACCAATATATATAAAAAGCGATAGTCGGTGTGTGACGCCAGATAAACTCTTAACCGTTCGACGGCATTGACACCTTAGTCCACTAGCAGGGGGTTATAATGAAAATGGCAACGTTCTTAACAATTTTACTTTTCGGTATTGTTTCTTTTTTCGGATTCGACGCACATGTATCCGCGCAGACGCCGTATTACCAGGGCAAGACCATCAGACTCATTCAGGGTCGCAATCCCGGCGGCTCCGGAGACACGCGCGTGAAATTGGTCGCGCCCTACTTGAAGAAATATATCCCCGGCAATCCTAGCGTCATTAGCGAGTATATGGACGGCGGCGGCGGCCGCAAGGCGGCTAACTATCTGTTCAGCAATGCCCGCCCGGACGGGCTCACCATCGGCCATGTCAGCAGCGGCATCGTCACCAGTGCCGTGCTCGGCGAGAGCGGAGTCCAATACGATATCGATAAATTCATCTGGCTGGGCGCCACCGACAGCGCCTTTCACTACGCGTTTCTGGTCAGAAAGGAATTGGGGCTGACCAACATCGAAAAGTTGCAGGCGCATTCCGGGCTCAGGATTGGCGCCACATCCATCGGCCATACCACCTACACTTTCGGCCGCAGCTTTGCCTGGCTGCTCGGTCTCAAGGAACCCAGGTTCGGCTTGGGCTATGCCTCCGTGGAAGTCGATGTGGCGATCGAACAAGGCGAGTTGGATGCGCGCAGCAACAACACCGCCGAGGTGATGCGCCGTTATCCCGACGCGTTCAAGAAAGCCCACTTCAACATTCTCTCGGTCTTCAAAATTCCTCGCGAAGACAAGGACCCGGATTTCGATCACCTGCCGGAAATCGACAGCTTTGCTAAATCCGAAAGAGAGCGCCGCTTGCTCGCGTTGATCCGCTCCACCCGTCAGGTTGGAACGCCATTTTTAATTCCCCCGGGCACGCCCAAGGAACAGGTCCAGTTGCTCCGTGACGGCATGACCAAGACGTTTCGCGACCCTGACTTTCAAAAGGAATATCGTAAGATCACCAGTGATGAAGTCAGTCCGATGACACCCGAGGCGCAGCAGGAGACCATCCGATCGATTCCCCGCGACGCGGAGACCATCGGACTCTTCAAGCTGATCAATGGTGAGAAGCCGTTGCCGCCACGTTGAGGGAATCTTAAAGCTACGCAACGGTTGAACGCAGCGTCA
>Ga0137429_1000910_pt1 | contig 10419 bp, 8 predicted proteins | sample EasRivERMZT736_2_FD_102304 | JGI IMG/M metagenome (GOLD analysis project Ga0137429, IMG submission 102304) | Soil microbial communities from meander-bound floodplain in the East River, Colorado, USA - East River MetaG ERMZT736_2 | ecosystem: Environmental > Terrestrial > Soil > Floodplain ...
ACTATGGCTGGTAAAAAAATCACTTTTACCCGTCCTCCGGCAGGCAATAAACTTTTACGTTTACCCATATTAATTTATACTTATTTTAGTATTAATTTAAACTAAGCGACACTAATATGACTAATTCGCAATTATTGTAAGTATACATTTTTCAAAAAACTCAGTCAAGATCTGACTTTTGTGCCCTCGATAGGAATCGGACCCATATTTGCCCCTTAGGACGGGGCCGTTCTATCCATTGAACTACGAGGGCAATTTTATAATCATCCTACCCTAAAAATTGTGTGTTTGCAATTATATTTTATATTCAGTATAATTATGACATTATTTATTAAAATAGAGTACCAAGCACTTAAATCTTTCTAAAATTTAGTGCTCGATAAAAATTAAAAGTTTCATGCCAAGAAATAATTCTCCAATAATTGAAATTGCAAAAAAAGTTTGTCCGGCTGTAATCACAGTTGTGGTTTCAAAAGACCTTCCAAAAGTGGAAGATTTTTATTCTTTTCCCTATGGTGGGCGAGAGTTTATTATGCCCCTTCCAAATAAAGACGGCAAAAATAAAACAGAAAAAACACAGATTGGCGGGGGATCTGGCTTCATAATTTCAGAAGATGGATATGTGGTGACTTCAAACCATGTTGTTGCTGATACAACAGCAGAATATACGGTGATTATTGACCCAAAACACAAACTTCCTGCCAAGGTTTTATCAAGAAATCCGATAGATGACACGGCAGTTTTAAAGATTGATGGCAAGAGCTTCCCCTATGTTGAATTGGCCGACTCTGATAAAATCCAGCTGGGCGAGGATGTTGTGGCAGTTGGTAACGCGCTTGGCGAGTTCAGCGACACTCTTTCAGCTGGAATTGTTTCTGGGTTATCAAGATATATTACGGCATTCGGCGGAATGGATCACCAAATGCAGAATTTGAGAGGCCTAATACAAACAGATGCAGCCATTAATCCGGGGAACTCCGGTGGTCCACTAGTAAATATGGACGGTAAAGCAATTGGGATAAATACCGCTATGATAATGGGGGCCCAAAATATTGGTTTTGCTATTCCAATTAATTACGCCAAAAAAGATTTAGTTGAAGTAAAGAAATTTGGAAAAATAGTTGTACCTTTTTTAGGAGTAAAATATGTCTTGCTTAATAAAGAAATGGCCAAAGCTAATAAATTGCGTTCAGAAAACGGAGCTTTGGTTGTAAGAGAGCTTTTGGGAGAGGAGCCTGTAATTAAGGGGTCAGCAGCAGACAAGGCGGGGATCAAAGAGTTTGATATTATTGTAGAATGCAACGGACAGAAAATAACAATGCAAAATACCTTAGCTCAAATTCTACAAAAATGCAAAATAGGCCAAGAAACCACTTTTAAAGTCTTTCGCAACGGTAGTGAATTGACGTTAAAAGCAATACTTTCAGAAAAAGAGTAACTAAAAAATCCCGTTTGCGGGATTTTTTAGTTTGGCAGAGTCTTTGTGATTGGCTCAATGGTATAAAAATTAGAGGGATTCCAAAGCATAAATCCGTTAAAATCTTGACCTAATGAATCTTCAACGGCTTGTATTTCTTTCTTAACTTTATTTGCATCGTATTTTACAGTAAGAGTGAAATCTTGCAGCCAAGGTCTTATTTTGGCTTTCTTGAAAGTACCGCTATCTGCAACCGTTGCTTCATAGCTGCTAAGCCTAGCTTTGGCAATATCCATTGCATTTTTTACTACTTCATACGGATATTCCGAAGGAGTTTCATAACCTAAAAACCCTCTTACATAATGCGATGGATAAACCATTGGAGAGATATAATCAAAGTATTCAAAAGCATCTTCAAACACTTGGCCAATGCCCATATCATTGCTCATAATTACAGTAGTTTGGCCGAATAAATCTACTGATATTTTGCCATCTGGAATAGATTCTCTTATTTTTTTGAAAAAGTTTTTGATTATCTGTCGTCTTAAAACAGTTTGGTCCCATTTTGGAAATCCTGCATTCTCCAAATCTCCGCTTGAAGGAAATCTGATATAGTCAAAGTTAACCTCGTCAAAGCCGTGCAATAAAACATCTTTTGAAAGGTCAATATTATAATCCCAAACCTCTTCTGAAGCTGGGTCTAGCCAGTACTGTCCAAAATTCTCCTGCCATAACACGGGATTTGCATTATCTATTGTTTTAGATTTGTCATAGATTGCTAGGTCAGGGCGATCTTTTGCTAATTCTGAATCATTAAAAACATTTAATCTGGCAATGACATAAATCCCCCGACTGTGCAGATGTTCAATAAGTTGGCTGACATCAAACCATACAGCAAAGTTTTCGTATTCTCTGACTTTTGCTGCATTTGTATTATAGGCGACACTCCCAGAGAATGTTTTAATATCAATTACCGCGGCATTAATCTGTGTAGTTGCAAACAAATTATCTAAATACAAAAGATATTTCTTGCTTGCAGCTGAACCGCTTGTGACATATACAGCTTTTATAATAGGCGGGGGATTTTCTAGGGGTTTCTGTAGTTCTTCTGATGGCAAGGGCAATTCATTAGAAATATTATTTTGCTCTAAAGAAAGATTTTCTCCTTCTTTTTTATTTGCAAAAGACTCACTTTTACTGCCTATTGGAATTTCAATATTGCCTATCGTAAAGTAAAATCCCGCCATAACAATCAATGCCAAAAAGAAAATGACAACAATAATTATTTTTCTTGAAAATTCCATTTAATCATTTTACCTTAATTATCTGCAAAACAAAAACCGAGTAAAATCTCGGATTTCGTTTTAAGTTGGGCGGTCGAGCAGATTCGAACTGCCGTTAACGCTGCCACAGAGCGCTGTGTTAGGCCACTACACTACGACCGCCATAAATTTTTTGTGCCCTTGGAGGGAATCGTACCCCCATATATGCCTTAGAAGAGCATTGTTCTATCCATTGAACTACAAGGGCAATTAATAAAACATTATCATAATTTTTTAGCTTTGACAAGTCGTAATCTTTGAGCTATGATTATGAATATTACGGGGTGTAGTGTAACGGCAGCACGAATCGTTTGGGACGATTTAGTCTGGGTTCGAATCCCAGCACCCCGACAAATAAAATAAGTGCATGAAACTTATTACACTTAATATCTTGGGCGGAAAAGTATTTAAACCACTAATGGAGTTTTTTAAAAAGTACGCCGAAGATACAGACATTTTTTGCTTACAAGAAGTCTTTGATAATCCACCCGATATTAAAAGCCGACTTCAAACATGGGGCGCAAAAGAGGATATTTACAAATACATTGCTTTGGCGCTTAAAGATTTTGACGGTCGCCTGGCGCCGACCCAAGATGGCGAAGAGAGTTTATGCATGTTTATTAAAAAAGACTTTGGCGTCCAGGAAATCAAAGACCGATTTGTGTATCGCTGGAAAAATGCGATAGAGGGTGATGATTACAGTACCTGCGGCATAAATATCCAGTATGCGAAATTTAGCAAAGACAAAAAAGATTTTATGGTTTGCAACTTGCATGGACATTGGACGCCAAATTTTAAAGGAGATAATCCAGCAAGACTTGAACAGTCGCAAAATATTAAAAAACTTTTAGACGGCTTTGAGGGCGCAAAAGTTCTTTGCGGAGACTTCAATGTAGATCCGAATACGAAAAGTATGGAGATTTTGGAAACTTCAATGAGAAATTTAGTTAAGGAATATAAAGTGGCTACCACGCTAAGCCCTCTTTATCTAAAAGAAGGGGTGCCAATTCGTGATTACATTCTAGTTTCGCCGGAAATTCAAGTGAAAAAATTTGAGGTCGTCCAAGATGTTGTTTCTGATCACCTGCCATTATTACTAGAATTTAATTAGATAATGGATTACTTTTTAAGAAAACTTACTATTCCTTTTTTTGTATTCATAACTGGCGCCTGTGTCTTGATAATTGAGATAGTTGCCATTAGGATTTTAGCTCCATACTTTGGTAATACAATTTTCACAGTTTCTGGAGTTATTACGGTTGTCCTTTTAGCTTTAAGCTTGGGTTATTACTCTGGAGGAAAATTAGCCGATAAATACCCTAAAGAGAAGATTTTTTACGGAATTATTGCTCTAAGCGGAGCAACTGTTATTGTTTTGCACTTGTTTTCACTATTTTTTCTACCTTCACTTGGATATAAGTTATCTCTAATATCAGGGCCAATAATTTCTTCCATTCTTTTGTTTTTTACACAGAGCTTCCTTCTTGGTACATTGTCGCCTTTTGCTGTAAAACTGCAGAAAATGCGGCTTGAAAATTTAGGCGTGGGGTCAGCTTCGGGCCAGATTTTCTTTTGGTCAACATTAGGCAGTATTTTAGGAAGCTTGTCAGCGGGATTCTTTTTAATTCCTAATTTTGGAATTGATAAAATTATTCTTGGGGTCGGGGCTCTTTTAATATTATTGGGGCTTTTTGGAAACCTTTCACTGAAATTTCCCCACAAACTGTTTGTAATACTTTTTTTGCTTTTTACATCGTTTTTTTTTATTAATTCTCTCAACTTAAATCCAGTAGGTGCAATTTTTGTAAAAGACAGCTTATACCAGAGAATCATTATTTACGAAGGGATGCATAACGATAAACCAGCAAGGTTTTTACAGCAGGATCGTAATTCATCTGCGGCAGAGATTATTGAATCTGGCGAGCTGGCCTACGAATACACAAAATATTACGCTTTGTACCAGATTTTCAATAAAGACATAAAGCAGGCCCTGGCAATAGGAGCGGGAGCATACTCTGTCCCAAAAGCACTTTTAGGGGATTCTCCTGAAGTTTTGGTTGATGTTGTTGAAATTGACCCTTTGCTTTTTGAATTAGGTAAAAAGTATTTTAATGTTCCAGACGACAAACGATTGAATAATTTTGTGGAAGATGGGCGACGATTTTTGCATGATTCTGAAAAAAAATACGACTTTATTTTCAGTGATGCTTACTCTTCTTTTTTTTCAACGCCAGAACATTTAACAACAAAAGAATTTTTTGAATTATCGTATGATAGGTTAACAGACAATGGAGTTTTTATTGCCAATGTGGTGGGAAGCTTAGAAAAGAAACCGAAGTCGTTTGTCTTTTCTGAAATAAAAACTTTTAAAAGTGTATTTAAAAACAGTTATTTTTTTGCGGTGGAATCTCCGGAAACTTCCAGCTCTCAAAACATAATTTTCGTAGGTTATAAAGGAAACAAAGCAATTGATTTTAATAGTTTAGAAATTAAAAATAACAAAAATTATATCATTAGTAGCTTATATGAAAAGTTAATCGATATAAATGGGATTAACTTTGATAATTACCCCATCTTAACAGACAACTTCGCCCCAGTGGACTATTTAATATCCAAGGAATTTACTAATTTATATTAGATAGTCTTAGTTTTTGAAAGCTTTCTAAGACTAAGATTGTCATGTGGGCGGTTGATTTTATAAAACTTTGAGACTATAATACATCACGTTGCGGGTATCGTATATCGGTATTACCTTAGCTTTCCAAGCTAATGAGTGGGGTTCGACTCCCCATACCCGCTCCAGAAAAAAATAATATGAATTTTTTACCAGAATTTTTAACGGTAGTGGTGGTGCACCTGTTGGCCGTAATGAGCCCCGGGCCAGATTTTATTTTGATTAGCCGAAATAGCTTAGTGTACTCTAGAAAAGTAGGTATATATTCGGCTATAGGATTAGGTCTTGGTATTTTGGTGCATGTTACCTACTCTTTGGTAGGCATTGGATTTATTATCTCAAGATCAATATTACTATTTTCTGTTTTAAAGTTTTTGGGAGCAGGATACTTAATATATATTGGCTACAAATGTTTGAAAGCCAAACCGCAAAAACAACAAGCTATTGCACTAGAAAAGAAAAATAATATGGGAAAGATGGCTGCCATACGTATGGGTTTTTTAACTAATGTATTAAATCCAAAGGCTACGTTATTTTTCTTTGCCTTATTTACGCAAGTTATCAACCCCATAACCCCTAAATTCATACAAATATTTTATGGATTTGAAATGTCTATGATGACATTTGCATGGTTTGCCTTTGTCGCAATAATTTTATCTCATAATCTTATTAGGGCGCGATTTGCCTTGGTGCAGCATTACCTTGAAAGAACATTTGGAGTTATTCTTATTGCCTTGGGCATTAAAGTTGCATTATCATCTTCAAAGTAAATAAAACAAAAACCGCCTATTGGGCGGTTTTTGAATTTTACCTGGCGTACTCTACAACTCTATTCTCTCTAATTACTGTTACCTTAATCTCTCCTGGATATTTTAATTCTTCTTCAATGTTATGGGCAATTTGTTTTGCCATTTTTACAGCTCCCATATCGTCTACACTTTCTGCTTTTACAAAAACTCTAATTTCTCTGCCCGCTTGAATGGCGTATGTTTTTTCAACTCCTTCAAATTTATTAGCAATATCTTCAAGAGCCTTTAACCTCTGCAGATAATTTTCTAACGTATCTTTTCTGGCTCCAGGACGAGATCCCGAAATTGAGTCTGCCACAGTTACAATAACTGATTCTATGGAGTTATGCGGGTAATCTCCGTGATGACTTCTCATTGCTTTAACAACCGCGTCTGATTCTCCATACTTTTCTAAAATCTTAATTCCAATTTCAATGTGAGACCCTTGTATTTGCTGGTCCAAAGCTTTTCCAATATCGTGAAAAAGACCTCCACGCTTGGCAACCTGCGCGTCAGCTCCCAGTTCATCGGCAATCGTTTCAGCAATTAAAGCCACTTCCATTGAGTGTAAAAGTACGTTCTGTCCATAAGATGTTCTGTAAAACAACCTGCCTAAAATCTGTGTTAGTTTTTCATTAACTCCTAAAATTGCCAAGTCGTACAAAGTTTTTTCTCCGGCTTTTTTAACAATTTCTGAAATTTCAGCGGTTGCCTCTTGAACCTTTTCTTCAATTTTTGCCGGCTGAATCCTTCCGTCTTGGATTAGTTTATCTAAAGCAATTTTAGCAATCTGCCTTCTTATGGGATTAAAGCAGGATATTACAACTGAATCGGGGCTCTCATCAAGAATCAGTTCAACGCCTGTAAGTTTTTCAAATGCTTTAATATTCCTGCCCTCTTTTCCAATAATTCTGCCTTTCATATCTTCTGAGGGTATAGCAACGACAGTAGTGCTGATTTCCTGAGTATGGGGGACTGCTGTTTTTTGTATAGCCAAAGTAATAATTTCTCTTGCTCTTGCGGCAAGTGCATCTTTACCCTGTTCTTCCATTTTCTTAATTCTTTCTATGATATCTTTCTGGTATTCTATTTCAACCAAACCCAAAAGCTCTTTTTTGGCGTCTTCGCGAGATAGACTGGCAACTTTTTCCAGTTTTACTTCAGCTTCAGCTCTTAACTTGTCTAAGTCCTCCTTTAACGCTTTCACCTTCTCAACCCTGTTCTCAAGCTCTGTTTCCTTTTTATCAAAAACGCCTATCTTTTCATTAAGGATTTTTTCCCTGTCTAATAAAACCTGCTCTGTCTTCAAAAACTCTTTTCTTCTCTGGTCAATATCTTTTTGGGCTCTTTCGGTTATGTCAGCTGCTTTGACCTCAGATTCTTTTATTAACTTTGCAACCTGGTCCTTTGTTTCTTGTACTTTTTTCTCCAACCTTGCCTCTAATGTCCCTGCCCTTCTTTTTGCTATAATTTGGCGGATGTAGTATCCAAAGAAAGACCCTAGCAATAAAGACACAACAATTGCAAAGAATATTAAAATTAAATTTTGTAATGTCATAACTTTTGGAAACTCTAAACTCTAATATCTAAACTCTAAATGGTTCGACTCCGCTCACCATCCTGAGCTTGCCGAAGGACAAACTCAAAATTCTAATTTTCCAAATTCAAAACGTGTTTTGGATTTTGGTTTTTAGTTATTGGGATTTGTTTGGGCCATTCGGCTCTGAAAGCCTCGGGCTCGAAGAGATTTAGGATTTAGTGTTTAGGATTTAGGATTTATAAAATAATAAAAGCCCACTAACTCAGTGAGCGCGTATATGATATATTTTTCAAGTATGTCTACTTAACTTCTTTCATTGATCCGATTACTTCGTCAATCAGTCCGTATTCCTTTGCTTCGCTTGCCGTCATATAAAAATCCCTGTCGGTATCCTTTTCAACTCTATCAATGGGTTGCCCTGTATGCGAAGATAGAATCTTGTTCAGCTTTGCCTTGATTTTTACAATCTGCTTTGCAGTAATGTCGATGTCTGATGCCTGCCCCTGGAATCCGCCGGCAACCTGGTGCAGCATAATTTCAGCGTTGGGAAGGGCAAACCTTTTGCCTTTTGTTCCCGCCGCCAAAATAATGGCCGCCATGGAAGCCGTCATTCCAATGCAAATGGTAGAAACCGGACACTTCAAGTACTGCATTGTGTCGTAAATCGCAAGACCGGCTGTAACTGAACCTCCGGGGCTGTTTATGTAAAGCTTAATGTCTTTCTTCGGGTCTTTTGAAACCAAGTACAGCATTTGGGCAATGATGACATTTGCATTCAAATCTGTAACCTGACCCGCCAAAAAAACAATGCGCTCTTCTAAAAGCCTTGAAAATATGTCATATACGCGCTCACCGCGTTGTGATTTTTCAACAATAGTTGGTACTATTGGCATTAAAATTTAATTTTAAATTTTCACTGAGCACAAAAAGTTTCGACTTTTTTGTGCGTAGTGTTACAATATTATTTTGAAAAATCTTCCAGCCTTTGAAAGACTTTCTCATTATATATCGCGTCTTTAGTATACTCTTTAAGCTGATTTATGTCAATTTTATCGGCTTCCTCTTTTTTATAACCTCTTATAAATTTATTCATCTCTGCCTCAATTTCATCCTTTGAAGCTTCAATTTTTTCCGTTTTGCCAATCTGTCTCAAAACCAAGTAACTTTTGATTCTTTTTTCAGCATCCAAACTTAAATTATTCTTTATTTCCTCCTCTGTTTTTTTAACTTGCTTTAAATACTCCTCAAAATTAATGTGAAACTGGCTTAAAACTTGGTTTTTTAAATCCTCCATCAATCTTTCTTTTTCAAGCTCCACCATCTTTTCGGGCAACTCAAACTTTATCTTTTCGGCAATCTTGCTTAGAACTTCGCTTCTTTTCTTTTGCTTTTCGCTCTCTTGTTTTTCCATTGTAATACCATCCTTTAGATTGGACTTCAATGCAACCAATGTATCAAACATTCCAAGAGATTTTGCAAATTCATCATTTATTTCAGGCAACTCCATTTTCTGCACCGAAACCATTTTTACTTTAAAGTTGCTCTCTTTGCCAGCTAAATTATTCGGGGCGTTATCCCAGCCCGCAGAGCTACGCTCAGCGTTGCTGGCGGGTGGAAACTTTGCTTTAAATTCCTTGTTGTCTCCTATTTTCATCCCAATAATGTTATCTTCAAAGTCTTTCATAAAGCCTCCCTCTCCAATTATAAATCTGTCTTTGACAATCTTGCCTTGGTTAATATCGGCATTTTCATATTCAATTTCAACAAAATCCTTTAATTCAGCCCCTTTTTCAATTTGCGAAAACTTTGCCCTGCTTTTTTGCAAATATTTTAACGCATCTTCAATTTCTTTTTCATCAACAGATATTTCTTGCCCTTTAATTTTAGAAGCAATGTCTTTGTAATCAGGCAATTCAATTTCAGGTAAAACAGAAACCTTGACTGTAAATAGAAGGGGATTGCCTTTTGCAATTTTTTTAATTTGCACATCCGGGTTTCCAATGGGCTCTAAGTTATTTTCAATTACAAACTTTGCATAGCTTTTTTTAATTGCTAAGTCTCCTGCTTCCATAAGCAAGTTTTCTGACCCGACTTTTTTCTCAACCATTTCCTTTGGTACCTGCCCTTGCCGAAACCCATCCATTTTTGTATGGTTTTTTAAGTGCTCTAACGCCTTATCAATATATTCGTTGAATTCTTTTTCATCTAATTCAAATTCTACTTCTAGTTGAGACTTGCCTAAATCTTTTTTTGTAGTTTTCATACTTATAATAACAGAAGATTAGTTATTATTTTTATCATTTTTTCTTTTTCTTGCCTATCACTTACAGCAGTCAGTAACGCTAAAGCAACTAATGCGTTGTCATTAATTTTTTTCTCGCCGCTTTCTTTGTATAAATAATTATTTTTATCTAGGAAATAGATAAACAAAAACGAAGCAGTTCTCTTATTACCATCAACAAAAGGATGGTCCTTAATGATGAAATAGAGTAAATGCGCCGCTTTTTCTTCTATTGAAGTATACAGCTCTTTTTTATCAAAAGTCTGGTATAAACTCCCTATAATTCCTTTTAGTTTATCGCTATTATCTTGGCCAAATAATTCACTCGCTTCTTTTTTGATTACTAATGCACTTTTGATTTTACCGATTACTTTTAGGGCATCCTCATATTTTAAAG
>Ga0137429_1000911_pt1 | contig 10405 bp, 10 predicted proteins | sample EasRivERMZT736_2_FD_102304 | JGI IMG/M metagenome (GOLD analysis project Ga0137429, IMG submission 102304) | Soil microbial communities from meander-bound floodplain in the East River, Colorado, USA - East River MetaG ERMZT736_2 | ecosystem: Environmental > Terrestrial > Soil > Floodplain ...
CATGCCCGACGGTAGGAGTCGACGGCTATTTCGGTGTCTCCTGACAGGTTGGCGAGGTGGGCCGCGAGCATGGCCACGGTGGCGGTGTCGTCATACTGATGGCGGCAGTCGTTCAGGATCCGGCGGGCGTCATCCAAACGGCCAAGAGCCACTAGGCATTCCACCTCTGCCACCAGGTATTCCACCTTACGAGGGTTCAATTCCCGGGCGTGGCTGAAACGGCTCGCGGCGGTCTCCGGATCCTGGCGAAGTTCAAGAATAACTCCTTCCGTGTAGGCAAGTTCCGGTGAAACGAGACCGGCTTGAGAGGCGGCTTGGATCGTGGTCTCGGCGGTCGCCGGTTTGCCCAACTCGAGATTGGCCCGGGCCAGGACCACATAGGCATCGACTTCCTTGGGATCGAGGGAGATGGCTTCGGTAGCATTCAGAATCGCCTCTTGAAACAGCCCGCCGTCGAATTGTTGACGGGCGAGCTGATACTTGAAGCGGCCTCGAACCTGGCTCCAGCGTTCATGGGCGGCGGCCTTGTTGTCGCGGGGCGTCAGCGATTTGCACGAAGTCGCGCTAATCGCCGCGGCGCAGGCCGCCGCGAGAACGCAGCCGCGATGCATCGAGGTGGGGCGCATCGGAAATAGATCTTTTCGGCGGATCATGATTTCTCCGATGGTTGACCGACGTTCGGCTCCACCTGTGGCGGCGCGGTCGCAGGGGTGCTCTGGTTGTTGGGCGGCTCAATCGGAGGCGGCGCCGGGCGCCCGAACATCTCCAGCGGATATCCCTTTTCGCGAGCAATGAGACGGTGGAGAAACGCCCGGCCGCCGGTTCCATCCTCTTCCCAGGCCCGCTCTCCCACCAGTTTGTCTCGCAATTCAATCGCGGGGATCAGGCGCGGGTAGCAATGAAGGGCCATGCGAAGCTGCCACATGGCCTGATCGCGGTCGTTGGCCCGGAGGGCGTCTAGCGCCTTTCGATAATGGCACTGGGCCAGCGGCTCGCGGCCGAACCACATGAGACCCTCGCGCAACCCAACCCGTAGCCTCTCGACGTTCTCGAACTGCTCGCGCGATTCGTCCGCGTAGGCGTCATCATCCCTAACGACCTTGATCGTGAGCAGGATGATGACTTCTTCGCGGGTGCTGGTCTCGTTCTTGGAGCGGAACAGGGTGCCGACGACCGGCAGACTGCCCACTCCGGGCACCTGGGAGCGGGCGTCGGTTGTTACCTCGCGGAACAGACCTCCGATGAGGATGGTCTCCCCGTCCCGAACAATCACGTTGGTGGTCACCTCGGTCGTCTGCTCGGAGGGTAAACCCTGGGCGCTGATGAATCCGACACTGTCTTCTGGGTGAAGCTCGACGCGGATGCGGCCGTCGCTTCCGACAAACGGGCGAAAGATCAAGCTCGTGCCGGTTTCGAGGAACTCCACCGTTTGGACGGCCTGTGTTTCGGTTACCGTCGTCGTCAGGTAGCCGTCGCGCTGACCAACGATCACCTGCCCCTTCTGCTTGTTGAGGGCGAGCACCTTGGGATTGGCCACGACGACCGTGTCGGTTACCTCTTCAAGGGCCCGCACGAACAAGGCCACGTGGTCCTTGATGACTCCCACGGTGATGCCGCCGTCGGGCACATTGCCGCGGAAATCGGTCGTCACGTTGGAGTTGAACAGTTCAAATCGGTCTTGAGGCAATTGTCCGGGCAGCAAATCCAGGATCGCGTCCGAAGTCGAATCCAGCCCTTCGAGGTCCACGCCGCCGACGATCGTGAAGTCGATACCGAGGGCGTTGTCGTTGTCCAGACGGGCCCGAAGAATGGTCGCTTCGATCAACACCTGTTTGGGGCGGGCGTCGAGTTCTCGAAGCATCGTTTCGATCTGCTGCACCCTGTCGGGCGTGGCGGTCACCACGATGAAGTCCTGCAAGGCGTTGTCGGCGCCGCCGCCCTCGGTGTTCTGGCTTTCGAGTCCCCTACCGGGCGGCGGAGATACGGCGATGACATCCTCTTCGCCGAGGATCGGCTGTAGATACGTGCGGGCATCCTGGGCGGTGATGTAATTCAGCCGAAAAATCCGAGTCGTCCGTTTGTCGGCGTCGGCGACCGCCATCTCCTCGAATTCCTTGTTCGTGTACACGTAGATGAAGTGGCCCACCTGCCGAAAGCCGGCGCCGTTGGGAATCAGAACGGCGTCGAGGGCCTGTTCAAAGGTGACGTTGTACAGATTCGCGGTCACCGTGCCCTTGACGTTGGGCGAAGCGATGATGTTGCGTTGACCCTCGAGCGAAAGCAGGCGAAGCACCGTGGAAAGGGGGAGATCGGCGACGTGCAATTCAACGGTTCCGCGCTCGCTATTGGCCACCTCGGGCCGATTCAGAAGGGGGACCTCCTCGGCGGGAGCCTTCGTGGCCGGCGCCGGCGGTAATCCTTGTTGTGGAATGGGTTGGGCGCGAAGCGACAGCGTCGTGGCCGGCGTCAAAGCCGCGACGATGAAGAATAGGCCAATAGATCGGCGCGAGTCCATGTTACAGCTCATTCGTGCCATCCGTGGGCAGACGGTCGCGTGCTTCGCCTCGCAGGCCCCCACTACCGACCCGGGCTCCGCGGAATCGGCGCGGGGTCCGCTTGGTTATCGGCACCATTCGTGCGGACGTTTATCGTTCCCTTTTCAAGGATTTGCTTGATTTCACCCAATAGCAGGTTGGTGAGCCGGGCTTCGTCGAGTAGCTGTTTGCGCTGTAGGCCGGCGTCGGGGATTTGCGCCTCGGCCCGTTCGATCAGGCGCGTGGGACCGATCCAGACCTTGAGGCAGGTAAGCAACAACGCAATGGCAACCCCTTTGCGAATCCAATGGTTCCGTCGTAATCGCCGCTCCTGGGGCCATTCTTGGCGGTCGTTCATAAACCACCTTCCTTTCCGAATTCGCTTAAGGATCCATAGGCCATCGGTCACCAAAAAACGGAGGGCCTATTCCGCGTGCAGGAACATCCAGACGTATCGGCGAAGTAATGGATGGGTAGAGGCAAACGCCTCTTGCTTGGGGTCTTTAAGCGGACGGCGACTGACTAGCCAATGTTGTTTTCAATGCTGGGGGAGCGTAGGTTCGACGGTCGCGCCCCGACGGAATGGCTATCGCGGCTAGGACAATCACTCCGGTCACCGCGCCGCAAATGGCCCAAAGACGAACGCGGCGCCTGGCCGGCGCGTAGCCGGGCTCATAACTGGTGAGAATGCCGCCGAGCACAAAAAGCGACAGGGAAAGTGCCACTACGGCGGTCTCGCGGGTCATTCTGGCGAGCACCGGAAGGGCTATCCAACAAGTCAACGCCGCAAGGATCAAGGATCGAGAAAGGATTTGGGAGCCAACCACCGCCCCATGGGCGACACGGCCCAACAAGGCCCTTTGACCGACGGCGGCCGCGAAGCCAATCGGAGCGATGGCCAGACAAGCCGGAAGAACGGCGATTGCATCGTTCGCGTCGGCCGTGAATCCGAGGCCGATCGCGGACGCCGCCGCCGCCGCGCCGCCCATCGCGCAGGCCGTCCCAAATCCGCCGATCGTGTGAACGCTCGTCCCGCTCCACTGGCCACCCATCCCGAACCCGCAGGCCAGCGCAAAGAGCATGGCGGGAACGAGTGCCATCGGCACAGGCGCCGTGTTACTCAACGCCGCGCCCCAAAGCGCCATCGTGCAGGCAGCTGCCCCGCCCAGGATTACGATTCCCGCACGGAGTAACCGAGGCGAACGGTCGCACCACTGGGGGAGTTCATCTCCCTCGTGGCCGGCGCCGGCGGCCGCGTGCCGATCGTGGTGGGCGAGCAGGGCGCAGAACAGGCTCAGGGCAAAGCTTGGAAGTGAAGCCGCGAGCAGTTGGATCTGCGCCGTACCTCCTCTGCGACTCATCAACGAAGTCAGCAAGGCACCCAATCCCGCCCCGAGCAGGATCCAACCCGTGGCCCGTGCGTCCCACCATCTTGCACGGCGCATGAGGTGATGAGCGCAGACCGCCGCGCAACCGAGCAGCGCCGTGGATAGAACGGTCGAAAGCACGGCAAGAGCCAGTTGGAGAACTTGCCGCGGCCCGTCGGACCAGACGAAATGCAACTGAAGTGATTCGTACCAACCGATCGTACAAACCAGCCATAGCGGCAGGAAAGCCGTGGTCAGGCCGACGAACAAAGCAATTACTGAAAGAACCATCCACGACATGCGTCGATCAAGAATCTCCTCGACGGCGCGCCATGGAGCGTGCGCAGTTGAGCCCGGATGTTCTGTGAGTTGCACTTTTCCGGCCAAACCAAACCGCACGACGAACCGGGTCGTGGCGGTTGCACCCAGCGCCATCCCCAAGAGGGACGCCGCGAGTAGTGAGTGCGTCTGATTTCCACCGCCGTTGGACGAAGCGTTCCATTGGACGACCAAGCCGCCAATCAGCATGGCGATGGCCACTCCGACGAGGATCGAAGCCGCCTGAGGAGCGACGGGGATGGTCAGTTGCGTGAACCGGTGAAACGATTGCTGAAAAACCGCAAGGGGATTCCGAACGCCTAGGGAAGATGCGTGCCTCCTCGCTTTGGATCGCGGTAGCGCGATGGGGCGCTGATGGACACGTTGGTCGGGGTTAGAAGCGCGATGGGCGCGGTTCGGGCGGCGGACAGAATGATGATGGGCCGAACGCTTGGGCTTATGTCGATGGGTTCGCTGAGCCATGGCGCGGGCCTCCATGCCCGAACACGTCACACGTCACACCCTTTTACCGGTTCTCCATTCCCGGTTCAAGCTCAACCCCCAACCCATCCGCAACACGGTTGATGTAATTGAAGAACGAGATCACCTGCGTCGCGTCGTTGATCGCCCGATCGGAAAGCCCGGCCGCCCGTAGGGCGTCGATTTCCGCCTGAGTGATCGAGGCCGGTGCCCGCGTCAGTTTGACCGCATGATCGCAAAGGGCTCGATCGATTTTGCTCAGCGGCGCCCTCGTGTAGTCCGCCTTAACCTGTGCCACCAACCCGGCATCCTTGACCTCAACCCGGAGGTCATACGCGTGAGCCTCCGTTCAGTAGACGCAATCATTCACTTTGGACACCACCACGGCGAGCATCTCGCGCTGAGCCCGGGTCAGCCCCGAGTCCGGCGAGAGCATGGCCGCTTTGTATAACTCCAACATGGCCTGCAAAGCCGCCGGGTTGTTACTTTGAATCCGAAGGATGTTGTAGACGCGACCCGCCCGCTTCCGAGCCTCGTCATAAATCTTGGCCAGTTGCCCGGTCGCATCGGAATCGTTGATCAGACTGATATAGGCCATGCTTCGATTCTATCCGAAAACGGGCCTCGGCACCTTTCTTTCCCCCACGGACCGACGGCCTAGTCAAGCTGCTTTCTGAACCGCCTCAGACTCAAGGCCAGAATCGCGACACAACATATGGAAAGCCCCGCGATGTGCGGCCAGAGGTCTTGGGCATCCGCCCCACGTAGGATCACACCTCGCAGGATCTCGATAAAATACGTAACAGGCATTAGGAACGTCGCCAGGTAAATCAATAGGGGCATTTCCGTCCGTGGAAACATGAATCCGGAAAGCAGAACGGACGGCATCATCACCAGGAACGAGAACTGGATGGCCTCAAGTTGCGTCTGCGCAAGAGTCGAAAGGAGTAGGCCAAGCGCCAGCACGGTGAGAATGAACAAGGCGGACAACAGCAGAAGCAGGACGATATCGCCGCGGATGCCGACCCGGAAGACGGCCACCATCAGAACCAACACCAGCAGCAGTTCGCCGAACGCCATCATGGAGTAGGGGAGCAGTTTGCCAAACAGGATTCCGCCGCGGCCGACCGGCGTTACAAACAACTGTTCGAGCGTCCCAAACTCGCGCTCTCGAACGATGGAAAAGCTGGTCAGGAAGAGTGACACAAGCTGAAGAATGATTGCGATCAAACCGGGCACAAAAAAATGCGAACTCTCTAGATCCGGGTTGTATAAGAGGCGCGAGCGAGCTTCGATCGGCAGGGCGATATTCCCCGCCTCGTCACGCGCCGGCACGACCTGCAAGCTTTCGCCGATCGCCCGGGCCCGCCCGATGGATAGCTCAATCGTGAGCAAATTGACGGCATTAAGAGCGGTCGTGGCCACCTGCGAGTCGGTGCCGTCAATCAACACCTGCACTTGGGCGTTTTCGCGATGCAGCAATCGCTCGGAGTAGTCGGCGGGAATGAGGACGCCGACCTTGGCTCGGCCCGAGTCCAGCGCCCGACGAAACGTATCCATATCGTGGGTCCGCTCCGCTACCGAAAAACTGCGGGTGTTGCACAGAGCTTCCACGAGGCGACGGCTGTCCTGGGCGCCGTCCAGATCGAAGACGACTAGCGGAATGTTATCGATCGTCACGTCGATGGCGTAGCCGAAAATCGTGATTTGCATCGCGGGAACGATGAAGGCGAAGAAGATCGTGCCACGATCCCTCCGGATGTGGGCGAATTCCTTCAGTAGAATGGCCCAGAAACCGTTCATGCGGCCCGCTCCTGTGCCTGGCGGGCACGGGTCATGATGACGAATACGTCCTCAAGCGTCGGACCGACGGGGCGGAGCGTAGCGCTCGCGTCGCCCGGGGCCAGCGCCGACAGTAAGGCTTGGGGTGATAGCGAGTCTTCAACCAATGCATGCAATCGATCGCCGAACAGAGTCGCGTCGCGGATCGCCGGGGTGCGGAGCGATCGAGCCATGGCCTCGGTCAGCGCCGCGCAGGTCACCTCATAGCGAGTTGTTCCGGGTGGCGTCACTTCGGGCAACGCCTTGAGTTCTTCCGGTTTGCCCAAGGCGATCAGTCGCGCCGCGTAAATATAACCGACGCGGCCACACCGCTCGGCCTCGTCCATGTAATGCGTGGTGACGAACATGGTGACGCCTTTGTGGGCCAGGGCGAACAGCAAGTCCCAAAGCTCGCGCCGCGCAACCGGATCGATGCCCGCGGTCGGCTCATCAAGGAAGAGCACTTGCGGCTCATGAATGATCGCACACGACAGGGCCAGACGTTGTTTCCACCCCCCGGAAAGATGCGCCGCCAAGCGATCCGCGAACGCGCCGATTCCGGTCAGACCCATCACGATCTCTTCTCGTTCGCGAAGACGCTGCGGGCTAAGGGCGTAGATTCGTCCGTAAAAGCGCAGGTTTTCCATCACGGTCAGGTCGGCGTAGAGGCTGAACCGCTGCGACATATACCCGATGCTTCGCTTGACGGACTCCGGGTCCTTCACGATGTCCACGCCAAGGACGGAACCGGTGCCGCTGGTGGGCCTCAACACACCGCATAACATGCGAATAATGGTCGATTTGCCGGAGCCGTTCGGGCCAAGCAAGCCGAAAATACTCGCTCCCGGAACTTCAAAACTGACGTCCCGAACCGCGATCGTATCACCGAAGCGGCGTGTCAAACCGCTGGCACTAATGACTGGCCCGTTCACCGACCGCCCTCTTCCAGCCATACGTCGGCCGCCATGCCAATCCGCAGCCTTTCTAGCCCCTCGTCGAGAGTCACTTTGATCCGGAAGACTTGTTTGCTCCGCTCCTCCGGCGTTTGGATATTCCGTGGCGTGAATTCGGCTTCTTGGGCGATGAAGGTGACGCGGGCGGCGAACCGTTCGTTCGGAAAACCGTCCGCAGTGGCGTACACTCGCTGTCCCAATCTCACTCGTCCAAGACGTCCCTCCGGCACATAGGCTCGGATCCAAAAATTGGAAGTGTCGAGCAACGACATGGCCGGAGCGTTCGCGTTGAGCAAATCGCCCGGTTGAAGGTCCACCGCTTCCACAATGCAATCGCACGGTGAGCGGACGATCAATTCCTCGATCTGTCGCTCGATCGCGGCGATGGCCGACTGGGCGGCGTCCATCTGCGCAGCGGCTTTGGCGATGTCTTCAGAGCGGTACCCCCGTTGCAACAAGGCCAAGGCTTGTTCCGCCTCTGCCAGGACCGCCCGCGCCTCGGCGATCTCCTCCGAGCGAGTTCCTTCCTCCATCAGTGCCAGCCGCTGCTGGGCGGCGGCCAGCTCCCCCTGTGATGCTTTCAGAGCCCGGATCGCCTGGTCGACCTCGGTCTGGGCCGCCTCCGCCCCCTCGCGCAAGCGCATCACGCGGTCGTAGTCCGACTGGGCGAGTTCGAGATTCGCCCGGGCGATGTTCACCTCTTCACGGGCGATCTCGATTTCCTTGGGGCGTGGGCCGGCCACGAGCTTTTCGAGTGTAGCGGCCGTCCGTTCGCGCCGGGCGTGGGCTTGCTGCACCTCTTCGGGACGAAACCCAGCAACCAACCGGCCGTGTTCCGCTCGGCTGACGGCAAGCTCCGCACGAGCTTGGGCCAGCCGTTCGATCAAATCAAAGGAGTCGATGGTCAACAGCTTGTCACCCTCGGCGACCCGTTGCCCCTCGCTGACCACCACTTCGGATACCCGTCCGCCGACACGCGATCCGACGCGGATTTCGTCGGCCTCGATGAAGCCGGAAACGACCAGCGGACCGGGGCGACCCTGCTGCCAGAATAACCACGCAACGACTCCAGCCGCCACGAGCACCGCTAGCAAGAATAGTTTTCGCATGGTTGCCCGGTCCCGACGCCACCGACTCGGGTTGCTCGCGCGCCCGCATTGAGGGCTTGCCCTCATCCCTTCCCGGCCGGGCCCCTTGGATATTGGGTGAGGTCATTATGCGGGAAGCCCCGCGTCAACGCACCTGCACATGATCACGGAGTTCGGCGACTCGATAAATCGCATCAAAAACTCGGTTTGGTCGCGGACCGCAAGACCATCGGCGCCTCCCTTTCGCGCATTTCTCGCCTGTTATCCTCTTTTCAAGCCACATTCATTCGGATCGATCAAACTATGCTCACGGAACGCCAAGGGTGAGCCCAGCTCACCTGTGGTTTGGAGCGTAGCTCGCAGCGCAGGGAGAGAGGCGGCCGGGGGGGATCCGCCGCTCCCTGTGTTTTTTTCGATTCAACCGGGACAGGGGAAGCAACCCAGTCCCGTTCCGGCCCCCCGGGGCTGATAGATCGTTGCCCGGCCCTGGGGATTTCCCCAGGGCCGGGAGGCATGCCTTTCCCGCTTTCTGATCCGGATTTCACCTCTCAGGCCCTCAATGAACGCGGTGTAATCTGCTTCTCATTCTCGGTTCAGGTGTAGCCGGCATAATCCCCTTAGAAAAACCGACGCGGCGATCGCGGGCGAATCAAAACATAACCCTGACGGGCGCAAATAAAGGAGTGCAAAACATGTTGTACTGGGCTTTGGTCTTCTTTCTCGTCGCGATTGTTGCGGCCGTGTTTGGCTTCGGCGGCATCGCCGCGGGAGCGGCGTCGATCGCGAAACTCCTGTTCTGGTTGTTCGTCGTCTTGTTCTTGGTCTCTCTGATTGGCGGGCTGACGACGCGTCGATCTTCGGCACCCCGAATCTGAGGTCGGGCAACTGGCGATCACGGATATCCGGTTTACTGGGACGATTCCGCGGACGACATGCGTACGATTCCGTAGGCAGGCATCTTTAGGGAGATATGCGATGAAATTCGATTCGTTGGAAAGCCTGTTTCTTCACGAATTACACGATTTGCGCAGTGCCGAGGCCCAACTGATCAAGGCCGTGCCCAAGATCGCCAAAGGCGTCCAATCGCCCGAGTTGCGCAAGGCCTTTCTCGACCACCTGGAAGAGACCAAGGTGCAAGCGGAGCGTCTCGACGAAATCCTGGACGGCCTCAACGGGAGCTCCAAGAGGGTGGTGTGCAAAGGAATGAAGGGACTCATCGAAGAGGGCCTAGAGGTGATGGAAAGTAATGGTGACCCCAACGTGATCGACGCGGCGTTAATCGCCGCGGTACAGCGCATGGAGCATTACGAAATCGCCGGCTACGGATGCGCCCGCACGTTTGCCCAACTGCTCAACTTGCGCGACGCCGCGAACCTTCTTCAAGAGAGCTTGAACGAAGAGGGAGCCGCGGACAAGAAGCTGACCAAGCTTGCACAGAAAGTTGTCAACGTGGAGGCGGCACAAGTGTGATGCGGGCCGTTCGCCGTGCACCCAACGCGCCGGAGGCCGGCGAACGGCTCTTATTGGCCCATGCTCGCGCGGGCGAAAAACTCACCGCGTGAACGAACTCAGAGAGGAGAGTGTAACGTGAAGGCCACAGACGAAATGAAATCAACGAAAAAAGGGTCCTGTCCCAATTGTTCCATGCCGCGCGATGAATGGTCGGATTCCAGCGGGTTCGATGGTGTTCATTGCTGCGAGGCCTGCTCCCGCGGCGAAACCTGCACCTGTGAACAGACTGTCGGTTCCGGACAGAGCTCGGGATCGTCGGTGGGTCAGAGTCAAGAAAGGGCGTTTGGCGGATCAGGCAGGAATCGTTCCGAACCAGGTCAGCCACGCGGCGG
>Ga0137429_1000913_pt1 | contig 10362 bp, 6 predicted proteins | sample EasRivERMZT736_2_FD_102304 | JGI IMG/M metagenome (GOLD analysis project Ga0137429, IMG submission 102304) | Soil microbial communities from meander-bound floodplain in the East River, Colorado, USA - East River MetaG ERMZT736_2 | ecosystem: Environmental > Terrestrial > Soil > Floodplain ...
GACCGGGTGCTCTACTTTGTGCGCGGGTACGATTCCACGACGAACCGCTTTCGCTACGAGGTCAATCCGCGCTTCGGCGACACACGGCCGCGCACGTTGGCATTTCGGTCGCCCTTCAGGGTGACGCTCGATGTGAGCATGGACTTCACTCGCGATCCCGAGGCGCAGCAGTTGGACCGCATCCTCAATCCGGGCCGGCGCGGAAATCCGGGAAAAAAGCTGGACGAGCCCGCAATCGTGAAACGCTACTGCGGCAACCTGCCGAACTGGTACAACGAGATCCTGCAACAGACCGACTCGCTGCTGCTCACGCGCGATCAGGTTGAAGCACTGCGCAGTGCGCAGGCCGAGTATTCGGCCCGCGTGACGGCGCACTGGACCGGGTGGGCGCGCGAGATGGCGAGCCAACCGGATCGCTTCAATTCGGTTGATCTCGTGAAGCGTCAAAACAAGATGATCAACGACGGCTGGGAACTCGCGCGGCAGGAAGCGCGTAAGTCGCTGCCGATAATCCTGTCGCCGATACAGCTCGGGCTGTTGCCGGGCAATGCGCGGATGCTCTACACCGCGAAAGAGCCGGTAACCGGGGTAAGGTACTTCTCATCGGCAGCGTGTTGATCGGATGATTCATAGATTGAAGGCATGACCGTTCCCGTCGCGCCCACTGCGCCATCCGTCTCACCGATTCCGCCGGCGCCTCCCAAAACGCGGAAGTACGACCGCTCGATCATCGAGGGACCGCTGACTCCCGCGGTGTGGAAGATCGCGTGGCCGACGATGTTGACCAACGTCATCGGTGGCCTCCAGGGGATCATCGATCACGCGCTGGTGGGCAATTTCGTCGGCTTCACAGGGAACGCGGCCATCGGTGTGGCGTGGCAGATCTTCCTCGTCGTCATCGTCTTCATCGCGTCGTTGTTCACGGGCCAGGCAGTGCTGGTGTCCCGGTTCGTGGGCGCGGGCGACGTGGCGAAGGTGAACAAGACGGTGCAGCAGGCGTTCCTGACGGCCCTCTTCATTTCGCTGGGCATCATGGCGCCGATCGGCTACTTCGCGTCGCCATGGCTGCTCGACTTCGTGAACGCCACGCCGGAGGTGAAAGCCGAGGCGCTGCCGTTCCTGCGGATCAATTTCCTCTTCAGCACCGGCATGCTGATGTTCTTCATGTTGAGCGGGGCGCTGCGCTCGGCCGGTGATGCGCGCACGCCGATGCGGCTGGGGATCGCGCTCACCGTGCTGAACATCGTGTTCAACGTGATTCTGATCCGCGGGTTGGGTCCGATTCCGGCCTACGGCACCGCGGGCGCCGCGATGGGAACGGCCGCGGCGTCGGGACTCCTGGCGGTGTACTCGCTCTGGCGGCTGTTGCGGGGCGGCTGGGTCGTCTCGTTCCCACGGCACCATGGCTTCAAGCCGGACTGGGTGATCATCAAGGCACTGTTCCGCTTCGGCCTCCCCACCGGCTTTCAGGGCATCGCGATGAACATCGGCGGGGTGCTGATGCTCGCGTTCATCGGGTCGCTGGCGCAGAGTGCGGCCGCACAGGCGGCCTTCGCCGTGTCGTACGGTCAGCTGTTTTCGCTCATCACGTGGACGTCGGTCGGGCTGATGGGCGCCGCCGCGGCTGTGGCGGGACAGAATCTCGGCGCGGGGAACCCCGACCGCGCGGATGCAGCCGTACACGTCGCGGCCCGCATCGGCCTTGGCAGCGCCGCGTTCGTCGGCGTTTTCTTCTTTTTCTTCCCGCGCCAGCTGCTCGGGATTTTTGGAATGAACGAACCGGCCGTCGTCGAGATCGGCGTCCAGCTCCTGCGTGTGCTCAGCGTTTCGGGCCTGCTGATCGCGGTCGCGCTCACCTACACGGGCGGCCTGCAGGGGACCGGTGATACCAAGAGTCCCCTCTATATCTCGATCGTTTCACAAATCGTCGTGCCGCTGGGGATCTGTTTCGTCATTCAGCAGACCAGCACGCTGCAGCCACTGCACATCTGGATCGCGATCCTGGTCGGTCATGCGACGCGGTGCGCGCTGAGCGTGATCCGGTTCAATCAGGGGCAGTGGCGTCACATCGCCGTCGACCTCGGTGGCGGTCACTAGCTCAGCGCCCCACCCACCACGTTGCCTTGACCACAAAGACGTTGACGGGCGGCGCCGACCACAGCTCGTCGAAGTCCCGGCCGAACTCGAAGTCACCCGGGGGACCGTTGCCCGAGCGGCTCTGCTGCCACACGAAGAACAACGCGGAGCCTGGCCGGTACTCCCACCGGAGCACCGCGTTGCCGCGGAGGAAGCGGCCGTTGAAATCGCGGTCGCCGAACGTGAACGACGGCGATGTCCCCGGGCCGTCGGGATCCACCGTGTAGACGCCGGCGGCGTCACGCGAGATCGTTCCGATGTCGCGGCCATACACTTCGAACTGAAACTCTCGCGGACGCGCGAACTCCTTGTAGTCCTGAAAGTCGCCGGCCGCGAGCAGCGGCTGCGCGAAGAGCTGCAGCGACACGTTGGGCGTGAAGGTCCAGTCCAGCCGCGTGGTCATCGAGACCTGAGTCTGGTCGAGGGTCGCGAACACGTAGCGAGTGCCATACGTGTCGGCCGCATTGGCGTCCACCTGGCGCGTGACGAACTGCGCCAGCGCGTGCGTCCGGGAATAGCTGGGCTGAAACTGCACCCGCACCGCCGTGGACGGACGTATCGTCGCGCGCGGACCCATGTTCAGACCCCGGCCTCCCGCGCGGTTGAAGGAGTACTGCATGAACGCGCCGTACGTGTGCTTCTTACGGCGATCGGAATTGACTTCGATGAGCCCGCCCCCGCCGGTCGTGAGCCCGCCGACTGGTCCGCCGCGTGTCATCCCGGGATCGAGTGCCGGTGGCCGCCAATCCAGCCTCAGGAAGTAGTTCCAGAAATTTGGCGTCTCGAAGACCGTAATGGCGCCGACGCCGTTGAACGTCACGTCGCGGTCGAAGGTCCAGGAGGGATTCCAGAAGAGATACTGCTCCCAATTCCGAAGGTATTTGCCCGGCTTCTGCTCGCGGTAGTTGATGATCGGCGCGAAGCTGCGCATGTCGGTGCTGCCGAGGAAGCCGCTTTCGTTGATCTCGAAGCCGGGATTGTACTCCTGGTACGTCAGGCTCCCCCTCCAGTGTTCGCCCGCGATTTTGGCGACGCTCCACTCGGCGACGTAGCCCGTAAGAGATGTCTTGGTGGAATCGCGCCGGAAGTTCTTCCTGTCAGGGCGCTGATAGTAGCGGGCCGGTGAGGTCTGCAGCGCGTCGATCGCGGCCGCGCTTCCGACATTGTGCGTCGCGGTGATGGCGCCATCGAACGACCAGCGCCGGTTGTGCCACGCGTGGTTCCAGTCGATGCCGCCGACGTACGCCGCGCGGCGGAAGATCGGCTCCAGGGCCGGGTCGTCGAGCTGACGGTGCACCGTGTTCACCGCGACGCCGACCGTCGTGTTGCCGCTTCGGAGGTCGCGCTTGAGGCGACCGGTGAAATAATTGGCTGCCGGCTCCACGGTGGCCGTGGTGTCGAGGGCCGTCATGGTTCGAAAGCGTGCCTGCTCGCGAAGCGTGTACGCGTCCAGCACGCCAATGGACCACCCGCCCGGCGTTCTCCCTGTCAGTTTCGCGGCGCCGGCGATCGTGGTCTCCTGTGGTGCGTCCACAAAGCTGAAGCTGGGATCGAAGAGGAAGCGTTGCGGCGTGCGTCCGATGCGTCGCGTGTGGAGAAAGTTGTAACCGTTCGACTGGTTCTGCGTGCGCATGTCGCCGAAGCTGAAGATGCTGGCGCCCTCGATGAAGAACGGCCGGCGCTCGGGGAAAAACGTTTCGAACGCGCTGAGGTTGACCACCGCGGGGTCCACCTCGACCTGCCCAAAGTCCGGATTGAACGTCGCATCGAGCGTCAAATTGCTGGTAATTCCATACTTCACATCGAGGCCGGCGCCGGGAGCGATCCCATTCTTTTCGCGAAACGGGTCGTTGGAGGCCACGGTGGGGTTTGTGTTCTTCGCGAGCGCGTACGGCACGAGCTCCAACCGGCGCGGCGCCGGCAGGCGGCCAAGTCCCGTGAGATGTCCGTAGCGGTTGACGCCCTGCTGCTCGCTCTTGGGAACGAAGGCGAAGTAGTCGCCCTCGGCCTTGCGCGCGATCCTGCGCGCGATCTGCAGACCCCATACGTGCTCGGGGTTGTTGGGGTCGTACCGCAGCTGCGAGAGCGGGATGCGGAACTCTGCGCTCCAACCCGCGCTGTCGATGCTGGCGGCGCCATCCCATATCGCGTCCCAGGAGTTGTCCTGGTTGCCGCTCGTGCTGATCGCGGCGTCGCGCTTCGAGCCCGCGGGACTGAGCCGGAAGATGAAACCGGTGAGGTGATCGTGGTAGCTGTCGATGTGGAGCTCGATGATGTCGCCTTCGATGGAATCGTCGCGCCTCGCAAGCTCCGACTGGATCTTGTTGGCCTCGCGGTCGAACATGCGCACGCCGATGTAGATGGCGTCGTCATCGATCAGGACCCGCGCCTCGGTGCGCTCGGACGCCGGCTGGCCTTCCTGAGGATCGAATTGGCGAAAGTCCGTGAACGCGATCGCCGTCTGCCAGGGTTGATCGTCGAGCCGTCCGTCGATCCGGACCGATCCCGACTTGCGCGCGGCGCGCAGCGAGGGAGCGGCCTCGTGATTGGTGGTTGGCGCGGCAACTCGGGCGCGGCTGGTGTCCGCCTGGGAACGTGCTGGACTCGCGACGAGCATGAAGGCGCCAGCCACTGTGGCTACCATCCCACAGTGGCGAGAAAGTTCAGCTGGTGTCATGGTCTTCCGCGGTTGTCGTTGGGCCCGGGGTATATGACACAACGACGCGAAAGAACGTTTGTGTCACATCAACGGCGCCGCGCCGTGTCGCCCACGTATCTAACCAGCCAGATGCGTCCGCGCTGGTCGTCGCTGATGTACAGCGATCCATCGTCACTCTGGGCGAAGCCGGTTGGACGGTGCCGCGCCAGAATCGGCTCCAGCGTGTCGCGCGCGAATCCGTCGGCGAAGATCTCGAATTTGCCCGTGGGCGCTCCGCCCGCGAAGGGCGCGAACGCGACGAGATAGCCGGCCTCCGAGAGGGGCATCCGATTCCACGAACCGTGGAATGCGATGAACGCGCCGCCGCGGTAACGCGCCGGGAACTGTGCACCTGAATAGAAGAAGAGCGCGTTGGGGCCCCAGTGGCCCGGAAAGCCGATCAGCGGCATGGTCATCGTCGCGCATTTCCCCACGGTCTTGCCGTCGCCGCCGTATTCCGGAGCGAGGACTTTACGCGGGTGATCCTTGTCGTGAAAACAGTACGGCCATCCGATGTCGATCCCGCGATCGACGCGGAAGAACTCTTCGGTGGGCGTTTCGGCGTTTTGCGCGAGCGTGTAGTGCTGCGGGAACGCGGTATGAAGACCGTCCCGTCCATGCGACGTGGCGTAGATCGCGCGCGTGGTCGGATTCCAGGCCAACCCCAGCGCGTTGCGGACGCCTCGCGCCCAGTGCTCTCCATCCTTCGGATGCTGCTGCCCGGGTTTGCCGGCATCGTATCGCCAGATGCCCGACCGCACCGGCAGCTCCGGACAGGGATTCTCCGCCGGAACGCCCCGCGATGGACGACACGCGTTGCTTCGCGATCCGACGCTGACGAACAGGCCGCCGCGCTCGTCGAGTGCGAGGCTCTTGTCGCGGTGCCCGATGTCGTCCGGCATTCCGGTAACAATCGTGTCCACCGGCGAACGGACGACGTCGCCGTTGTCCGCCAGACGAAATCTCAAGACGAACGCGGAGTCGCTCACGTACAGCGCCCGGCCGTCCGGGGCGATGGCAATGCCCGTGCGGCTGTTGATCGGCGTACGCTGCTCGGTGTCGAACCGGCCGTCACCGTTGGTGTCGCGCAACGCGAGCACCACGCTTCGGCCTTTGTCGGGCGCGATGCGCGGAATCTGCGAAATGGACCCCTGCCCTCGCTGCGTGGACACGTACAGCGTCCCATTCCGCCCCGCGACCATGTGCCGCGTGATCGCCACTTCGTCGGCGTACACGACAGCGCAGAAGCCGGGTGGCAGGGTGATCCCGCCGTTTCCCGGATCGCACCGAGGGGGAACCGTGGCTTGACGCACGGAGAGTGTCACGAGAAACGAGACCACATAGGAGCGCGACACCAGCATTGGTTTTCTCCAGGTTGCCAGGATGACAACTGGCACTGACGTTTTCGGGATATCAACGCGAATGCGACGAACGGGCCCCGTGCTGCGGTGAAAAGCATTCAGCCCCTTCATCACCCTCCCTGGCCGCGGGTGTCGGCTCGGGGTTAGGCTAAGGCATGCACACATACCCCTCGCCGCGCATGCGCGTGGTTGTCGCCGTCTTCGCGGCTGTTGGACTCCTGAGTGGAACCGCGGAAATCGTTTCGGCGATCGCGGCGGGGCACGACCTGCGATTGCCGCGCACGCTGATCCATGCCGAAGGCGTGTGGCTTCTCTATGCGGCGCTTTCTCCCTTGGCGTTCTGGGCATCGCGACGCTTCCCGCTCGAGCGCTCGCGCGTCGCCCGCAACGCGCCCGCGCATGGGCTGGCGCTGATGGCCATATCGCTCGTGCATACTCTCGTCTACACGACGACGACCGTGCTCCTGGCCGGTGGGGACGCGGCGCGCGTGTTCGAGGTCATTGGCTCCAGCTGGATCAGAAACCTGCGCGCCGACGTGTTCGTCTACACGATCCTCGTCGGCGGCTACTATCTGTACGCGTATGGCGCGCGCGCGAAGGATCGCGTGGGCGACGACGAGCGCCAGCCGGCATTCGCCGCGCCCGAGCCACCGATGCCCTCACCTCCGGATCGGCTCGCCGTGAAGGATCGTGGAGGGATCACCTTCGTGGACGTGGACGACATCGAGTGGATCGAAGCGGACGGCGACTACGTGCGCGTGCGCGCCGGCACGCGCTCGCACCTCGTTCGCGAAACGCTGACCGCCATGGAGCGCTCCCTCGATCCACAACGCTTTCTTCGCATTCATCGATCCACGATCGTCAGCCTTTCGAACATCAGCGAGCTGAAGCCTCACCAGCACGGCGAATGCTTCGTCGTAACCACATCGGGCGCCAAGCTGAAAGTGAGCCGGAGCTACCGCGCCGCTCTCGCCACCGCGGTGAAAGTCCGGCTGTAACCGGCGCGTAGCGCCGCCGAGAACCTACCCGCCGCCGCGTAAGCTCTTGCGGCGGCGGCCGAGAACATTCTTGTTCCTGTTGACATTCGGAAGGAGTGGCATTACTCCTTACGACGTTCGACAGGAGCTACCAACAATGGCAAAAGACACCCCCGCTGACGTTCTGCAGGGCACCCTCGATCTCCTGGTGCTCAAGACCCTCGCGCTCCAGCCGATGCACGGGTGGGGGATCGCGCAGCGGATCCAGCAGATCTCGCAGAATGCGCTCGACGTCGGGCAGGGTTCCGTCTACCCTGCCCTGCTGCGCCTGGAGAACCGGGGATGGGTGGCCAGCGATTGGGGCACCAGCGAGAACAACCGGCGCGCCAAGTTTTACCGGTTGACCGCGCTGGGTGAGCGCCAGTTGCGCCGCGAGACCGAGAGCTGGCGCAAGTACGCGCAAGCCGTCGAGCTGATACTCGGCGCCACTTAGCCTCTGACTCGAGTCGCAAGATAAGGATGGCCATGCATCCGCTCTCATGGATCGCCGCCGCGCGCGGCCGGCTTCGCGCCCTGTTTCGCCGGAGCTCCGTCGAGGGCGACTTCTCCGACGAGATCCGATTTCACCTCGAGATGGAGGCGGAGAAGAACCGGCGGGCAGGGATGACGCCGGACGAAGCGCGACGAGCCGCTACGCTCTCCTTCGGGGGCGTTGAACGGATGCGCGAGGAGCATCGCGATGCGCGCGGCACGCGGTTGGCCGAGGACATCGCGGCCGACGTACGCTTCGCGCTGCGCACGCTCCGCAAGAACAAGGGCTTCGCGACGGTCGTCGCGCTCACGATGATGCTCGGGATCGGCGCCAACGCGGCCGTCTTCAGCGTCGCCTACGGCGTGCTGTTGCGCCCCCTTCCATATGTAGACGCAGACCGGGTCGTGCGGCTCTGGTCGCGAAACGACTCTCGCCAGCTGGAATTCTTCTCCGTCTCGGCGGCCGACCTCGCCACGTGGCGCGAGCGCAATCGCGTCTTTTCCGCGATGGGCGCCTACGAGCGGCAAAGAGACGCCACGCTCACTCGGGGCAATGAGCCGCAGTCGGTGCAGATCGCGGCGATCAGTCCCGATGCGTTTTCACTCCTCGGCACACCGGCGCTGCTCGGACGTCGCATCATCGAGAGCGACGCGCAGCCCGGCGCGCCCGCCGTCGCGGTCCTCGGTTATGAGCTCTGGGCGAGCCGCTTCGGCGGCGACAGCGCGATCATCGGCAAGGATGTTCTCATCGACGGGCAGAAGCTGACGGTGGTCGGCGTGATGCCGCCGCGCTTCTCGTTCCCCGGAAACGCCGCCGAGATCTGGACGCCGCTCTCGCTCGCCGGTGCGTCGCCCAATAGAGCGCAGCGCTACCTGCGCGTGCTCGCGCGGCTGTCGCCGGGCGTCGACATCGAGCGCGCGCGGAAGGAAATGGATCAGGTGGCCGAATCGATCGCGCTGGAATCACCGGCGACCAGCCGTGAGTGGCGCGTCAGCATGATGGGAATTCCGGAGCACCTGGTCGGCAGACAGTGGCGCCGGTCCGTCATCGCGCTGAGCGGCGTGGTGGTCTTCGTCCTCCTCATCGCATGCGCGAACGCTGCCAACCTGCAGCTTGCACGGGCAGCGGCACGCCGGCGGGAAATCGCGCTGCGCGCCGCGCTCGGCGCCCGGCGGGGCCGCCTCATCGGCCAGCTCCTGGGGGAGAGCACCGTGCTGGCGCTCATCGGCGGCACGGCCGGCCTCGCGCTCGCGTACTTCGGCGTCGGCGTCCTCCGCACGATCGGCGCTGAAACCATTCCGCGTCTCGACGAAGTCCGCATCGATGGCGTCGTTCTCGCGTTCACCGCGCTGGTCACGTTGGCGAGCGGATTCCTGTTCGGCATCGTCCCGGCGCTCGGCACCTCGCGCGCGGACCTGGGCGTCGTGCTGAAGGAGGGCGGACGGGGGATTGGCGGCGGTGTTGGCCGCCGAGCGCGTGGAGCGCTGGTGGTCGGGCAGATTGCGCTGTCACTCATCCTGCTGGTTGGTGCGGGGCTGCTGATGAAGAGCTTCGCGCGGTTGCAGGCGGTAAACGTTGGGTTCGATCCGACGAACGTACACCTCGCGGTCGTTCGGCTCCCCGAGTCGCGCTATCCGGACGCCGCGCGGCTCGGAGCGTTCTATCAGGAGCTACTCAGCGCCGGCGCGCGCATGCAGGGAGTGGAGAGCGCGGCACTGGTGAGCAGCGCGCCCTTTGCGGGCGTCAACAGCGGGATGACCTTCGTCGTTCCCGAGCGCCCACCCGCGCCGGGAGAAGCCGGTCCCGACGCCGACTATCGGATCGTCAGTCCGAATTATTTTCGAACGCTCGGCATCGGGCTCGCGCGCGGACGCGATTTCACCGACGCCGACCGAGCGGGGGCGCCGCCGGTGGTGATCATCAGCGAGCAGGTCGCCCGGACGTACTGGCCTGGCGACGATCCGCTCGGCCGACAGCTGCAGCTCGGCACGAGCGAGAGCAGCCGTCTCACGATCGTCGGTATCGTGCGCGACGTGCGGTACTTCGGCATCGAGACGCCGGACGTTCGCCCTGTGATGTACTTCCCCGCGCTCGGCATGCCGCAGCGCGGGATGTCGCTCATCGTCAAGACGCCGAACGCCGATGCCTTCGCCGCAGCGGTGAGGAAGACCGTGCGGGATGCGGACTCACAGCTTCCGGTGGGCAGGATCGCGTCGATGGAGACCGTCGTGAACCGCGCACTGGCCACGCAGCGGTTCGCGCTGGCGCTCTTCGCGATTTTTGCGGGCACCGCGCTGCTGCTCGCCGCCATCGGGATCTACGGCGTGCTGTCGTATCTCGTGAAACAGCGAACGCGGGAGCTGGGAGTCCGAGTAGCGCTGGGAGCCTCGTCGCGAACGCTGGTCACGGAAGTCGTGGCCGGCGCGATGTGGTATGCCGTTCCCGGTGTCCTCATCGGCGTCGTCGGCGCGCTGGCGTTGTCAGGGCTGATCCGGAACCTGCTGTTCGGCGTGAGTCCCACGGACGCGCTGACGTTCGTGGGGGTTAGTGTGCTGCTGATGGCAACGGCGGCGCTGGCGAGCCTGGTTCCGGCCCGCCGCGCCACCAAAGCCGATCCGATGCTGGCTTTACGCGGGGAATAGCAATTGGCGGCTACTC
>Ga0137429_1000914_pt1 | contig 10359 bp, 9 predicted proteins | sample EasRivERMZT736_2_FD_102304 | JGI IMG/M metagenome (GOLD analysis project Ga0137429, IMG submission 102304) | Soil microbial communities from meander-bound floodplain in the East River, Colorado, USA - East River MetaG ERMZT736_2 | ecosystem: Environmental > Terrestrial > Soil > Floodplain ...
AGTCACCTGGGTTCAGCGGCGTGAGCGTGTGGGTGACGTCCTGTCCGCCCCACGGGCCGCCCCACAGGGCGACATGATACGCATCGGCGTGATCATTCTTCGCGTCGCCCGCGAAACCGGTCGTGCTGCTCGCGAAGGTCACGTCGGTCTCCGTGTAGCCGCTTTCCGCGGCCGTCGACTCCTGCTGCCACTGCCACTCCGACTTCCACGATTCGGCATACTGCTCTGGCCAGTCCGGCATCGCGAAGCGTACCGCCACCGGAGTGGACTGTCCGGCCTTGGCGTGATACCAGCTTTTGCTCTTGGGGCAGCAGCCCGTCAGCGCCAGGGGCGCCAACGCTAACCCAACTACCAATACCCTGTTTCTCATCTCGTGTGCTCCTGATCTGACGCCCATTGCCAAAGTCCCACGGTTCCGTGGCACCGGTTTTCAACCGGCCATTAAACCGGATTTCAACCGGTCGAACCGGTTTTCAACCGGAAAACACGGGCTGAAAACCCGTGCCACGGGGTACGATGGATTGGCCGCGACAGCGCGACGCACCTCAATCCATCTGGCTGCCGATCTCCGGGGGAATCGGCTGGGACCTCGCGCAGAAATACTCCTGAGGTATGTCGGCGAATCGCAGGGGTCGGGCCAGTCATACCGGCCCTTAGGAAAGGATAGAATTCACCCGCGAACGCGCGCGGTCCGGTAACGGCAAGCACGGGGCTGGGAGCGGATTTGTTATAAGACCTGCGAAGTCAATCAGTACCGCGACCGCCTGCCCGTTACGTCGCGCAGCGATGTCAAGGGTACGGGAGCGGGCCTTTCGCTACAACAGTTTTTGTAGCGTCACCCCTTGTGGGTGGCGTCGGAGCGAAGATCGAAGGGCGGGGGTTGTGCAGCTTTTTTCGCTTCGAAGTCGATCGACTGTTGAATAGTGCAGAAAAACGCAGTGGGCTATTGCGAGCCGAAGCGATTCTGCAACGCGGCGAAGTCAGCTAGGTCTACGTCCCAGTCGGGGTCCATTCGGGTTGGCGCGCAACCCAGCGGTGGGAGCACGGCGGGTTCGCTAAGGCAGTCGGCTAGCATGGCCATGTCATCAAGATCGACCCAACCGTCGGCGTTTGCATCACCGAATTCGCCTTTGAGGCCCAGATTGTGCGACCGATTCGCCGCGACGGCCACGAAACCACTGTTAGGGGCAGGGACATTCCTCTGACTGAACTCGTTCGACCCCCAGGCCACGATGGAGCCGTCGGTCTTTAGGCCCAGACTGTGGTATTCCCCCGCGGCCAATGCGAGGAAGCCGCTGTTAGGGGCGGGAACGTTGGTCTGACCGTCCTCGTTGTTTCCCCAAGCAACGATAGCGCCATCCGACGTCATCCCTAGACTGTGATACGCTCCCGCGGCTATGGCGACGAACCCCGTGTTGGGGCCGGGAACGTTGCATTGACCATGATTGTTGTAGGAATGTCTGCAACCCCATGCGACGACGGACCCGTCGGACTTGAGGCCCAGGCTGTGTTCGTGACCCGCGGCGACCGCTACGAAGCGCGTATTAGGTGCAGGAACGGTGCACTGGCCATCGTTAAACGTACCTGTGCAGCCCCAGGCCCTAATGGAGCCGTCAGATTTGAGGCCCAGGCTGTGACTCTCGCCTCCGGCGACGGCGATGAAACCCGTATTAGGTGTGGGGACGTTAATCTGACCGTCAGAGTTGCCTCCCCACGCCAAAACTGAACTATCGGACTTAAGAGCGAGGCTATGAAACCTCCCCGCGGCGACGGCCACGAAGGCCGTGTTGGGAACGGGAACGTTGATCTCACCGTGGCCGTTGTTTCCCCACGCGACGACCGAACTGTTGGACTTGATGGCAAGACCGTGAGCTTGACCTGCGGCGATGGTGACGAATCCAGTATTGGTCCCAGGAATATTGGTTTGACCCGAGTAGTGATGAAGCCCGTATTGCTCTCCGGAACAATAGATTGGCCGAAATCGGGGAAATCGCCGGTGTCGGTCTCACCGGCTCCCCATGCCACGATGGAGCCGTCGGACTTGAGGCCCAGACTATGGTGGTCCCCCGCGGCGATGGCGATGAAGTCCGAATTGGGCGACGGAACCGTGGCTTCGATTTCGCAATGGCATGAGAAAAAGTCACAAGCAAATGCCTCGCATCCCCACGCGACGATGGAGCCGTCCGACTTGAGGCCCAGGTTGTGCCACGGCCCCGCCGCCACGGCGATGAAGCCCGTATTGGGCTCGGGAACCGTCGCTTCGGTTTCGCAGGTACATGGGGATACATCGTCACAAGCGAGCATCCCGCATCCCCACGCGGTAATCGAGCCGTCGGACTTGAGGCCTAGGCTGTGGTACACACCGGCGGCGACGGCGATGAAGTCCGTATTGGGCGCGGGGACGTTGGTCCCACCGAACGCGTTGTATCCCCACGCTGCAAGGGAGCCGTCGGACCTTAGGCCTACACTGTGAGAGCTGCCAGCGGCGACGGCCACGAAGCCGCTGTTGGGAGCTGGAACGTCGGCTTGACCGTAGAAGTTATTTCCCCACGCCACAATGGAGCCGTCGGTTTTGAGGCCAAGGGTGTGCCCGCCGCCGGCAACCACGTTGACGAACCCGCCGGAGCCATCGGCTCCAACAACCTGTATTCCCCACCCGACGATGGAGCCGGGCGCATCCTGTCCGCCGATGGTCGTCGTGGGTAATGCCACGATCACCAAGCAGAAGAAACCAATCGAGAAGAACAGCCGCGGCCGCAGGCATCGTTTGGGAAGCATCCTAGATGCGTGGCGCTCACGATTCAGCTGTCCGCCGAGGTGCGAATCACAAAGGTGTGCATGATTGGTCATGTTGGCTTCCGCGATGGCTCAACTTGCGTTTGAAGCCGTTTGATGCTGCGGGCGAATTCGCCCAACACTTGGAGTCAACACATTATAGCTGAAGAAAGGTGCGAGCGGCAACATTGTTGGACCAAAATGTGCGGTAGCGTTTGATCAGAGCCGCACGCGTCAGCAAGCGGTCTTGCCGTTCGCAGGCTGAAAACCCCGCTCTCTCACGGTCACGGCTCTGATCGCGGCAAAGAGCCTGCGCCTAGGCCACGTTCGCGTCCTTGAGCTGCACGCTCATTCGAGTCGACGCGAGATCAGTTTCTTCGACCGTTCATAAAGCGTGTCGGGACAAATGTCCTGTCCATGAGGCCAAACCACGGTGCCGCCTTCGGCTCGCGCTCGCTCGAAATAGCTGATCTCACGGAGTTCCTGAAACACACCGAAATCCAACAGCGGCGTGCAGTCGTACAGCCCAATCTCGCCATTTGAGAAAGTGATTTCGACGCTGTGATCGTCTCGCGCTGTGACACTCTTGACGCGTGGATTCATGATCGACTACCTCAACGGTTCAATCTTGAACGGATGTTGACCGCTGACCGCAAGCTGCCAGTCGGCCATCAATTCATCCGCGTGAATCTCGACCCAAGCGAGTACCAATCGCATCTTCCCTGGCGGAAGAGCGCCCTCCAGGATTTCACCGGTCGGAATTGCGATCACCGCTTCTAGATCCTGGTACTTTGCGTGAATGTGAGGACGTTTGTGACGCTGATTGTCCATGAAGTACATCGCCACAATGATGCCATAGAACATGGAAATGACGGGCATCGAATTTCTTACCGCGAGTTACCGTTCTCAACCAACGCTACCAACGATCTTTTGTCCAAAAACTCCGAGAGTCAAGCCACGTTCGCGTCTTTGAGCTGCACGCTCATGCGGGTCGACACGCCCGGCTCCTGCATGGTGATGCCGTAGAGCCGATCGGCGATGCTCATTGTCCGCTTGGAGTGGGTGATGATGATGAACTGCGATTCATCGACGAACTCCCGGATGATGCGATTGAACCGCTCGTTGTTCAGTTCGTCGAGGGCGGCGTCGACCTCGTCGAGGATCGTGAAGGGGGCGGGCTTGCTCTTGAAGATGCTCATGAGCAGGGCGATCGCGGTCATGGACTTCTCCCCGCCGGACATGAGCGAGATCACCTGCAACTCCTTGCCAGGCGGCTGAGCGACGATCTCGATGCCGCAATCGAGGATTTTCTCGGGGTCTTCGAGCACGATGTCCGCCCGCCCGCCGCCGAACAATTTCCGGAACAGCGTGCGGAAATTGTCGCGAATCTGCTCAAACGTCGTGCGGAACCGCTGTTCCGATTCCTGGTTGAGCTTGACGATCAACTCCTCGAGCTGGCGGCGGGATTCGCGGAGGTCGTCCCGCTGGCTGGTGAGGAACTGGTGCCGCTGCTCCAATTCCTCCAGCTCGTTGAGGGCGTCGAGATTGACGTTTCCGAGGCGTTCCATCTTGCGGCGCAGCTCGGCGATTTCAGCTTCGACCTGCGCCCAATCTTGCTCCTCATGACGATACGCCGCGTACCGCTCGGCTAAGTTGATGCTCATTTCATCCGCGACGCGAGTGGACAGTTCGTCGCGCCGCACACGGGTTTCGGCGAGCGACATTTCCTGTTGATGGCGCTCGGTTTCGACCTCGGCCAGTTGCTGCCTGGCCGCCCGGGCGGAATGGGCCAGCCCGTCCAGTTCCAGGCGCAGCTCCTCCCGCTGGTTTCGCAGTTGCCGGCAGCGGTCCTCAAGAGTCGTTATCTCCGAGCCGAGGCGGGCGAGCTCATTCGTCGCGCTGGCCACCGCCGCTTCGGCCTCGGCGATGCGGACTTGGCATTGCTCGATGTCATTCTTCGCGGCCGCGGTCGAGCCCTCCAGGTCTCGCAGCGTCCGGCGCAGGGCGTTAATGGTTTCCGCCGCCGCGGCCCGCTTCTCGGTCAACTGGCCGGCGGCGACTTTCACCTGCGTCAATTGTTCCTGCGACTCACGCCGGCGGCTTACGATCTGATCGATCCGCTGCTGATGCTCCGCCGCGCGGGTTTCGCGCTCCTTGTTCTCCCGCTCCAATACCTCCAACGACGTGCCGCCGGCGGTGCTTTTCTCCAAAACCTCGTTGATCTGCTGTTCGAGCAGGGCCACCTCCTGGGCAATCAGCGGCTGTTCGTGCGTGAGCCGGTCGATCATCTCGTTCAGGCTTTGCAGGCCGGCATTGGCCTCAACCCTGGCCGTGTTGGACTCGTAGATCGCGGTGCGGAGTTCCTGTTGTACTTCGTCCAAGTGGCCTGCCTCGGCCTGGGTACGATTGAGCTGATCGGAAAGTGCGGCGATCAAGTCCTCATTCTTCGTCAGCCGCGTCTCAATATCCCTTAGTTCGCTCTTTCGGGAGATCAGACCAGCGGTTGAGGAAGGAGGTCCGACCCGGACGCGGCCATCGGCTTCGACGACCTCGCCTTGTCGGGTCACGAACCGAAGACCGATGACATCGGCGCGGGCGAAGCGCAGGGCGGCTTCAAGGTCTTCGACGACGATCGTCTTGGCGAGCAGGTGGCGGGCGAGGTGTTCATGTGCTGATTCGAAGCGGACTAAGTCAAGGGCCCTGGCCACGAATCCCGGTTGATCGGGCGGAGTCAAATGTTCGTTGACGATGGGTGGCACGCGGTCCAGTCCCAGGAGAGTCAAACGCCCGGGCAAGCCACCGATGGTTTCCAGATGGGCCAGCAATGTGCGGGTGTCAGCAACGACCAAATGCTGATCCATCTCACCCAAGGCAGCCTCGATGACCGCGGCGTGTTCGATATCGACGTCAAAGACGTCGGCTAGTAGCCCGATGATCCCGCGATATACGTGAAGGGCGTCGGGTTCCTTCGCTTTGTCGAGGAGAGTGCGCGCTCCGGCCCCGACCCCATCCATCTTCCGCTGCAAGTCATCTAGTAATTCGCCGCGGGATTTCAGGGCGCTGCGGTCTTCCTTGGCCCGGGCAAGTTCATCCAGCAATCGCTGCCGGACGCCGTTGACCCGCGCGGCCTCGGCCCGCTTTTCCTCCAGCTTGACCGTCTCTTCCGCGATCAATCCCTCCACTTCGCGCAGCTTTCGTTTGAACTCGGCCCGGTGCTCGAGGCTGTGTTGCAACTCGCTTTGAATCTGGGCGTCGCGTTGCGAAAGCCGCCCTTTCTGGCCGACGAGCGATTCGCGATGGGTGTTGAGGCGGATGATCTCGTTGTGCGTTTGGGCGCTGCGGCGAAGGAGATCGATAATGCCGGCCTTCTCATCCTCAAGAATGGCCTGTCCCTGGGTCAACTCGCGGGCGAGTTCCCGATCCTGCTCGTTCAGCTCATTGATGCGGGCGTGCAGGCGATGCGTTTCCTGCTGCAATGACTCCGCCGAAGCTTGGACGGTTTCCAATTCGTGCCGGCTCTCCTCGCACCTTCGGGAATCAACCTCCATCCGCTCGTTCGCGCGATGCATCAACTCTGACTGCTCCGCTGCCCGGCGGCGAGATGACTCGATCCGCTCCTGATGGGCGGCGGATTCGGACTTGGCGCGGATCAGGGCGTTATCCGCCTGGTTGATTTCCTCGACCAAGCCGTCGAGTTGCACGGTGATTCGCGTTTCGTCTTTCTCGTACCGATCGATCTCGGTTCGCAGCCCCATCATCCGATCGGTGCTGCGTTCGACCTCGACGGAAACCGAGGCGATCCGCTCGCTGAAGCGGTGGTATTCGGCCAGGGCGAAACTCGAGCGCAACTCGTTGAGCCGGGCCTCGTACTCCTTGAAGTTGCGGGCCTTGGCCGCCGCGAGGCGGACGCTGCGCAGCCGCTTTTCGACCTCTTCAACGATGTCGTCCACGCGAAGAAGGTTCTGATCGGTCCGTTCGAGCTTCCGCTCCGCCTCGCGCTTCCGGGCCTTGTACTTGCTGACCCCAGCGGCCTCTTCAAAGATGATCCGTCGATCGACCGGACTGCTTTGCAGCAACTGATCGACCCGCCCCTGTTCGATCACCGAATAGGCATTCACGCCCACTCCGGTGTCCATGAACAGCTCGCGAATATCCCGAAGCCGCGTCACGGTCTTGTTGAGCAGGTATTCACTCTCTCCAGACCGGTAGAGCTTTCGGGAGACGGCAACCTCTTCAAGATCCAGCGGCAGCGATCGATCGGTGTTATCGAAAACGATGTCCACCTGGGCCACGCTGCTGCTCTTTCGGGTGCTGGACCCGTTGAAGATCATGTCCATCATCTGCCGGCCACGAAGTGAGCGGGCCGACTGTTCGCCCAGCACCCACTTGAAGGCATCGACGACGTTGCTCTTCCCGCAGCCGTTGGGGCCCACGACCCCGGTCACCCCGGGACCGAAGTCGAAATCCACCCGGTCGCAGAAGCTTTTGAACCCGCAGACAGTGATACGTTTGAGGAACATAGGCCTGGCCACCTCCCTGTGCCCCGCTGGAACCGCCATCCATGGCGGCGTCAAGGCGGATGCGCCCGCGTCCCCGCAGGCTGGATTGTCGCGGCAACCATACCACGCCGGGCGGAAAATGCAACGGCGGGCACTGGGCACCTGCACCCTCCGGGTGTCGCCGGGCGGGAGAAGCGGGTGAGCATCGCCCCCGCCCACGGGGCCTATCGCCAGCCAGCCCGTGCTGCGGCTATCATAACGGCGTCATGTCCTCTCGACCGGACAAGAAGCGCGATAAGACCCCAGCGGCCATCGGCCTCCGCCGACCCGCCGACCGTACGCCCCATTACGAAGGCCGTAATCCGAGTACCCACTCGTCCGGCCAGATTGACTACCGCTCCGTCTTTGAACGGGCCCCGGATGCCATCCTCGTGGTCGATCGGGATGGCCGGTATGTCGACGCCAATCAAGCAGCCGAGGAACTGACCGGCTACACCCGAGAGGAAATCCTCGCCCGGCACGTCGGCGACCTGACCGTGCCGGACCAGCAGTCGGTCTCCACCGAACAATTCGATGTGCTGCGGGTCAAAGGCCGAGCCCGGCGCGATCGTCTCGTGCTCCGCAAGGACGGGTCCAGCGTGCCAGTTGACGCCCATGCCATCGACCTCGGCAACCACACCTACGTCACGATCCTTCGCGATATCACCCGCCGGGTTCAGCGGGAAGAGGAACTCGCCCGATCGCTGGAGGCGTACACCACGCTCATGGACCTGTGCGGAGCGGCGGTCGTCTCCGCCGGTGTGGATCGACGGATCGCGTCATGGAATCCTGCGGCCGCGGAACTGTTCGGGTATTCCTCCGCCGAAGCCGTCGGAAAGCCCATTGACATCCTGATCCCCGAGCGATTCCGCGACGTTTTTCGCGCCCGCTTCCAGGAGCATGTCCAAACCAATGGCCGCTATCGCCTGCACCGAACCGTCACTACCTTCGCCATCCGCCGCGACCAATCCGAATTCCCCGTGGAGATCGCCGTTTCCGCCGGCGACCAGGGTCGCGGCAAGGTGTTCACCGCGGTTATTCGTGATATCTCCGAACAGCGCCGTCTTTTTGAACAACTCAATGACGCCCTGCAACGGCTGAACTTCCACATCGAGCGCATGCCGCTCGCCTACATCGTTTGGGACACCGCTTTCCGAATCGTCCAGTGGAACCCGGCCGCGGAGCGGATCTTCGGCTACACTCAAGAGGAGGCCATCGGCAAACACGCCTACGAATTGATCGTGCCGCCCGAGGTCGTCCCCACCGTCGACAAGGTCTGGGCCGATCTCCTGGCCGGCGATATCTCCAGCCACTCCGTCAACGTCAACATCCGAAAGAACGGGGGCCGCCTGACCTGCGAGTGGTTCAACACCCCGCTGCGCGACGCGGAGGGCGCTGTCCGCGGCGTCGCTTCCATGGGCATGGACGTGACCGAGCGCGAACTCGTCGAGGCCCGCATCCGCGACGCCCAGAAGCTCGAAAGTCTTGGTCTACTCGCCGGCGGCGTGGCCCACGACTTCAACAGCTCGCTCATGGTCATCCTTGGGAACACCAGCTTGTTGCGGGCTCTGCGGGGTTTGCAGCCGCGGGCGTATCCCTACATTGAACTCATCGAGGAGGCCGGTTTACGGGCCAGTGATTTGATCAAACACCTCCTGGCCTATGCCCGCACCGGCCGGCACAACCCCCAACCGGTGAATCTGAACACGATTATCAACGAGGCATTGCTGTTCCTTCGGTCTTCCATTGGCAAGTTGCACGAAGTCTCGCTCAAGCTGTCACCGAAGCTGCCGCTGATCCTCGCCGATCGGAGCCAGATCGATCAGATCATCGTCAATCTGTGCGTGAACGCGATGCAGGCCATGCCCAAAGGCGGAACGATCGACGTTTGCACGGATACGACCACGCTCACGGCCGAACGGGCCCGAGAGTGTATTCCGTTTGAGGTCTCCCCCGGCGAATACGTCGAGCTACTAGTGTCCGATTCGGGTTGCGGCATGGACCGCGAGACAGTGTCAAGGATATTTGACCCCTTCTTTACTACCAAGGCCGAGGGACACGGGCTCGGACTGGCCGCCGTGCAGGGCATTCTTCGCCAACACCGCGCCGCGGCCTACGTCGAATCGGCCCGCGGCAAGGGCACTCGGTTCCACGTTTATTTTCCCGTCCATCATCCGAACGGAGACGGCTCGGACATTGCGGGGCCGACTGGCCGCGATGCTGATCGACGACGGCAGCGTCGTGGCGACCACGGCAACGGCCGCGGGAAGTAATCGGGCGAATGAACATGTCGGGTTCTTCCATGATGCCGCACCCCGGACGAAAGACCTTCCTCGCCGGCACGATCGTGCTGATTCTCTTCGGCGCGGTTCACCTGCTCGCGGTGTACCATGCCAACTTCAATCCGCCGGCCACCGAGCAGGAGGCCGAGATCAAGCGGCTGGAGTCGCAGTATTCGATCGCGATGGGGCCGTTCAAAGCCACCGGCTGGGGCTGCGTGCAAATCCTGAACAGCAGCTATTCGGTCTTGCTTCTCTACGCCGGCGTGCTGAACCTCCTGGCCATGCGCCCGGCGATCGCCATGGGCCGCCTGCGGGCGATCACCCTTTGCAACATCGTCTTTGTGGCCATTCTTCTGGCGATTACAATGATCTTTCAGCTCCCGCCGCCGATGCTGTTCAACGCGACGGCGCTGGTGCTGTTTGGAGTATCGTGGTGGAAGCAGCGAACCAAGGTTTCCTAACATAGGACTGCCGAGCGGCCGTACGAGGAGGAATAATATGGTTGCTGACAACGAATGGCGAAAGCGGATCTCGATCGATCCGAAGGTGCACCACGGCGACCCTTGCATTAGCGGAACGCGAGTGTCCATAAGCGTAATCGTCGGCAGCGTCGCGGAGGGAGACACCTTTGAACAGATTCTAGGGAGCTATCCTCAGCTTACCCGCGAGGACATCCAAGCCGCACTGCACTATCCGGCCGAAGCTCGCCCCGGTAGGGGCCAAGGTATGTAGCCGGGGGTGAAGCGCAGCGAAACCCCCGGAAG